>Ga0075431_100004972_pt1 | contig 13085 bp, 8 predicted proteins | sample RhiMetdeltSRZDD5_FD_75297 | JGI IMG/M metagenome (GOLD analysis project Ga0075431, IMG submission 75297) | Populus rhizosphere microbial communities from Tennessee, USA - Rhizosphere MetaG P. deltoides SRZDD5 | ecosystem: Host-associated > Plants > Roots > Rhizosphere > Soil | place: USA... | reverse complement strand
GGCGACCGCTGGGAGTACGGCATCAACATCGACTGGGCCGGCAAGGCGGTCGAGCTGGCGAGCGGGCTCTCGTTGAACGTGTATCTCCGTGAGCGCATCTTCGAGCCGCTCGGGATGACGGACACCGGCTTCGTCCTGCGATCCGACCAGCGCGAGCGGCAGGCGCGGATGCACGTCCGCACCGGCGAGACCTCGTTCGACGTCATCGAGTTCGAGATCCCGCAGGCGCCCGAGTTCTACATGGGCGGCGGCGGCCTCTACTCCACCGGGCCAGACTATCTGCGGTTCCTCCGGGCGCTGCTCGGCGACGGTGCGCTAGACGGCGCACGTATCCTGAAGCCGGAGACGGTCGCCCAGCTCGGCGAGAACCAGATCGGCGATCTCCTGGTCACGATGCTGAAGACGGTCGATCCGGTCAGCTCGAACGACGCCGAGTTCTTCCCCGGCATGCCGAAGAAGTGGGGCCTGGCGTACATGATCTCGACCGAACAGGCGCCGACCGGCCGAAGCGCCGGCAGCCTGGCCTGGGCCGGTCTCGGCAACACCTACTTCTGGCTGGACCCATCACGGGACGTCACCGGGCTGATCCTGACCCAGATCCTGCCGTTCGCCGACGCGGCCGTGCTGGACGCCTTCGGCCAGTTCGAGCGCGCCATCTACGACACCGCCGCCTGATCTCGCCGCGCGGGCCGGGGCCGGCCGTCCGCTTCCTCACCGCGAGCGTGAGCGAGCGGACCTCCGGCCGCGGCAACCGATTCGGACGACCTCGCGATGTACCAGCCTGCGACGCCCTCAGACGTCGTCGAGCTCCTCGTCCTCGTCGGCCGGCATCAGTCCCAGCGAGGTCCAGCAGTGGACCGGCGGAAGGTCCTGCAGCGTGTAGAGGCCCGGATCGCTGGTCAGCACGGACGGGATCGCGTTGACCGCCAGCGTCGCCAGTGCCTCCTCGGCGCTCGCGCCGCCGGAGAGCGTCATCCGAACCGACGGCTCGCCCTCGATTTCGACCTCCAGCGTCGAGCCGCCGGCTGCATCCGCGAGCGTCTCCACCACCAGCGTCTCGCGCCCGTCGACGCTCCCCACGATCCGGTGACGCCCGCCTTGTTCCTCGCTCTCTTCCAGGTCGTCCAGCGCCCAGCCAAGCGCAGTGGCGAGCGCCTGCGCCCAGTCCCCGAGCGAGAGCCGTCCGAGCGGTCCGGTCGCGCCGCGCCGCCGCACGACGATCCGGTCCACCCGTGAGCAGACGCCCGTCAGGCTGAGCGGCAGCGTGCCCAGTAGCGCGTCGCTCGGGTCAAGCGCCAGCGCCGTCACCTCGGCCTCTCTAGCCAGCGTATCGATCGAGACCGCCAGGTCGTCGTCGTCGTCGTCGGGCGGGTATGCCAGGTCCGGCAGGATCGCCACCACGTTCAGCCCGACTTCGAGCAAGATCTCCAGGTCGGTGGTGATCGCGTCCAGGTCCCCCTCGGGCGCGAACAGGACCACGTCGGCCTCGATGTCGCGCAGTCGGGTCGGCGTCGCCTCGATCACCACGCCCGTCGCCGCGCCCAGGCCGGCCGCGTCGGAAAGCTCACGGCCGTCCCGTCCGGGCGCCGGATCGATCGCCGCCACGCTCATCAGCCCCTCGCGGCTTGCCACGACTCGGGCGATCGCCGCTCCCAGCGAACCGAGCCCGAAATGCACGACCCGCACGTCCTGTACGTCTGTCGGCTGCTCCATCACGATCATCTCCTCAGCGATATCGCCATGCCGAGGTGGTCACGATCGCCGCGCATCCAGGCACCGGCGACGCGTCCTGCATCGCCGGCCGGACCGGCGCGCATCTCGCACGACGGTAGCGAGTCCAGGAACGAACGGCCGTACCGGCGCGTCCGCACTCGGCTGTCCAGCACGATCATGATGCCACGGTCAGTCTTGCTGCGAATCAGGCGGCCGAATCCCTGGCGGAACCGCAGGACGGCGTGCGGCAGCGAGTACTGGCCGAACGGCTCGTCGAACTGCTCGCTCCGCGCCTCGACGATCGGGTCGGTGGGCGGCGCGAACGGTAGCCGCGCGATGATCAGGCAGCTCAGCGCCTCCCCGACGACGTCCACGCCCTCCCAGAAGCTGCTGGTCCCGAGCAGCACGCACGGCCGGCCGCTCTTGAACGTCTCCAGCAGGCGGGCTCTAGAGCTGCCGTCAACCCGCTGGCCGAGCAGGATGATCTTGCGGGCGTCCAGCGGGTCTCTAAGGCGCTGGTACGTCGCGCGGAGCTGGCTGTGCGACGTGAACAGCACCATCGTCCGCCCCTTCAGCTCGGTCGCCACGTCCAGGATGATCCGCTCCACGGCCGTCTGGTACCCCTGCTGGTTCGGTTCCGGGGCGTTCGCCGGCAGGTAGATCAGCGTCGAGGCGGCGTAGTTGAACGGCGACCCGACCGTCAGCTCGTCGGCGTCGTGCAGGTCCAGCCGATCCTTGACGTACCGGAAGCTGCCCTCGCTGGTCAGCGTCGCCGAGGTCAGGATCGCCGCCGCCAGCGGCCCGACGAGCTGCTCGCGGATCGTCGGCCCGACGTCGAGCGGCGCCGAGCTCACCCCCAGCTCCTCGTTCTGGCCGATCGTCAGCCAGGCGATCGTGCCCGGGTCGGCCTCGGCGATGATCCGCGCGAAGTGCAGCCGGGTCTCTTCCCAGGCTACCCCTTGCGCCGTCAGCTCGCCCAGCAGCGTGTCCTGGACGTCGTCACGCCTGGGCAGGGCGTCGAGGCCCGCAATCAGCTCCGCCACCGTCCGCTGGAGCTCCAGGAGGTCACGCCCGACCTCGCCCCAGAGGACGTCCGCCTCCGACCAGAGCGGCTGTGCCCGCACGCCGTTCGTCACCCGGACGGTGACCGGCCCGCCATCACCCCGCCGCGCCTGCTCCCGCACGAACGTCCCGAGCATCGAAAAGAGCCGGTCCAGGCCGCTCCGGACCCGCACCACCTGCTCCCGTCCGCGCTCGAGCGCCCGGCCGTACTCGGCCTTCTTCGCGTCGTCCGTGGCGCCGTGGACCAGGGCGCCGGTCGCCTCGGCCAGCAGCCCGCCGGCGCCGGCCGTCCCCGGCTCCACCAGCAGCTCAAGGCGCCGCGAGACCTCGCGCTGGGTGATCCGGCGGCTCAGCTGGGCCGTCGCCTCGTCCTCCAGGTGGTGCGCCTCGTCGATCACCAGGTGCTTGTACTCCGGCAAGACCTGGTTCCCCGTGACCACGTCGGAGAGCAGCAGCGAGTGGTTCACGATCACCACGTGAGCGCCGTCGGCGGCCCGCCGCGCCCGCGCCACGAAACAGCTCCCCTCGCGATGGTACGAGCAACGTAACGGTGAGCAGATCTCGGCCGCCGCTGCCACCTTGCTCCAGGCCTCGTCCTCCTCCGGCGAGAGCCGCAGCTCCGCGCGGTCGCCGGTCGCCGTCCGACGCAGCCAGAGCAGCGTCCTGATCAGCAGCATCCGCTCGCCCTGACCCAGGTCGTCCGACTTGAACAGTGTCAGCCAGCGGCGCAGGCAGAGGTAGTTCTGCCGGCCCTTCAGCACGGTCACCCGGGCCGGCAGCCCCGTCGCCCGCAGCAGGTCCGGGACGTCCTTCTCCAGGAGCTGGTCTTGCAGGTTGATCGTGTTGGTCGAGACGACCACTCGCAGACCGTTCTCGACCGAGAACCGCAGGGACGGCAGCAGGTACGCCAGCGATTTCCCGGTCCCGGTCCCGGCCTCCACCAGCAGGGTGTCGCCGCGGTTGAGCGCCGTCACCACCGCCGCCAGCATCCGCCGCTGGGCCGGCCGATCCTCGTACCCGCGCAGCGCCCGCGCCACCTGTCCGCCCGGGCCGATCGAGGCGCCCAGCGACTTCGGATCGAGCGGCACGAGCCGGTCTTCGGGTTCGAGCGACTGACTCGACGCCGGCGGGGGAACGCCCGCCAGCGGGTCGGTCCCGCCGTCCGCGCCGTCGACTCGCCCGCTGCGCAGCATCTCCTCGAGCCGCCGCTGGTACAACTGCTCGAAGATCAGCTTCGGCGGCCAGTCGAGCGGCGCCGACAGCCGCACCACCTGGGCCAGCGTCTCCAGCGACAGCCGCGCCGCCTCCTCCACCAGCACCACGAAGACGGCCCGCGCCAGCTCGGCGTCCGCCAGCGCCCGGTGCGGAATCTCCCCACCGACGCCCAGCTCGCGGGCGATCGACCCCAGGTCGTACGCCTTCAAGCCCGGCCGCAGCAGGACGGCCAGCTCGAACGTGTCGAAGCGCCGGTTCGCCAGGTCCAGCCCGGCCTTCTTCAGGTGCTCCAGGTCGAGCCCGATCGACTGCCCCACGATCGTGGCGCCGCCGACGAACGTCGAGAGGCGGTCCAGGACGTCCCGCAGCGGCTCGCCGCGCGCGAGATCCCGTGCCGTCAGCCCGGTCAGGTTCCCGACGCGGAACGAGAGCGTCCCCTTCGGACGGACCAGCGCGCCGAACGTGTCGAGCGTCTCGTCGCCACGGAACTTGACCGCGCCGACTTCGATGATCTCGGAGCCGGTGTCGCTATCAAGGATCTCGAGGTCGAGAGATACGAGCGGGAGGTCGATCACTGGTCGTCCGGCCCTCAGGAGTCTCGGTTGGCGGACGGGATCGTACCATGCGCGGCTCCTCTGGCTCTGCCTGCTGCCCGGACACCAGGTCCGGAGGTCGGGCGGCGGCGCCGTTCGCCTGCTTGGACCGCCTGGCGGCCTCGGCCCAGACCTCGCGGCTCAGCCGGTACAGCGTCGCATCGGCGACGACGTGCGGGGCGGCCGGCCGCCGGCGCTTCGTCAGGAAGCTCTGATCCCCCATCAAGCTGCCGGGCTCGACCTGCTCCACGGTGACACCTCGGCCGTGTCGCGGGAACCTCAGCTCCACGCGCCCCCGCATCAGCACGTAGAGCGAGTCCGGCGGGTCGACGTGGTGATACAGCTCGCGGCCGGCCGGCGCCTGGATCGGCTCGAGGTGCGCGCTGAGCCAGTCCAGCGCCTCCGGCGCGAGCCGCGAGAACGGCGCTCGCTGTTGGAGCCGATGTACCGCCAGCCGGACCGTCGGGTCCGATCCGGATTGGAGCGGCGCCGTCTGGTCCGCCACCAGCCGGGCGTACAGGCCCCCGCGCTCGACCAGCTCGGCGTGCGTCCCCTGCTCCACCAGTCGGCCACCATCCAGCACGAAGATGACGTCGGCGTCCGCCACCGTCTCCAGCCGGTGCGCCACCTTGATGATCGTCTGCTCGGCGCGCTCGGCCCGGAGGTGCTGCTGGACGGTCCGCTGCGTCGTCGCGTCGAGCGCCGAGGTCGCCTCGTCGAGGATCAGCAGCGACGGCTCCCGCCAAAGCGCGCGGGCCAGCGCGATCCGCTGCCGCTGCCCGCCCAAGAGCCCCACGCCTCCCTGCCCCACAACCGTGTCGTAGCCGTCAGGGAGCTGGCAGATGACCTCGTCGGCCACCGCCCGCCGGGCGGCCTGGTGGACGGCCTCGTCTGACGCGCCGTCCAGGCCGAAGCGGATGTTGTCGTACACCGTGCCGCTCAGGATCAGCGGGTCTTGCTGGACCATCCCGATCTGGCGGCGCAGCGAGTCGAGCGTCGCGTCGTTCAAGTCCACGCCATCCCAGGTGATCCGTCCGCGCGTCGTCTCGAACAGGCGCGGCAACAACTCCAGGATGCTCGACTTGCCGGCCCCGCTCGGCCCGACGAACCCGACGGTCTGGCCGGCCCTGATCGTCAACGACAGCCCCTTCAGCACCGGCTTGCCGTCCGGGTACGCGAAGCTGACCCCCTCGAATCGGATCGCGTCGCGCAGCGGCCCGATCTCCCGCGCGTCGGGGCGGTCCTCCTCAACTGGTGCCTGGAGCAGCGACGCCGCGCGCTCCACGCTCGCCGAGGCGCCCGCGACCGACTGGCTGGCCGTGGAGACCTGCCCGATCGGCCCGAGCAGCTGGTTCAGCACGATGTAGAAGGCGACCAGCGCGCCGGGCGCCAGGTCGCGCCCGTCGCTCGCGATGATCATGTAACCGCCGACCAGCAGCACCGCCACCTGGATCAACCCAAGGATCAGGCTACCGCTCTGGGCCAGGGATGCGTTCTCGCGCGCGTATGCGGCATTCAGCGCCCGGTGGACCTCCATCCGCCGGAGCAGCCGATTCGTGAGGAACGAGCGCGCCCGGTACAGCTTGGCCAGGACGTGGGCCGAGGCCGCCTCGTTCACGCTCGCCGTCAGGTCGGACATCCGGCGCACCCGCTCACGGGCCGCCGCGCGCCGTCCTTTCCGCCGCGCCGCGTGGATCAGCGCCACCGCCGGCATCCCGATCAGCGTGATCGCCGCCAGCTTCGGCTCCAGCACGAACAGCAGCGCCGCGAAGCAGACAATCGCGACCGCCCCCGCGATCATCGGCACCGCCGCCCGTGTGATGACGCCCTGCACCACCTCGACGTCGTGGACTACCTGCTCGGTGATGTCGGACGGGGTGCGCCGCGCGAAGTAGGCGGCCGGCAGCCGCTCCAGAGTGGCCACCAGCCGTTGACGCAGGTCGTACGCGAACGACTCGCCGACGTATCCCAGGAGCAGCGTCATCCCGAGGCGCGCCGCCGCGTTCAGCACGTACAGCAAGCCGAGGAACGTCAGCAGCAGGATCAGGACGTCGACCTGCTCCTGGCCGCTGGAGATCATGTGGCCCTTTGGCCCGACGAATGGCACGCCCTGGCCGAGCGAGCGCCGCGCCAGGATGTTGTCGATCAGGAAACGAAAGCTGAGCGGCATCGCCAGCGAGAACCCGACCCCGACCAGCGAGCAGGCCAGCACCGCCAGGCCGGACCGCCAGTACGGGCGCGCGATCGGGACCAGGCGCCGGAGCGTCGGCCAGAGGCCGGGCTGGGCGTCGCCTGCCGTCGCTTCGAGGTGACGGCGCCAGTCACGGTCGGCGATGGCCAGCGGCACCGGGTAGACCACGTCGAAGGCGCCGCTCGCACCCGTCCGGGCCTCGTGGAGCAGCCGGTGGTAGCGCGGCAGCCCGTAGCGGTCGATCACGTACCCGGCGAACGCCGCGGCCGCCGTGGACGAAAGTGCCGAGACCCGGCCGGCCGACTCGGCGACCAGCTCGGCCAACGGCGGCAGCGCCCCGTCGTGCAGCAGTTGCCGAACGTGCGCCTCGGCCTCGGCGTGGTACGGCGACCGTCCGGACTTCGCCGCGATGTGCCCGGCCAGCCCTTCGTCCCAGAACCTGGCCGCCGGCTGCCCGACCCCGAACCCGTACGTCAGCAGCGCTCGCGCGACCTCGGCCTCGGCCGCGATGGCCGGCGCCTCGTTCCCGTATGCCGTCCAGATCGTGATCTCGCCCGGACGGCTCCGGTCGTTCAGGATCGCCTCGCCCTGCACCGTCGGGCTGACCGACGGCTCGGCGGACGGCAGGTCGGCCAGGTAGATGTCGATCGTCGGCAGTGCGTCGGAGTCGACGTCGAGCGCGCTCGAGACCGACTGCAGCGCCTCGGCGTACCGATCGGCGAGCTCGTCGACGTCGCGGGCGGCCGGCGAGTACGGCCGGACGTGCAGCACCAGCCGGCCGGCCTCGTGGCTGTCCCACGCGGCCCCGTTGGCGTGCGCACCGCCGGCGCCCGACGGTCCGTCTGCCGTCGGCTAACGCTCGTCGGACGCGCGGGCCTGCTCGGCCGCCCGTTCGCCTTCCGGGCTGTTGGCCGAGGCGTCAGGTTGGCTGGTCTGGGGTGGGATCAGAAGTCAATCCGCTGCTTCAACTGGCGGAGCAGCATGCGCAGGGCCAGCGCGCGCACCAGCGGATTCGCCAGCAGGTGCATCGCCACCGGCACGAGGTCCATCACTGAATCTACGGTTGACGCAACGTGCCGGATCGGCCGGGCCGGTCGCTGCGAGCGCCGCTTCCCGAGCCAGTAGCCGATGGCGCCCCCGACGAACGCCGAGGCAAACGCCCCGCCGACCAGGGCGAGCGTCCTGGGCGACGGCACCAGCGCGAGCGCCTGCTTGCGCTGGGCTTCGGCCGGACGCACCGGCTCGTACGGCGTACCGGCCGCATCGGGATCGAGATCCTGGGCGTCGGGGCCGGTGCCCCTGCCAATGTCGCGAAGTGGTGGCGTGGAGCGGGCAACCATGATGAGCGCCTCCGAGTGTCCTGCTACGGACCACGGAAGCAATCGCCGTGCCGACCTGAATCACGGTCTCGCACGACGCTGGATCGTCCACCACTCAGCGCTGGTAGACCTCCAGCGCCCGCTGCATGATCGTCTTGGCGGCCGGCGTCGCGAAATCCGTCCCGGAGCCCTTGTGCTCCATGATGACGGCGATGGCGACCCTGGGCTGCTCGGCCGGCGCGTACCCGATGAACCAGGAATGCGGCGTGCTCCCCTCCGCGCCGGCCTCGGCGGTGCCGGTCTTGCCGCCGACCTTCACGCCAGCCATCGCCGCCGGCTTCGCCCAGGCCGTGTCGACGCTCAACACCATCATCTCGTTTATCGTCTGGGCCGTCTTCGCCGAGATCGCCTGCCCGAGCGTGCCGGCCGGGTGGTTCAACGACGTCGTGGCCCCGCCGGCCGCGCGGGCCTCGCCGGCGACGTACGGCGCCGGCACCGCCCCGCCGTTCGCGATCGCGGCCGCCGCCAGCGCCATCTGGAGCGGCGTCGCCGCCAGCTCCCCCTGCCCAAACGCCGTCTGCGCCAACAGCGATGGGTACCACTCACCGCCGCCCTTGACCTGGCCAGGCTCGACCGGCAGGTCGAACGGCAGCGACTTGCCGATCCAGAACCGTCCGGCATACTCTTCGAGCCGCTGCGCCGACCGACCGAGCTGGTTCTGCCACGGGAACGGCGGCCTCAGGACATCCGCCAGCGCCAGCCGCTCCGTCCCCAGCTCCAGCCCGGTCAGCGCGAACGTCCGGTTGCACGACCAGGCAAACGCCTCGCGGAAGTCGACGGTCGGCAGGTGCGAATGGTTCCGGCAGTCTACCTGGAGGTTGTCGATCCGGATCGGGTCGACGCAGCGGAACTTCGCCCCCGGATCGACCAGGTTCAGGTCGAGCGCGGCGGCAGCCGTGATGACCTTGAACGTGGATCCCGGCGTGTAGGTCGACTGGATCGCCCGATTGACCAGCGGGTTGGCCGGATCGTTGACCATCGCGTTCCAGCGCTCGTCGATCTGGCCCGGGTCGAACGTCGGGGCGCTCGCCATCGCCAGGACCGCGCCGCTGACCGGATCGAGGACCACCACAGCGCCGGGGTTGCCGCCCAGCGCGTCGACTGCCGCCTGCTGGATCCGCGCGTCCAGCGTCAGCACGACGTCCGAGCCGACCGTCGGGCGATGGAGCAGCGCCGAGATCGTCCGGTCAACGGGATCGGCCGAGCGTGTGCCGCTCAGGTAGTCGTCGTATTTCGCCTCGATCCCGCTGTTGCCGTATCGCTCCGAGTGGTACCCCACGATGTGCGCCAGCCCGCCCGTCGGATACGTCCGCTCGCTGGCGCCGTCGGGCTGCGGCACGTTCTCGGCCAGCACCTTGCCCGTGCGGTCCAGGATCTTGCCGCGCACCACCCGGCGCGCCTCCTCGGCGATCCGCGGGTTCGTCGGCCGGGCCAGCAGCTCGTCCTGACGGTAGAACTGCCAGTAGCCGAGCGCCAGCGCCACCACCACGAACCCCGCCAGCAGCACCAGCTCCAGCCGCGCCAGGTTACGCTGCATCGTCGCGCCTCCGCGGCTCGGCCGAGACCGCCAGCAGCAGGCCGAGCAGCACGTAGTTCGCCAGCACCGAGCTGCCACCGTAGCTCAAGAGCGGCAGCGTTACCCCGGTCAGCGGAATTAGCTTCAGCGTGCCGCCGAGGATCACCAGCGCCTGGATCCCGACCACCGAGGTCAGTCCAGCCGCCAGCAGCGTCGCGAACGAGTCGCCGGTCACCATCGCGATCCGCAGCCCCCGGTGGACCAGCACCACGTACAGCCCGACCACGGCCAACGACCCCGCCAGCCCCAGCTCTTCGCCGATCGCCGCGATCATGAAATCGGTGTGGACGGCCGGGACGTAGGTCGGGTAGCCGTACGTCAACCCGGCCCCGATCAGTCCCCCCGCCGCCAGCGCCGTCAGCCCCTGCACGAGCTGGTACCCCGTCGTGCTCGCCGTGGCCCACGGGTCCTGCCAGGTCTCGACCCGGATCTTGACGACGCTGAACAGCCGATACAGCAAGTCGGCGCCCAGCACGAAGATCGCCAGGCTGCCGACGACGTACAGCACCCGGCCGGTCGCCACGAACAACATCGCCAGGAACAGCCCGAAGAGCAGCAGCGCCGCCCCCAGGTCGCGCTGCATCACCACGGTGCCGAGCGCGATGGCGAGCATGAACAGCAGCGGCGTCAGGTACGGCAGCGGCGGTAGGCTGATCGGCCCGACCCGCACGCTCGACAGGGTCAGCAGCTCGCGGTAGTCGTCCAGGTACGCCGCGAAGAAGACGACCAGGAGGATCTTCAGGATCTCGGATGGCTGGAAGTAGACGCCGCCGAACCCGAGCCAGAGCCGCGCGCCACTGCCGTTCGGGTCGACGCCGAAGACGAACGTCGAAAGGACCAGCGCCAGCCCGAGCGCCGCCCAGGTGTAGCGGTACTGCCGCAGCCACGAGACGCTCGGCAGGATCACCAGCGTCGCCAGCAGCGCCACCGACCCGACCCCGATCCACATCGCCTGCCGGAGCGCCAGGCTTGGCTCCAGGCGGGCGACCATCACCATGCTCAGCGCCGCCAGCATCGAGGCCGTCGGCAGCACCACCTGGTCGGCGTGCGGATATCGCAGCGTCAGCCAGCAGTGGACGGCGAACAGCGCCGACGCGAGCGCCGCCACCAGCGCCTGATCGGAGGAGCCCGGCGCCTCGCCGCTCGAAAGCTCGATCGTCGTCAACCCGATCGCGAGCAGCAGGATCGGGCAGGCCAGCAACGCCAGCTCGAGCCAGCGCGGACGTGCCCCGCCGATCGACCACGGTCTCATTCGTCGATCCTCATGCCGATCCGTGAGCGCCGCACCAGTCCCCTCCGCACCGTGTCCCACGCTCGTCCATCGTCTGCGTCACACCGCGATCTTCAGCCGCACGTCGCCGATCGCCACCACGTCGCCCGGCGCGAGCCCGACCTCGCCGTGGACCGGGCGCTCGTTAACGGCCGTGCCGTTGGTACTGCCCCGGTCCGAAACCCACCACGCGCCATCGCGCTGGACGATGACCGCGTGCTCGGCCGAGACGAACGTGTCGTCGAGCACGATCGTGTTCTCCGCCGACCGGCCCAGCCGCGTCACCGGCCGCAGCGGCAGCGCGTCGCCGGGCGTCAGGCTCGTCGAGCCCGGATCGACCACGATCAGCCGCGCCCTCGGCACCGTCTGGCGCACGGCCGCATCCGGCCGCGCCAGCCTTCGCAGCTCCCGCGCCGCCGTCAGCGCGACCGCGCCCAGGAACAGGTAGAGGAGCGCCACCAGCGCCAGGCGCAGCAGCAGGATCACGGCTTCGGCAGTCAGCTCAAACATCGACCCATACGATAGACGGATCCGCGCGAGGATCCACATCCATGCGGGAAACCGGTACACGCGAGAGTCGTGCCGGGCCGGACGGCGGCGCGCGCTACCGCCAGTCCGTGCGCGGAGGGGCACCGGGCTGCGGTCGCGGCGACGGGCCGGCGGGCGTCCCGGTAGGCGGTCCGACGTGGATCTGGATCTGGTACCCGCCGAGGCTCAATCGATCGCCGTCCGCGAGCCGGTCCTCGCCGACGACTCGCCCGCCCACGGCCGTGCCGTTGGTGCTGCCCAGGTCGCGCACCACCGCACCGCCCGGCTCGCGCACGATCTGAGCATGGTAGCGCGAGACCCGGGAGTCAGCGATCACCAGGTCGTTGTTGAGGGCCCGCCCGATCCGCAGCGCTCCGTTCGGCAGCGTGAGCTGGCGGCCGTCTTCGAGCACCAGGACCACCGTCTCCCCCGGCGGCGGGGCGGCCGACGGCTCGCGCCGGACCCGTGGCAGCACGTCGGTCGACCCGAGCGGCGCCACCGGCTGCGTCGAGGGGCCGATGCGCGGATCGGCCATGCGGGCGTCGACGCGCAACGCACGGCGTCTGAGGCCCGGGTCCGCCACCAACGCCACTGAGACGGCCCCCACCGGGATCAGCCCGCGCTCGTCAGCAAAGCCGCTCAGGTAGCGCGCGATCCGCGTCTCCAGGCTCGCCTGATACGGCGCCAGCTCGGCGAGGTCGTCGGGGTGGAGCGCGATCGAGAACGCGTTGGGGACCTCGATTCCCTCCGGGCCGACCAGCCGCTCGCTTTGCATGGCGCGGGCCGCCGCCTTCGCAAGCTCGATCGGCTGGAGGCGCTGGCGGAAGATCGCTCGGGCGCCGCCTTCGACCGCCCGCTCCATCCAGCTCTCGAATTGACCGAGCAGACCCGTCACCGCTTCACCGCCGTCTCACGAATGTCCAGAGCCCGACCCACCAGAGACTCGGCCTTCGTACGCTCCATTATCACGCGAAGCGCGGTCGGCGTGTAGCGCGGCGGCTCGTCCTCCGCCGGTCTCCCACACCGCCGCCGCCGGTCACTTCTCGCGGCCCTCGCCGGCCTCCACCGGGGTCCGCCACTGGTCCCTCGCCGGGGCCCCACGTCGGCATCATCCGGCTGCACACCTAAAACGGGGACGGGGGCAGGCCCACGCGCCACAGCATCGGGCAAGCTGCTACCCCCCGGGGAGACCCGGCGGAGGCGCTACGACGCGGCGCTCGACGGACCGCTCCGCCAGCGCGCCGCCACGATCCGCAGCAGCTCGCGCAGCTCGGCGCGGTCGTCCGACGACAGCCGGTCGTCCGCCAGCACCGCCGCGATGTCGCCCAGGCTCTGATCCCAGCCTCCCAGCCGCACGATCGACTCCGGGCAGAGCCCGGCCGCCACCAGCAGCCGCTCGAGGTCGACCGGCCCGGCCTCCAGCGACTCCGCCAGCGACAGCACGACCTTCCGGCTCGGCAGGCTGGTCGAGGTGGCCGCTGCGCGCTCCAGGCGGTTGACGTAGGCCGGATCGACCCCCGCCCGCCGGGCGAGCTGGTTCTGCGACAGGCCGATCCGG
>Ga0075431_100004970_pt1 | contig 13087 bp, 12 predicted proteins | sample RhiMetdeltSRZDD5_FD_75297 | JGI IMG/M metagenome (GOLD analysis project Ga0075431, IMG submission 75297) | Populus rhizosphere microbial communities from Tennessee, USA - Rhizosphere MetaG P. deltoides SRZDD5 | ecosystem: Host-associated > Plants > Roots > Rhizosphere > Soil | place: USA... | reverse complement strand
CGACGTGAAGGTCTCCTCGGTGAAAAAGAAGCTCAAAGACAAAGCGTTCGCACGCAGTGTGAACCGGGAGGATATTTATCTGGGGGTCGCGGATCTTGGCATCACCTTGGATGATCACATCACCTTTACTCTGCAGGCGATGACGGCAGTGGCTGATCAACTGGGCTTGTAAAGCCATACACTCCATTGCTCGCGGCATGCCAGATGCCAAGCCAGAAGGTGCTATGCCCTTTTGTCTCGATGATGCTCCATTGGCAGTAGGGCACATCCAACATCTCCCAATGAGGTTGCTGGCATGGCAGCCACAAAAAACGTCCAGAGGTGTGCTATACGGCCTGGAGCCGTCTTTGCCTAGTCGGAGGCATGCGCTTAGACAGCATGGGACCACAGAGCATGCCTTGAGAGCTCCAAAGACGGCGCTGTACCGTATAAGACAGCCGAGAGACGTGTTATATAGTGATACGCCATCTTGGGTGGCCTTCTATAGTGCTATACGGATACTAGCAGCACTTGTATGGTACAGTGCGGTGCTACTCGAACTTGGATACAAACCCATACAGCTTTACTCTCCAGGCGAGGTAACCTCCTATGACACAGACGGAGATCCAAACAGTTGAGGTAGTGCGCCTGATCCGGGACCAGCATTATGCGCTTCTGAAGGACAAATACCGCGAAGATATCAAGCACTTCTTTCGCCGGGAAGCTGCAGCAGCCATCCCCCTCGATGGGGATGGGTAAGGTGGCGGTGGTCAGCGCCGATCCGGCACAAGAATATACTGCAGCAGCCAATACGCTGCCGCACAGCAGAGGCCAGACACCAGCGCTGTAGGCAGTGCCACTTCGACACGCCCACCCAGATAGCCTTCCAATGCCACAGTAAGCAGCAGAAATTGCACAAAAATCAAACTCACCAGGCACACCATGACCGTATAGATGAGCGACATCTGCTGGGCGCGTTGCGCCCGGAGCTGCCGCTCAGGCGTCATGAGGCTTTGCCGATGGCCCATAGCTCCTCTCCTCGTCTTTCCAGGGTCACGCGCGGCAGTGGCCGCGACGGCGGACCCGCCAGGACCCGGCCGTCTGCAGCGTCGAAGAACCCCTGATGGCATGGACAGTACAGTTGCCTGTCAGTGGCGCGATAGCTCACCGGACAGCCTAGGTGCGTGCACTTTTGCCCAAAAGCGACGTAACGGTCGACGTCCAGGCGTACCAGCAGGCAGGGGTCACCCGCAGCAGGATAGTGGAACACTCTGGCCTCCCCTACCGAGAGGCCGTGTACCGTGGCGATCTGTACTTGCGGCAGCGCCTCTGCGCCCCAGAGACGCCTGCGCCTACCAAGCATCGCCAGGATCACATTGGCGAGAAATGTCGCCAGCGAGACCCAGACGAGCGACTTGGTAAATTCGCGCCGGGTTACAAAGTGGTCATCAACCCACGAGATGGGAAAATGGTCCTTCCAGGCCGGTACTTCGGGCACACTCGCTCCCTTTCCGTTCTGCTGGTGCGCCAGACAGAGGCATAGACGGCGTGATCGCCTCCTGTCCGGACGTCATAAACGCCGTGATATCGACCTCCAGTGCCTCCACGCCAACTGGCACCATCATCTGTACCCTGGTCTGCACGACCTGCGGCCCGAACACAAACGTATTGATCGGGCGCTCCCGCCGCAGGGCCTCGATTTCCGCGCGCGTTCCGTAGGCCAGCGCCCCACTGGGGCAGACCGTGACGCACATAGGCCGCTTCCCAGCCGAGGTGCGGTCGTAGCACATGTCACACTTCATCATCAGGTCGAGCTGCGGCAGGTAGTGCGGCACGCCAAAAGGACACGCCAACACACAGTTGGTGCACCCGATGCAGTGCGATGGGAGGGCCGTCTGCACCACCCCATCGGCCGTCTTCTTAATGGCATCCGCCGGGCAGACTTCGGCGCAGGCGGGATCCTCACAGTGCATGCAGACCACCGGGACCGTCTGTGGTGATGCAGCCCGGTCGGTGTACTCCAGGTGGAGCATGGACACCCCACGGTGCGTTTCGCATTCAGCACAGGCGTGGTAGCACGCCTGACAGCCGATACAGCGCGATGGATCAACAAAAAACTCGAAGCCTGCCTCGATCATGCAACAGCCTTTTCTAAGCGCACAGCACAGACTTTGAACTCCGGGATCTTGGAGATCGGGTCGAGGGCGCGGATCGTCAGGAGGTTGGCTGAGCGCTCGTCCGGCCAGTGATAGGGGATGAACACCGTATCGGGGCGAATCGTCCGCACTACCTGACAGGGCAGGGTCATGGCTCCGCGCCGGCTCACCACACGCACCCCGTCACCTGTCTGTACACCGAGGGTGATTGCCAGATCGGGGTGGATTTCTAGGAGTGGCTCCGGATATTGCCGCACCAGGGGGCCAATGCGGCGCGTCTGCGTGCCGCTCAGGTACTGTGAGACCACCCGACCGGTGGTGAGGAGCACCGGATACTCGGCATCGACATCTTCCGCCGGGGGACGATACTCCACAGCGTGGAACCGCGCCTTACCATCCGCATGGTAAAATGTTCCGCCCTCAAACAGGCGCGGTGTGCCCGGGTGCAGGGGATCCGGGCAGGGCCAGAAGAGGCCGTGTTGCTGGTCGATCTTCTCATAGGTAATGCCGTAGTAGTCACAGAGCCCACCCCGTGACACCCGGCGCAGTTCGCGAAAGATATCTTCAACGCAGGCATAGGGGAACTGCTGCCAGGGGGCCAGACGCCGGGCCAGGTCACACACGATCTCCCAGTCCGGACGCGCCTTACCGGGTGGCTGCACCGCCTGCCGGATGCGGACGACGCGGCCTTCGGCCGTGGTGACAGTGCCTTCGTCTTCTTCCTGCAGCGAGCCCGGCAGGATGACATCGGCATAGCGAGCCGTTTCCGACATGAAAAAATCGATGACGCAGAAGAACTCGAGCCGTTCGAGCGCAGCACGAGTATACTCGGCGTCCGGGAGCGACACGAGAGGGTTGAAACAGATACACAAGAGCCCACGGATCTCCCCGCGATGGATGGCCTCGCGTATCTCCGTAGCGGTGTAGCCGACGCCCGGCAGTGCGTCTTCGGGCACGCCCCAGCGCTCGGCCACGATACGGCGGTGCTCAGCATTGTCGATGTCACGCCCACTCGGGAGCTGGTTACACCGCTGCCCATGCTCTCGCCCGCCCTGGCCATTCCCTTGACCGGTGATGGTCGAGTACCCGCAGCCCGGCTTGCCAATCTTGCCAGTGGCCAGGACCAGATTGATGCTCGCCAGACAGTTTTCCGTGCCCTGGGTGTGATGCTCAATGCCGCGGGCGTGCAAGAGCATAGCCGTTGGGGCTGTGCCCCACCATGCCGCCGCCTGGACAATGGCGGCTGCCGGCACGCCGGTGAGCGCTGCCACACGCTCTGGAGTGTAGGGGGCGACCGTCTCCCGCACAGTCTCAAAGCCGTGCGTGTGCTGCGCAATAAAAGTGTGATCAATCCAGCCACGCGCTATGCAGACGTGCAGCAGACCGTTCATGAGGGCACTGTCGCGTCCGGGACGCACCGGCAACAGGAGGTCAGCAGTGCGCGCGATTGGGGTCATGCGTGGATCAATGACAATGATTCTGGCGCCGTTGTCGCGGGCCCGCCAGATATAGTCGGTGAGGATGGGAAAGCACTCCCCAACGTTGATCCCGGCCAGGATGAGACACTTTGCTAGCGGGATGTCGCTCCACGGCTGTCCGCCCCGGTCGATACCAAAGGCCATACGATTCGCAGCCCCCGCCGCTACCATACAGAGGCGCCCATTGTAGTCGATATGCCTGGTGCGCAGGGCCAGGCGGGCGAACTTTCCTATGAGGTACGCCTTCTCGTTGGTGAGCGACGCCCCCGAGAGCAGCGCAAAGGCGTCTCGATCGTACTGAGTCTGAATGTGGCGTATACGGTCCTCGACGCGATCGAGCGCCTCGGGCCAGTCAGCCTCGCGAAACCCGTTGGCGCTACGCATGAGCGGTGTCAGGAGCCGGTCCGGGTGGCTGCCCTGGAGATAGCGCTTGACCCCTTTGGGGCAGAGCATGCCACGGTTCACCGGGAATTCCTCCCAGGGCTCAAAACCGATAACGGCATTGTCCTTAACTCTGAGCTGGATACCACACTGCACACCGCAAAAGCAGCAATGCGTTTTGACGAGACGGTCCAGCTCACTGCGCCCCTGCCATCCACTGGGCGGAGTGTCGTGGAGATGAGGACCGTAGTGCTCCGTCAGTTGCGCGAGCATTTGCGGCGGTGTCAGCATGGGTCTGAGCCCTCTGTCGCTTGCGCCCGTCCATGCCATATTCCAAGCTGCCGGCGGCGGCAGCGCGGACACACGTGCATGTAATGCGCCACTGGCCCGCGCAGGTGCCAGTCTAATCCCACCTCCGTCAGCACATCCTTGAGATCATCGACATGCATCGCACCGACAAAAGCCTCGCCACAGAGGCGACAGACAGCCGGCGGGACGGTAGTATTGGCCTGCTTGTATAACGTCACCCCGAGGTGTAGGGGGCGTTGCAAGAGGTGGAAGAGCTTCCCGAATGGCAGGTAGAGGAGCGTGGCAATGACCGTGCCAGCATGAATAAGTGAGATCACGACGTAGCCAGCGCCGTGCAAGGCATGCATACTCAAGGTCAGCATCAGGCCAGTCGCCGAGACCGCCAGGAGTAGGAGCAACGGCACCAGGTCGTTGCCAAACTGCTGGGCAGCGACTGCCCCGGCGTCTTTGAGACGCCGATGCAACGTCAGCACCACCCCAACGATCACCAGGACTGCCGCTAGGTTCAAGAGGTTGAAGAACACATAGCGTATCCAGGAGACCTCGGTGTGGAACGCCCCAAGACGTATACCGAACACGAGTATCTGATACACCTGTGGGGCGTTCGCCTGACTCTCAAAATGGATCCAGCCAAAGATCAGCGGAAACGTCACCATCCCGGCGAGTATAGTACCCCAGGACATGCAGAAATGTGCTAGCCAGCGACTCCGGCCCCGCCGGCGAATGAAGTGTTGCGCCATGAAATTGCTGACAAAAGCGCCGGCCAGTGTTAGCAAATGGCGCCCGACCTCCTGCCGCTGCAAGAGCATCTGCCAGGCGCGGCGCCAGTACATACGCGTCGGCGGACGTTGCAGCCACACGGTATAGCGGTAGGTAATGGCGAAGGCCGAGAACAGCGCCCCAAAGGTGTAAATCAGTAGGGTAGGGTCATAGTTGCGTAGGTTGCGCGAGCCGAGCAAAATACCACACCCTAACGCTAGGACGACGACGAGACCTGCGGTGAGCCCTGGCAGTGTGAAAGCAGTCGGGCGTGTCATGAGGCACCCGTCAGCGCGAAGGTGGTGTCGTCTGATGTCGCCAGATGGCAGCCGATTTCCGTGGCCAGGAGCTTGTCGAGCACCTCGGTCGGAGGTAACTCAAGATACACATCGTCACCTTCCACTTTCACTGGGAAAACCTGTACTGTGTAAACATCCCCGCTCAGACACGCACCTGAGTCCAGGGAGAACGTCTTTTTGTGCAGCGGACAGGCGATTTTGGGGAGGCCATTGGTATCGCCAAGAATGCCGCGGGACAAAACAAACGCCTTCTTGTGCGGGCACATCTGCTGGCAGGCATACCAGGTGCCACGGCTGGTGAAATTGAAGACGGCTATCTGCACCTTGCCGTACTTGATCGTGGCTCCGCCATTGTAGGGAAAGTCCTGCACCTTGCCCACGTGTACCCAGGCGGGCGGCGCCAGCTTGGCGCGCTCAGCGTCAGGCCGCGTCTGCTCTTCGAGCCTCTTGAGTTGCACGAGTGACATCACTTCTGATGGCCAATCCCCAGGACGCGGCTGGCCGCGTTCGGATACGATTTCGATGCACGGTTCCGTCTCATCCGTATTGACGAACTGGCGGAACCACTTGCGTTTTTCTGGATCCTTGACGACCTCGGCCCATTCACACGTATAGGTATCGACCAGGAATTGTATGCGCTCTTCCAACTCCTGACAGATGCCTAGCTTGTCCTCAATGATGATCTCTTTGAGATGCTCGATGCCGCCTTCGAGCTTGTCAATCCAGACAGCCGTGCGGGTCAATCTGTCAGCGGTCATGATGTAATACATGAGAAAGCGATCAATATAGCGAATGGCCATTGCCTCATCGATATCCGCGGCCAGTAGGTCAGCATGTCGCGGCCTGGCACCGCCATTGCCACACACATACAGGTTGTAGCCCCGCTCAGTAGCCACCAGGCCAAAGTCCTTCCCCTGCGCTTCCGCACACTCCCGCACGCAGCCAGAGACCGCCGCTTTGACCTTATGCGGGGCGCGGATACCCTTATAGCGGTTTTCCAGGCGGATAGCAAAGCCGACTGAATCCTGCACGCCGTAGCGGCACCATGTGGTCCCGACACAGCTCTTGATCGTCCGCAGGGCCTTGCCATAGGCATGGCCACTTTCAAAGCCAACGTTGACCAGTTTCTCCCAGATGTCTGGCAGATCCTGGACCTGAGCCCCAAACAAATCGATACGCTGCCCGCCCGTAATTTTGGTGTAGAGGCCATACTGCTTGGCCGTTTCGCCTAGGGCGATAAGCTTGTCAGGAGTAATTTCACCACCCGGGACGCGTGGAATGACCGAGTACAGCCCGCCACGTTGCATGTTCGCCAGAAAGCGGTCGTTGGTATCCTGCAGCGTCTGGTGTTTGGGCCGCATGATATGTTCGTTCCACAACGACGCCAGCATCGACGTGATGGCCGGCTTACAGATTTCGCAGCCCTGCCCAGTGCCACATTGGGCGATGATGTCGTCAAAGGTCGTGAGTTTTCTCGCCTTGACAATTGCGAACAGCTCGGTACGCGTATGCGGGAAGTGTTCACACAAATGGCTGCTGACCGTTCTGCCGGCGGCTTGCATGGCGGCGTTGAAGAGGTCGGTGATGAGCGGTAGGCAGCCGCCGCAGCCGGTCCCAGCCTGCGTGGCTGCTTTCACCTGGCCCAGTGAAGTCAGCTCCTGATCTCGGATAGCCGCACAAATCGCGCCTTTGGTGACGTTGTTACAGGAGCAAATTTGCGCTGTGTCCAGCAGGCTCGCGACCCCACCGAGCACTGCGGCGCTGCCAGATTTGCCCATGATCAGCTCATGCGGTTTGCAGGGGAGGGCTTCCCCCCTCTTAGCCAAAGCAGAAAGGACGCCGTAATCGTGGGCCTCACCCACCAATACACCGCCCAGCAAGCGCGTGCCATCGTGTGTGAATAGGAGTTTTTTATAGAGCCCGCTAAAAGGGTCCTCCCAGGTCAACGGTTTGGCGCGCTCTGGCCCTGCTTCGTAATCCCCGAAGCTGGCGACATCGACGCCCATGAGCTTCAGCTTCGTTGAGAGGTCTGTCCCCTGAAAACGCTCGTCGCCACCGGTGAGGTTCTGCGCGACGATTTCGGCCATCTGCCAGCCGGGGGCGACGAGGCCGTATATCATGCCTCCGTAGAGTGCTACTTCACCAATAGCGTAAATATGTGGGTCGGAAGTCTGCAGGCGGTCGTTGACGACCACCCCGCCCCGTTCGCCTACCTCAAGACCGCAGGCCCGTGCCAGATCATCGCGTGGTCGAATGCCGGCTGAAACAATAATCATGTCGATCTCAAGCGTGCTCCCGTCGGTGAAGCGCATCGCCTGGACTTTGCCATCACCGTGGACTTCCTGCGTCACTTTATTGAGGTGCACCTGGACGCCGATATCTTCGATCTGCTTCACCAATACCCGTGAGCCGGCCTCGTCGATTTGGCGGGGCATAAGACGTGGGGCAAATTCGATCACGTGAGTTTCCAGGCCCAGATCATAGGCGGCCTTAGCAGCTTCCAGGCCGAGCAGCCCACCGCCGATGACGGCGGCGCGCTTCGCCCTCTTGCCGTAGGCACTGATCTTTTCGAGATCCTCAATGGTCCTGTACACAAACACGCCTCGCTTATCGATGCCAGGCACGGGCGGCACAAAGGGGTAGGAACCGGTCGCTAGCACCACAGTGTCGTAGGCCACTTCCACGCCTTTATCGGAACGGACGCGGCGCGTCTGGCGCTCAATCTGGCTGGCCCGATCACCGATATGCAGGGTGATGCCGTGCTCCTCGTACCATTCGCGCTTCGCCAGCATGAGCTTCTCCGCGCTACGGTGCGCGAAGAACGACGTCAGGCCAACACGGTCATATGCAGCACGCGGCTCTTCACAGAACGTGACAATAGCGAACTGGCGCGGCATATCATATTCGACGAGCTTTTCACAAAAACGCTGCCCCACCATCCCGTTGCCAATGACTACGACTGTCTTTTGCCGACTTGATGCGCTCCTGGCTCCGCTCATGGCGTTGTCCTTTCACTCCACCCAAAGTAAGCATCATTTGTGCGTACACGAGCAAGAGGCATGCCATGCTTCTGCGAGAACTTACAGATTTTGTAAAAACGCAATGGATGTGAGATTTAGGAGAGCCGGCCCCTTAAGGAAGCAAGAGGTGTGTCCTGTGTATTGAGACGGATTTGTCGGATTTTATTGGGACAAGCCACAAAAGAGTCATTGGAGTATATTGAGGAGGTCTGGCTAGCCGAGGAGGAAAAGCCCTCGGCTGACGGGGGTGGCAGACACAGTGAGGGCAATGTATGGGGTGAGGCCGGGGGACCGTCGTGTCCTACATATTTGTCTGTTACTTTGGTTCGTCGTACAAACGCGTTGATTTTATCCGCTATTGCTCATGAGGTTGCCATGCTGCATGTCTCTGCCATGGTTAAACTCCTCAAAACAGAGGAAGGAGGGCGCACCTCTTGTATGTGCTCTGGGTACCGCAATAGGGGTGTTTCTTTGGGTAATAGCATGCTATGATGACAAAGAACAGTGGAATGCGTTTTCCTGATAGAGAATGAACTCATGCAACTCTTGGATCATTTTCATCCGCCACTGAGCATGGTGCGGCACTGGGAATCGTTTCATGCCCGCTGGGCTGCCGCGATTGCCGATGTGTTGAATGATGAATTGCTTCCTATAGAGTATTTTGCAGAGGTCCAGGTCCATGTGGGCAGTCGAGTTGAAGTTGACGTGGGCACCTTTGCAGATGAATCCGCAAGGGTTGAACACGCTCAAACATCTGGCACAGCCACAGCGACTTTAGCAGCCCGCCCATGGGCACCACCCGCACCGGCCATGACCATGCCAGCCGTCTTCCCCGACAGCATGGAAGTCCTGGTCTTTCGTACAGAGGCAGGCCCAACGCTCGTGGCGGCCATTGAACTCGTCAGCCCGGGCAACAAGGACCGCCAGGAACACCGCCGAGCCTTTGCTGCGAAATGCAGCAGTTATTTACAGCAGGGTATCGGACTCATGCTCATCGACATTGTCACCAACCGGCAAGCCAATCTCCACAACGAATTGGTCTATCTGTTAGATGCTGGTGAGCAGTTTCTCTTACCGTTGGAGCCCTTGTACGCCATGGCATATCGGCCGGTGCGGCGTGAAGACGCTGCCGAGATCGAAGTATGGCGGGCCACGCTTGCCGTGGGCCAGCCATTACCACTGCTGCCGCTGCCGTTGGACCAAGCCATCTTTATGCCGCTCGATCTTGGGGCAACCTACACAGAGGCATGTAAGCGTAGTCGGCTGCCCTAAGCGATTCCTAGCCCCTGCCCTGGCAGACTTAACCCACCCGCACTAGCTTCTGCAAGGAGCGCAGCTCTCTGGGCGGGTTGAGCCGGCTGCCGGTGTGCGTCCAGGAAACTTCGCCCAGGTAGATATCGCCTCTGGAGTCGATGCAGATACCGTGCGGCGCGATGAATTGGCCAGGGGCCTCACCTTCTGGCTTGTTGCCCAGGCGTGCCAGGAGGTTGCCTTTGGTATCATAGAGGCTGATGCGTGGGCCAACGCCGTTGGCCTGGGCATTGGAAGAGAGGGCCACTCCGAGTTCGCCCACATAGGCGATAGCGCTCGCCTGGTCGATATACAGGCCACAGGGCCGTGCCATATTGACCCACTGCGTTTCAAACTTGCCGTTGGCGTCAAACACCTGGATGCGGTGATTCTCCCGGTCGGCTACGTAGACCCAGCCGGCCGAGTCGGTAGCGATATTATGGACGATGTTGAATTGGCCCGGATCCGTCCCTGATTCACCCCAGGAAAAGAGCAGTTTGCCATCGGGCGTATACTTATGCACGCGGGCATTGCAGTAGCCATCGGAAACATAGAAATCCCCGTTGCGCGGGTCGATGGCTACGTGGGTGCACCGATTAAACGGTTCACCACTCATAAACGGCGCCGGCTTGCCACTCATCCCCAGGGTGAATAACACCTTGCCCTCCAGGGTACACTTGCGCACAGTGTGATCCCCGTCGTCAGTACAGAAGAGCGTCCCATCGGGGCTGGCGGTGATACCATGGGCACGAGGGAAAATGCCTTCTCCCCACGACCGCAAGAAGTTGCCATGGCGGTCAAACACCATCATCGGATGCGCCCCACGGTTAAAGGCGTAGACATTGTCGTTGGCGTCTACCCCGACCGCGGCCACTTCCTTGAACCCCCAGCCATCGGGGAGCTTCGCCCAGTTTTCTATCACTTCATAGGTATAGTTGCCTGTGCCTAAAGTCACCATGCTGCACCTCACGCTTTCGCTGGTATGCTACGGTTACTCGCTGGCCTTCTGCTCGGGCGCCTCAAGGGTGGGCAGCCGGTAGCGGTCAGCAGGATCATCCCAGCCCTTGAAATTTGGTTTGCGCTTCTCAGCGAAGGCCCGACGCGATTCCATCAGGTCGTCCTTGGCTCCGTGTTCATTGAGCTGCGCGGCGAGGCGCTGCAGCGGGGGAGAAACCTGCGGCCGCATCTGCCGCATCATGTAGACAGTGTTTACGCGCGACGCTGGGGGTAACGTCAACAAGTGCTCGGCCATTTCAAAGGCGGTCGGCAAGAGTTCCTCAGGCTCTACGAGGCGGTTGAGGAATCCCACCTGATAGAGGCGCTCAGCCGTGAAGCGAAAGCCTAACGCCATCTCCGTGGCAATAGGGTGAGGAAGGCCGGCCAGGAAGCCGTGATTGTAGCCGCCAAGCAGCCAGCGCTTGGCCTCGGAGACCTCGAAGATGGCGCCGCGCACGGCCACGCGCAGGTCAGTGCGTTCGACGAGCTGAAATCCTCCACCCATAGCGTAGCCGTTGATGGCGGCAATCACGGGTTTTAATAAAGCCCCGTCCCGGAAAGGATCGGCAATGGTTTGTCGCCCCCTGCCTGGCGCGCCGCGCTCGACGGATTCCTTCATGTCCTCTCCGGCACAGAAGGCACGACCGGTCCCAGTGAACACGGCCACTTCGAGTTGGTCATTATCCCGAAACTCACACCAGGCCTCGGCCAGGCCGGTACGGAGCTCTTGGCCGAGCGCGTTGAGACGCTCTGGCCGATTCATGCGGATCACCATCACCTGTCCGTGACGCTCGGTCTCGACGAAAGCCATGGCAGCACCTCATCCATATATCTAGTGCGGTCTCAAATGATCTTTTTAACTATCCCCCAGTCTCCCCTCTTCCGCGACTGCGTCGGCGGAGGGCGTCTTCGCCCTTCCCTCCGGGAGAGGGTTAGGGTGAGGGCCCTGGCGTACGCCAGGGTACGAGGCCCCTTACCCCCCGCCCTTTCCCGCGGGGAGAGGGAGCTCAAGGCCTCTTGCGCCGCTGCCCTGATAGCATCTACTATCCTCTGTACACGAGCTAAAAAATCCTCGGCAGCATAAACGCCTCAAGTGCCAGAGTCAAGAGCCGAGAGGAGCAGGTAAGTCCAATATGCTTATCCTGGGTCCTGCACTATCTCTAATTTACACGCCAAGTAATTTCTAGTATGATAGCGCCTGTCCACACACAGCTCTTTTCTTGCCTCTCGTAACAATGTATCACACGTCATCCCAGGGTGTGCTGCGTACCTATTGGCGAGGAGCAACGCCATGGGGGTTCTATGAGATCCTGGACCAGGTGGTGGACTTGCTGCGACGTCGGGGCTGGGTGACCTATCGCGCTTTCAAGCGCGAATTTCAGGTGGACGATGCCTTCCTGGAGGATCTGAAAGCCGAGATCATTATTGCCCAACGCCTCGCCGTTGACGAGCAGGACAGCGTGCTCGTGTGGGTTGGGGAGGCAGGCACACTGCCAGCGCCCCAGGCAGACGCATACTCTCCGCAGGGGGAGCCCCGCAGCGACGAACGCTGGCACCCTGAGGCCGAACGCCGCCAGCTCACCGTGCTGTTTTGTGACCTGGTGGACTCGACCGTTCTCGCCAGCCAGCTCGACCTGGAAGAGTTGCGCAAGGTGGTACGGGCCTATCAAGAGGCCTGCGCCAAGGTGGTCGCGCGCTTTGAGGGGCATATCGCGCAGTATCTCGGCGATGGCCTGCTCGTCTACTTCGGCTATCCCCTGGCGCACGAAGATGACGCCCAGCGGGCGGTGCGGGCCCGGCTAGGTATCGTCGAGGCCTTGGGACAGCTCAATACCCGCCTGGAGCAGGAAGGGCTGCGCCCTGCGCCGACACAGTCGCGGCAGCGGGGGGTGCACCCGGCTGTGCGTCTGGGCATCCACACCGGGCTCGTGGTGGTGGGTGAGGTGGGCGGCGGCACCCGGCAGGAACAGTTGGCACTGGGCGAGACGCCCAACCTGGCGGCGCGCCTGCAAGGCCTCGCCGCATCCAATACGGTGGTGATCAGTGCCGCCACCTGGCAACTGCTCGGTGGCTTCTTTGCCTTTCAGTCGCTCGGCACGCGACCCATTAAAGGACTCGCCCAGCCCATCAAAGTCTATCAGGTGCTGTAGGAGAGTACGGCCCGCAGTCGCCTGGACGTGGCCAGCAGCACCGGCCTGCCCCCCCTCGTGGGCCGGGAGCAGGAAGTCGGGCTGCTCCTGGAGCGTTGGGCCAAAGTCAAGGACGGCTTCGGACAGGTGGTGTTGCTCAGCGGCGAAGCGGGCATCGGCAAATCACGCCTCGTGGAGGTGCTGAAGGAACACGTGGCCACCGATCCCCAGGCATGGCTGACGCCGTGCCAGTGTTCGCCGTATCACCACAACAGCGTCCTGTATCCTATA
>Ga0075431_100004969_pt1 | contig 13087 bp, 8 predicted proteins | sample RhiMetdeltSRZDD5_FD_75297 | JGI IMG/M metagenome (GOLD analysis project Ga0075431, IMG submission 75297) | Populus rhizosphere microbial communities from Tennessee, USA - Rhizosphere MetaG P. deltoides SRZDD5 | ecosystem: Host-associated > Plants > Roots > Rhizosphere > Soil | place: USA... | reverse complement strand
TGTTAGAGGTGTTGGGCGTGACACCGGTGGCGTGCAGCTCACAGCCCTGCAACGAATCGAGTAAGATGGTTTTCTCTAAAAAAGTGACTTTCTGCCGCGTACTGGGAGTAGAACGTTCCGGATAGTGCCAGCCGCTGGCATGTAGTTTGCCCGAAGGTTTTGGTGCGCGTTACGGGACGAGAAGAAAAATCAGCGACTATGAATGCGTTTATGAATCAAAAGCTCTCGTGGCGGCGCCTCCTTTGGGTGGGGGCTCTGGCCACATTAACCGCAGCACCCGGTGCCCTGGCCGCGCCTCCAGCGCTTGTGTCCGCCACGGCCGTCTGTGGCGGATTCAAAGTGATCGCCACATTCGATCAGCCAATCGAACCCACGATCGGAACCGATGTATTCAGCTACATTGTGATCGACGGATTCGGCAATCGAACGCGATAACCGCAGCGGAGATATCTCCGGATCAGCAAATCGTGACGCTTACCGTGGAGATCCAGCTAGGCGCGAATCCACCTTATATTCTGCGGGCGGACATCATCTGCAATCCTGCTTTTGAGTGTACGCAGGAGCCCAATATTGTGGGGATCGAATTGACGGCTCCGTCTATCGTTTGCACTGTCGCCAACCCCACGCTTCAGCCGCCTAATGCTCAGATGGTGGATGTAGGTCTAAGCGCGAGTTCTTCGGAGGGCGGGGTATCAGTGACGGTTTTCAGCGATGAACCGGACGATCCGATCCTAGGCGATGGCTCCCACCTCGACGGTGTGCTGCGATTGCGGGCACGGCGTGAACCGCAGTCGGACGGCAGGGTGTACTTGATCGTGGTGACAGCGGTACCGTTATCTTCTTGCGGGAGCATGACCACGCGCTGCACGACGGTGGTGGTGCCACACGACAACAGTCAGGCAGCATTGGACACGGTGAACGCGCAAGCCGCAGCGGCGCAGGCGCAATGCTTGCTTGGTGGATGGCCTATCGCGGTGTATCCGATTGCACTGCCGCGTTAGAGCGTAAACTGGAATTCGCGTCGGCCGCGCAGCAAGCGCGGCCGACAAGGCATTCTTGGTTTCATCTTCTGCGCCTCGGGATCGGATTGTCAAAAGCCACCTTAAGCTGCGGAGAGGCAGGCCGCCCGGTATTGGACCTTTGGGAATGTAGAGACTCGTTACGTCGTTTCCTAACGTGTAGGCTTGGATTGATGTTGGATGAGACGATTGCTGCGATTGCGACGCCACTGGGGGAAGGCGGGCTTGCGGTGGTGCGGTTGTCAGGACCGAAGGCGCTGGAGATTGCGGACAAATGCTATCGAGGGGCAGTGACGCCGCTGGAGGCTCAGAGCCATACGCTGCATTATGGGATGATCGAGCGACAGGGAGAAAAGGTGGATGAAGTGATGTTGGCGGTGATGCGCGCGCCCAAGACATATACGAAGGAAGATGTGGTCGAGATTTCGTGTCATGGGGGATTGCTGCCGGCGAAACTGGTTCTGGACACGTTGCTGGAGAATGGCGCGCGTCTCGCCGAGCCAGGGGAATTTACGAAGCGCGCGTTCCTGAATGGTCGGATCGATTTGGCACAGGCCGAGGCGGTGGTGGATTTAATTCACTCGCGGACGGAGTTGGCGTTGAACGCGGCCAACGAGCAACTGGCAGGGAAGCTTTCGCAGCCGATCAATCGCTTGCGCGATGAAATGATGATCCCGCTGGCGCACGTGGAGGCGCATATTGATTTTCCGGACGAGGACATTTCACCGGACACGAAGGAGCAATTGATCGGCAAGCTGGAACGCGGCGTGGCGTTCATGGACGAATTGCTCGCGACGGCGAATGAAGGGCAGTTGCTCCGCCGCGGTATTCGTGCGGCGATCATCGGGCGGCCGAATGCGGGCAAGTCAAGCTTGCTCAATCAACTACTCGGGCACGATCGGGCGATTGTATCGCCGATTCCCGGCACGACACGGGACACGATCGAAGAGACGGCGAACATTCGCGGGATTCCTGTGGTGTTTGTGGATACGGCGGGTTTGCGCGAGGCGGAGGATGAGATTGAGGAGGAAGGCGTCCGTCGAAGCCGCGCGTCGCTCGCGAAAGCTGAACTGGTGTTGCATGTGCTGGATGGATCCGAATCGTTGTCGGCCTTGGACGTGAAGTTCTTACATGAGTCGGCGGGGAAGAAACGCGTTGTGGTGCGGAACAAGATTGATTTGCCGGTGAAGTTGGATCTGATCAGCGCCGCGAAAGAAGTGAGCGGACTGACGTCCGCTGCTAAGGTGGATGTGAGTTGCGTGACGGGAAAGGGGCTGGAGGATTTGAAGGTTGCGATCAAGGACATGGTTTGGCGAGGAGAGGTCAAATCCGAGATGCTGCAAGTGATGATCAATTCGCGGCACCAGGATGCATTGAAACGTGCGCGGATCGGGACGCTGGCTGCTATTGAAGGGCTGCGCGCGGATTACGCTCTGGAACTTGTTGCGATGGAATTGCGGATTGCGGTGAATGCGGTCGGTGAAATTGTGGGGAAGACCTCGACGGAGGATTTGTTGGATTCGATCTTTTCGCAGTTCTGTATTGGCAAATGAGACGCGGCGAGAATGGCTGTGCTACGCAAAATAGGTTCGATACCCTATTTGCTGATGTACGGTTATACCGTCATTATGGCCTCGGAACGGAACGATAGAAAAGGCACTGCGATGAGTGAATTGCGAAATTCTTTGATCAAGGAACTAGGGGATATTTACGACGCCGAGCAGCAATTGTTGAAAGCGCTGCCGAAAATGGCGCAAGCGGCCGCCTCTCCGGAGCTGAAAGATGCCGTGGAAGGTCACTTGCGTGAAACCGAAGGACAGATCGAACGCCTGAAGGAGGCGTTTGAGAAACTGGGGCAGCCGGTGAAAGGCAAACCTTGCAAGGCGATGCAGGGTCTGATCGCCGAAGCGGAGCAGGGAATTAAAGATCATGATGGCGATGCGGCTTTGATCGCGATGGCGCAAAAGATCGAGCACTATGAAATCGCCAGCTACGGGACGCTGCGATCCTGGGCGAGTCTGCTGGAGGAGGAAGATATTGCGGATCTGCTGGCCGACACACTCGATGAAGAAAAGGGCTGCGACGAACAATTGACGGAGATCGCCGAATCGACGGCGAACATTGAAGCCGCGGAAGATGAAGCGGCTGACATGGCAGAAGAGGACGAGGAAGAGGAGGAGAGTGCGAGGTAGGCGCGAAGTCCACCCGCAGTCCTGTAGTAATCTGTTTTTAGCCACGGAGGACACGGAGTTTAACATTTTTCTCCGTGTCCTCCGTGCGCTCCGTGGTAGGATCCTGGGATGCGAATAGGTGTTCTCATCGGCGGCGAAGTTGCCCAATTGCAATGGGCGCATGAGCTGGGTTTTCGTTCGGTCGAATGGATGCGCTTCGATTCGGGACCGTGCGGAAGCAACAATCCGAAATGGCAGCCATTTGCGGAGCAACTCGCGGCGGAAGTCAAGGCGCGGGATATTCGCATCTCCGCGATCGGTGTTTACTACCGGAACCCGCTTGATCCAAGCCAGACTGAATTCGCGCGCGCGACGTGGCAACGCGCGATTGAAGTCGCCAGCCGGGTCGGCATCAGAAATATCTGTGGTTTTCCTGGGGCAGTGATTGAAACGACGATTGACGAGCGTGGTGGGCATCCGGTTTACAAGCCGTTCGAGAATTTCATCCCGCAACTGCTTGCGTTTTGGGAACCGATCGCGAAGGCCGCTGCCGATCACGGACTGCGCATTGGGTTCGAGCATTGCCCGCAAGGTGCTTATCACTTGCCGCTGATGAACTACAACATGCTCGCACAGCCGGCGATGTGGGAGCGGTTGTTCAACGCGACGCGTTGCGAGAACATCGGCCTGGAATGGGATGCTAGCCATCTGGTGTGCCAATTCATCGATCCCGTTGCGAACATCCGTAAATTTGGTTCACGCATCTTTCACGTGCACGCCAAGGACGCGTTCATTAATCGCGCGCTTCTGGAGCAATACGGGATCTGCCATCCGGGCGTGGCCGAACATCGTTTCCCCGGGCTAGGCCAAAGCAATTGGGCGGAAATTGTTCACGCCCTCATCCGCGCCGGGTACGACTCGGACCTCAATATCGAGGGACGGCACGACCCCGTTTATCGCGATGATCTCGAAGACACCGGGCTGCTCATCGCGAAACGCACGTTGCAGCTGGTCATGGGAGCTGAATGAAGGCCCTGGACGGGCTCTAAGCTATTGGAAAATTATTGACCTCCTGACTCAGGGTACTGTAGAAAGCTGCATGGCGGGGCCATGGCAGATGGCGTTTGCCCCCAAGGTTTAACTTAGAAACATCGATTGACACAGAACGTTCATCACCGAGCGGAGTCGACGCTTTTGGCCGGTCTTCGAACCTATTGGGACCGGGTCAACGAGAGGCGGTGGGGCCAGTACCTTTCGGCGCTTGAGGAACGGACCGTCCAGCAGGCGTTGGAATTGCGTTCGAGTCCAGGCGTGGTAGTGGACATAGGCTGCGGCAGCGGCCGATGGTCGGCCATGGCCGTCAAAGCGGGCTGGAAGGCGATTTGCCTGGATGTTGACCGGGAGACCTTAAGCATCTGCCAGCATCACGTGCCGAGCGCGGATTGCCGGCTGCTGGACCTGAATTGGACGACGTTGCCCGTGGCGACGCGCAGTGCGCAGGCGGTTTTTTGCGTGGAAGTGTTCAACGTGATGGGGCAGGAGCGATTGGACATGGAAGTGGATCGCGTGCTGGCGCCCGGCGGAATGTTCGTAGGAGTTTTTGGGAACCTTCTATCCTGGCGGGGCCTGCTGGCGCAACTGCCGCTGAGAGGATCAAAGCAGCGCGGGTTCTATCCGAGGACTTATGGTTCGTGGCGGCGCGAAATGAAAGGGCGCGGGTTCGAGTTCGTTCACGAAGAAGGTTACGGCTGGGGACCGTTCAGCCGGTGCAGCGACTCGCCACTGATTCCGCTTTCGATTCAGTTCGAGCAACACATGGGTTTGCGGCGATGCAAACGAGTCAGCCCATGGGTGATTTTCGTCGCCCGAAAGTCTGAAGGACGCTAGGCATCGGGCGAACCGAAGCCGCCTGCGTGAGGATCATTCCGCTACGAGAGTGCCGACTTTTTCGCCCATGACGACGCGCTTGAGGTTGTGTTCCTTGAAGATGTCGAAGACGATGATGGGCATGTGGTTGTCCATGCAGAGCGAGAATGCCGTGGCATCCATGACCTTAAGTTGCTTCTGCAAGGCTTCGAGATAGCTCAGGCGCGCGTAACGTTTAGCCTGAGGGTTCGCGAAAGGATCGGAATCATAAATGCCGTCGACTTTGGTGGCTTTAAGGATCACGTCGGCCCCAATTTCGTTTGCCCGGAGAGCGGCAGCGGTATCGGTCGAGAAGTACGGGTTGCCCGTGCCGCCACCGAAAATGACAACGCGGGATTTTTCGAGGTGGCGTACGGCGCGGCGGCGAATGAACGCCTCGGCGACCTGGTGCATTGTGATAGCGCTCTGGACGCGCGTTTCGACACCGACTTTCTCAAGCGCGTCCTGGAGGGCAAGGGCATTGATAACGGTGGCAAGCATGCCCATATAGTCGCCGGTGGCGCGTTCGACCCCCGCTTTGCTGCCCGCGATACCGCGGAAGATGTTGCCGCCGCCGATGACGATGACCAGTTCCACTCCGAGGCTGCGGACTTCCTTGATCTGCTGGGCCATATCCGCGAGGGCGCCGGTATCAATGCCGACACCGCTTTCCCCGGCGAGGGCCTCCCCGCTGAGCTTGATCAGGATTCGTTTATATTTTGCTTTGAGCGCGGGTGCGGTCTTCATCAACGCCGTGGAGTTCTAACCGCGGAAATGAAGTGGGTCAATGAATAAGGAGCGCTCAACCCATTTGCATCTGCCCCGCCAGCCAACGCTTCTCAGCACCGAAGGCATCCATATACGTGTCGAGTTTAGGATCGCCGCCGCTCAAGACGAATCGGGCGCCCTCGATGCCGTGTGAGAGGCAGTAATTCATTGCCGACGCAAAGTCGGTAAATGCACGCGCCTCTTCCCTGGATTCGACCCACACAGAATCGGTTTTCAGAAGGAGGCCTGTCGAGACCATCTGAACAAACACTCGCACTCAATAATCAGCGTCCGGCTGGTCAGGAGAAGATGCAAGCTGTTTTTGCAACGAATTATGGACGAGATATTCACAAGTTATTCACCGACCGAACGAGATCGTCCGAAAGATGCGCTGGTGTTCGAGAATCCGCGAGGAAAGCAGCAAACGATGGCTGTGACTTTAAATTCCGGTTCTCAAAAAATCTTAAAGCCTTCCAATAACCTCGGAGAGGGAATTCTTAATAAATAGTTAGGCCGCTGATTTCGGCCGACCAAAGGGCAACCGTATGAGAAGCTTAAGTGCAACGTGGATTCCGAGCCCAACTGTCCTGAAGATCTTCTTTGGGGCCGTCATCGCGCACTGCCTCACCATCGCTCACGCCCAGGTCATTGAAAACATCGTTTCATTTGTTCGCACGGATACGGGTTACATCATCGAGTCGGATTTCAGTAATCGGGACGCTGATTGGGACCGGGACGGGATGCACTTGCGCACGGTCGTTTCTTCTTTCAACCCCACTGGCGGCGCCCAGGGCACAAGCTACACCGTAGTGTATCGCGTGCTGAACTCACTCAGCCAGCCGCACCCCATTTATGAAGCAAGCGGCAACACAAACGCCAGCTATACCTATTTCGCGGTGGTGAACGCGTTCGCCGTGCCGGCGCACGTAGCCGTTGTGCGCACGAATCTCGCCTTCATTCGACCGGCGGCACCTCTGAATCCTTACGAGAACTACACGCTCGAGGTCCAGATTTTCAAACCGGGGAATGGGACACCTGTCGATACGGCGACATTGGCCGGGCAGCGCTTTTACCATTTCACAAGCGTCACCAGCGATGATCTGCGCTTGAACGTGATCCTCACGACGGACGACGTCACATTCTCGAAGCCTTCCGCGGTCCGAACCGATCCGCAGAATCGCGCCTTCGAAGCCAACGTGGTGTTCACGCTGCGCCGATACGATAATTTTGAAGGTTCTCACCTTCCTCAGGATGAGGTGCCCACGCGAATCAGTTGGACGTTGCGGAACGCCGCCACACAGGCGGCCGTGCCGCTTACGGAGAACAGCACCAACTTTACGGTCCTGGCATACAGGTATGATCCGCCACCGCCGAACGATCCGATTGCTCCGTACGTCATCCAATTGCAGCGAACGATCTACATTCGACCGGCCGACGGCGTGCAGCTCGATTCGGTGGACGATACTTTCGAACTCACCGCACACGTCTCGCATAAAGAATTCCCGAACCTGGTCCTGTACGCGGCGGCGAACCAGGAGACGACGCCTGCTACTCGCCTGCTTCATTTCAATGGCACGCTCCTTTTCGGCGCAGTCGAGACGCAGTTTACGAGCATAGACAATTCACCCCCGGTGCTCAGCGTCGTAGCAGGATCGCACGTGAACACTCGCCTGGGGGTCGATCAACAAAGCGGTTTTATTCTGGGCAACCCTGCCTGGACTTACGGCGACGGAACCGACTTGCTGGTTCGCCTGCTCAGCAATGGCGATGCGGAACTTTCCCTTGGGGCGGTGCCACTGAACATTCCGAACGATCCCACGAAGGTGGCGAACGTCCGCTTCGACTATGAGCAACCTCTCCTGCGCCAGAGCGGACTCTGGGCCGATTTGCGCGTGTATCTCCCGACTGGCCTTGGCTACCGGACCGATCTGCTGGCTCGCTATATTCGGCCAACCATTCTGATCGAGGACGTGAGTCTTGGCCAAAACCTTCTCCCTGTTCTGGCGCAATTGGTATTCGCACCCGCGGGCGGGATTTTTGTGGCTGATGAAACCAAACCGATTTGGATGCCAGCCAGCAGCATTACGTGGGACGTCGCAGACGGTGAATTCACTGTGCAAACCTCCGGCACGCCGAGCCACGTGCGCAAAAAAGAATACGCGGAGCTCGCTGCCTACACAGCCGAACTGGTGCAGCCCGCCCAGGCCCTCAAGCGGTCCAATGACCGCGTCTATGACTTCGTCAACAGCATCGGCCCGACCGTGACCGTCGAGCCGGACGCGAACTGCGCCGCCCAGGTCTCCATGGAGATTGGGTTCATCAGCGGCGATTTTCGAACGCATTTTCCGTGGGACACGCTGATCGCCTGGACCGGCAACGGAGCCCTGCGTGTTGCGCGAGATATTGTCGATTCGTCAGCGAGCCAGCTCAGCAGCGTGTCCTCTGTGGGCGTGATTTACGCGCGTGGCTGCCTGGGCGATGATTGTCCGGGCGGTGCCAACGCAGTGACACCCACGATGGTCCCCACCGCGAACGAGCTGCGTTTTACGCGAGATGGCGGACTCGCGGCACACGGGCCACTGTTCCTGTTCTCGCCGAATCGCGTTCAATGGGGCTATGTGCCGTCGGCGAACGATTACGCGCACGAATCTTTCACATTCACGGACGCAGGGTTTCACATGCCCGGACATTTTCTTCGGGGCGATCAAACGGGCCTGGACCTGCATCACGACGCCGGGGTATTGCTGTTCTCAGGCGTACTGGCAGCGGATCCAGGCGAGGCGAATACACTCGAGCGACGCGACCTCGACGGCAGCGCAAACCAGACCCGTTACCTTGCGGGCCTCGCGGACTATGCGGGTTTGAATTACCGTGTCGCCGGGGATGGCGCGATTCGAGCCGAGTCGCTTCTCGCAGGCACTCCTACCGGCGCTTACGAACTCAAGGCGAACTCCAAATATTACGTGCGCTTTGGCGGCGTGAGCGGTGTGCACGATCCGGTGGCCGGTTCGTTTCCAGAGGAACTCACGCTGGCGGGTTATCAGTTCCAGTTTGATCACTTTGCCTTTAACCTGCTCGACAGCCATATCCAGCGTTCCTACATCGACGGCCAAATTGAGCTGCCTTTCCCGTCCGACTTCGTTCAGGAATTCGCAAGTTTGCGGTTCAACTGCCGCGGAGGGCTGTTAGACGCGCAAATGCCCTCGGCGGCGACCGTGAAACTCATGGCCTACTGGAACGCCGACATTCACCCGCAAGCGATCGAGTTCGTCACGCCTGATGTCTGCGATCCGGGCCGGAGCCTGCTGGTTCTCGGTGTGAACGCCTGGGCGTCGCACGTTACCGAGCCGCTGCACGGGAGACTGGGGTATCTGACGAATGGCAATCTGGCATCGCTCGCAGACGGCTGGCCAGGGATCGATTCGCGGTTGAGCATGCCTTCGACCATTCACCTCGCCGGGCCGAGCAATGAGGTTTACTCGCTCGCGCCGGTGACTGCTGCGTATTACAACGATTATCGCGCCGCCACCGGGGAGGCTTTTGGATGGGTCAACTTTGCGGCAAAAACCGACGTGCCTTTCTTTGAGGATCTCATGATCCATGCCCACACCGGCGCACAGCAGGATGATGAAACTTCACTGGTTCACCTGATGGGTGGATGGCCATCCGAGAGCGGCGATCCGCATAAAGGGTGGGAGGACAATGAAAACCAGCACTTCTTTAACTATGCGCTCTTCGATCCAGCGAATCGCGGCTATCCCAAGCAAGTCACCGTGGCGAGTTACCGAGACATGCTTGACGATCAGTATCGGGTGCGGGCACAGCGTCGGTGGCAGAAAGTCGTGCGCTTCGATTACCCGCTACGCTGGTTCAACGCATCCCGCATCTTCCGTTCCTTCGAGCCCAAAGAAAACAACTATTGGGTGCTCAGCACGCACGGAGAGACCAAGCATCTCACGCCGCACCATGCGGACCTCGTAGTGGGAACACAATTCGACATTCTGCCACACGCGAACTTCGTCAATGCTTTCTTTTTCCTGGCTGAAAACACCGGGATTACCGACGCGATTACTGACGCCATCGGCGTTACCGATCGCGACGCCATTGCCGAAGGACTTACCGCGATGGACGAACTGCTCGCGGCGCGCATGGAGGAGCTTATTGACAGAGTCATGGATGAAGCGTTCGGAAAACCTGACCAGGGAGGCGACACGTTGCTCAACGAGTTGTATGCACTGGTAGAGGACGAGTACGAAGCCGAGTTTGATATCGACAATCCAACCGATTGGATCACCAACGACGGAAATTTCTTCGTCACTACTTATCAGCCGAAGATCAAGACCGCGTTGAAGGAGATCGCCGATGACCTGGATAAGCCCATCCTGAAAGTGCTCGGGGAGTATTTGGGCAAATTCCAATCCGGCATCAATGGGGTCGGAAAACTGATCGGCAAAGACGGCGGCGGGAAGCGTGATAAGGCGCTAAAATTCGTGCAGAAACTTTTCACAAATTACGCAGCCGAACACCAGTGGTTCGCGGACAATCAGGTTGTCGAGGCACTGCTCGAGGACGGCGAAGGGTCACTCAATCGCATTGGTGAAACTCTTTCGAAGCTGGCCACCGTGATTGGCCATATCAAGGACCACATGAATAACCTGGGCAGCCTGCAGGATCCGGGTGGCCTTGGCGTTGAGATCAAAGACCTTCTTCAGGATTCCGACACCGAACTGGACCAAACGGCTCAAGCCATCGCCGGTGGGGTCCAGGACTTTTTCATGGACGTCGTCTACCAAACCGATTCGCCCTTTGCCGATTATGACGAACTGACCATCAAAACGATGATCCGCCAGCACATCGTGGATCAGTTTCTCGACTCTCCTGTCGCTGCCGATATCCAGTCAATCCTGCGACAGCGCCTTTACGACAATGATGCCGCCGCGCGCGAAGCGATCGATGCAATCTTTCAGGAGATTAATCTGATCCTTCGCGAGATTTTGAAAGCCACCGCTTCGGAGTTGGCGGGGGAATTCACCGACTTCCTTGGAGACCTGCAAAACTCGATGGCCTCGGCCAGTATCGATGGCCACGCGCATATCAAGGACGATTCACTCACGCTGTTGCGTATCGATCTCAAGGCCAAGGTTGCGATGAAGGACAAGCTGGAGTTCGGCGCCTTCGTGCAAATCAAGGAACTGAATTCCGACGGCACCAAAGGCTGTTACAACGATTATGACAGCGCTACCGAGGTCAGTTTCGGCGCGCAAGACGTGAAACTGAGTTGGATCGGTGATGGCCTGAAGCTGAACGCGAACGCCAAATTCACCTTCAAAGGCTTACAGGACGAGGAAGGACAAGAAAGCATCGGATTGATTGGCGTCGGGGGCGGATTCGATATCACAGGCAGCCTCAAGCTTGCCACCCTGGAGTTGAAGCGGTTGGCAGCGGCGTTCGCCGTGGGCTTGGAGGAAAACTACCTCAGCGGCTTTGGTCAGATGAAGGTGCAAGGCTGGGAGGTCGCCGGCGGCGCGTTCTTCGGCAAGACCTGCACGCTGGATCCAATTAAGCTCTGGGATCCAGACGTCGCGGGGGCACTGGGTGACCCACAGCCCTCTTTCACCGGATTCTACACCTACGGAGAGGGATGGGTGCCGGTCAACGAATTGATTGGGATTCCTTCCTCCTGCCTGTTCCGGCTTGCTGGCGGCTTCGGCTTTGGCTGTGGAATGTTTATCGAAGGGCCGATCTTCGTCGCCAAGATGAAGTACGGGGTCAGCGGCGATTTGCTGTGTCTCGTGAGCGTCAAAGGGGAACTCATCGGCGTCGCTACTGTTGACCTGAAGAACCTGCTGGAGCCGGGGGCCGACGGCGAAACCAGCAGCGATCACGGCTTACCGTCGGTGACCGTTCGTGGCATTGGAAAATTGACCGGCAAACTCGGCTTCTGCCCCGTCTGCCTCAAATTCTCCAAGCAAAAGGGCATCACCTTCAAGGACGGCAAATGGAAGTTCGATTGAGACTCGATATGAACAGCACAATCTCATTCAACAAATTACTCGCATGCGTTGCCGGAGCCGCACTGATGTCTAACTCGATCAATGCCCAGCCTGTGCTGGAGCAGACGGTCTTCACCGCCGGCACGACGACCACGGACTCGATTGGCCAGCACTGGGCCTACCTGCTCTGGCATGGTGCAACGCCGACGCCGGCCGATTGCCTCTTCTCGATCTATGCAAAGCCAGGCGACGCCAATGCCAATCAGCCCTACGTGCGCAAGGCCGTGGTTGGCCTGCAAACTGATCCGCTAGTGCTCGCCGGTGTGATGAGTCGCGCTGCTTCTCTCGGGCACAGTGCAGCCTCCCTCGGGTCAGCTCTCGATGGCATGTTCGATCAACTCCCGCCGGCTGGCGCCATTGGCCTTCCGGAGAAATTCTCCGCCGCTCTTCGCGGCGGGCTCGAGGATCCGCAGCGATTTGAGCAACTGAAATTCCTGGCGCGGCTCCACCCGGCAGCGGCAATGGCGCTTGGGCTCGGGCACGCCGAGCGCATCGAAGGGCCGTTGGGTGCGAAAACCACGTTCGAAGTGCGATCTTACGACAAAACGAACGACACCGATATCGCCGTGCTTGCCCGTGTGACGGTAACGGCTGGTGTGCCTCTCGCGTTGCCCGCGCCGGGCCGGCCGGTTGAGGTACCGGATGTTTCCGCCAAAGGAGATCTCAACGTCAAGTTGCGCTGGGCGACGCCCGATAGCCTGCGCCGCGTGACCATCGCCAGCCACGGATTCAATCTGTACCGAATGGCTGAAGCATTTGCCGTTGCGAATAACTATCACGTGACACCACCAACGCCCGCGCAGCTTCTGCAACTGGTCCAGCAACAATTCGGAGTCGTGCAACGCCTCAACCAAACACCTGTCCTGCCGGAGCGCGCATTCAACGCCGTCGAAGCGGCCGATCTGATTACAGACCCAATCACCTACTTCTTCTCGGATTCCAACGATCGCTTCGATCCAGCCAGCCTCCTGGCCCAGGTGCCATTCATGAATGGCTCGCGCTTCTACTACTTCGTAACGGCGCGCGACATCCTTGGCCGCGACGGCCTGGTGTCTCGCGGCACACTGGTAACCGTTTGCGATCGAATGCCGCCGCCCGCTCCGCGCAATGTTCGTGTCGAGGTTGCGTATAACTACGATCCAGGCCCGCCACCAGAGTCGGAACAGCGCCT
>Ga0075431_100004962_pt1 | contig 13091 bp, 10 predicted proteins | sample RhiMetdeltSRZDD5_FD_75297 | JGI IMG/M metagenome (GOLD analysis project Ga0075431, IMG submission 75297) | Populus rhizosphere microbial communities from Tennessee, USA - Rhizosphere MetaG P. deltoides SRZDD5 | ecosystem: Host-associated > Plants > Roots > Rhizosphere > Soil | place: USA... | reverse complement strand
CAGGAAGGTGAGGGCGCGCCGCACGAGCACGCGGGCAGCGTTCACGCCACGACCGCCGAACACGCGATGCAGAACGCGCGCGACGTGTACGCTCGGCGCGGGAAGGTCGTGAGCCTGTGGGTCGTGCCGACGGCGTCGATCATTGCCTCGGTGCCGAGTGATGCCGGACCGATGTTCGATCCTGGCAACGACAAGGCCTATCGGCATCCACAGTTCTACAAGGTGCCGCGTGGGGTAAGGGGCCTGTGAACGCCGGGAACCGGGAACGGGGAACAGGGAACGGGGAACCGGGCGGGTACCCACCGCAGGCGGGTGGCGGCAACGGGGCGACGGCGGATAGTTGGGTGCCTGGCGCTCGGCCCGGCGGTGCGACGTCCGGGGTCGTAGAGAACTCCACCTTCGAATACCTGCTCAGGCTCGCTGATGACCGGCTCGTGCTCGGACACCGGTTGTCGGAGTGGTGCGGTCACGCGCCGATTCTCGAGGAGGACATCGCGCTTGCGAATATCGCCCTCGATCTCATCGGGCAGGCATCCGCGCTCCTCAAGCTGGCCGGTGAGATCGAAGGGAAGGGGCGCACGGACGATGCGCTCGCCTACTTCCGCGACGCGATCGAGTTCCGGAACGCGCAGCTCGTCGAGCTGCCTAACGGTGACTTCGCGGCCACGATCGTTCGGCAGTTCTTGTTCGACGCGTGGGACGTCCTGCTGCTCGAGCGTCTCACGGCGGCTACCAACGAATCGGTGGCCGGTATTTCGGCCAAGGCCCTGAAGGAGGCGAGATACCACCTGCGGCACAGCGCGGAGTGGGTGCGGATGCTGGGCGACGGGACAGCGGAGAGTCACGCGCGGGCGCAGCGGGCGCTCGACGAGCTGTGGCCCTACACCCACGAGCTGTTTCTGGTGGACGCGACCGATCGCGAGGCCGTCGCCGCTGGCATCGGCGTGGACACCGAGACGCTCCGGCTAGCGTGGCGTGAGACCGTCGATCGTGTGCTGCGCGAGGCGACCCTAACGAGACCGAAGGACGGCTTCGCCCCGCGGGGTGGTCGCACGGGGCGTCACACCGAGCACCTGGGGCGTATGCTCGCGGACATGCAGAGCCTCGCGCGCGCCCACCCGGGGGCGACGTGGTGACGATCGCCGAGCCGCGCCGCGATCAGATTCTCGCTTGGCTCGAAGACGTGAAGGACCCTGAAGTCCCCGTCCTCAGCATTCGTGAGCTTGGCGTCCTGCGCGACATCGAGATCGGTGCGGACGAGGTGGTCGTCGTCCTGACACCGACGTACTCGGGATGTCCCGCGATGCACGCGATGGAGGACGAGGTCGTCCGGTCGCTCCGTCAGCGCGGCATCGAGCGCGTGCGGGTGCGGACGGTGTACTCGCCAGCGTGGACGACGGACTGGATGTCCGACGAGGCCAAGGCGAAGCTCGAGGCGTACGGCATCGCCCCGCCCGGGCGGGTGGAGCAGGATGACCTGGTTCCGCTCCGACGACGCGCACCAGTGACCTGCCCGTACTGCAAGTCCGTGAACACGATCATGCGGAGCGAGTTCGGATCGACGGCGTGCAAGGCAATCCATTTCTGCTACGCCTGCCATCAGCCGTTCGAGCAGTTCAAGGCCATCTAGCTCGTTTCACTGCGTTCTCGCGGTACTGCCTGCGCTGGAATGATGGTGGTGTACGGCCCGGTGGGAACTACGATTGTGACGGGAACCCCGGAAACGGCGGATCTCCATGCCGTCCCGGTTTCAACGTGTGATCGCCGAGAACCGCCTTTCGTCTGATCCGGTCGTTTCCGGGGTTTCCGTCTCATCGTAGTTCCCACCGGGCGTACCGGAAACCGTCCCGGCACGATCGCAGTAGCGAACAACGCGTCGCTCCCCGCCGCCGCTCGCGTCCGTGATAAGCTGCAAGGCCTGACAAATCCCCGGGAGACGGACGAACATCCCCAGGAGCCCCCAGCCGAGATGCACGTGCTCGAGCGCGCGGGCGACGGCGGCGACGCCCTGCGCATCGCCGGTGCCATCACCCGGGTCGTAGGTGATCCGCGTCAGCGTTCGCGACGGGTGACGCTCGGCGGCCACGATCTCCAAGTGCACTGGCTTGCGTGACTCGAACCACGCGCGCACCTCGGAGCACGGACCGCACTCCTCGGCGACATAGAGCGTCGCGACGGGTGCGAGGTCGCCGAAGTCGGCGGGGCGCCAGCGCGGGAACCACGGCCTAACGAGCGAGCGGTAGCGACTCCACGCGTTCCCGAAGCGGCGCTCGAGGTCCGCGGACTCGTCGCCGGTCGCGAAGCCGGCGCCGTAGATCACCGCCATCGCGCCACCGGCCACGACCCACCAGCTGCCAAGGAGCGCGCCCCACGACACGAGGACCAGCGCGGCCGAGAGCTGCATCGGGTTGCGCAGGTACGCGTACGGACCGCTGGTCACGAGCCGCGCAGGAGGATCGAAGGGCACGGGCGTGCCGTGGCCGCGCGTCGCGAATTCCTGCACCGCGCTCACCCCGATGAGCCCCAGCGCGGCGACACACTGTCCGATGAGCCCAACGGCCCACGGCCTCCGGTCCCACAGTGCACTCCAGGACCCGCCGGTTTGCTCCAGGATGATCTGCGGTATCACGACCAGCGCGAGCCCGCCGAACGTGACGGCCTGCAACGTGGCGCGACGACCGAGGTGGGTCCCGTCGCGCGTCCAGGTCGCGAGCAGAAGCGCCGGAACGAGGCAGGCGCCGAGGGCAGCCAGCTCGCCCACGAGCCAATTGTGGCCGACCACAACGACCGGGCGCATGGCGGGCATGGCGGCCAGATCGATGAGCGCGGCGGCCAACACGACGACCGGTACGGGAACCCGGCGCGCGACGAGCGCGGCGAGCAACCCCCACATGACCGCCCACCCGACGTACAGGTCGACCGGAAGGCCCGCGAGGGTCGCATCCGTCACGCCGAAGGTCCACCAACCCTCGTGTGCTGCCGCCGCGTGGACGGCCAGCAGCGTCGCCGCGTTCCACCCAGTGGCTAGGAACGCGGCCGCGCGCTCGCGTGGAGTGGGTGGCCACCAGAGCCACACGACCGCGGTGACCGTGAGCGGCAGATACAACGCGGCCGCGCGGACGAGCGTGCCGTACTCCATGCCTAACGGGATAGCGCCGCCGCGACCGACTCCGCCTGCCTCCGAGGCGTCGCGAGAGATTCGATGAGGTAGCCGGCGGCGACAGACACCCCGTACCGTTCCAGCGGCGCAAAGTACCACGCGGGATCCAGGCGGCGACGATACCGCAGCGTCCACGTGACGCGCGTCCGCGCCTCGTCCACGGGCTCCCAGCGCACCGTGGCGTCTCGCCAATCGAGCCAGTGAGTGATGTAGCTCGAGTCGCTCACGGTCGTGAAGCGCACGGATGCCGAGTCGACCGCCGTCACGGCGAACTCCAGCGCGCCGGTATGGTGCTCGCCGTGCATCAGCATGACCGATCGGGGATCGCCGATGCTGAGGCCGGACCCCGACGTATGCCCGGGAACGGGGAAGCCAAGTCGAAGGAAGGCAGGCAGTCGGCGGTCGAAGCGCGGTGTCGCCGCAAGGGAGCTCCGAATGGCGTCGGGGGATGCGTCGATGACTCGCGTGACGGTGACTCGCTCCTCACGCGGAAGCTCGAACCCGGGCAACACGCCCTCCGCACTCAGCGGCAGGAGAACGAGCCCCATGGCGCCGCGCCACCGCGACCCACCTGCGTCGCCTGACGGCCCGGTACCGCGAGCCCAATTGATCAACACACCGACGAGCGTGCCGATCAGGAAAAAGATGGGCGCCGCCATCAGGATGCACACGAGCGCCTCCCCGAAGACGACCCCTGAGAGGCACAGCGCCAGTGCGATGACCTTGTTCACCGTCCCAATGGCCGTCTTCGGCCGCGTCTGCAGGAGCATGAAGGCCAGGAGGGCGGGGATGCCCACGAACACCAGCGATGTATGCTCGAGGCGTTTGAGTACGAGACCCCGGTAGGCCAGGCCCGCTGCGGCGAGCGCGAGGACGATGGCGGTGAGTAGCGTTCGCGCGCGTCGCTCGGACCTGCCGCTGTCGTCGTCGGTGTCACTCATGCGATCCTCGCGAGTTCTATGGCGTTGGAATCGGGAATCAACTTGGCGTCGTCGAGCAGGGCGATGACGCGGCGGCGGAGAGGGCGAAGCACGGGGAGGCGCGCAACCTTGAGAGCCGCGACGATAAGGCTGACTGCGCCGGCAGTGAGCGCGATGGTCTTTCGGTGTCCTGGCGACTCGTCGTGCAGGAAGTACAGCAAGAGGCCCATGTGCAGCGCCCACAAGGCAACCGGCGCGAGTCGCGCCAGGTCGTCAGGCAACGGCTCGTCGCTCAATGCGGCGGCGAAGACGGCCATGCTCTGAAGGCGGTGCTCGCGCGTCGCGGCGCCGAAGAACGACAGCGGGTGTCGCGGGTCGCCGGCGAAGCGGAGCAGGGCCCCCATCAGTGGGCGGTCGTCCCGGAGGATCTCGAGCTTCGACTGGAAGGCGATCGAGAGACGGTCGGCGAGCTTCTTCGCACCGACCGTTTCCTCGGCAACGCGGCGCGCGTGCGCGTGCGATACGCGGTCGTAGTATGCGAGGACGATCGCGTCTTTTCCCGGGAAGTAGTGGTACGCGGCCCCGAGTGACATCCCGGCGGCGCCGGCGACGTCGCGCATGGTGGTGGCGTCGAAGCCGCGTTCCCGGAAGAGCGTGAGCGCCGTTCCGTAAATGCGCTCCCGGGTATCTTCGCCCTTGGCGGTGACAGTTTTGAACATGTTCAATTCTTCAACCAGCCTACTGCGTCAGTCAATAGGCAATTTTGAACATGTTCAGAAACGAGACAGTCGCCCGCGTGTGAGCCGGATCACGCTGTTCGTCGCCGTGGGGAATTGGATAGGCCCACAGTAATCGGGGTCAGACTCCATGCCCTAGGTTGCGAGCAGAGCCTCGATCCGTTCTGCAATCCGGTCCCCGTCCGGCAGGACGGCGTTCATCAGAATCGGGTGGTACGGCATGGGCACGTCCGCCACGGCCAACCGGTCGACCGGCGCGTCCAGCTGCCAGAACGCGTCCTTCGCAACCACCGCCGCGATCTCGGCCCCGAACCCCGCGGTCATCGTGTCCTCGTGCACGATCAGGCATCGAGACGTGCGCCGCACCGAATCCAGCACGGCGGTCCGGTCCCATGGCGCCACCGTTCGGAGGTCGAACAGGTCGACGCGTCCGGCGAATCGATCGGCGGCCTCGAGACAACGGTGGACCATCGCCCCCCACGTGACGACCGTGATATCGGTGCCTTGCCGGAGCCGAGTCGCGACGCCTAACGGGACGACATAGTCGTCGCCGGGGTAGCGCGCGCTCCCGTCGCTCGTCATCAGCAGCGACCGGTGCTCGAAGAAGATGGTCGGGTTCCGGCTTCGCATCGCGGCGCGCAACAGCCCGACCGCGTCGGCCGCGTTGGACGGCATCGCCACCTGCCACCCGAGGGCGTGGGCCCAGGTGACCTCGGCGCTGAGGGAATGCCACGGATCGCCAACGTCCTTGCCGAACCCACCGGGCATCCGCACGACGATCGGTGCGCAGAAGCGGTTTGCGGTACGCCAGCGCATCGTCCCGCAATTGTTCAGCTGCTCGTGCGCGGGATCCGCGTACTTTCTGAACTGGATCTCGGCGACGGGAACGAGACCGGCGACGGCCATCCCCACGGCACGCCCGATGATTCCTTCTTCAGACAGGCTCGTGTCGAACACGCGGGCCACGCCGAACTGCTTCTGCAGTCCCTCGGTCACGAGATGGACGCCGCCTTTCACCCCGACGTCCTCCCCGAACACGACGAGCTTCGGGTTGTGCTCGAGCTCCGAGCGCAGCGTCCGCTTGACGGCCTCGGCGAAGCGAACGACGTCGCCGGTCTCGCTGGCCACGGTCGTGGTCGCGAGCACATCGAGCTCACTGTCGGTGAGGCCGCCTAACGCGACCACATCGCCCTCGCGTCTCGGCTCCTCGTAGATGAACCGATGCACCGACTCCGGATCTGGGACCGGCCGTGCCCGAGCCCGCTCGAGACCGGCGGCGACGTCTCGCGCGACCTCGGCTTCGAGGTCCACCCACTCCCGTTCGGAGAGGGCGGATCGCACGACGTGCGCGCGAAGTCGCGGCAACGGGTCTCGCGCGGTGTCGGCCGCGATCTCGGCCTCCGTACGGTAGCCCCGCTGGTTGTCCGGTCCCGAATGCGAGCAGAGTCGGGGCAGCGTGAGGTGAATGAGCGCCGGCCCCTCGCCCGCGCGAACGTGTGACACCACGTCCGCCAGCAGCGTAGCCGTTTGGTCGGGATCGGTGCCGTCGCCGTCGCGGACGAACAGATTCCCGAACGAGGCAAGGTTGCGCGCGATGTTTCCGCCGGGCGTCTGCATCTCGCCTTTCACCGAGATGCCGAGTCCGTTGTCCTCGATGTAGAAGAGCATCGGGAGGCGCTGCGTCGTCGCCATGGTCAGCGCGGACCAGAAGCCGTTGGTCGCGACCGATGCCTCGCCGCCGAGCGCGACGCTGATCGCGCGTCGATACGACTCGTCGCCCAGGACGTCGCGGTAATACGTGATGGCCTGCGCCCAGCCTGCAGCCGGCGTGTACTGCGAGCCGACATCGCCCGACATGGGCAGGACGACCGGCGTGCCGCGATTCGGCATGTTGCACACGACGCCGATGTCACGCCCGTCGCTGAACCCGCCGGCACGCCCGAGTGGGCTGCCGAAGGCGTCCTCGATCGACAGGCCGAGCGACAGCAGGAGCGGCCGCGACCGGTAGTACGCGCCGACGCCGTCGTGGGGCTGGTCGAGCAGCGCACCCAGTATGCTCTGGGCGACGTCATGCCCACGCGCAGAGAACTGGTAGAGTACGACGTGCTCGCGCGGGACGCTCGCGCGATTGCGGTTCGTCGCTTCCTCCGCGTCGTCAATCGCGCGGGAGACGAGCGTATTGTACACGATTCGCCGCCAGTCCACCTCGACGTGACGGTGCGTGGGACGAGTCGATTTCGATTTCGATGCAGGTCTGACGGCCATGGGCCGGAAATTTGGCATCCGGGATCGGGAATCGGGAATCGGCGTTCAAGGGCGACGAGCTTGGAGCGGCGGGGCAACTTGAACCGGTGGTGGACAGCGGCGCGCTTGTGCAGCTTTCGCGGCGACCGATCGGGGCGGTACCGCGGCGCGGCGCAAACTCGCAGAGGATCGAGGAATTGTTTGATGAGGAAACGTGGAACGCGTACCGGGTGGACCCGACGACGACTACTCATCGCCGCGCTCGGATGCTGTGCGCTTGGCGCGGGGGCATTCGTGACGGGCAGCCTCGCGGCGACCGAGCACCCGTTGAGGGTCCAGACCGCCGTCGACTCCTCGCTGCTCCAGCGCATGCTCGAGGCGGAGGATGCTCGAGCGGTTGGGCCGTCAGCCCTCGGCCCGCTGTTCACGGGACTCCGCCACAGCGACGTCGAGACGCGCCGCCGAGCGACGCGTGCATTCGGCCGGCTCGAGCGGTCACAGGGCCTCGCCTCGTTGCGCGGCGCGCTCGCCGACAGCTCGCCCCTCGTTCGAGCCGAGGCGGTCAATGCGGTCGCGCAGATTTTGAGTGGCGAGGCGCAGCGGGCTCGCGCGGCCGGCGACAGCGCCACCGACCTGGGGCGCGCGGTCGTCGCGACGGCGGGAACGTTCGCCGCCCTGTTCTCCACGGAACGCGATGCCACGGTCCGCGACGTGATCGTCCGGTCGCTGGCACGACTTCCATACCCGTCTCCAGCGGCTGCTCTCGCGGCCGTGTCGAGCGTCATGGGCGACTCAGCGTCGCGCGCCGGCGGCGCGCGCCCTCCCACGCGCGCGTCCGCGTTCGCGCAAGCGTACGCGCTCGAGGGACTGTTGCGACGCCAACCGTCGCTCCGGAACGAGCCGGCAATCGTTGCCGCGGTTGCCGGCCTCGGCGGCTCGCCTTCATCGGGATCCCCCGCTGATGCATGGACGCGGGACGCGAGGGTCCTTCGCGCATCGGTTCGGGGTCGCGTGCTCTCCGTGGGCGCGGCCGGCGCGAGTCCGGGCGCACCTAACGCGACCAGCGACATTGGACGCGCATTCGTCGCGGATTACGGTGACACCGATGCGCAGGTGCGGCGACAAGTCATCTCCTTGCTGCCAGTTGCCACCGCCGTGGACGATTCCGCGCGCACCCGCCTCGTGGACGCGGCGCTTCGAGACCCGTCCGCACACGTTCGCGTCGAAGGCGTCAGGGCGTACGCGCGCCGCACGGATGTGAACTGCGCGGCGCTCACCGCGGCCACTCGAGATCCGAACGCCCATGTGGCGCTTGCCGCCGTCGACGCATTCCCCGCCGTGTCCGCGTGCCGTGAGCCGGGCGCGAGCGTCGAGCGGCTGCTCGAGCTCGTACGCGCGATTCCGGCGCGCGACGTTCCTCGAACACGGGGACGGGGGACATGGCACGCCGGTGCGCACGCCGTGGTCGCGCTCGCGCGCGTCGCTCCCGATCGAGCGCGGGGCGTGATCGGACCCCTCGCGTCACATGCCGTTTGGCAGGTGCGCATGTACGCCGCCACCGCTGGCGGAGTGCTCGCGGACACCGCGCTGCTCGCCCGGCTCGCCGGCGATCGCGCGGACAACGTGCGCGACGCGGCGGTCAACGCGCTGTCGTCGCTCGTCCGGCCTCAAGGTGCCGGAAACGCGGCACCGCGACGAGCGCGCGACGCATGGGTGGACTCGATCTTCATCGCGCAGCTGCTGCGCGACGATTATCAGCTCGTGCTCGACGCGGCGCGCGCGCTCGAGGGCGCGCAAACTGGCGCGAGGCTCCGTGACGCGCTCTTCGCGACGCTCGCGCGCCTCACGAGCCGGCGAAGTGAGACGTCGCGCGACCCCCGCCTCGAGCTGCTGGCGCGGATCTCGGAGCTTGGCGAGCGAGCGGACACCGCGCGGCTCGCACCGTACGTGAACGACTTCGATCCCGCGGTCGCCGATCGCGCGGTGACGATCCTCCGGTCATGGGGAATGAGCGATGCCGTGCCGGCTCCTCGGCAACTGCAGCCGGTCCCCGTGTCGCTTCGAGAGGTGGCCCGTCTTCGTGCCGCACGGGTGCGGATCACGATGGCACCGGCGTCGGGCGGCGGGTCGTTTGAGCTCCGGTTGTTCCCCGACGAGGCACCGGCGACCGTCGCCCGGTTCGTGACGCTCGCACGACGCGGTTACTACAACGGGCTCGCGTTCCACCGCGTCGCGACGAATTTCGTGATTCAGGGAGGGAGCCCGGGCGCGAACGAGTACGTCGGCGCCGACCGGTTCATGCGCGACGAGCTCGGGCTACGCTCTCACACGCGCGGCACACTTGGCATTTCGACTCGCGGACGCGACACGGGCGACGCGCAGATCTTCGTGAACCTCATCGACAACTTCCGCCTGGATCACGACTACACGGTGTTCGCGGAGGTCGTGCGCGGGATGGACGTCGTGGATGACGTGCTCGAGGGTGCCGTGATCGCGCGCATCGACGTACTCGGCCCACGGTGATTCGCACGTGTCGATGCCGCCGCCACCACGTTCGCGTTAGCTTTCGCGCGGCCGCTACGGTTGGGCGTCCCAAGGACGGCCAACGTGCATTCCCGCTCCGCCCCTCTTTGCGATGGCATACGAGCACATCCTGAACACGGTCGAGCAGGGCGTCGCGACGATCACACTCAACCGCCCCGACGTCCTCAACAGCTTCAACCGCGCGATGGCGGCCGAGGTGCGAAGCGCGCTCGCGGCGGCGGCGGGCGACCGCGCGGTGCGTGCGGTGCTGCTGACCGGGGCCGGACGCGGCTTCTGCGCCGGGCAGGACCTCGCCGAGGCGATGCCGAAGGACGGTCCCGCCCCGGACCTCGGTGACATCGTGGCGCGGGGCTACAACCCCATCGTCCGCACGATTCGCCAGCTCGACAAGCCTGTTGTCTGCGCCGTGAATGGTGTCGCTGCGGGCGCGGGGGCGAACCTCGCCTTTGCGTGCGACTTCGTGCTCGCCGCGTCGGACGCGTCGTTCATCCAATCGTTCTCGAAGATCGGGCTTGTTCCGGACACGGGTGGGACGTTCTTCCTTCCGCGCCTCGTGGGCATGGCGCGCGCGACGGCGCTCATGATGCTCGCCGACAAGGTCTCCGCGCAGGACGCAGTCGCGATGGGGTTGATCCTTCGCGTCGTCGAGAGCGGAAAGCTGCTGGAAGAGGCGACGGCCCTGGCCCGGAACCTCGCGACGCGGCCGACCAGGGGCCTTGGCCTCATCAAGCGTGCTCTCAATGCGTCCGCCACGAATGGCCTCGATGAACAGCTTGCGCTCGAGGCCCAGCTGCAGGCCGAAGCCGGGTCGACGGCGGACTACCAGGAGGGCGTGAAGGCGTTTCTCGAGAAGCGCCCGCCGGTGTTCGTCGGGCGTTAGGTGCCGGTGCTCGACTCCGGTACGGTCGTCGGCGTTGTCGGCGCGGGCGCGATGGGCAGCGGCATCGCGCAGATCGCGGCTGTGGCCGGGCACCGAGTCTTCCTCGCGGACGCCGATGCGGGCGCAGTTTCGCGCGCCCGGGCCACGATCGGAAAGGCGCTCGCGCGCGAGATAGAAAAGGGGCGACTGCCAGCTGGCGGGGATACGTCCACGCTCGGGCGAATCACGTTCGTCACAGCCTCAGGCCCTGACGAGCTGCACCCGTTGGTCGACTGTGGGCTCGTCATCGAAGCGATCGTGGAGCGGCTCGATGCGAAGAAGGCGCTGTTCGCGGCGCTGGAGCCGATCGTGAGCGATGAGTGCGTGCTGGCAACGAATACGTCGTCGCTCGCGATTGCCGCGATCGGAGCGGGGTGCCGGCGACCGTCGCGCGTGCTTGGCGTGCACTTCTTCAACCCGGCGCCGGTGATGCCGCTGGTGGAGATCGTGCCGTCGCTGGCGACCGAAACCGAGGTCACGTCGGCCGTACGTGCCCTCGTCGATACGTGGCGCAAGACGACCGTCATCGCCAGCGACACTCCGGGATTCATCGTCAATCGGGTTGCGCGGCCGTATTACGGCGAGGCGATCCGGATGTACGAGGAGGGCGTCGCGGACATTGCCACGATCGATTGGGCGCTCAAGACGGCGGGCGGGTTCCGGATGGGGCCGTTCGAGCTCATGGACTTCATCGGCCACGACGTGAACTTCGCGGTGACGCGGAGTGTATTCGAGGGCACGTGGTTCGATCCACGCTACCGGCCGTCGGTGACGCAGCAGCGCCTCGTCGAGGCCGGGTGGCTCGGTCGGAAGTCCGGGCGGGGCTTCTACGACTACACGCCCGACGCGCCCCAGCCGGCCCCCACTGAAGATGCGGCGCTCGCGGAACACATCTTCGACCGAACGCTAGCGCTGCTGGTGAACGAGGCCATCGACGCGGTGTTGATGCGCGTTGCGTCGCCGCAGGACGTCGAGCTCGCGATGACGAAGGGCGTGAACTACCCGCGGGGCCTGCTCGCCTGGGGCGACGAGGTTGGCCTGACCCGGATTCTGTCCCGACTCGACGCACTGCATGCCGAGTATGGCGAGGATCGATATCGGCCGAGCGCGCTCCTGCGGCGGCTCGTGCGCGATGGACGGAGCCTGCTGACGTGAACGACCAGACGCCCAAGGCGCAGCAGTTGGCCGAGCGCGTCGTCGGTGCGATGATGGCGCGTGATGCGTTCAGTCAGTGGCTCGGCATCGAAGTGTTGGATGTGGCACCTAACGCCGCGACATGCCGCATGACCGTGCGGCCGGAGATGGTGAACGGATTCGGCGTCTGTCATGGCGGGATCACGTTCTCGCTCGCCGACAGCGCCCTCGCGTTCGCGTCGAACACGCACGGACGCGTGACGGTGAGCATCGAGAACAGCATACGGTACCCCGCGCCGATCGTGCCCGGCGATGTGCTGACCGCGACGGCGGAGGAGCAGAGCGCCACGCGGCGCCTCGCGTTCTTCAATGTGACGGTGCGAAAGGTTGATGGCACGCCGGTCGGGCTCTTTCGTGGCACCGTGTATCGCACCAGCCGCGCAATTTTTGAGAATGAGACGGAAGCATGAGTGACGCATACATCATCGACGGCGTTCGGACGCCGATCGGGAGCTTCGCCGGCTCCCTGTCCGAAGTCCGACCGGACGACCTCGCCGCGTTGACCATTCGGCGGCTGCTGGAGCGACAGCCGTCGGTCGACGCAGCCGCGATCACGGACGTGATCATCGGGTGCGCGAACCAGGCGGGCGAAGACAACCGCAACGTCGCGCGCATGGCCCTGCTCCTCGCCGGGCTGCCGGTGACCGTACCCGGGGAAACAGTAAACCGTCTCTGCGCATCGGGAATGACGGCCGTCGCGACCGCCGCGCGCGCCGTGCGCAGCGGTGAGGGCGATCTGTTCGTCGCGGGCGGCGTCGAGAGCATGACGCGCGCGCCATACGCGATGTCGAAAAGTGCGAAGCCGTTCGCGCGCGATGTCGAGATCTTCGACACGAGCATCGGGTGGCGCTTCGTCAACCCGACGATGCGCGAGCGGTACGGCATCGATTCCATGGGGCAGACGGCTGAGAACGTCGCCGACCAGTTCGGCGTGTCGCGTCCCGACCAGGACCTGTTCGCGTGTCGGTCGCAGCAGAAGGCGGCGGCAGCACGCGCGTCGGGACGGCTTGCCGTCGAGATCACACCGGTCGATCTCTCGCCGGCAAAGAAGGGCGCGCCGGCGCGGTCGTTCGCCGAGGACGAGTTCATCCGGCCGGACACATCGCTCGAGGTGCTGGCGAAGCTCAAGCCCGCGTTTCGCACCGACGGACGCGGCTCTGTCACGGCGGGGAACTCGTCGGGCATCAATGACGGCGCCTGCGCGCTCCTGGTCGCGTCCGAATCGGCGGTGAAAGCCCACGGATTGAAGCCGATGGCGCGCGTGGTCACGTCGGTCGCCGTCGGCGTCGAGCCGCGGATCATGGGAATGGGGCCAGTGCCGGCTACGCGAGCCGCGCTCGCACGGGCCGGACTCACGCTCGACGACATCGCGG
>Ga0075431_100004960_pt1 | contig 13096 bp, 15 predicted proteins | sample RhiMetdeltSRZDD5_FD_75297 | JGI IMG/M metagenome (GOLD analysis project Ga0075431, IMG submission 75297) | Populus rhizosphere microbial communities from Tennessee, USA - Rhizosphere MetaG P. deltoides SRZDD5 | ecosystem: Host-associated > Plants > Roots > Rhizosphere > Soil | place: USA... | reverse complement strand
TCGTAACGCGAGACGAACCCGACGAATCGAACGGTCTCGCCAGCCCGCGCGGCGAGCGCCCGCTCGCTCTCGGGGCTCGTCTGGCCGGCGGCCACGTCGACGAGCGTGAGAGCTCCATCGCCGATGTCGTTCGTAGAGGTCGCGAACCCAGCACCGGCGAAGTCCGCCCGCTTCCCGGCCGAGAACGTGCCGAGCGTGGCCGGTGGCGCCGCGAGGATCAGGACAACCGGCAAGACCAGCAGACCGGCGATCCAGAGCTCGCGCACGACGAGCGGTTCGGGTGAGCGGACACGGGCGGAGACCACCCGCCCCACCGTCGCCGCCGTAAGGAGGACGGCCGCGACCGGGACGATCCAGTCGGTCCGGCTCGAGAGGAAGAACGCCACGCGACCGGAGAGCGACAGGATCCAGAACAACCCGGCCCAGGCGGCGAGCACGAAGGCCCCGGCCAGTCGCGCGTGGCTCCACCCTCTCCAGGGAGCGGTGTCCGCGCGGGGGACGCCGCGGAGCGTCACGGCGCCGCTCATCCGACCACCAGGCTGATCCACAGGGCGCCGACGAGCGTGGTCGCCGACGCCGCCACCACCACCGTTCGGACGAACCCTCGCCGGAACGTCCCCGCGTACAGGGCCAGCAGTCTCTAGCACCGCCGCGTGAGCTCTAGCACACCGCCGCGTGAGCAGCGGCACGGCCAGGGTGGGGTGGCCTCTAACGCTGCGGCGTGTCGTTGATCTTCCCGGTGCACCAGAAGGACTGGTCTCGGCAGATCGAAGGGAGGGGGACCGAATACTAGCCCCGGCCCGAGTCAGGGTTCCTGCGCCCACCGCTCCGTGGAGTTCGTTTCCTTAAGGGGGCGGTCTGTCGCCGTGGGAAATCCGCGCCAGCACAAGTAGGCCGATCCCTAGAACGATCCCAACCCAGGGCGCCGTACTCCACCAGTGCGATGGCACCTCGGTGATTCCATTGGCGAGGTCCCGGATCGTGTACCCGGCGCCGAAAACGCCTACTACTACGAGAGACAGGCCGCCGATCAACAACACCCGCCTGCGCATTCGAGCCGCCTTCCAATCGCCATCAACGATATGACCTTGTGTGGAGAAGGGCCAGTGGTGTCGCGTGGCGATTCCGTCGCAATCTCGCTGTCGTGCGATGGAGAGGCGTTGGAGCAACCGTCCACATGTCCGGCTTCCGTACAGCCGAGCCCTTCCGTGATGGTCGGGGCGGGCTAGCGAGATCGGGCCGAGGGAGCGATATCTCTGGCCCATCGACCTTGGAGATCCGATGATCGAGATGGGTCGGCGGCGCGCTGAACGGCTGGCTCGGCCCGTGCGGCGCGGGCTCCCGTGACGCGGCGGCGGGATGGGCTGCTCGGGCTCGCGGCCACGCCTCGCGGATCACGCCTGCATCTCCTGCACATACTCGCGGACGTGCAGCCTCCAGAGTCGAACCGACTCCTCGCTGAGTCGCACCCCGGTGTGAGTGTCGTCTTCGTACATCGCCGTCGCGTCAACCGGGTAGGCCTCGGAGATCCACGCTTCGAACGGCTCCCACATCTCCCGAGAAAACTCCTCGACGTCGAAGGACTTCGACGCTCGGACGATCTCCCCGTCGAGGACGATGAGATCGAAGGAGCTGCCGCGGTACGGACCAAGCCCGAGCCGATCGGATCCGAACAGGTGGAAGTCGAACGTGCAATGGACCATGGAGCCTGACGCCGAATCGCCTTGTGCCTCACAGGAATCAAGCATCTGGCGGTAGCCCTCGGCCCTGAGCAGGGAGATGAGGAGTGGCAGCTCATCGGGGGTTCCCTCGACACCTCTGTGAGCCCCCACCGACCCGATCAGTTCGAGAATGGCGGCGTCGGGCGCCAGATACGTGATCGCTTCCTCGGCGTCGAAGGCGCCGTACGCCTCGACGAAGCTCGAGGCGACCTCCTCCGCGTCGGCATCCGCAGGGGGGGTGGATGGCTCGTCGGTCGCCGGAACCTCGCCCCCGCTATCACAGGCCGCGAGCATGAGCAGCGCCGCCGCGACTGCCACCATGACCGCCCGATTGCCTCGTCTCCGCGTGATCCTCATCCGATCATCTCCCCCAGTCCGGGCTCGCCGGGTCAGACCTCGACGAGCAGCGTGTGATCGTCGAGCCAGATCGCCTCACTCGCTTCCGCGACCCTCGTGACCTCCCCCGTCGCGACGTCGACCACCAAGATGTGGTTCCCGACGTAGTCCACACAGACGATCCGGGTCCCGTCGGGGGACCAGGTCCCGGCCGGGGTCGACTCGCCTGCCCTGCCCCCGATCGGCCGCAGATCGGTCCCGTCGGCGTTGGCCAGGAACCTGCCCGCGCCGGGGCCGTGTGGCTCGTTCCCCATCATGGTCACGAGCGAACCGTCGGGCGACATCGATCCGTTGCCCGCATAGCCCATGCCACCACGGCCGTGCCCGAACAGGAGTGTGCCCTGACCTCCGGCGACTGGGATGGTCCGGACCTCCGCGCCGACCGAGTAGAGGAGCGACGAGCCGTCCGGCGTGAACGTGGGCCATGCGGGGAAATTCGCTGCCGATACGCCGGTCACTTTCGTGGCTGCTCCGGTGGCGACATCGAGGACGAAGAGGCCGGGAACGCCTCCGCTGCCGTACCCGCCTTCGTAGGCGATCCTGGACCCGTCCGGCGACCACGCCGGCGTGATCGCGGCCACGGGGTCGTGCGTAACCTGCCGGACGTCGCTGCCGTCGATGCCCGCGATGAAGATCTGGGGGTTGCCGTCGTCGCCTCGACCAACGAATGCGAGAGTCGAGCCATCCGGCGAGGCTGCGTATCGGCCACCGATGAATCGGCCGCCGACGGATTGGGGGTATCGACCGTCGGTGTCCGTCGGGTCCAGCGAGTCGAAGATGTTGGGGAGCGGCGTTCTCTTGCCCGTGTCGAGATCGAGCACGTAGTCGACCTCGGTCCCAGACGGTGGCGCGACCGAAGGGGCGGTTGCGCCCGAGCTCGCCGGCCGATGGCCGCCCCCTGCCGTGCGATCGAACGGCCCACCGGTCGTGACAACCCAGACCCCCGCCACGAACACCGCAATCCCAACCACACCCGCCGCGATGCGCTGGTTCCGGCGCTTGCGATCGCGTCGGCGGAGCAGCGCGTCATAGGGTTGGACTGGCCCATCGACGCTCATCGCCGCCCGCTTGGCTCTGTCGAGGATCTCCTGGTCATTCATCGGTGTCGGTCTCCTTCGCAAACCGGGATCTCGCCTGAGCGACGAGCGTTCTCACGGTGGACTCCTTGACCCCAAGCAGCGCTCCCGCGTCGCGATAGTCGAATCCCTGGATCCCCGTCAGGACCATCGCTTCGCGTTGACGGGTGGTGAGCCCGAGAAGAAGACGGATCGCGCTCTCGCGTTCAGCGACCTGTTCAAAGGGGTCGGACGCAGCTCGACCAGGCGCGAGGACGCGCTTGGCGGCAAGGTGTGTTCGACGATAGAGACTGCGGTGACCGTTCAGCGCCGTGCGGTACAGGTAGCCCTGTAGGTCCGCTACGCGATCCAGCTTGTCCCATCGCTCGAGCATCTTGAGGAACGCCGCCTGAGCAACGTCCTCAGCCTCCTCCTTGCTGCCCGTGAGCAGGAGCAGAGCCCTGAAGAGTCGGTCCCATTCGGCGGCGAAGAACGCCTCGAACGACGCCTCCTCGGTGTCCACGTCATCGTGGGTCAACGAGATGTGTCTTGGCTGGGCTTCCATCACTCCATGGACGTTTGAGGGGCACACCATGTCTAGAGGCTCGGATAGAACCTCTCAGAGATTCGTTGGCCGCTCCATCTCCCGCAGCATCCCGACGAGCACCGCCCTGAGTGTCCAGTCCTCCTCGCAGTCGATCAGCAGCTCGGCGGAAGGTGTGGGCTTCTCCTACAGGCACGCTCCCGAGCCGACCGGGTCGATGAAGAAGGTGATCGTGTCGAGCTGGAAAGTCCCGAGCGGGTCTGTGGCTGTCCCGGTGAGGGTGTGTGACCCAACGGACAGGACTCCAGGAGCGTAGAAGTTTCCCCAGGCTCGCCAGAACGTTTCACCCGGCTGCGATCCGAAGAAGTCACTGTTCGCCGTCTTGACCGCTGTCGTTTCGGCCGCGGGAGTCTCGACGCCATCGAGTTGGAACGTGACCGTGATGGCCTGAAGGAATGCCTTGAGTTCCTGCGTTGTCGACAGGCCAACTTCCTCCGGTGAAGCGAAGAACGCGATGGTGATCAGCTGCCAGTCCAGTGTGCAGTAGTGCCGGCCGTCGAAGAACTCCTTGATGGGTCGGATGCTGTGAAGGAGGGGGCTCGCAGGCGGGATGGTGTTCTCCGGACCGAACATATCGAAGATGACGCCGCCCCCATTCTCGACGGCCTCGAACTGAGCTCGGACATCACCTTGGGTAACCGGTTCGTAGGCATGCGCGATCCCGGTGACCATCAGGATGGCCGCACCGACCAGCATCGATAGACCCCTGCCTCGCCTCATCAGCCCCTCCCTCAGACGTGCGGGCGGGCACTCTGCTTAGTGCCCGACATATAGACGCCCGAGCCGACTACTTTGCTTAGGCGGCGAGGCAAAGAGAGAACCTGCTGCTAGCTGTCCCCGGTCCGTCTCCGGCACCATCCGACGAGCAGCGCCCGGAGTGTCAGATCCACCTCGATAAGCGGCCATCGGCACTCGATCGCGCATGCCTACCACGCGCCAGCTCCAGGGGAGAGACTTAAGCGCTGGGGGCTTCCTGTGCATCCATGGAGTGTGCGAGCAGAGGGCGAGGTCGTGAGGCTCCACCCCGAGCGCGTCGAAGCATGGGCCCGCTTCGACACGTTCTTCGAGGAGGAGCACGAGCGCCTCTTCAAGGCACTGTACTTCGTCACGGGGGACCGTCACGACGCGGAGGAGCTGACGCAGGACGCGTTCCTTCGGCTGTGGGAGCGGTGGGACGAGATCGACACGATCGACGATCCCACCGGCTACCTGTTCCGTGTCGCGTTCAACGGCTTCCGGATGCGTCGTCGCCGAGCCGCGATGGCGATCCGCAAGGTGATCCCCGTGAAGGAGGAGCGGGACGATTTCGTCGAAGCGGAGATGCGAGCCGACGTGCGAGCGCTCCTGCTCGGTCTGACGCCGCGACAGCGTGCCGCCCTGCTGCTCGTCGACCTGCTCGGCTATCCGTCCGAGCAGGCGGGGACCATCCTGGGCGTTCGTGCGTCCACCGTGAGGGCCCTGGCAACGCAGGGCCGTCGGGCCCTCCGAGCGACGGAAGGAGCGCGGGATGCCTGAGGTGCAGGAGGTGTTCCGCTTGGCCACGCAGAAGGTCCGGCCCGACCCGAATGCGCTCGAGCGACAGCACCGCCAGCAGCGGCGGCGAACGATCCGGCGGAAAGTGGGTGTCTACGGCCTCGTTGCCGCCCTGCTCCTCGTCGTCGCCGTCGTGGTGGGGCGAGGGATGTTCGACACGGCGGAACCGGGACCCGCCGGTCAGCCTTCGACGTCGCCGGCACCCGAGGCCGCGCCGTTCGCCACGGTGACGTTTGACGGGTCGACGTGTTCGATGGTGCGCACGGCCGACAGTCCGCCGGCAGGGATCGTGGTCCTCGAGGTGGTCAACGCGACCGACCAACGCGCGATGTTCGACACGTGGGAGCTCCTGAACGGTTACACCTTCGGGACGTTCGAGGACACGATCGAGCGCGACCACCACCGGGCCGAACTCGGGAAACCGGGGCATGGGTTCCCCGGCGAGGAGGAGGTGACGTACCTCGGTAGCCGCGTTATCGCAGCCAACGGTTCAGGCTACATCGCCGAGACGATGTCACCGGGCCGGCACGCGATCGTCTGCCTCAAGCTGTACGAAGGCGAACCCCCGGACTCGCGGTTCCGTCCATTCGGGATCGTCGGTCCGATCGTCGTTCGCTAGCGCGGATCTAGACGAAGGAGACAGACATGTGGAAGATGCTCGTGGCATCGGCCGTGCTCGTGGTCGCACTCGCGGCGGGCTCACCACCCGTCGGTGCGGTGAACGGTGACCTGGACGGGAACGCGCATCCGAACATGGGCGTGATGCTCGTCCAGGACGCCGACGGCGAGATCTTCGAGTTCTGCGGCGGCGTGTTGATCGCGCCCACGGTGTTCCTCACCAACTACAACTGCCCCGGCGCCGTGGCCTTCGCGCAGTCGATCGGCGGCCGCGCGGTCATCACGTTTGAACCGGTCCTCCCCTGGCCCCCCGAGGGTTCGGAGTTCCTGACCGTCCAGGCGGGGTACATCCACCCGGACGCGAACCCCAAGAAGGGCTCCAACCTCTACGGGATCGCCGTGCTCGCCAGCCCCGTCCGGGCGATCACGCCCGCCGAGCTCCCGACGCTCCAGCAGCTCGCGTCGATCGACAAGAACCAACCACTGACCGTCGTCGGCTACGGCGACAATTCCCGCCGGGCTGCGACGGTGACGATCCAGGCGATCTTCCCTGGCACGATCCAGCTGCTGAACAACGCGAACGCCACGGGGCGGGGGGGCGTGTGCGGGGACGGGGGCTCCCCGTACTTCCTCGGGGACTCCAACGTCGTGGTCGCCGTGGCCGACGGCGAGGTCGGTCGGTGCAACGCGATCTCGTGGGCGTTCCGGAACGATATCGAGACGGCACGTTCCTTCCTTGACGACTTCGTCAGAGTGCCGTGAGGGGATGCTGCCGAGGAGCAGGGCCCCAGCCAGCCGGGGTTGAGGAGGGTTTGAAGGTAGAGCCTCGGCTACCGCTTGTCGGACTCCCGCAAGCCCAACCAGCACCGCCCGTAGCGTTCGGTCCTCCTCGCAGTCGATCAGGAGCTCCCCCGAAGGTCCGCTTCTCCGGGTGGCCCCAGTAGGTGCCGATCGCGTCCGCGCGTTCGAAGTCCGGGAGGCGGATGACGTGGATCAGAACGGCGCGAGCCGCCGGCGGGAGGGCTTCGAGGCGAGCTCGGAGCGCGGCCTCCATCTCGTCGAAGGTCACACGGGGACCCTGGTGCCTGGGGCAGACCTGCCGGCTAGGGCTGGGTCACGCGCCGTTCGAACACAATGATGAGACCCTCTACGCCACCGGGACCGACTCGGCCAGAGACCTGCGTCTCGACGATGGACCGGACTCGCCAACCATTGGCGCCCCATTGGTTCAACGTCTTCTGAAGGTCAGCCACATTCATTTTGTCGCCCACAAGGGTCGATCTCAGTGTGACCACGCCGTACTCGTAAGGCTCGTGTCCTTGAGCTAGGAGTGCTTGCCGCTGCGCCCGTAGGGCCTCCTCTTGGGCCTGAAGGTCCTCGGCCTTCTTCTCGGAGCGTTGGGTCTGGACCTGCTTGACGGCTTCTCCCGCCTGCTTGACCGCCCCCATCCCTCGGCTGAGCAGTCCCTTCTTCTCCGGCGGCTCTTGGTCTGGGGCTTCCGGCACTTCGACGTCGCCCATCTCTACCTCCCCCGTCGAGATCCACGAATCGTATGCGGTCGCGCCGAGTCGGTCGTACCATCCCGCGAAGTGGCTCGTCGATCTCAGGCTTCCCGCTGTGACCGGATGGGTACAGGTTCAAGAAATTCGCGAGCCTCGCGTGAATGAGGGAATCCGTATTCGAGTCGAGGTGGATGAGCCCTTCGATCTAGTCAAGGACAGCCAGGAGCTGGTCTTTGTCATGGGTCGCGTCGTTGGAGAGGAATCGGGTCGAGATGAGCTCGTGATCAAGGTGGACGAAGGGTCGACCTTGGGGGGTCAAGTGATCAAGACCATCGTGGCCACCCCGAGATACCGTGGTCACTCGTTCGAAGGGTTACGTGCCGCCGACGTAATCGTCAACGCTCGAGCCGAGACAGACGGCGAAGATGTCCATTTCCTCGGGTCGGTCGCAGTGGTCGAGGATTGAGATGGGCGGCGTCGGACGTTCGGCGGTGGGCTCGGACCTACGACGGCGGCGACCGGCGTTGGGGACCGGGCTCCCCCGACGCGGCTACCCGCTGACCGGCGTCATGTAGACGAGCTCGTGCGGGCCTTCCCTCTCCGCGAAGCCAGCCGACCCCAGCGCGTCGGCGACATCTCCGGCCACGACGTGAAGGTAGACCGTCCGACCACCGCTGCTGACCTCGCCGAGGCGGTGGCGCAGTAGCTCGGCGGCGTCGGTCGAGATCTCGGTCAGCGTCTCCATGTGCAGCGCGGTTGAGCCGCCCTCCGGGAAGCGCTGGAGCGCCTTGAGCAGCGGCTCGACGTCGTTGGCACGGATCGTTCCCGACAGCCGGAGTCCCCGGATCGGCCAGACCTCAACCTGCAGCACGAGCCCGCCTCCTCGAATCGCGGACCGTCGAAGGCTAGCCGGGAGCGGTGACACGGCAAGCACGTTCGAGCGACGTTCAACAACGCTCGTGCACGACGGGATGTCGTAATCACGCGATTCGCGTGATGATTGAGCAAGCTTCTTGGTCGTACACCTCGCAACACGGCACTCTGGGCGGATGTTGCTCGGGATCGCCATCGTCTTGATCGTGGCGTGTCTCGCGGGCGCAGGGAGCCTGCTGTCGCGTGCGCCTGCGGTCAGCCTCGCTCTAATCGGAGGCGTGGCCGCGGGGTTGTCTCGCTTCTTCTACTTCGGTACGCGCCTCGATCCGAAAGGCGTTCCGGCCGCAGTCGCGGTCTGGGCGACCTGCGGCCTGGTTGCGCTCGGTCTGATCGGGCTCCTCGTGACGCCGCGGGGTTCTGCCCAGTTTCTCCGCCGCCTAGCAGTCGGGGTGGCCCTGATCGCGCCGTTCGCGGCGGCGAGTCTGGCGGTAGCGCTTGTCCGGGCATGCCCGCTGTACGTGACGGATCATGCTGGGTTCTGCTTCCATGAGATCGACGTGCTTGGCGGATGGATATCCCAAGTCGTCGTCCTGTTCATCCTCGACGCTGCCATCTTGGCGGTCCTGCTACTCGTGTCCGCGAAGGAGGCAACAGCGCGCAAGTAGCGGGCGGTTCCAGGAGCAACTCTGACCCGAACCAGGAGTGCGTGGGTGAACTCCCACGCTAATGGTCAGCCTCTAGATATATTCGCGAACGCTCGCACACGCACGAGTGCTGTGCCTCGAGTCCTCGCGCTCCAGGGTGTCGTTATGACTCGACGAGCCGTGCGAGTTGGCGACGGGCGGCGTCACTGTCTGGCATGGGGTCGGCATGCCGATGCACGACCTTCCATTCGCCGTCTTCGCGGCGGAGCACTTCGGTGACGCGAAGATCGTAGGCCTCGGGCGTTGCGCCCCCTACCGAGGCCGTCGAGTGCTCGATCCCGACCACGTAGCCGAGGTCGCCGCTTGCCCCGGCTGCGATGACTTCGTACTCGTATGTCCCGTTCGAGAACCGCGCCGCCAGCGACTCGAACACCCGGCGTATCTCGGTCCATCCGCTTCCCATCCAGGCCGCGCCGAAGAGCGTCACCGGATCGTTCTGTGACCAAATGGCGATGCGCGGGGCAGCGTCACCATTGTGGAGTGCCGTGTCGGCTTCCGTGAGACGCGGCAGCACAGATCCCAGGAAGTCCTCGGTCTCACGCAACGTGTCCTCCCATGTCTCTGAGACTGACGCAGTATCGCGCGTCGGCGCCGAGCGAGTACGCACTTCGTCGGCCCATTGCCGCTGCCAGCGGCCAGGCTAGGCTCGAGGTACATTCGCGAACGCTCGCACATCACGGGGTGCTGTTCCTCGACGAGTTCACCGAGTTCCGGCGAGACGCGGTCGAGGGGCTCCGGCAACCGCTCGAGGACGGACGCGTCGTCGTGACCAGGATGGCCGCGTCGGCGACGTTCCCGGCGCGACGCTCCGAGTCCACCTGGAACCGATCGTGGGTGGCCGACAGCTTCACTACGTCGGCGAGGCCGAGGTCTACGAGGGCGGCCGGGCGCTGCTGAAGATCACACAAGCCTCGTTGGCGGGCCGCGTGGCCGGTGAGCTGGTGGCGGAGGACATGCTCGACGCCCACTTCTGGGGTTCGAGGCCGACGGTCAGACTCAGGGAGTAGGCGCGCTCGGTCTGCGCGGGTGTAGAAAGGTCCGGTGCAGGGGGAGATCGGCACCGAGATCGGTGGGTTCCGGATCGAGTCGGAGATCGGCCGGGGCGGCATGGGCGTCGTGTACCTCGCTCGGCAGGCGTCTCCGGATCGCCGGGTCGCCCTGAAGGTCATCACGCCCACCCTCGCGAACGACCCCACCTTCCGAGAGCGCTTCCAGCGGGAGACCGACGCTGCGGCGTCGATCGAGCACCCGAACATCGTCCCGATCTACGGGGCCGGGGAGTCGAAGGGGCAGCTGTATCTGGCGATGCGCTACGTCCCGGGCACGGATCTAGGCACGCTTATCGCTCGCGAGGGACCCCTCGAGCCGGGGCGGGCCGCTCGAATCTGCACCCAGGTGGCCGAATCTCTCGGAGCAGCCCATGAGCGCGGTGTCGTCCACCGCGACGTCAAACCCGGCAACGTCCTCGTCCAAGCCAACGATCACGCCTACCTCACTGACTTCGGTCTCGTTCGACGGACCGAGATCGATACGGGAATCACCAAGACCGGCCAGCTCACCGGGACCGTGGACTACGTGGCGCCCGAGCAGATCCGTGGCGAACCGGTCGACGCCCGGGCCGACATCTACTCGCTCGGCTGCGTGTTGTTCGAATGTCTGACGGGGGAACCTCCGTTCCGTCGAGACTCTGAGGTGGCGACGCTGTACGCCCACCTCGAGAGCCCGATGCCGCGCCCGAGCGAGCGCATGCCGGGTATCCAAGCCTCCCTCGACGGTGTCGTGGCGAAGGCGACCGCGAAGTCCGTCGATGAGCGGTACCAGACGGGACACGAGTTCGCCTCTGCCACGTCTTCGGCGGTCGGCGGCTCCCCACCGCACGTCCGTCCCAAGCGACGACGGGCGCTCGTCGTCGCGCTCATCGGCGGGATCGTCGCCGCGGCCCTCGTCGTGGCCATCGTCGCGCTGACCGGCGGAGAGACGGACGAGGACGGCGGACCGGTCGACACGCCCCCCGCGATACCGCTGCACTCCCTCGTGGAAGTCGATCCGACGACAGGAATGGTCGTCGGAGGACCGGTCAGGATGCCCACCTCGACCGACGTGGATCCTGCAGTCAGGGTCGGCGAGGGGGGCGTGTGGGTGCTCTCCCTCGTGACCTTGACGCAGGTGGAGCCCGTGGACGCCGAAGTCGTAGGGGACACCTCCATCTCTCTCTCCGTCTCAGTTCCTGTCGACAGCCTGGACGTCGGGTTCAGAACGGTGTGGGTTGGGACTGATCCGGGCATCGAACGCGTCAATCCGATCGACGGCGACACGCTCCGGCCGGTTCGCCTCGACGAGGGCGGCGCGACGGTCGCCGTGGGGGCCGGCCGGGTGTGGGCGGCGACGCCCCGAGGGACCCTCTACCGCGTCGACCCGACAAGCGCGACGGTCGAGGAGGAAGTGCCCGTGGGCGTGAACGCATCCGACATCGCCGTCGGGCTCGGCGGTATCTGGATCTTGGACGGGCTCGCATCGACGGTTACAAGAGTCGACCTCGAGACCCTATCCGCGGGTCCCCAGATTGATCTCGCCGGCGACCTTGTCGATATCGAGGCGGGCGCGGGAGGCGTGTGGGTGGTAGACGAACGAAGCGGTGTGGTGATCGAGATCGACCCCGACACGCAGCGAGTGGTCACCACGATTCGGGTGGGCTCGGAGCCCACGGATGCGGCGCTTGGACTTGACGCCGTGTGGGTGACCAATCGCGGCGACGGAACGATTTCCAGGATCGACCCCGTGACCGGTGACGTCGAGGAGATCGACGTCGGCGCGCCGGGGGGGGCGATCGACGTCGACGAACGGCGAGCAAGGCTATGGGTCGTGGTCTCCCCCGTTCGCGCGGGGGATTGACGAGCGTGGAGTTGGGTCGCGAAGAATGACCGCCTCCGTCTGCCGATACTCCTCGAGGTCAATCAGCGGCCGAAGCCACGCTTGGGAGGCCTCCAGGGTGTGTTGTGCAGCGGTTACCTCCCGCTGGACCCGGCGGAGTGGATCCGCGCCGTCGAGAAGCGGCGCGCGGCCCTCGGTCGGCGAGGCGAGTGGCAGCAAAAGTGGCAGCAAACGCAACTGGGGTTTCCCGGCGTAGCGGGAAACCCCAGGTAGGTCGCGCGCCCGACGGGCTTCGATCCCGCGATCTCCGCCTTGACAGGGCGGTGAGGACGACCGGACTCCTCTACGGGCGCGTGCTCGGTATTTGGTTGTGTACCCCCAACGGGATTCGAACCCGTGTCTCCGCCTTGAAAGGGCGAGATCCTAGGCCGCTAGACGATGGGGGCCCGGGCCCGACCTGCAGCCCCCGCCCCCGGCCCGGGGGCAGCGGCGTGGAAGTATAGCGGGCCACTCTCGAGCCCAGGCGGCGGGGCGACCGCGAAGAGGACGATGTCACCCCGGCTGCAGAACCGAGGAGACGACGACCCACAGTGTGCCCGATCCTTCGTCGACGTCGACCGCGGCCACCGGCGCCCCGATCTCGATCGTGTCGGTGACGTCACCGGTCACGGGATCGATCCGAGAGATCGTCCCGTCCCCCCGGTTGGTCACCCAGATCGCGCCGAGCCCCACGGCCGAGTCGGTGGGTTCCGCTCCGACCCGGATCTGATCGACCGGTCGAAGCGTGGTGGGGTCGATCTCGATCACCACACCCCCGCGTTCATCGACGATCCAGACCCCTCCCGCGCCGGCCTCGACATCGGTGAGGTCGCCGGCGATGGCGATCGGAGGATCCGCGGACAACGTCTCGATGTTGACGGGGGTGACCGTCGAGTCGAGCTCGTCCACGATCCAGATGGCTCCGAGACCGACGGCGATGTCGAACGTGTTCGTACCGACCTCCACCTCCTCCTCGACCTCCGCGGTGTTGGGATCGACGCCATAGAGGACCCCGCGAGTGTTCGCTGCCCAGACCAGGCCCCCTCCCACCGCCACGCTGGCCCCCTGACCGAGCCGGATCGGCCGGAGCTCGTCGCCATCGATCGGGTCGACGCGGATGATGCCGGGATCCGCTCCGACCCAGACCGTTCGGAACCCGACGTCAAGGCTGTCTGGAACG
>Ga0075431_100004959_pt1 | contig 13099 bp, 18 predicted proteins | sample RhiMetdeltSRZDD5_FD_75297 | JGI IMG/M metagenome (GOLD analysis project Ga0075431, IMG submission 75297) | Populus rhizosphere microbial communities from Tennessee, USA - Rhizosphere MetaG P. deltoides SRZDD5 | ecosystem: Host-associated > Plants > Roots > Rhizosphere > Soil | place: USA... | reverse complement strand
ATCGCCAATCAACAATCAATCGACAATCAAAGATCAACGAATCATCAATCGCCAAAAGACACGCCCAGGGCACGGGCGGTCAGCAGCAGGTCGTAGTCGAGCGGAACGGTCTTCGTTTTTCCCACCACCTCGCCGAGAGGGATCGGCACGAGATCGGGAGGATGGTTCGCCACCATCTTCCCGAACTGCCCTTTCATCAACAGCTCAACGGCCTTGCCGCCAAACCGCGTCGCCAGCGTGCGGTCGAAGGCCGTCGGCGTGCCGCCGCGCTGCAGGTGACCGAGCACGACGTATCGCGTCTCTTTCCCGGTCAGCGCCTCGAGCTGCGCGGCACAGCGGATGCCGATGCCGCCCAGCCGTTCGGCGTGGCCGCCATGTGCAGCTTCGATCAGCGTGACCCCGCCGTCTTTGGGATGTGCGCCTTCCGCAACGACGACGATGCTGAAGCGCGCGCCGAGCTTGTCGCGATCGCGGATGCAGGACGCGACCCGCTCGAGGTCGTACGGAATCTCTGGGATGAGAATCACGTCGGCGCCGCCGGCCATGCCGCTGTGCAAAGCGATCCAGCCGGCGTAGCGGCCCATGACTTCCACGACCATGATGCGGCGATGCGCTTCGGCCGTCGAGTGGAGGCGATCGATCGCCTCGGTGGCGAAACTGACCGCCGTGTCGAAACCGAAGCAGCTCGTCGTGCCGACAATGTCGTTGTCGATCGTCTTCGGCACACAGACGAGCGGAATGCCCTTCTTGTAGAACTCGTAGGAGATGGCCAGCGTGCCGTCGCCGCCGATGCAGACCAGGCCGTCGAGTTCCATCTGACCGAACATCTCGACGACGCGGTCGGCGTAGTCGAAGGTGCCTTGCGGCGTGACGATCGGCTCGACGAACGGGTCGCCGCGATTGACCGTCCCGAGCATCGTGCCACCAAGCCGCAGGATGCCGGTGACGTCGCGGGGCGTGAGGAGGCGCGACTTCTCGGGGTAGATCAGGCCGTCGAAGCTGTCTTCGACGCCGATCACCTGAATGCCGGCATTGGTCGCTGATTTGACAACGGCGCGGATGACGGCATTCAGTCCGGGAGCATCACCGCCGCCGGTGAGCACCCCGATCTTCTTCATTCTGGGCATTCGTGTGGGATTTCGATGTGCCGCGTCTGGACCGGCTGAAATCGAGTATAGCCGATGGATCTCACGCTCGGATTGCTCGTGGTCCGAGCGACAAAAAAGGAGGGACGGCCGATTGAGTCCGCCTTCGCCCCTCGGGCGACGCGCGACAGCCTTCGCGTGAATCGTGAGCGAAGGCTGGTGGACGGCGCGGGGCTCGAACCCGCGGCCTCCGCATTGCGAACGCATGAGTTGAGTAACCCGAACGGCCGTAGCGTCAATGCGTTGCGGCCGTTTCTCTGTACGTTCTGCCAACGCGAATTACCCGCATAGTTATTGATAGCTCTGCATAGTGTGTTACCGCCGATGGGCAGTACGGCGGGCAGAACGATTGTTGCACCCTACGGCAAGTTCCATCCCGAATCATTGCTGTCGCTCCGTGGTTGCTGGTGGTTCGAGTTCAACCAAAACCTTAAGAAAGTCTCTGAGATCTCCAAGTCACCCCTTCTTAGGCGCTGAGTTTTCGTCCTAAACAAATCGACAGTAAACGCAGTGAGCGTACTGTGTTGATCGCTATGACACACAACGCTCCACTACTCGCCCGTCGCCGCGATGCGGCGCGCAGGCTCGCATGCTCCGAATCCCAAGTGCTCAAGTACGAAAAGGCAGGGGCTTCTAAAGCGAGTTCAGTTGCCGGGGATTCGCGCGGCTCGCTACGCGGCCGAGGAAGTCACGGCCCTGGCAAAGAAGCTGATCGACGACTCGCGCCGCGGTGACGATGCGGCCTAAAACGACTGCGCCCGCGCGGTGGTCAGACCGGCGGGCGCGAGAGGGACGACGATGAACGGAACGACGATGAACGGAACGACGAGAACAGCATACAACACACGGCCACCGACCCAACGGCTTGACGATCCAGTACTCGCAGAGTTGCGCGCTATCCGCGCTGAGCAGGCGCAGCTGCGGCGCATCTTCGATCACTTCTGCGACGTGTTTTTGAACGCGAGGTTCCCGTACGGCAAGCCGACCGATCGATGGCGCTAATGGACGAGCGCTACATCCGGGAAGACCTACCATCCATCAATGGCCACGAAGAGCGGGAGGCGGATACCTGGGGGCCCGTCGATGCCGAGGATGCTCCGTTTCTGGTTGCGCCTATAGGCATGGAGTTGCAACCAGAAACGAATCTGCCGTTCCGGACGGCGGCCGACGTCGCCAATGCGGTGCCCGAGACGGTGGACTGGATCGTGTTGGGATTCGCGGCGTTCGGAGTCGTTGTCGAGAGTGACGGCAAGCTCAAGGCCTCACGGAAGACGACGTTTCTGGGGCGCCTAGTTCGCGCGTGCTCACTGGTGGGCAATTCCTCAGCCGGCCGACCACACAAACAAAAGCGTTATGGCTGACGGAAGAGCGGCCGACGACGTTCGCCGAGACACTGAAGCGCGCCGGTCTGGACGATCGTACGGATCTCGAGGTGCTGCACTGGCACGAAGTCAAAGACAGGCCTTGGCCGGTGGTAATGGCCGCAGTGTGGCGAGAGCAAAAGCGATCGGAGCCGGCCTCATCATCGTTGAAGTGGGGTGGTTTGAAAGGCGATGCCGAGAACAGCAACGGCGCGCAGCTCGACGCGGCGGCTCCGCTCCAGGACGCTGCGGCGCACCGTCTGGCCACATCGTGGCTCGTCATGAACGCAAGAGCGGCGGTGACGTAGGCGACTCAGGCCGCGGTGGCTCGGCCTTCTCAGGTGCTGTTGACATCGTGGTGGCCATCAGGCGCGGCGAGGGCAAGACCAAGCCGACCGTCCGCGTACTGCACTGTTTGAGTCGATTCACCGAGACGCCAGACACGCTGGTCATCGACCTCACCGACGAGGGGTACGTTGCCTTCGGCAACGAGGGATCGGTTGCCACGCTCGAAGCCGAGGCCGTACTGCTCGACCGCATGCCGCAGGCTTCAGACGATGCGCTCGACGTCGAGACGCTGCGCCTGATGGACACACCGATCGCCAAGAGCGCGGCGAAGAACGCGATCAAGAACCACTTCGCCGCGGGCAAGGTGGAACACCGCGGCACAGGCAAAAGAGGGGATGCGCATCGGTATTTCCTGAACCGATGGGATTCGGTTGCAACTCAAACCCTTAAGGGTAACCAGCAACCAGAAACGGAATCGGTGCAGTGATGCGGGGCCTAAGGACGTCAGGTTTCGTCGGGTTTGGACTTGTCGCTGGCAGTGGTGTTGTCCAGATCAGACCGCACCTGACGCAACGCCACAACTGAACCGTCCCCGTTTTGCTCGTCGGAAGGGGAATGTCACCGCAATGCTCGCAAGAACTCGCATCGGGCGTTCGGGCCATCGGTTCAGGATGCCTGGCGAAATGCAAGTCAAGCTGAAGTGGCTGGTCAACATCGCTGGTACAGCCAAAACCCATCTGTTCTCTACGATTGGGAAACCACGACGTGCGCCGTACCGCTCGTGGCATGGGATGACTAGCGTGTTACCAGTTGGGTATCGGCCGAAATCGCCCTCCGGGCCGAACCGTGATGACCACTTCCCCATCCATAACGATCTGACAAGCGGGCGACTTCCTCGAGAAATGCCCGAACTCTCCGCTGAATTTCGTCCGAGCGCCTCCGAAGCTCGGCGGCATGTTGTAACAACTGCCAGAGTTGAACGCGGGTCTCCACCATGGCTCTGATTGACGAAGTAGCAAAAACGTCGCCCATGTATTACCGCGGCGGTTTGCGACCCCAACGACACGGGAGGCGGTGAAGAAATGCTAGAGATGCTTCTGCCCGGGCGTGGGTTGCCTGCCGAGGCACGGCGGCTTGGTAGCGTCGGTTCGGTCAAGTATCCAGACCGCGCCGCAGACATCACAGACGAAGGTCAACTGCGTGGCATCCGAATTAGCGTGAAGTCTGGCTGTCTTCCCACACTGGTCGCAGGGCTGATCTGACATTGAAGACGAACGTATCACCGCTATGGATTCGTAACTTCGACATTTGGTGTCTGAATGATGTCAGACCAGCAGAAAAACAAAGGCTTCCAAGCACCTGAAGCCGGCGACTCGCCGGGTTCGAGGCTGTTCTCGAGGATCGGTATCTCGAGACAGCAACCAGAAACTGATTCGGAGCAGTGATGAAGAAGCGGTGAGCCTACGGCCCCTGGAGCAGTTCGTGGTGCCTGGACTGGAAAAGTTGAACGTCTGGCTTGCGTTCGGTCGTCCACTCATTCCCGCACTTGTCGCAGGCCAGCTTCACCGTGAACGTGCCGCGCGAGGCCGTGACGACCCTTGGAGTGCCATGGTGATCGCCACAGGCTGGGCAGGTGCGATTAAACTCAGCCATCGTCGGGAAGTCTGAAATGTACGCTACCAGACAAATGGGATCTGTTCGGTTTTGCATTGGGGATTACCCGTACGAATGCGTTTGTGAAGGCCGTAAGGGGGGATAGGGGATGTTTAACGCGAACACCTCTCCAAACCGCCGCGCGGGTTTTTGTGCCGTCGAAATTCGCATGGCGGAGCAGTGGTACGCACCCACCCGTCGGATTCGCAATTTGGAGGCCTTCATGACCGATCTCGATGCCAGAAAGACCATCCGCACAAATGCGTGGATGAACCTGATCGTCGGCGCTTTCCTCATTGTCCTAGAAACGGCAGTCCGACCGTATCTCGGATTACTCCCCGTGTGGTCCGACCCGGACCTTGGAAGCCGTGTAGCAGAGAGTGTGATCCTGGTTTGCGCAGTGGTGATGGTCGTGATGGGTTGCAGACATCTCATTCGATCCAAGACGACATAACGCCTACAGATCGGTACGGCGCTTCGAGGAGATCCACGTGCAGCCTCCACGCGGCAGCGAACGGGAGGGTGTTTCAGGGTTGAGGGCGTAATGCAGAAGAGACGGCGGGGAAGGCCAACGATGCCAGCGGACACACACCACCGTCGCGGCACATTCAGGAGGGATCGGCACGCTCGTGTGCAGGCCGCCGAGTCGGTGGATCCAGTGATCTTGTTCCGGCTTCCGCATCTTGACGAGTGCGTGTCGCTCGCCGATTTGTCGTGGCCGGTGTGGGACCGGGTTCGTCGTGAGGCCTGGAGCGAGATGCGTGTGGGGTGTCTGCCCGGCGGAGCCAACTACTACGATGGACTGACGCAGAAGGGCGACGAAAGCATCCGTCACGTGTTCTGATGGGTCGTGTACGACCATGCGACCGTGCAAGTCGGCATTAACCGTGACCGGGCTGCGGTTGCGGCCTTTCGGGAGCGCCACCCGACAGGCGCGAAACGAATCGATGACTATCTCGACCTGTGGCTGGAGCACCTCGATCGGCTGGAGCAGAGCTCCCGCAGTCTGCACGGTATCCCCCAGCCGCACGAATGGACGACTGCCTTTCCTTCTCGCCAGCAGACGTACCGGGAGGCAGCGAAACGCAAATGACGCGGCAATCGCGTGCGACGGCGCTCCATATCGACGAGCGTCCTGTCAGCCGGGCCGAGTACGAGGCGCTGGTGACGCGTGTCGAGGCGCTCGAAGCGCGGGCGCCACGGCGTGCGGGATGCCTGGGAGCGCGCGGTGCTGCCGGCGATTGCGGCGGCCATCGGTGGGCGTCGGTCATGAGTGATCGCAGCCCAGACATTGGCGATGTCCTTCGCGAGCTCAGGGTGATCCGAAAGCTGCTTGAGCCGCGGGTCAGGCCGGTGACTCTGAGCAAGACAGACGACCTTAGAGTGGCTGTTGCCGGCGATCGCTGCTGTGTTCAGCGACGGGGAACTGTTCACCTCCAGGGAACTCGTTACGCATCCTGCTCAGGGCCTTCGCGTGCTTCGGGGTGGGTTCTCGGCGAAGCAGGTCGGTCGGCTACCACGCGCGCGGATAGGATCACGATCGGCGGATTCAGGGTGGAGCGCCACGGCAGAGCGAGATCAAACGTGGCACTGTGGCGTGTGGTACCGAGCGAACCAGATTAGATCGAAGACCGAACGGCTGCGCTTGATCCCGCGCCAAGCGGGCGGTATAAGGCATCGGTTCGGAATCAAGAGGGAGCGTTTATGGCCATCCACAATAGGCTCGGCATCGTGATGCTGTCCGGAATGGTCGTATCGGCGGGCGGAGCGGCGATCATCGCCATCACGAACGGCCAGCCGGATCTCGCTAGACATCCTTACGTTGGACTGATGGTCGCTCACGACGAGGACGGAATCCCGCTCTGGAGGTGCAGCGGCTCGCTCCTCTCTCCGACAGTATTTCTCACCGCGGGCCACTGCACGGAACCGCCCGCGGCGCATGTTGAGATCTGGTTCGACCAGGGCCCTATACCGACGGATCTCGATTACCTCGCTGCGGTTCAGGCGAGCCCCACCGAACCGGTCTCGTGCGACGACTCGCCGACGTTCGACGGGTATCCGTGCGAGGGCGACGCGAGCGGTACGCCGCATCCGCATCCGGATTTCTGCATAGGATGCGGTCCGGGGATCATCCGCTTCGCCAAACGGGATGTGGGCGTCGTCGTGCTCAGCGCACCACTCTCTACGACGGTGGTCAGCGACTATGCAGAACTCCCTGCGCCGGGACTCGTTGACACGCTGGGGAACAGGACGCCGATTGACTTCGTCGGGTACGGGGTGCAGTTTCAGGCACAGATTCCAGGGAATCAGCTGCCGCAGCCACCGCCGTTCTATCGTTGGGCCGGACCGCGGATACGGTTGTACGCTCCGGCGGAGCTCATACCCGGACAGTTCAGGAACAGCGACGAATTCCTCAGAATCGCGATGAATCCGAGCGGAGGGTCCGGTGGCCTCTGCTTCGGCGACTCGGGCGGTCCCGATCTGCTGGGCGGCACCGACTTGGTGCTTGGCGTGAACTCGTACGTGACCAACATCAACTGCAGCGGTGTCGGCTATTCGCAGCGGGTGGACGTCCCTGCGGTGCTGACGTGGATCAGGAGCTGGTTCTAGAGCGAAGCGCCAAGAGCACGGAGCACAGGTGGTCTGCGCCGATCGGCCTTCGTAAGAGAGGGTCCATGCCGGCCGCGAGTCCTCTCTCGCGGTCGGCGGTCATTTATGGTGTGCGCGGTATCGCCGCGATCGGAAGATGCGGAGCGTTTCACCATAGCGCAGGCGGATGTACCGGTCGCTTCGAGGCTGCTCATCTCCGGCATGTCGAGGTCCATAAGCGCCACATCGAACGCGTCGCGGCCGAGGCCGCGAGTGCTTCGTCCATCCTGAATGCTGGGTACAGGATGCTGACCTTGACGTAACGCGCTGATCTGTTGTACTAGTTCATTAGGATAACTCGGCCGTCCAAGCGAATGGGCTGATGGGGGCAGCCGCTCTTCAGCGTAGCAATCGACCGTAGCGGCAGTACAGCAGCAACGGGAAGCGCGGAACAGACGGTTCGGTCGAGAGGGGTGGCACTTATGAATCGCAGAGTGGAAGCATGGCTCGTATGGCTGACGATGGCTGCCATTCCCGGTGTGGTGTTTGCGCAGCAGTCGGGAGGCGTCGTACCACTACAGCGTGGAGTCAGTGTTCAGATGGCCGTCACACGCAATGCGGTTGCGGTGCCCAATGCGGACACACAAGACGCCCTGGTCGTAGCGCTGACCGCCGACGGCACTGCATATCTTCGCGCCGATCGACTCCCAATGCCTGCTCTAGTAGAGAGGATAAGGAACGTCCTATCCACCCGAAACGAAAAGACGCTCTACATCAAAGCGGACGCCCGCGTTCCATATGCACGCCTCATTGAGGTCATCGACGCTGTGCAAAAATCGGGCGTCGAAGGCTTGACGTTGCTCACGGCACAAGAGGACGCCGCGGATCGACGGGACAGGCTTGTACCCCCGAAGGGCCTGGAGATGCGCGTTGTTAACCAAAAACAGTAGGCCTCAGAACTCTCGAGCCCCCTGGTCCATGCCGCGGGCTTGTCGTCAAACGGCGGCCGTTATTGGCCGTCCCCGGACTCCGGAGGCGTCTGTCGTCGCATAAATGACGACCAGTCGCCCCAGCCGACGTCCGTCTCCATCGTTGATCTCACTTCGGCGTTTATCGCGAGGAACGTGAACCCAAGGTCGCACGAGCGGCCGACACTCGGCGCCTCGCGATCTGCTCAGTGCGATAGTGGTGACGCACCGAACGGGCATCATAGAGGCCGGCTGCAATGTGCGCCGCCACATCCCACCAGTTACGGCGACGGCAGTTGTACACCGCGCCCAGCGTGTGCAGTGCGGCCAGAGCCCCGTGCACAAAGCAGGCAAGGGCGTGCAACTCCGGTGGGTCGCGGACCAGGAACTCGGGCGTGTCGTTGCTTCGACGCTCTCTCATGAAACGTGCTGTCAATAGCAATCTAAACGCCACTCGCAAAAGGAGGGAATTGACTCAGGAGCGCCTACGACGGCGGCGCGAACAAATGAATGTCAGCTTAGGGGCAGAGGAAAGGGTCTGCAGCACCGCAAGTGTGCGCGCACGTTTGTCGAGCGCATGCGCGCAGTTCTGCGCAGTTTTCGCAGCGCCAAATCATGTTTTATCGGTTTCTGACGGTGAGAAACCGGCGATCAGAGAGACAGCAGGAGCACACTGCTGATCATGGCAACGTTCAAGACTGCGTACTACAAGTTCATTCATCGACCGATCGATCTCGATCAGTCCGACCTCGAACCTCTGAAGTCGCGCGATCCGGCAGTGGCGGCTGCGGCCGTTGAAGCGTGGCGCCGTGCGCTGCGGATGGAGTACCGCAAGAACAGCGGGATCCTTCCTGTGGTCAGGTTGGACCGATCCAAATGAGGTACACCACAGCATTTGAGGCGCTCGACGCTGACGATCACGCGCCCGACTTCGAGGCCATGTCGGTTCGCGAACTTTTGGAGTGGGGCGCGAAGCACTTCGCGGACAAGACGACGCAGCGCGACCTCGGCGCGCTGTTCGCAGTGGTGCATCGTCTCGATGAGTTTTGCGAGGACATGAACGCGCGCTACATCGAGCGCAACGACAAGATCGCGGCGCTCGAGAAGCGGTGCTCAGAACTTGAGGCGAAAAAGCTGCCGACGTATGCCGGCACATTCGCGGATGGAAAGGCGTACATCCAGTCGTCGCTCGTCACTGACCGCGGTGGCCTTTGGCTGACGCTGCGCGACACAGCACAACGACCTGGCGGACCGGACTCTGGCTGGCGGCTAGTCGTGAAGAAAGGCGAGGCGTGATGACTCCACGGTCACTGTCGTTGAAGGGCTGTCGCACGATGGCCGAGGCCGAAGAACGGGTGCGCGCGTTCCTTGAAGACATTGCGATCGACGGCATGCGAACGTTTCCGCCAGAGGTACTTGCCCCCCTCCTCGACGATGTTTTGGCGTGGGACGCCGCGGCTGTTGATGAAGCGATGCAGCAGTTTCGTACGTTTGCCTCCGAACTGCAGGATCGCCCGCCTGACTCGAACGAAACGGTGCATTGATGCCGACTCTCGAAGAGGCAACCGTCGCAGGGACGCGCGGATCGAGTGTTCGCCTGTCGCGACTGGCGGCTCGACGTCCCTGTGTGCTTGGAATAGGCTTCGACTCATTCAAGGAGTCCACATGCCCGTAGACGTCCGACTCAGATATCTCGACGGCACCACCGAAACCCACGTCCGTCTGGATCTCAGCGAGCCAGCCAACGGAGTACTCCGACAACCCCTGCAGACACTGGACGGAGAGGGGTGGTGGCGCTCCTTCCGCGATTCGGGCACCGTCGATGCTGAAGGCTTCGCGGTGTTTGAGGAGGATCCCACGATCCCGAGAATCAAGAACTCCGCCCCTCGCAATTTGGAGGGCACAGTCCTTGATAACCACGGCGTCCCACTCGCGTCAGCCAACGTCGCGGTAATCGACCGCCGGGACGGAGAGATTCTCGGACAAGCATCAACGAACGACGTCGGCCATTTCCAGCTCGCCGCGGCCACGCTCAAAGACCGCGTGAGCCACCATTACGTGATCACCACCAGGAACGGCATGTCCTGCGACTTGATCGATGCGTCTGTCGTGAAAGAAACGGACGAAGCCAAGATGGTGGAGCTACGAGTGCGGTCGTAGAACAGAGCTCCCCGTCTCGGATGCTAGTGCGTGGTGGCTGGTTTTTGAGCTGTCGATCAGTGGCCGGTTTTCAGAGATGGCTCGAGCAATTCCTGGACTTCGCGATCAAGTGGGATCTCCAAGACCGCCGCAACGCTCGCGATCGGGCACGGCGCGTCAGGTCAGCGGGGAGGGCCAGGGCGCTAACGATGGAATGTCGCTGCGAGGGGGGCTGGGCTTGCGAAGACTGCGATGGCGAACCGTACGGCCACGGTTGCGGCAGTGCGGGCATTCCGTGCGAAAACCCGGAATGCAATCTGAGCATCAAGAAGACCGGCTTGATCTGTCCGCGTGCATGCGGTCGTTCGGTGACATCGAAGCGCAGACCACGCGCGTGATCCGATTCAAGTGCAAGTCGTGCAGCTATGAGTGGTGGGCAGAAACGCCAGCGCCCGAGAATCGGACGCGGCACTAAAGGAAAGGTGAAAGGCGGTGAGGCTACTTCGTCGTTGGTGTCGGAGGGACGAGCGGGTCTGTCTGCTCGACGGTCCACTCGTGGCCGCACGACTGGCAGACCATGGTGACGACGTCCACGTCGGGGCGGCCCGGCACCGTATCCACGACGAGCTAACCCGGTGCGCTGCTGGCACTCGGGACAGATGCGAGGCGCGGTCATGGGATCCCCTAGGGAGAATGGAGAAGATGCCCCGATCTGCTGAGCTGAGTCTATTGGGGAGAACCCGTACTCAGGTCTGTGAGGAACGGCCAGCGAAGCATGACTGACTACTCCCCGTTTACAGGCCGGCATCGGGATCCGTCGATGCCGGTTCTCATGGAAACGCTGTGGACGATCGTCGGGCCGTCAGGTACGCCGATCGTCTGCGGCTGCTATCGCCGCGCTGATGAACGTCTCGAGTTGATCGGTCACTTACAGCACGTCCATCGATGCGCTTGTGCATTCGCAGCTGGTGCCGGATGTCGAGAGCGGGAAGAGCCTCGCCAATGAATGGCTGGCAGCTGCACGCGAGAAAGGTTTGAAGAAGTGAGAGGTGGACACTGAAATGAGCCTACGGACCACGCGATGCACTGTGTCTTCGCCACAATGCGAGCATCATTGGTTCTACGATTTCAGGGTCAACCGGCGTCGTTACCGGCAGACGACCGAGACGGCCAACAAGAACTGGCGAAGTCGATCGAGGCCAAGGAACGGGCACGGGTGCTCGAGGGTCGGCACGGTATCCGGCAACAGCCGGACATCACATTCAAGGCATTTGCGGAGATCTACATCCGTGATCATGCCGAACTCCACAAACGCAGCGTCGAGCGCGACCGCGAAATCCTGAAGGTACTGAACCGAGCCTTCGGCTCGCTGATCCTTCACGAGATCACGGCGCACCGGATCGAGCAGTTCAAACGTGAACGGCTCGCCGGTAAATGGCGAGCGCACAATCACTCGACGCCGAAACCCCTGAAGCCGGGCACGTTAACCGAGAACTGGACGCGCTGCGCGGCATCTTGAGTAAGGCGGTCGAATGGGGCAATTTGATTGACTCCCCGGCCCGGACGGTCAAACGCCTGAAGGTGGACAACCGGCGTACGCGGATCCTGAGTGAGGCTGAACAGCTTGCGCTGCTGCAGGCCTGTCCGCCGAAGCTGGGGCGGATGGTGCGCCTGGCGCTCATCACGGGGGCTCGCTTCGGCGAACTCCTGGGCCTGCGGTGGGACGACATCTCCGATACCGAGATGGTCTTTCTTGAGACGAAGAACGGCCGGTCACGGCGGATCCCTGTGTCCCACGCCGTGAAGGCAGTGCTCGCCCAGTGCGCGAAGACGCGCTCAGGGTGGGTTTTTACGAACGCAAGGACGCATGAGGCCTACACGGTCAACGGCATGGCTCACGTCTTCAGGCGGGCACTCCAGAGGGCCGGAATCACGACCGGCGACGTCAGCCTACACACGTTGCGGCACACGGCTATCAGCCGAATGATCGCGATGGGGTTTGATGACCACACCGTCATGGCCATCTCGGGCCACCAATCGGTGCGGATGCTGGAGCGCTACACGCACCCGACGAATGAGCGCAAGCTCGATGCGCTCACCGTCGATCTGGATGGGCTGAATTTGGGGAGAACGGAGAATCAGTCTCTCGAAAAGGCTGGTGGACGGCGCGGGGCTCGAACCCGCGGCCTCCGCATTGCGAACGCGGCGCTCTCCCAACTGAGCTAGCCGCCCACTTCTCTGTCGCTCGAGACGTCCGCCTTCGCCGCTTGCGTTTCACGGCTACGGCGGGACAGGTCCGCCATCGCATGTGGCTACGGCGGGACTGTCGCACAGGGGCGTGAATCTCGCCCAGTGCCGTCCATCATTTTACCACGTCCGCCTTCGCCGCTTGCTTCGTTGACGGCTACGGCGGGACAGGTCCGCCTTCGCCGCTTGCTTCGTCGACGGCTACGGCGGGACAGGTCCGCCTTCGCCGCTTGCTTCGTTGACGGCTACGGCGGGACAGGTCCGCCTTCGCCGCTTGCTTCGTTTGACGGCTACGGCGGGACAGGTCCGCCTTCGCCGCTTGCTTCGTTGACGGCTACGGCGGGACAGGTCCGCTTCGCCGCTTGCTTTCGTTCGCGGCTACGCGGGACAGGGTCAATTGACTTCCCGCTCGAAGATCAGCTTCAGCGGCGCGGCGCCGAGCACCATCAGAAATCCAAACACCGCCCAGCCGGCGACGTTGGCTGCCTTGTATCGCGCATGCTCACCCGGCTGCAGCACCACGTCATGTGTTTTCCAGAACAGCGTGTTGTGCGCGCGCAGACGGTGTGGACCGGCGGGTAGTTCGTGCGTCACGGCCTGACCGTTCTTCAGCACCGCGATCTCCTCGCCATCCACCGACACATAGATCTCACGCACGCCGGCATCTTCGGGCGACTGCCGCCGTACGGTGATGCACGCGACGTAGTTC
>Ga0075431_100004955_pt1 | contig 13104 bp, 10 predicted proteins | sample RhiMetdeltSRZDD5_FD_75297 | JGI IMG/M metagenome (GOLD analysis project Ga0075431, IMG submission 75297) | Populus rhizosphere microbial communities from Tennessee, USA - Rhizosphere MetaG P. deltoides SRZDD5 | ecosystem: Host-associated > Plants > Roots > Rhizosphere > Soil | place: USA... | reverse complement strand
CTCCGGGTGGTCTTTCACGTACTGCTCGATGCGCTCCCGAGTAAGATCCTTGGAGTAGAAGGCGCGACCCGGCGGCGTGGGTTCGGAGCCGACGAAAGGCTTGTTCTCATCGATCAGGTCGAAGCGGCTGCCGTTGATCATCAGCAAGCGGCGAAGCTTCGGATCCGCGGTCTTGCGATAGAGAGCGAGGGCTTCAGGATCGCTCTGATGCCAGTAGATCACGTCCAGATGCTGGCAGGCTTCCACCAGCTTTTCGATCATGCGGCGCTCGCGTGTGGTCAGGCGATCGGCCTGGAACGGCATCTGCACTTGCCGGAAGCGAGCCAGACGCGCGGTGAGGTCGTCGGCGGCGCGGAGCGGCGCAAGAGCCAAAACGAGAAGCAGCAGTGCCAGGCGCATAGATTCAGGCGCGGTCACGCGCCAGGCGTACCATCTGCTCCATTATCTTCCGAGTGTCCGCCACGCTGCGGGCCTGCAGGAGAAAAGCGATGCGAACGCTGCGTACGCGCTCGGGCGTCGTTAGACGGACATGGAAGCCGAGGCGGTCGATCGAGGTCATGGTGGCCTGATCTGCTTCCGCTCCGGCGAAAACTTTGGCCAGTAGCAACAGGGAATCGGCGTGGTCCTTATTCATGTGTTCGATGATGGCCGGCGCCGACTCGGCTAGTGGATCGGGCTCGGATTGGAGATAATCCTCGGCGGCGACCCAGCCCATCACCCCGAATCCGCCGACGAAATAGATGTCGGCGATTTCCATTCGATAGAACGCGAAATCTTCGTAGTCCACCCAATACCGGGCGTTTTCGTGACGCGTGAGATAGAGCTGCCGTGTAACGGGCATATCCTCGATCGGCAGCTTGAAGACTTCGCCCATCAACGTAACTCTGGAAGCGCCAAGCGGATCCGGGGAATCCGACTGCGTCACCAGGAGGCTGGCGCGCGTATCGTCCTGCAGGTTCTGGGTGTGCATCGCCATCGAGCTGATGAGGAAGAGCGGCCGTCCGATCTCATCGAGCGCATAGGGCATCACCGAGCCGAAGGGCCAGCCAGGACGCTTGCGCGATAGCGTGGAGAGCGATCCGACCCGGTTGAGATGCAGCAGTGTTCGCGAGCGCTCCGCGTGCGTTGGCTCAAGCGCCGGGGCTTGATCCGGTGAGACCGCGCCTGCGGCGTGACGTCGCGAAAGAGGGTCGGACATGCTAAGCGGTGGCGAACTGGGAGAGGCCTAGAACTTCTTGCAAGCTCGTCGTGTGTTCCATCACTCACTAGAATACCGTCATGGCAGGTGGCGGAGTGCGATGCCGTCATCCTCGTCCCAAGCGGCGAGCATGCCGCCGCCAGGCAGAGCCATCAGCGTGGGGAATGCGGCTTTCGTCGACAGAACCTCGCGCTTACCGGAAATCCAGGACTCGAGCTGGGTCCCGGCGACCCATACCGCATAGGTCTGGCCCTTGGCCACCGCGAGAGCGACGTCTTTACCCTCGCCGAGACGTGTCTCCGATTGTCCTGGCTCGGCCATAAAGATCTCCGTGCCGCGTCTCCATGCCGTGATGGTTCGTTCGCCATCGCGCGCGATTCCTCCGCCGTCCATGGGACACGCATTAAGCTTCCAGGAACCGGTCCCCAGCTTCTCAGCTTTGCCGAACCCGCGGGACGAGTTGCCGGAGGTCAGGTACATGTCGCGGTCACCGCTGATGCTGTTCCGCCACATCACGTAGACGGCGCCGTCTTTCCCGTACGTCGCCGAAGGATGGCAACACTCACAGATCGTTCCACCGGGCGATTCGTAGATCTCGACATTGGGCGACCAGGTTGCGCCGGCGTCGCTCGAGAATGCGCCATACAGGTGTGTCCCTTTCTTGCGGAGATCGAGCCAGGCGGCGAACACGTTTCCCTTACCATCCGCCGCGAGGGTGTGCAGACCTTCGCGAGATGAGCTTGGAACCTCGTTGATCCTGATGGGTTGGGACCAGGTCTTTCCTGAATCCGTGGAGCGCCAGGAAAACAGATCACCGTCGGACGGGAGACCGTGGGCGTGCGGTCCTGTCGCTATTGTCTTGCCAGTCACGGCGGTGACGACGATCGCGCCACTTGTGATCGCGATGCGAGGTCCACGATGGCGGGAGAGTGGCAGGACACTGGTCTCAAAGACTTTGATCGGTTTCGAAAAGCTCTGGCCTTGGTCCTTGGACGTCGCCACATAAACGCTGTTCGCCGCGCCGAAAGCCACGGCCACCATTCCGGGCGCGCTGGCAAGTTGCGGGGCGCGGTAACGAAGGTCGGGAGTTGGCGACTTGAAATGAACGTCGGCCGAGGCCGCGGCTAGAGCAACAAAGACAAAGAATAAGATCGTCGTGCGAGTGAGCATGAGTTAGAACCTCAACCGAAGCGCCAATTGAAGGCTTCTCGGATCGTTAGCTGCGGTAATTTGTCCGAATGTCGGCGAGGGATTTACTGGATAGACGCCGGATCCGAAATTCGCATTCCTGGTCAGATTGTTGCGGTGATTCAGTAAATTGAACGCCTCCGCTATTGCTTCGAGTCGCAAGCGCTCTGTCATCTGGAAAGTACGGCTGACGCGGGCGTTCACTGTGAAAAGGTCGTTGCCGACGCCCACATTACGTCCAATGAAACCACCATTGACGACCGGTCGGCCAGCGGTTCCCTGAACAGTCGTGACTCCGGAAGTAATGTTCATCGGCAACGCCGAGTAATACTGAAGCATACCGCTGAGCTGAAAGCCGTGCGCGATTCGTTTCCATGCGGTATTGGCAGGACCCATCGGCGAATGGATAGATCCGTCAAAAACGGCGCGGTGGCGCTGGTCGTCATCGGATCGTCCATAGTCCTGCCAGATATTATATGGGTCAATGGGTGAGCTAAAGAAGAACTCCCCAACGTTGTTGAGCGCCTTCGAATAGGTGTACGAGATTCGGTAATTCCCCCAGCGCACAGGCCGCTGCACAAAAGAGACGTGCAGGCCGTCGTAATGCGAATCGGCTAGCGAGGAGTACTGGCTGTTGTTCGCGAAGTTTGGATTCGGACGGCATCCGTTGTTATTGCCCGATGCGACGCACGACGGTACGTTCTGATTGACGGATACGATCAGCCGGAGTCCCCGCACATGCTGATAACCTACACTGAAGCTGCTGCGTTCCCCGAGTTGATGCTCGATCTCGAGGCTGCCCTGCTGCGAATAGGCGTTCTGCATATTCGGATTCATGGTGGTGAAGTTAACAAGCACTCCGGCTGGCAGGGTGGTGCTCGGGAGAATATTCGGGAATATGGGGGCTCCGGTTTGGTTAGGGGAAAGGCTCACGCTGAGCTGGCTCTCGCTGTTGACCGTGGTTGTGTTTCCGGCCGATAGCAGCGCGTTTGCCAAGGCGCGTAGCGGAACGCGGTCGTAGAAAAGGCCGAAGCTGCCGCGAATCACGGTGCGCCTCGAAGCAAGCGGCGACCAGGCGAAACCGGCGCGGGGCGAAATATTGTTGCGATCGGCGGCGATGGTTTTCAGGAACTGCAGATCGTAGCGGACGCCGAGGTTGAGAGTAAAGCGTGGGCTCAATTTCCATTCATCCTGCGCGTAAAAACCGATGTTAGGATTCGTCTGGGAAACGACCGTATTGCCAAAAGTCTGTGTGAATCCGACGTTGTTATAGGTTCCCTGCAGGAAGTTGGCCAGTGAGGAGAAAGAGTAGGCGCCGCGGATGGATCGCGGGTAAGTGATGGTGACGTCATTGTAGAGGAAATTCCCGCCCACTCGGAGCGCATGCGCTCCGGCGTGATGCGAGAGATTATTTACGACCTCGTACATTTTGTTGAGGCGACCGGTGGGCGAACCTGACGAAGTCCCAAAAGCGCCGACCCCGGAGATGCTGACCGCCGGTCCGATCGGATCGCTGGGCAGGGCCTCGAGGTTGCTGCGCGTAAACTGCCCGCGCGTCTCATTGACCGTGCGCGGTGACAGCGTCAGGATGTTACTGGCGGCAATCGTCTGGTCGGTGTTATCAAGCCCCGACGAGGCGGTGGCAGCGTTGAGAGCCCCCGAGCCGCGAGAATTTTCACTGGAGACGTCGTAGAGGCTGTAGCGAATACTGAACTGATCGTTGGACCGGAATTGGTGATCGAGCTTTGCCAGGAAGTTGGTGTTGTGAACCGGATTGGGATAAAGACCGGTCGAAATCGGCGATCCTTTGTAGCCGGTGGTGGCAAGCCGGGCATTGATGACATTCACGTTCGCCGGCGCGATGGTGATCAGTCCGCTTTGATTCAGTCGCCGCTGCTCGAAGTTCGCGAAGTAAAAGGTGCGGTCGTGGATGACAGGGCCTCCGAGACTCGCGCCGTATTGCGCCTGCGTCGACGGCAGTTTGCTGTTCGAGAGCGGATTGGCAGCGTTGAAGCGTTGATTGCGCAGATAACCGTACAGATCGCCGTGCAGCGAGTTTGTGCCGCTCTTCGTGACCATGTTGATGTAGCCACCGAGCGCGCGGCCAAGCTCGGCCTGCCCTCCCGAGGTGACCACCTGAAATTCGTGCACGACGTCGAGGCCGTAGAATATTCCGCTCAGACCAGCAGCGTCGTCGTTGGCAGAAAGGCCGTCGACGATAAAGCTGTTCGAAAAATTGCGCTGGCTGCCGACAGAGATGCCCTGCCCGGGCACGGCGGATGTTTCCGCAAATAGCTGGTTGCTTCCTGTATTGGTCGGAGACACGCCGGGAATTAGCAGAGCCAGGTCGAGGAAATTGCGTCCATTGAGAGGCAGATTGCTGACCTCGGCTTGCGACACCGTGCCGGCGATCTGGCTGCGCGCGCCTTCCAGCACGGCTGCTTCGCCGCTGACGACTACGCTGGTCTCGGTCGACTCCACGGTGAGCGAAACAGGCAGCTCAAAGGCGGCGCCGATCGTGAGTGTCAACGAACGCGTAGCATCGGCAAATCCCTGCCGATGAATCTTGATCTCATGGCGTCCGACCCTCAGATAAGGGAACCGGAATCGTCCTTCCCGATCTGTTTCGGTGGCGCTCGCGAGGTTGGTGTCGATTTGACGGGCTGTAACCTGCGCGCCTTCGATCACAGCGCCCGTTGCATCGGTAACACGTCCGCTTACGCTGGCGGAATTGACGCCCTCCTGCGCGCAAGCCACCCCTATCGCGCACAGCGCTACAAGTGTAAATTTATCGATGATCCGGCATATACACTTCATACCTACTCCTCCCCTAACTCGCTGCTAGTGCTGCTAGCGAGCTGCGATAGGAGGAGGTAGCTGGTAGAGGAAGGCGAGGTAGGCGGTCGACTGCGAATGAGCTGCTTCTGCGGCGGAAACGACGGCGTAGAAGGCAGTCGCAATCGCCAGACACAAAAAAGCGGGTACCAGCGAACTGCCGAACTGGGCGGACGCTGCGGTCAGGGAGCACTGCCGGGCGCATTCACCGCCGGCGGCGAATTTACTCCCGGTCGGAGACTTAGAGCGATGGCAGCAAACGCCTTTTCCACGCTTGCAGCAGCTCATCGTCGTGGAGTGGGATGCCGCGTAGAGAGCGAATAGCGGCGTCGTCAGGGCAAGGCAGATGCCAAGCAACAAGCTAGCGGAAATGAGTCGGCGCGGTCCTGACGTGCTCACACGAAACCTAGGGTGATGATACGCTTCACTGATCCGGGGTGTCAATGGCACTCAAGGCGTGGCGTAGTAGCCCTCCCGGGCCCGGATGGTGGCATCGGGATATTTGCGCTTGGCCTGTGGCGCAAGTTCCACGCGAATACGGCGGAAAGCTCCGGTCTCAGCCTGGGGCGCAGGATATTGAACGAAGTAGCGGGCGCGGATTCTTCCGATCATCCTCTGGAACATCTCACTCACTTTCCCGAGCCCTTCCACGGCTTCTCCACCGGTCTTTTCCGAAATCGCGTAGACATCCGGCGGATCGAAATCCGGATTGGTGTAGCGAGCCGCTCTGACGGCGGGAGGTCGGGCGTTCTTCCGGGTCACGAGCGCGTTCAGGACTATGTCGGCCGAATGCATAGCGCGAACGACATCGGAGTCGGGAGATTTGTAATTGAGGCCTTCGTTGTCGGTGACTATCAGGACGGCGCGGCGACCCTTCACAGGTTGCTGCTTCAAGTAATCGGCGGCGGCAATCAGCGATTCGTTGATCAGCGTCCCGCTGCCTAGATTCTGTTTGTAGATCGAGTCCAGAATTTTGCTCTGCGTGGCGCGCAAGTCTTCCGTGAATGGCTGGATCACCTCTGCGCGGCGGGCAAAAAGCATCAGACCGACGCGATCGCCGGGACGCAGTTGGGCTAGAGCTGCGCGGGTCGCGGCGGCGACGTCCTCGAGTGAGCGCCGCATGCTTCCGCTAATATCGAGCAGCAAAAGCAGATCGAGTGGCTCGGATTCGCGGCCGAAGTGGGCGATTTGCTGGGGTTGATTTTCGTCGAAAACGAGGAAGTCCTGCTGGGTGAGATCGGAAATCGCCTGACCGTTGCGGGCCGTGGCCTGTATATCCACCCTGATCAGCGTTACGCTGGCGCGGAAGACGGGGATTTCATCTTCCTTCTGCTGGGCGAACAAACTCGATCCGAGTAGTAGCATGATGAGCAGGGGCATGAAGAATATTATCGCCGGTACGGCCGGACATATCGACCATGGCAAGACGGCGCTGGTGCGCGCGCTCACCGGAATCAATACAGACCGGCTCGAAGAAGAAAAACGCCGTGGCATCACCATAGACCTCGGCTTCGCTCATCTTCAAGTGACGGCTGAGCTGCGCGTGGGTTTCATCGATGTTCCAGGGCATGAACGCTTTGTAAAGAACATGTTAGCGGGGGCCGGCGGAATTGACCTGGTCCTTTTCGTCATCGCGGCGGATGAATCGATCAAACCGCAGACGCGGGAACACTTCGAGATTTGCCGGATGTTGGGAATCCGGCGGGGGATTGTTGTGTTGACGAAGGCCGATCTGGTGGATCGGGACATTCTGGAGCTCGTGCGGCTCGAGGTCGAGGAATTTGTAGCGGACTCCTTTCTTGAAGGATCGCCGATTGTGCCGGTGAGCGCCACGACAGGCGAGGGAATCGAGCGGCTACGGACGGAATTGATTGGTGTGGCGGAGGGCGTCCCGCAGAAGGATGCGTCCCGTCATCTGCGGCTTCCGATCGATCGCGCGTTCTCGATGAAGGGATTCGGCACGGTCGTCACCGGTACCCTAGTCTCCGGTTCGATCGTCCAGGATCAGGAGGTCGAGATTCATCCGACAGGCCGGCGCGCACGAGTGCGAGGCGTGCAAGTTTATGGACACGCCGCGATGAAAGCAATGGCCGGAGAGCGCACGGCGCTGAACCTGGCGGATGTGTATCCGGCTGAAATTGAGCGGGGCATGACGCTGGCGGGGGCTGGTTTACTTCACTCGACCCGCACAGTCGACTGCGTCGTGGATCTGCTCGCATCGGCCAAACCCCTGAAAAACGGCACGCCGGTGCATTTTCATGCGGGGTCGGCTGAGATTGAAGCCGAGATTCGGCTGCTAGACGCGAGCGCGTTGAACCCCGGAGCTAACGCCCTGGCACGGATTGTCTTGAACGATCCCGCGTTGCTGCTGCCGGGCGATCGATTCATCATTCGGAAGTTCTCGCCGGTGATTACGATCGGCGGGGGCGTCGTGCTCGATAATCAAGGTCCACGATACCGAAACAGAGCTGCCGGCGCGGTGCGACTGAAGGCGCTCAAGAGCATGGGGTCGGCCGAGTTCGTCGCGTTGCTGGTGCGGGAGTCGGGCTTCGGTATGGGTGTGCCGGCGCTGATCGCGCGGACAGGGCTTCTGGCGAGTGAGATCGAATCCATTAGCCGCGGGGCCGGATTCGTCGCGCTGAGGCAGCCTGAGCTCTGGGTTATCGACGCTGAGTGGTTTGCGGCATCGGTCGACGGCCTGGTGAAGGAGCTGCAGCGTTTTCACAGCGAGAATCCGCTGCAGCCGGGGATCGCGAAGCAGGACTTGAGGGGGCGGCGGCTTCCGGGTGCTCCGCCTTTTGTATTGGACGCGTTGCTGGCGGCGGCAAAGCAGATAACTGTGGACGGCGATATCGTCCGGATGGCGGCGCACAAGCTTGTTCTTCGTGATGACGAAGAGCGGGCGCGCACGGCGATCGAGCAGGCTTTTGAACAGGCTGGACTGGCAGTCCCGTCATTGGCGGAAGCGCTGGCGCGGTCAGGCGTCGAGTTGAAGCGCGCGCGATCCATTCTGCAGATCCTGCTGCGTGAGAAAAAACTTGTTCGCGTGACGGACGAGTTGGTGTTTCATCATTCGGCTATCGGGACACTGAAGTCTTTGCTAACGAGTCATCGCGCGGAGCGGTTCGGGGTGCCGGCTTTCAAGGACTGGACAGGGATCAGCAGAAAATATGCGATTCCGCTGCTCGAATACCTGGATCGGGAACGAATTACTCGGCGCGATGGCGATGAGCGGGTCGTGTTATGAAGGGATTGGGCAAAAGAAAGCCCCATTAGGTGTGCGGCCTAACAGGGCGGGTCGTAAGAAAGCCAGGCTACGACAACCCCATTTTACCGCACTTGAGACAGATCCCGATAGTTTGAAAGGTAAATTCTGCACTCCGACAATGCTTCGCGCGTCTCGGGAGCCGTCAACGCGACCAACTCCTCTTCGCGACTAAGCTTGAGGCGGGTGCGCGCGTTTTGAAGCTCAGCGCCGCAGCGGCCGGGATGGCACATGAACTCGGTCGATCCCTCGGGTAACTCGCGGATCAATTGGACAAGCTCGGCGGTGCGAAATCGGCCAGTCAGTTGGAAGCCGGCGAAATGGTCGGTAGTGCGGCAGTTGTGCTCCGCGAGTTTGCGATGAAATCGGCGTCGCAACAAAGCGAAACTATTCGAGGTCGCCTGTTTCAGGAGAGGGGCGCTGCCGCGGGCGGCGGTCAGCGGAATGTCGAAGGGACGTCGGACCCAAGCGATGCCGAAGGTTTCGGCGATGCGTGCCACGGCGTCGAGCACGGGCGGAGCGAGGTGCGTGTGCTTGTGCGTGTCGATGTGGGTCGGAGCGATTCCGACGTCAACAATGCGGCGCACTTGCGCGGTCAGCTCATCGTAAATCCGGAGCCGTCGCGAGACCATGGCGCCGAGCAGTTCAGTCACGGTTGCCGGAAGCAGGTCTCCGGGAGCGAGCAGAGAGCGGCCTCCGACCAGCACGAGATGACACCCGACGTCGAGAGTCGGATTCTCTCTCGCGATTTTCACGGCGTCGTCGAAAGCGGCGCCGTTCGCCATCAACGTTGTCGAAGTGAGAATGCCCTTGCGATGCGCTTCGAGGATTCCCTGATTTACGTCAGTGGTGAAGCCGAAGTCGTCCGCGTTGACAACCAGACGTTTCAAAACAGTCCGAGTTTGATTCGCAGGAATTTCTTCGGATTCGCGCGGATGTCTTTCATTAGAGCCTGTGTCTCGCGGGTCATGCCATTCAGGGAGTCGTACAAAGCCTGATTGACCATCAGTTGTCCAATTGTGCCCTGACCGGAGTTCAGCTTGTCGATACTAGTGTTGAGATTCGCCACCAGTTGGTCGATCCGGCGATGCAGCTCCTCATCCTTAAGAAGCTTGCCCATGGTACCCTTACCCGCGTTGAGGTCGTCGACGATCTTCCGGAAATCGACATTGATCATACGGCGAAGATCGGCGACGGTTTGAAGCGTTTCGTCGTGAAGGGCAGGGTCCTTGAGGATCTTTCCGAGGGTTCCTTTGCCTGCTTGAAGGTCGGCGACCACCAAATCAAAGCGGCGGATGGGCGAGCGAATCTCCTCCACGAATTGCTCGTCGTGGATCAGCCGGGGAAGAATTCCCTTTCCGGTATTTATACTCTGCACCACCTTCTTCGCCTCGGTGACTGCCGCGGTCAGTTCGTTATAGAACTGTTCATCTTTGACGAATTTGCCGACGTTGCCGCGTCCAGCTTCAATGTCGCCCAGCATCACATCGAAACGCTTGACCATCTGTTGGAAGCCGCCAAGGATGTCCCCGGCCTTCGTCATCAGCTCTGGAATGTCCGACACCGGCCGGCTTTTCAGAGTACTGCCGTCTTTGACCGCGACTGGGCTCTTACCCTTGGTGATGTTGACGAACTTCTCTCCCAGCAAATTAGCGGCGTCGACGCCGACTTCCGAATCTTCGGGAATCTGCGCGAGCATGTCCTTTCTAACTTCCATCTTGATGAGAACGATCTTTCGCGGCTCCTTCGAGCCGGAGAATCTAATCTCTTTGATCTTTCCAATCGAGATACCGTTCAATCGCACTGGAGTGCTGGTCGGCATCGCGGCCGAATCATCCATGTAGGTGTACAGCGTAGCCCAACTGGTGAAAATGCCGCCGGTTCCTGTCAGCAGAAAAATCAGCGTCCCGAGAATGGTCATGGCGACGACCGCCATAATTCCGATCCTCAGTTGCGCCCAGGAAATTTTCTTCGGGTCAGCCATAGTCTATCCGTTGTGCTTCACAAACTTCGAAAGGTATGGATCCTTGGTGGCCTCGAGCTCCGGCTGGGCTCCTACGAAGATCAGCTTGCCTTCTTTGAATCCCATGAACTCGGTCTTACCGGGAGGCTGGTACGGGGGCCGGTTGGGATCGAGGGAATCGCCCTCCGGCTCATAGTGATAATTTGCCAGGAGGACTCCGTTCTTGTAGCGATGTGTGACTAGCAACGTCGTCGTGCGCTTCACGTCCCGCTGCTTGACGATGAGCTTAACGATCGTGTTGGCGGTGACCGGATCGAGGCCCGCTGTGGGCGAATCGAACAGGACCAGTGGCGGATCGGTGACGACGGCGCGCGCTACACCTACACGGCGGCGCATACCACCCGAGAGCTCGCTGGGGAACTTCTCCAGCGTGCCTTCGAGCTCGACGAAGCGCAAAGCATCCTTCACGCGAAGCAGAGCTTCTTCGGGCGAGCATTGAATCGCACGCTGGTTCAATAGCGGATATGCCACGTTGTCTTCAATTGTCATTGAATCAAAAAGCGCGCTCTCCTGGAACAGCATGCCGATTTTGCTGCGAACCTCGAACAGTTGATCCTCCTGCATTTCGGTAATATTCCGCCCGAATACAAATACGCGGCCTGAATCCGGCTTGAGCAGGCCCAGCGCTAATTTGAGCACCGTAGTCTTGCCGCTTCCTGCGGCTCCAAGCAGGATGCGCGTGTCTCCGGCCGGGACCTCGAATGACACATCCTTGAGCGCGGGTTTGTCGTCAAAAGCGACGCTGACGTGATCGAACTTCAAGGCAGGGCCGGGCGGGTTGTTCTCCTTCATTCCGTCTGGCTCACAAAAATCTGGGTCACAAAGAACGTCAGGATAAAGATCCAAACCGACGCAACGACGACCGCCGTCGTGGTCGCGCGCCCGACGCCCTGCGTGCCACCTGTTGTCCGTAAGCCGTAGTAACATCCGACTAGCGAGACGGCGAACGAGAACACGAATGGCTTCAGCAAACCTTGCGTCAGGTCATTCCACTCGAGAGACTGCCACACGCTGGTCCAATATTGCGAGCCCTCCAGATTGAGCCGAAACGTGGCGATCAAGTATCCGCCAAAGACTCCGCAGAAATCGGCGATGATTGTGAGCAGCGGCAACACCACGGCTGTCGCGATCATCCGCGGAGTAACCAGCTTTTGAATCGGGTCAGTGCCGAGCGCGCGCATGGCGTCGATCTGTTCGGTCACCTTCATTGATCCAAGCTCGCTGGCGATGCCGGAGGAGTTCCGTCCTGTGACGAGCAGAGCCGTCAAAACCGGGCCCAACTCGCGCACCAGAGTGATAGCGACCACCTGACCGGTCTTTCCAACCTGCCCATACTGTTGCAGGGCCCGCGCCATTTGAAGAGCCATGACCGCGCCACTAAAAAATCCGATCATTATCACGATCGGTATACTTCCGACCCCAATCTGATCCATCTGAAAAATAATATCGCTGGAGTAGTGCGGGCGGCGAAATACATTGCGAAGGGCCGCGCCCGCAAGTATAAAGAACTCCTGAATTGCCAGAAATGGCGCTTTCAAGAAATCAAACAAATGAAGTGGTCCCTCGCAATTCGATGCTACCATACGGACAAGAATTTACGGTGTCATGAAAGGACTTACTGACATTCCGGGAATTCGCGTCGGACACGCGTCGGATTTCGACGCGCTCACCGGATGCACCGTGATCCTGTGCGACGGCGGCGCAGTCGCTGGCGTCGACATCCGTGGATCGGCGACCGGAACGTCGGAAATGGATGTCATGAGTCCCGGTCATGTAACCGATCGGGTACATGCAGTGGTGTTCGCCGGCGGAAGCGCGTTCGGCCTCGAGGCGGCGTCCGGTGTCCGGCGGTTTTTGGAGCGCAAGGGCATCGGTTTTGAAACTGGAGCCGCCAAGGTTCCGATCGTTCCGTGCGCGATTCTCTACGATTTGGGTATCGGCAAGGCGAACGTGCGTCCCACCCGGGAAATGGGGGAAGCGGCTGCGGCTGCGGCAAGCGCCGATCCTGTGAAAGAGGGGTGCGTTGGCGCAGGAACCGGCGCGACGATCGGAAAGATGGCGGGCATGGCCCAGGCGATGAAGTCGGGAATCGGATCGGCAACGGTCGTACTGGAAGGAGCGCTTGCTGGGGTTAGCGTGGCCGCCCTGGTTGCTCTGAATGCGGTCGGCGATGTCCGAGATCCACGGACCGGAACCTTGCTTGCCGGAGTCCGGCGCTCAGCGCAGAGCATGGAGCTTGCCGGCGCCGAGTCGCTCATGAAGCGCGGTCTGCGTGGGGGATTTCGCCGCGAAAACACGACGCTCGCCGTCGTCGCGACCAACGCGAAGCTCAATAAGGTGCAGGCGACCAAGCTCGCGCAACTGGCTGGACTCGGAATGGCGCGGACGATTTATCCGATTAATACGATGTCGGACGGCGATGTGGTGATCGCGCTGTCGCTGGGGAACGGGACCGCGGATGTCGACGCGTTGGGGGTGGCGGGCGCCGAGGCCGTGTCGGAAGCGATCGTGCGGGCTGTGCGGATGTCGCCGACGATGGGTGGCGTGCCTGGGCTCGCTAGTTTGACGCGCTGACGAACAAGCTAAAGCTCGTTC
>Ga0075431_100004954_pt1 | contig 13108 bp, 6 predicted proteins | sample RhiMetdeltSRZDD5_FD_75297 | JGI IMG/M metagenome (GOLD analysis project Ga0075431, IMG submission 75297) | Populus rhizosphere microbial communities from Tennessee, USA - Rhizosphere MetaG P. deltoides SRZDD5 | ecosystem: Host-associated > Plants > Roots > Rhizosphere > Soil | place: USA... | reverse complement strand
ACGAAGGGGGCGTCGGCGAGATGGTGCTGGCAATCCTGACCGACCCCAAGGCGGATGCGTTCGACCCGGCCACGTTTCCGCAGCCGGGCACGTGGACCAACGAGGCCACGTCCGGCTGGGGGGGCGATCGCTGGCAGCTCTACCGCCGTGGCGACGACACCGTGACCGTCCTCGCGACCGTCTGGGACACCGAGAAGGACGCCCGCGAGTTCCGCAAGGCGCTCCCCCGCCCGCTGCGCCGCACCTCCCTGATGGAGCGCGACGCGGTCGTCCTCGTGGCGGGCGAGGCCGGCGACCGCGCCCGGGCCCTCGCCCGCGAGGCGCTGCGCGTCCTGGCTCGCTCCGGGCGCAGTCTCGAGGCGGACGGATCTCACCGCCTCTTTTTTGGATCACCCCCGGTGGCCGTGGCCTGCGTCTCGGTCCCCGGGCAGCCACCGTCGCAGGACGCCGGCTCGCGTGGCAGCGGTACCGAAACAGTCCCGAAGCCGCTCCCGCCCCGCTCGTCGCGATACTGCACGAGATAGAAAATTGCCCGGCCGCGTTCCGGCACGGGCCCTGCGGCGCCTTCCTGCCACGATGTTCCCTTGAACAGCCGCACGGGCACCCGCACCTTGCCCAGGTTGACGCGTTCGGCGTCGATCCAGAGATTCTCAACGCTCCCCGTGATCACGTCGTACGATAGAGCCTCCGATACCGCGTTCCAGTACAGGCGGGCCATCCCCGGCGCCACGTCCGGCTCAATTCGCACCTGCAGAGGCTCGGGTCCCTGCCCCATGTCGTGAGGCACACTCACCAGCGCCAGCGCGGATGTCCCGTTCCCCGATGCGTCGGTGGCCGCGTACGTGATCTCATACGTCCGGCCCGGCCCGCCTGCGGAGCGCTCCGCGCGGAGGAAGATCTCTGCATCGGGCGCGCCGGAATCGGCCGAGTCCACGTCTCCCCTCGTCCTTCCATCATCCTCTCCCGGCTCGTCGTCAGGCTCGCTGCTGACCACCCCCACCTGCCGGATTGAAACTACCGGGTCGCACATGTCGCTCACCTGCCAGGTCAACCGGACCGGGACCTGACGGTGATTCGGAGGCCACAGCACCGACGGGCTGGCCGTCACCGCCAGAATCGGCGGTGTGGTGTCCCTCACAATCGCGCCCGTGGAGCAGGTCGACGAGTTCCCGGCCCCGTCGGTCGCCGTGAAGGTGACGGGTGTCGAGCCCAGGGGGTACGAGCCGGAAGCATTCGCTCCCGACCCGCGGCTGTTGGTGATCGCCGGCGTCGCGCTGCATGCGTCGGAAGCCGTCGCGATCAGACTCGCCTGCGCGCCCTCCGGACCGGAGCACTCTTCGGTGGCGGCCACCGGACACACCAACGCCGGCGGCACCGTGTCCCGGACCACGATGATCGTCTCCGCCGTATCCGTCGCCCCACGCGAGTCGGTCACCATCAGGCCGATGGAATGAGGGCCGAGCGGCAGCGTCACGTTCAGGATCGCGCCGGTACCGAGAAGCGCTTCCGTCGGCAGGCCTCGGTTTTCGACCCACTCGAACAACACGATGTCGTTTGTCGCTCCCGGATCCGTGTCGGGGTCGCTCGATCGGCTTCCATCGAGGTGCACCACGGCTCCAGCAGGCCGATCGCACTCCACGGCCTCGTCGGCGGTGATCTCGGCTCGTGGAGATCGATGGGGAGGAACGAAGACGAGCGCGGACTCCCCTTGATACACGAACTCTCCTTCGGCCGAGACGGGCACTGTCTCGCCGTCGGACACCGTCAGGACAACCCGGCACCGGTCACCCGGGTGAAGCTGCGTGAGGTCCACCCTCTCCGGCAATTCGGTCTCGCTGGCCACCTGCACGACCTCCCTCACGAGGACAGCGTCCGCGATCAGGGTCGTCGCATCGAAGCTGCGGATGGTCAGATCCACATCCTCGACGTTCAAGGGGTTGGAGGCGGATCGTCGAATGCAGACCGAAGCCGGAAGGCCGAGATTCTCCAGGGCCAGGAAGGTATCGAAGGGACTCTCGGGACTGGCACAAGGTCCCGCGGCCAGCAAGTAGTCCGACCTGCCGTCCACGCAATAGAAACTGGCGTCCAGGTCGAAGAGGTAGGGCGCCCCGAATGCCCCAAAAGTGAAGGCAATGCCTTCCCCGGAGATTTCGTCGGGCAGGAATCCCATGCCGCAGTCGCCCGACTGCAGCGCATCCTGGAGGACGACCGGCGTGATGGAGGTCGAGACGATCCGAAGAGTGCTGCTCAGGGGATCTCCGTCCGGATCGCTCACGTCGACCACGGCCGCCATCTCGCCTCCGTCCGTCCGGCGGAAGTCGAGCAGGCGCAGCCTCGGCTGGCAGGCGTCTCCCGAGCCGTCCGCATTGGAATCGGCCTGATCGGGATTCACGGTGTGCATGCAATTGTCGCAGGCAGTGCCGATGCCGTCGGCGTCGCCGTCGGCCTGATCGGAGTTGGGACCCGGGCAATTGTCACAGGCATCGCCGACGCGGTCGCCATCCGTGTCCTTCTGCCCGGGGTCGGCCTGGCCGGGACAGACGTCCACATCCCCGCACGCGCCGTCCCGGTCCCGGTCGTTCTCCGCGTCGTGCGGACAGGCGTCGCAGGCGTCGCCCGAAGCGTCCGCATCGCCGTCGGCCTGTCCCGGGTTGACCGCGCCTGGGCAGTTGTCGCATTCATTCCCCAGACCATCGCCATCCTGGTCGGTCTGGCCGGGGTTCGGGAATCCCTGACAGTTGTCGGTCCCGTCGCACGCGCCGTCCGCATCCGCATCGTTCCGCGGATCGTTGGGACATGAATCGCAAGAGTCCCCCGAGTCGTCGCCATCCGCATCTTCCTGAGGCGGGTTGGCATGGCCAGGGCAGTTGTCGCACGCGTCTCCCCGCCCGTCCCCATCGGTGTCGGTATTCGACTCGTCTCGATCGAACGGACACAGGTCGAGAGGACAGGCGCTCGCCGGGAATCCGGGGTTCCCGAAGCCATCGTGATCCGTGTCCGTGCAGGGATCGCTCGCATCGGGTGTCCCATCCGCATCGGCATCGCCCGGAGGCCCAAGGACGTGGAACACCATCCTGGTCTCTCCCTGCCAGGTGAATTCAGCGGCCGCCTCGAGTGGGGGCGTCGTTCCGTCCGTAACGGTGATGACGAGGCGATGCGATCCCGTCGTGTGCAACGTCGAAAGCCCGAGAGCGTCGGGCAGCCGACCCTCGAATGACTCGCGGATCGTCACCGGGACCGATGCCTGCAGGGTGAGGGTGTCCTGATTGAGAGCCAGTATGGTGAGATCGGCGACCGGCGCGGCGTCGGAGTATCTCTCGAGGCACACGGAGACGGGCAGGCTCACCCCGCCGAGCTGGAGCACAGGACCCTGGTCCCCATACCCGAATTGGCCGCAGCGGCCGAAGTGCAGGTTGTACTCGGGCTCCACAGAGCCGCCGCAGTCCAGGCCCAGCTGCGGGGTTCCCCAGGCGAAGTCGAAGAGCAGCGGAGCGCCGATCGATCCATTGACGAAGCCGAGCCCTCCCGGATACCCCTCGGGAAAGAAGCCATCCAGGCAGTTTCCGCTCGCGAGGACGTCCCGCAGCGTGATCTCCTCCACGCGGCTTCCGTGAATCTCCACCGTACCGCTGAGGGGGTCGTTCTGAGGATCGCCCATCCGCACCGTGGCCACGATGGTGGACGCCGATGCCTTTTCGACAGCCACGATGGCCAGGAACGGCTGACACGCGTCACCGGCCCCGTCCCCATTCGAGTCCGCCTGGTCGGGGTTACCGGTGTTCAGACAGTTGTCGCACGCATCACCGACATGGTCCCCATCGACGTCGTGCTGATCCGAATTGGGTACGTCGGGACAATTGTCGGCGTCGCCGCAGATCCGGTCCCAGTCCCCGTCATCGAGGGCGTCTCCCGGACAGCGATCGCAGGCGTCCCCCCGGCCGTCGGCGTCGCGGTCTTCCTGGCCGGGATTTGGGGCCAAGGCGCAGTTGTCGGTCGCACACGTATTGGACGAGATGAACGGATCTCCATACCCGTCGCCATCGGAATCGGTGCAGGCGTCGTCTGGATCCTTCAGCCCGTCTCCGTCGGTATCCGGATACGGTCCGAGATTCCGGAACACCTTGACTCCGCGCTTCAGGGCGATCGCCAGGTCGGGCCGCCGGTCCGCATCGATGTATCCCGCGGCCACGAAGATGGTCCCCGAGCCGCTCGCCAGGCGGACTTCGGGCGAGAAGGATCCATCCCCGATGCCGTACAGAACCGACACGTCCGCGGAAATGATATTGGCGATGGCCAGGTCGAGATGGCCGTCGGCATTGAGGTCCGCGAGGGTGGCGCCGAGCCCTCCCTGTCCCGTGGGATAGCGCGTGCCGGCGCCGAAAGTCCCGTCCCCCCGGCCCAGGAACACCGACGCGTCGCTCGAATTGATGTTGACGACAACCAGGTCATTCCGGCCGTCGCCGTTCAAATCGCCCGTGAGAGCGACACCTGGATTGAGCCCGGCCGCGAGTGGATGCATGGCGCGGAAGGTGCCATCCCCGTTGCCCAGGAACACTCTCGCATCGCCGGAAACCGCAGGAGGGTTGTACGAGTAATACTCCCCGAAATCCGCCACGACCAGATCGAGGATGCGATCGCCGTTCAAGTCACCGGTGGACACCCAGTACGGAGACTGGCCGACGTTCTCCTGGTGCGGAGGCAGGAATCCTCCGTGTCCGTCGGCCAGGTGAATCATCAGGCTGTCCGACCCGACGGTGACGACCGCGAGGTCCTCGAAGCCGTCCTGATTGAAGTCCCCGACCGCAACACCATAAGGATTCCAGCCGGAGCGGATGCTCTGAGGCGCCCTGAAGGTCCCGTCTCCGTTGCCGAGCATGATCAGGACCTCTCCCGGGTCGTACGGGCTTGCGCCACCGCCGTCGGCCATCGCGAGATCTCTGCGTCCGTCGCCGTTGAAATCCGCGGAGACGATGAGTATCGGGTTTGTCTGAACCCCCATCCGGATCTCCACTTCCGCCCCGAACGTGCCGTCGGTGTTTCCGGGAAGGAAGTAAAGGCGGTTGTTCGGGCCCGGAACCACCAGGTCGACGCGACCGTCGCCATTGAAATCGTCCATGACCAGCGACGGAGAGTACCCGTCGTGAAGCTGCCGAACAGGAAGCCCGAACGTGAAGTCCCCGTGGGAGAGAAGCACGAACACATTGTCCGAGTAGTAGTTCGCCACGGCCAGATCGTCCCAGCCGTCGTGATTCACGTCCCCGGCGGCGATTCCAATGGGATTCTCCCCGGCATTGACCTGACTCCATGGGTAACCTGGGTAAAAGGTCCCGTTCCCCAGGCCGCGGAGAGTCTGGATTGAGTCGTCGAAGGCGCTCACTGCGAGATCCTGATGACCATTCCCGTCGAAGTCGCCCAGCGCAATCGAAAAGGGTGAGCGTCCCGAGTAGTACCTCTCGTATGGACGGGTCGTGAAGTTGCCTTGACCGTCCCCCATCAGGATCTCTATCCGGTCCAGATAGAATTCCACGACCGCCAGGTCGAGCTTCCCGTTTTCATCGAAGTCGCCTGCGACCAATTGGGTCACCGAAGTCCCCAGGCTGGCGACCCTGGGCGCCTCGAAGGTTCCGTCCCCCTTCCCCAGAAAAGTGAGCACGGTCCAGTTGCCGCCGTTGGTTGCCACGAGGTCCAATCGACCGTCCGCATTGACGTCCGCGACGACCACGTCCTGCGGATTGCTCATCGGCAGGAGGGCCGCGACCTGGAACGTGCCGTCTCCCGCTCCCATAAGGAGCGAGATGCCCCTGTCATAGTCAACGACCGCCAGATCGAGACGGGAGTCGCCGTTGAGATCTCCGATACCCAGGTCACCGCTATAACCCCCGGCCTCCTGACGTGGAAGGGCCTCGAACGAACCGTCCCCATGACCCAGGAACACGGATAAGTCGCCCTCCGTGGAGTTGGTCACCGCGAGATCCACCATTCCATCGCGATCGAGATCCGCCGCCACGAGCGCGGACGGAATGATTCCGGCGCTCAATCGTGCGGCTTCGACGAATGAGCCTGTGCCATCTCCGAGAAACACGAGCACCTCGCCCGGGCCGTCATAGGGCGGCGGGCCGATGTCGATGACCGCAAAGTCCCGTTGTCCGTCCGCGTTGAAATCGCCGTAGGTGACCGCGCGGGGCAGATTCCCGGTGGGGTACGCCAGCGGCAGGAAGATCCCGCTGGACGGCCCTGGCTGGCACGCGTCCCCGAATCCATCACCATCCGTGTCGCGCTGATCCGGATTGGCCGTCCGGGGGCAGTTGTCGTCGGGGCAGGAGTTCGCTTCCCCGTCGGGGTTGCCGAATCCGTCTCCGTCCGAATCGACGCATGGATCGCAACCGTCCCCGGAGCCATCCGCGTCGCTGTTCTCCTGGCCGGGATTCGCCAGCCCGGGGCAGTTGTCCGCATCGTCGCAGACTCCGTCGGCGTCGGGGTCGTTGTGCGGATCGAGCGGGCACACGTCGCACGCGTCGCCCACGCCGTCGGCGTCGGCGTCCGCCTGCGCCGGGTTCACGTCCCGCTGGCAGTTGTCGAGGGGACAGCGGTTCGACGGGAAGCCGACATCCCCGAGACCATCTCCGTCCGAGTCCGTGCAGGGATCGGATTCGTCCGGCAGATCATCGCCGTCGGCATCGGCGGACGCCCCACGATTGAACAGCACGTACAGTCCCTCGCCGCTCGGGGCCACGATGTCCGGCCGGCCATCGTTGTTGAAGTCCGCGGCGGCAATGGCCTGTGGATACCAATAGGAGCTGCCGGCGCCGAACCTGCCGTTTGCGACGAACGTTCCGTCTCCCGTGCCGAGAAACAACGAGACGTCTCCCCCGGTCGAGATGGGATTTTCGGTGGCGTTTCCTGCAGCGACGTCGAGATGGCCGTCGAGATCGAAATCCGCGAGGGCGAGGGCGACGGGGTAGTACCCGGCCGTCAGAAGAGCGGGGCTTTCGAATGCGCCATTCCCGAGGTTCTTCAGGATGGCGACGTATCCGGGTGGGCCGAAGTAGGGTGAATCGCCGGAACCGATGTTGCCTACGGCGAGATCCGGGAGGCCGTCTCCGTTGAAATCCCCGGAGGCAACCGACCAGGGATGCGCGCCGGCCGCGAAGCGCACGCCGGGTGCGAAGCCCCCGGTGGCTTCGCCGAAGTAGACTGAGACATAGTTGAGGCCGCTGGCGCTGATGAGGTCCAGCCGGCCGTCAGCGTTGAGGTCTCCTGTTCCCAGGCCCACGGCACCGCCCGCGGGCGCAATGACGGCATATACCCCCACCGATCCGTCCGGAAGCACCCTGTAGACCCTGATCGAAGGACCGGCGTTGAATGAGGGGGCCAGGAGGACGGCAAATTCATCCCGGCCGTCCATGTCGAAATCGCCGGCCGTCGCCACGCCCGAAAGATGCTGGCTGCCGAGCGGAACCCGCAGCTGGGGACCGAACGTCCCGTCCCCGAGGCCGAACAGGACAGAAACGTCATAGCTCTCACCCTGATACACGTAGGCCGGTCCGGAGTTGGCGGTCACGACATCCACGAGGTGATCGCCGTTGAAATCACCGAACAGGACGGTCCTGGGCTGTCCTCCGACGGGCGACGACGCCCCCGTCCTGAACGTGCCGTCGCCGTTCGCCAGGTACGCGACCACGCTTCCGTCGCTGAAAAAAGTAGGGCCGGATCGGCTTGCCGCAACGTCGATTCTTCCATCGCCGTTCAGATCGGCTGCCGCGACCGCGTTGGAGGAACCAGGGCCTCGAATCGACTCGCGTGCCGAAAAGACCCCGGCTGGACTGCCCAGGAAAACGTGCGCGACGTCCCCTTCCGTGTCCGCCACGGCCGCGTCGAGGCGGCCGTCGGCGTCCAGGTCTCCGAGGGTGACGTCCGCAAAGACCTTGCCGGCCCTTACGGTCACAGGCTGGCCGAAGCCGCCGGTACCCAGCCCCGGAAGAACCTCGAGAAAGCCCCCGCTCAGGAAGACAAGGTCGAGCCTGCCATCGCCATCGACGTCACCCGCCGACACGCGGGAGGCCAGGACGCCCTGCGCGAATCGCACCTCGGCAGCCAGGTTCCCATCTCCCAACCCGTGGAACCAGGAGAGATCCTCGGAGCCGGGATTCGCCGAGACGATGTCGATCGCTCCATCGCCATCGAAGTCGGCCGCCGCCACGAATCCTGGGTCGCTGCCGGCGGACTGGGGAACCGGGGCGCCGAAGGAGCCATCGCCGCGACCGAACAGGACATCGATCTGCGAGACGCCGGTCTGCCCAACGACCAGATCCGGCGCTCCGTCTCGATTGAGATCCGCCGTCGCCAGGGATTGCGCCTCTCCGCTTGTCGGGAAGCGCTGTGCGGGCGCAAAGCTCAGATCCCCCCGCCCGAGATAGACGGCCACACCACGCGCCGCGCCCTCGGCCATGAGAAGATCCGCCGCGCCATCGGAGTTCGCGTCGAACACCGCCCCCGACACGGGAGCGTCCTCGAGGCCCGAGGCGACGATGGTCCGGCCCGCGAATACCCCATTGCCCAGGCCACGGAATACCGACACCTCCCAGTAGTGCGCGGAATAAACGCTCACGCTGAGGACCACCAGGTCCCGCAGGCCGTCCGCATTGAAATCGTGCGTCGCGATGAAGCGCGGACCGTCACCGGCCGGGTAACGCCGCTGGGCCGCGAACGCCCCCCCACCGTCGCCCAGCAGTATCGAAATGTCGTCGGAGTCGCGGTTCGCGACGGCGAGATCCGGCTTGCCGTCACCGTTGAAGTCGCCCATGGCGATCGCCGAGGGTTCGCTGCCGACGTCGAATCGAGGCGTGGAGAAAAGAACCCGTGCGAACGTGGGCCGGCCTCCCGTCACGGCCAGCATGCCGAGAGCGAGAGACAGGAATAGCCGAGCGTGAGTGTTCGTCGGCCGATGACGCCGCACCACCCTCCCTCCGGCCTGCTGGCGCCTCCGTGCGCATGGCGGGCTTGCTACGGGTCTGAACGAGTGGATGTGCCCGGTAATATACCGCGAACCTACCGCTCGTCAACGCCCAGGTCAGCATGTGACCACTTGACGCTTTGACGTCAAGACGTTATATGGTCCCCATGAGCAACCCCCGTCGTGCCACGATCTACCTGGACCCCGAATTGCACCGGGCTCTCCGCGTCAAGGCGGCCGAGACCGATCAAAGCATTTCCGACCTCGTGAACTTTGCGGTCCGGCAGACCCTGACTGAAGACGCCGAAGACCTTGCCACCTGCCGCGCCCGCGCCAAGGAACCCAGTCTCGATTTCGAGTCGGTCCTGAAAGACCTCCGGCGCCGTGGCAAGTTATAACCTTCTCATCAAGCCATCGGCAGCGAAGGAACTCGAGGCGGTCCCGAAGAAGGACCGCCTCCGCCTCGTGACCAGGATTCGAAGACTCTCAGTCGAGCCGCGTCCTCCGGGCTGCGAAAGACTGTCGGGTCACGATCTCTACCGTGTGCGGCAGGGGAATTACCGGGTCCTGTACACCGTGCACGACGCGGATCTCGTCGCGGTCGTGGTCACGATTGGCCACTGTCGCGAGATTTACCGCTGACCTAGTGCTCCGCGCAGCCTGAATTCCTCGTCCCCGGCCCCATCCAGACGCCCCCCTCCCTTCGTACTAGGAGATGACCTGCACATCTTCTGAAGGAGGGGCACCATGTCGACAAGGTTTCCAGTAATGAATCGCCTCGCGGCCGGGCTGGCCGCATGGACGATCGGGGCGGCGGCGACGATGGCGCTCGCCTCCAACCACAGCGACGCGCCGCTGAGCAAGCAGGACCCGCAGACGAACCTGACGGACGTCTACGCGTTCGTCGGCACCGGCTACGATGACCCGACCGCCAGGGTGCTGAACGTCATCATGAGCTTCAGGCCGTTCTCCGAGCCAGGGGACGGCGCGATCTACGACCGTTTCGCGGACGACGCGCGCTACAGCCTCCACGTGACCGACCCGGTCACCGGCAAGTCGAGGCTGCGCTACGATTTCTTCTTCTCCCCCGTGGACGCGGGGTACAAGAACCCCAACACCATCCTGTCGTACGGGCTCGGCACCGAGGTCGGTCCAATCCTGAGCGTGGGAGACAACCGCCAGAACTACACGCAGACCTTCCGGGTCGAGCGCGTCGTGGGAGACAACGCCCGCGTGATCGGGCGCGGCCTGACGACACCTCCGCCGAACGTCGGCGGCAACGTCACGCCGGCGTACAACGACGCCGCGGGGAGGGCGGTCTCGGGCGCGACCACAGCGGCCGAGCTCGACGTCTACACGCGGTCGACGATCCACACCCTGCCGACCGGCGAGGTGGTGTGGGCGGGGCATCGCGACGACAGCTTCTTCTGCGACATCCCGGGCATCTTCAACCTGCTCGACATCCGGATCCTGGACAACAACGGCACGCTCACCGACGGGCTGGGACAGGACGGCCATGGCGTGGACGGCTTCAAGGGCTTCAACGTCCTGACGATCGCGATGCAGATTCCGCTGCGCGACATCGAGCAGCGGGGGATCCCGCGCCTCTACGACACCGTCTTCTTCGGCCGGCAGACCGGCGTGGGCGTCTACGCCACGGTCAGCCGGCCGCGCATCACCATCCGCAACGACGACGGGTCGCGCATCAACAAGGGGTGGATCCAGGTGTCGCGGCTGGGGAACCCGTTCTTCAACGAGGGGCTCGTGGCGCACGTCGACAAGGACCGCTTCAACCGCACGCCGGCGACCCAGGACGAGCCCTTCGCGACCTACGCCCTGAATCCCGAGCTGGCGGTTTTGATCAACGCCGTCTACAACACGAGCTTCGCCACCACCAACCGCACCGACCTGGCGGCGATCTTCATCCCGGAGGTCCTGAAGGTCGTGACGACGACCGATCCGGTGCGGCTGTCCGGCCAGCCCGGTTTCCACCGGCTGGGCTTCCTCGGCGGCGACACGACCAGCGGCGTGTCCGGCGGCTGGCCGAACGGCCGGCGCCCCGGCGACGACGTGGCGGACATCGCGCTGACCGCCATCGCCAGCGGCCCGGCCTACTCGACGATCACGATCGTCGGCGACAACGTGCCGGCGAACGACCTCCCCTATCATCAGGTGATGCCGTACCTGGCCACGCCGCATTCCGGATCGAACAACCGCAAGGACTCGGGAAACTAGCGCTCTGATACCATCCCCCCGGTCCCGACCGCGACGCTCGTGATGTTGTGGGGCGGTGGGCGGGACCGGGCGGGCTGGGCGCGGACGCATGGAGACACAGATGAGCATCGCGCGCGTCGGGTTCGTTCGGGTGGTGCTGTGGGGGGCGCTGGCCGGCGCCGCCTTTCCGGCGGCCGCCCACGATTTCTGGATCGAGCCGTCGACCTTCCGGCCGCACGCGAGCCAGACGGTCAGCGTCGGGCTACGGGTCGGGGATCACTTCGAGGGCCAGCGGGTGCCGCGAACACCGGATCGCATCGTGACGTTCGTCGCGGTCGGGCCCGAAGGGGAGCGCTCGATCCCGGGCCGCGCCGGAATCGATCCCGCCGGCTTCGTGCGCTTCACCACACCCGGGACGCACGTGCTTGGGTTTCGCAGCAACAATGCATTTACCGAGATGGAGCCGGACCGGTTCAAGAGGCACCTGCAGGAGAAGGGCCTGGACGCGATCCTGGCGCGGCTCGCCGGACCCGCCGGGCTCGCGGGACCCACCGGGCTCGCCGCGCCCGACCGGACCGGCCGGACCGGCCGGACAGTCCGCGAGGCCTACTCGCGCTGCTCGAAGTCGCTCATCCGTGTCGGCGACGCGGCCGGCCAGGGGGACGCCGCCGCCGGCCAGGGCGGCGACCGGCCGCTCGGCTTCACGCTCGAGATCGTCTCCGAGTCCGACCCGTACGACAGCGCGGCCGGCGCCGAGCTGGCGTTCCTTGTCGTCCACGAAGGCCGGCCGCTCGAGGGCGCGCTCGTAACGGCGGCGCGGCGGGGCGCCTCGGGCGAGCCGCTTGCGGCCCGCACGGACGCCGACGGGCGCGTCAGCTTCAGGCTGGGCGAGGCCGGGACGTGGCTCATCGCATGCGTCCACATGACCGAGGCGCCCAAGGGCGTCGACGCCGCGTGGGAGAGCCTCTGGGCGTCTTTGACATTCGAGCTGCCGGCGGCCGTAGCCGTGGCAGCCAGGGACAAGGGCCTGTAGGCCTCGTTCCGGGTCTGTAGGCCCGCAAGAAACGGTGGACATGACGGTCGTCCAGGACGATCTCGCCTTGATGTCGGCCATCGCCGCGGGGGACCCGTCCGCCCTCAGGGATCTCTACGACCGGCACGCCGGCCAGGTGCTGGCGCTGTGCCTGAGAATCCTGCGCGACCGCGCCGAGGCCGAGGAAGCGCTCGGCGACGTCTTCCTGGAGCTCTGGGAAAAAGCCGACCGGTTTCGCGAGACGCGCGGCGCCCCTCTGTCGTACCTGATGACCGTGGCCCGCAGCCGCGCGATCGACCGCCTGCGACGCCGGCAGCGCACGGGTACGTTCGTCGATTCGCATCCGTCGCTCGAGACGGTCGCCCCCGCGGCACAGGCGGCGGCCGACGCGGGCCCCTACCTGGACATGGCGGCGTCGGAGCAGAAGGCGAAGATCCGGCGCGCCCTGGCGGGGCTGTCGGCGGCCGAGAGGCGGGCGGTCGAGCTGTCGTTCTTCGACGGCCTCAGCCACGGCGAGATCGCGAAGACGCTCCAGGAGCCGCTCGGCACGGTGAAGAGCCGCATCCGGCAGGGCCTGCTCAGGCTGCGCGACGCCCTGGGCGACGAGTACGGAAGGATGGAGACGGCATGAGCTGCGAGACGCGCAGGGACCTGCTGATGCTGTACGTCGCCGAGGCGCTCGATCCCGCCGAGCGCGAGGCGATCCGGGCCCACCTCGCCACCGGCTGCCCGCGCTGCGCCGGCGCGCTCGCCGAGGCCGAGGCGACCCTCGGACACCTGCCGCTCGTCCTCGACCCCGTGGCCCCGAGGCCGGAGACGCGCGCCGCGCTGATGCGCCGGGTCACCGCCGCGCCCCGCACGGCTCGGAGCACCACCCCGGCCGGCCGATCGGCCGCCGCCGTCTGGGC
>Ga0075431_100004948_pt1 | contig 13118 bp, 8 predicted proteins | sample RhiMetdeltSRZDD5_FD_75297 | JGI IMG/M metagenome (GOLD analysis project Ga0075431, IMG submission 75297) | Populus rhizosphere microbial communities from Tennessee, USA - Rhizosphere MetaG P. deltoides SRZDD5 | ecosystem: Host-associated > Plants > Roots > Rhizosphere > Soil | place: USA... | reverse complement strand
TTCTCGGAACGGCCGGCCTCGCGCTGCCAGGTTTGGTGTTGCTTGTCTTGGTAGGGTCGTTCGCGCTGGAGACGATCCGAAATCGCAGGCGGTTGCTTCAATCCAGCGTCTGGAGAGATACCGCCGTGCAGCTCCTTCAGCCATCCGGGCGCGCCCGCGCGTTTGCGCTGCTGCAACGTAAGACTCTCGCGGTGCGAGCAATGCATCGCGAAGGCTATCTTTGGGCGATCCTGTTCGCTGCCTATTTCTTTTCACGCGCATACTTCGCGGCAGGAAATCTTCGCTTCCTCGATAGCGAGAACTACTCCCGAGCGCTATCACTCGCCGTTCTTTCGTCGGGCCAGCCGTGGCAGATCGACTCTTCGATCCCTCTGCTTCTGCCGTTGCAAATTCTTAGCGCTCTTCCCGCGCCTGCCGTCATCAGTTTTGCCGGCCCACTCGTCTCTGTTCTCTTCGTTCTGGCCGTAGCGTTTCTGGCATTCGAATACGCACGGAGCCGGTACGCCGCTTTGCTGGCTTCGGCCTTCTGCATGGTTGCACCCACTTGGCGTGGCGGGGTGGCTGGTTCTGAACTAGGCGCGGCGGAGCTTGCCGCGATGTTCATTGTTCTCGGCGTAGGTCTCGCCAGACGGTCCCGCGTCTGCGCACTCTTGGCCGCTACCCTCGCCATTAGTATTTCCGCGTCCCCGCCTTTTTTCATGACTTTGATGACCGGAGTTCTTTGTGTGGCGTTGGCTACCGCGGTGGATCGCGTTGTGCGATACTTGCCGCGCGAGTGGCGTTCGAACCTTAGATCGTTCGCGACAGCGGCGACCCTCGTAATGCTCGTCTGGAGTACCCCTTCGGTTTCTGCCGACGGCCCGCATCAATATGAGGCTGCCGCCAGGGCGTGCGATGAGTTCGCACGTAAGCTCGACCGCAACACGTGGTTGGTGGTGTCTCCTTCCGAGGAGGTTCCTTTTCTGTACGGACGAGGGTGGCACATCCAGCTAGCCAGCTTTGCCGCGCAGTTTTCCCCCACTCAACTCGCCGACCCTTCGTTCCGTTTCACCTACCCGGTTCGGGACGTATTCATCTTTGTCGAAAGGAAGCCGTTGCGCCCCACTGCTGTCGCGACCATAGCCCCTGACGTGGTGGGGGCCTCGACCGCTACTCCCAATCAATCTTCGGTCCAAAGAGCATCCCTTCAATTCAAGGCTGCGCGCCTTCTAGCGGCATACCAAAAGACTCACAACGACCTGAAGGTAGTACACGACACGGACAGCCTCACGGTGTACCATCTTCCCGGGGCGCTGGCCCTGGGTAGGCACTGAAGAGCGGCTCGCGGGATCGGATACAATTGCACCAAATGTCGGGCTTCCGCCTCGCTCTTGTAGTACTCGCTGGCACGTTTGCGCTCCAGGCAAACGATGACGCCGAGTTCTTCGAGTCCAAGATCCGTCCGCTCCTGGCTGTGCACTGCCATGCTTGTCATACGGGTAATGCCCTCGGCGGCCTGCGGCTGGATTCGCGCGAGGGCGTTCTCACCGGAGGCAAATCGGGTAAGGTCGTCGTCGAGGGCAAACCGGAAGATAGCCTGCTCGTGCAGGCCGTTCGACGAACCCATATCCGCCTGAAGATGCCTCCCGTCGGGCCGCTTGCCAAACAGGAAGTTGAGGCGCTGGAGGAATGGGTTCGCCGCGGCCTACCGTGGCCGGAGAAGCAGGAGGAGATTCGCAGGACCGCCACCGCTCTTCTCACGCCCGAGCAGAGATCATTTTGGTCGTTCCGCCCACTGGGGAAGGTTGTTCCGCCACGGGTGCGACTTGCCTCTTGGCCTCGGAATGACATTGACCGGTTTGTGCTTGCGAAACTCGAAGCATCGAACTTGAAACCAGCGAAGCCGGCCGACAAGCGGACGTGGCTTCGTCGCATTACCCTCGACATGACCGGACTGCCGCCGACGCCGGAAGAGGTTGAAGACTACATTGGTGATGGCTCACCGGACGCAAAGGAAAAAGTCGTTGACCGGCTGTTAGCCTCTCCGCACTATGGAGAACGATGGGCCCGCCATTGGCTCGATATTGCGCGTTATTCCGACGGCGAATTGGCTGCCAGTACGGACACTCCTTTCCCGAACGCATGGCGCTATCGAGATTGGGTAGTGGAAGCCTTCAACAAGGATCTCCCCTACTCCACGTTCGTCAAGGCGCAGATCGCGGCCGACCTTCTTCCCAAGACCAAAGACCACATCGCCGGACTCGGCTTTCAAGCACTCGGAGAAGGCGCGAATGATCAGGTGGATGTGACGACCAAGGTTTTCCTCGGACTGACCGTAGGCTGCGCCCAATGCCACGATCACAAGTACGATCCCATTCCGACCAAAGACTATTACTCTCTTCTTGGTATTTTTCGCAGTACAAAGACGAACGAGTATCCTCTTGTGGCCGATGCCGAAGTGGAGCTATACAAATCGGAGAAAAAGAAAATTGACGCGTTGAAGGAAACGCTGACTGACTTTCTCACCGAACAGACCAGGCAACTCACGGATCTCCTTGCGCGAGACACGGCTCGTTACCTCATCGCCGCTTGGAAAGACGTGAAAGAAGAGTCCGGCCTGGACACCGAAACGTTGACGCGATGGAAGAAGTACCTCGCCGATAGCGCGAAGGAACATCCGTATCTAAAGCCCTGGTACGATCTGCTCGCCACAAATCCGGCGGAAGAGCAGGTGCGACAGGAAGCCGCACGCTACCAGCAGTTCGTCTTGCAGCTACTCGAGGAAGCGAAGGAAGTAGATGACAAGAATTACGTCGCCTTCGGCGGCAAAAAGGGGCAGAAGGACGAGAAAACACGGCAGTACACCAACATCGTCGCACTTCCGGTATTGAAGTTTTATCAATGGCGTGAAATTGCAAACGGACCATACAACATCGACGGCTTCAAAGCTCCTGCCGGTGTGCTCCATTATGGTACGAAGGAGATCGATCGCTTCCTCGGTGGCATCGCGAAAGCCTACGTGGAGAAGCTACGCGATGAAATTAAAGACTTGGAGAAGGATCTGCCGCCGCCGTACCCGTTCATCCACGCGGTGAAGGATGATGCCAAACCTACCGATGTGAAGGTCGCCATTCGAGGCGATAACAAGACGTTAGGCGAGGTTGCGCCCAGGGGGTTTCTGCAGGTGCTCTGCGACGGCGAGCCTACTCCCTATAGGGATGGTAGCGGCCGGGCTCAACTTGCCGAAGCGATTGCGAGCGCGCAAAACCCCCTCACCGCGCGCGTCATGGTGAATCGGATATGGCAACATCACTTCGGTAAGGGCATCGTTCGTACCCCTTCTAACTTTGGCCGCATGGGAGAGCGCCCGACACACCCGGAACTACTGGATTATCTTGCGGCGAGCTTCATTGCCAACGGCTGGAGCGTGAAGAAGTTGCATCGCGAGATCCTGCTTTCCAATACGTATGGAATGGCCACTGGCACTAGTCCGGAAACAGATCCCGATAACAAGCTCCTGTCGCACTTCAATCTCAAGCACAGGCTCGATATGGAGGCGTTGCGAGACTCCGTGTTGGCTGTCTCCGGAAACCTGGACAAGACGATCGGCGGCGTATCAAAGCCAATTTCCAACGACAACCGCCGTCGTTCGCTATATCTCACTGTGAGCCGCACGCGTTTGGATCCGGCGATGGCGTTATTCGATTTCCCCGACGCGAATACGAGCATCGATGAGCGCACGGTTACGGCCGGGCCGCTGCAAGGGTTGTATTGGCTCAACAGCGACTTCATTGCGGCGCAGTCAAAGGCCTTGGATGAACGCTTACTGAAGGAAGCTGGCGCGAATGCGGCTTCACGAGTCCGTCGCGCTTATGAGATCCTCTATGCCCGCCCCCCGGATTCCACTGAAGCAAAGCTAGGCATAGAATATGTATCGGCTGGCGGAAACGCATGGCCGCAGTACCTGCAGGCTTTGCTGAGCGCCTCGGAATTTAATAGTGTGAACTGACATGTTTGACCGGCGTCGCTTTCTCCAACAACTCGGCGGTGGGTTCGGCTTAGCTGGTCTGCAAGGCGTGTTGCAGGCCGACGCCGCCCGCCAACCGCACTTTGCGCCCAAAGCGAAGCACGTCATCTTTCTTTTTCTCAATGGCGGCATGTCGCAGGTGGACACGTTCGATCCAAAGCCCGCGCTCACGAAATATGACGGACAACCCATGCCCGGGCCGAAGATCCGTACGGACCGCGCCAGTGGCACGCTGATGCGCTCTCCGTGGGAGTTTCAGCGCTACGGCCAATCCGGTCTCGAAGTAAGTGATATCTTTCCCCAGATCGCCCGCCGCATCGACGATTTTTGCGTCATTCGATCGATGCATACGGACAATGGCAATCATGGTCCGTCGCTTCAGATGATGAATTGTGGCCATCAACTGCCGGGGCGTCCATCGGTGGGCGCGTGGGTCACCTATGGTCTCGGGACGAACAACAAGAACCTGCCCGGCTTCATCGTTCTTTGTCCTGGTTTCCCGGTGCTCGGCTCGTCATTATGGAGCGCGGGTTACATGCCGTCCATCTACCAGGGCGTCCATATTCAGAACGAGGCGATCGAACCGGAAAAACTGATTCGAAATCTGCGCAACGCAAATCTGACCATCGACGAACAGAAACGGCAGGTAGGGCTCCTCGACCAACTCAACCGCCGCTACATGGAGAAGGTGGGCAGGCAACCACAATTGGAGGGCGCCGTTCAATCGATGGAATCGGCATTTCGCCTCCAGACCGAAGCCGCCGACCTATTCGACATTCGCAAAGAAACCGAGAAGGTTCGTGCGCGTTACGATATCTCGGATTTCGGACGTGGCTGCCTTATGGCACTCCGGCTCGTCGAGAGTGGCGTACGCATGGTGCAGATCTACTACGGGAACTTCCAGCCGTGGGATAACCATGACGATATCCGGGTACATGCCAAGCTGGCCCAAAAGACCGACGGTGCCATTGCCGCGCTGGTTGACGATTTGAAGGCGCGCGGGCTATTCGACGAAACGCTGATCGTGATCGGAAGTGAGTTTGGCCGTACACCGATGATTCAGAACTCCGGGCTGGAGAAACTCGGATGTGGTCGCGATCACAACCCGCCGGCATTCACGGTATTGCTTGCGGGCGGCGGCATTAAAGGCGGCATCGCCTACGGTACGACGGACGACTTCGGCTTCAAAGCAATTGAAAACAAGGTCCACGTGCACGACCTGCACGCAACGATTCTGCATCTACTCGGCTTCGACCACACGCGGCTCACCTACCGTCACGCGGGCCGCGACTTTCGCCTCACCGACGTTCATGGAGAAGTCGTAAAGGGCGTGCTCGCCTAGGCGCTTGCCATGCATTGTCGACTCTCTTGTGCACTGAGCGCGATGGCGTTGGCTGCGTTTTTGTAGACACCATGCGATCGAGTGAAGTTGCTGAAGCTGCCCGCGACCGAGATCATCGCGGCTGAGACAGTCACAGCCGATGCCGCGCCGTCGCTGCCCACTTACTGCCGCGTGGCCGCGATCAGTTACCCAGGTATGGCTGCAGCGCTGCAGGAAGGTTACGCCACCGCCAAGATGAGAACGGCGGCGAGAATCGGGCACACCTCCCGATCAAATGGTCGCTTATCACGTGACTAATAACCGAGTGGACGTGACGCGGCCGCTCTGCCCGTATCCGAAGCTTGCGGTGTACAAGGGAACCGGTAGCATCAAGGAGGCCGGAAATTTCGCTTGTACCGCGCCGTAGCTCTTTTGCCGGAGACTTGAGCGGCGGAGGTGGACACCGTAGAATTGGGTCAGATGACTGTGCGGATGGGCATGTCGAGGGGAGCGCGCATGCTCGCGCTTGTAGAACGTCTTCGAACCCTTGAGACCCAGATCCGCCAGGGCGGGGGGACCGCGAAGGCGGAGAAGCAGCACGGTGCAGGTAAACTCACGGCGCGCGAGCGTATCGATGCGCTGAAGGACCCCGACTCTCCGTTTTTCGAAACTGGGTTGCTGGTGGCCCACGACCGCTACGACGGGCAGGCTCCGGCAGCGGGCGTGGTAACGGGCCTCACACGTATTGAGAGGCGGATGTGTGTGGTAGTCGCGAATGACGCGACCGTAAAAGCGGGCGCGTGGTGGCCGGAAACGATCGCCAAAATTCTGCGTGCCCAAGAAATCGCGATGCGGAACCGAATTCCGATCGTGTATCTGGTCGACTCGGCCGGGGTGAATCTGCCATTGCAGGACGGAATTTTCCCTGGACAGTATGGGGCGGGCAGAATCTTCTATTACTGCTCTCTCATGCGGGGAAAGCTTCGTATTCCGCAAATCTCGGCAGTGATGGGACCATGCATCGCTGGTGGCGCCTACCTGCCCGCGCTCAGTGACGTAATCGTGATGGTCGAGGGTGTAGGATTCATGGGACTAGGCGGCCCGCACTTAGTTAAAGGGGCCACGGGCGAAGTCGTGGATGCAGAAAGCTTGGGCGGGGCGGCAATGCATACGCGGACCAGCGGTGTTGCGCACTTCAACGCGAGCGACGATCATGACTGCCTCAAGCAAATCCGGCGCTTGATAGCCGCGCAGCCTGAACCGGTTCCATCTCCAACTGGGAAGCCGCCTGCGTTGGCAGCGGAGACCCTCTACGAGTTGATGCCCGACGACCAACGGCTTCCATACGACACGGAGCAAGTAATTGCGGCGCTATTCGATAGTGGCGAGTTGATCGAATTTCAGCCCGGGCACGCCAGTGAACTGATCTGCGCTCAAACCAGGTTGATGGGTCGGCCGGTCGCTCTGCTGGCAAACAGGCGCGGATTTGTCAAAACAGCGTCAGGACCAAGAATCGGCGGGATCATTTACACGGAGTCTAGCCGGAAGGCGGCGTACTTTGTCGACTATGCGAACCGGAACGGTTGGCCCATCATCTACCTCCAGGATGTTACAGGCTTCATGGTGGGCGAAGAGTCCGAACGTGAAGGAATCATCCGCGCGGGCGCTGAAATGGTCCAGGCGATGGCATGCGCGACAGTACCGAAAATCACGCTTACTCTGAGTCATGCGAGTGGGGCCGGTTATTACGCAATGGGAGGCCAGGGTTTCGATCCCAATTTCACACTGAGCTGGCCCACCGCCCGCATCGGCGTGATGGAGGGGGAAGCCGCAGTGTACGCCTCCTTTGGCACCGAGATTGAAAAACACCGCGCCATGAAGCAGGAGTTGCCTGAGAACCTAAATGAAAGGATCAAGAAGACTCGCGCCGACTACGAACAATGGCTCGACGCAATTCACGGCGCCGCACGGGGACATGTGGATGCGGTGACTGATCCCGCGGAAACCCGGGAAATATTGGGATTCCTGCTGGAGGCTTCCGCGCGGAGCCAGCCGTGATTCGTGTCGCGAATGGGCAGGGGTTTTGGGGCGACTGGGTCGAGGCGCCCCTCCGGCTTCTGCGGGGCGGCCCCATCGATTTCCTGACACTCGATTACCTGGCTGAGGTCACGATGGCGGTGCTCCAAAAACAACGGATGAAGCAACCGGCCGGAGGATACGCCCACGACTTCCCTCTATTGATCCAACGCCTGGCCCCGGAATTGATTCAACGTGGCGTTGCAGTGGTGGCCAATGCCGGAGGGCTGAATCCGGCCGGATGCGCCTCGGAAGTAAAACGGCTGACGCCAAACCTCAAGGTAGCTGCCGTCACGGGCGATGACATCTTGTCCCGGCTCGATGAAATCCAAGCGCAGGGCTGCGAGCTGGCCAATATGGATACTGGCCAACCACTCAGTGAAGTGCGGGACAAGGTTTTGAGCGCCAACGTCTACTTGGGAGCGTTCCCGATCGCCGAAGCCCTGTCGACTCGGGCCCAAGTCGTAGTCACCGGCCGGTGCGCCGACGCAGCTCTTGCAATGGGACCTGTCATTCACCGGTTTGGATGGCAGGCCGATGATTGGAACCGGCTCGCGGCCGGTGTGACGGCTGGACACATCATCGAGTGCGGTGCACAGGCAACGGGTGGCAATTATGGCGGCGCGTGGCAGGAAATCGAAGATCTGGACGAGATCGGTTATCCCATCGCCGAAATGGAACTCAGCGGAGAATTTGTGATCACGAAGCACAAGGGCTCTGGCGGCCGGGTAACCGCACAAGGGGTGAAAGAACAGCTTCTCTATGAGGTAGGCGATCCACGGGCATACATTACGCCGGATTGCATTGCCGATTTCACCAGCCTCAATTTGGCGGACTGTGGCCCCGATCGCGTACACATCACCGGCGCGCATGGCAGGTCCCGGCCAGAACAGTTGAAGGTATCGATCAACTACGCGGCAGGCTGGAAGGCAACCGGTACGTTGGTATACAGTGCGCCCAATGCGTTGGAGAAAGCGCGGACGTCCGATCGGATTGTGCGCAAACGTCTTGCACGGCTGGGGCTCGCGTTCGACGAGATCCGCACAGAATATTTCGGCGTGAATGCGTGCCACGGTGAAAATGCGCCCCCTATGACTGAGGCTGCCGAGGTGCAACTGCGAATCGGCGTGCGCGGGCAGCACCGCAATGCAGTCGAGCGATTCACCCAGGAGATGATCCCACTTGTGTTGAGTGGCCCGCCCGGTGCGACTGGTTATGGCGATGGACGGCCCAAGGTGCGAGAGGTGGTGGCCAATTGGAACGCGCTGCTTCCTCGCGATCTGGTAATGCCTCGCGTGGAGGTGATCGAATGAAGATACCCTTGTCGAGGTTGGCGCACGCCCGCTCGGGAGACAAGGGCGATACGGCGAATATAGCTGTCATTGCCTGGGATGCGGCTGCGTTCAACTTTCTCACCAGTCAACTCACCGCGGAGCGTGTCGCGACGTATTTTGCGAGCCAGATCGCGGGGCCCGTGGAGCGATTTGAAGCGCCGAATCTCATGGCCTTAAATTTCATCTTGCGCGGTGCTCTGGGCGGCGGCGGTACCGTATCGCTGCGGACCGATGCGCAGGGCAAGACGCTCGCGGCCGCGCTGATGAACATGGAGGTTGAGTGTGAACTCGACGTACCTGCTGACTGGCCGTGATGGACGGCTCGCGCGGTTGCGGTTGAACCGGCCGGACGTGCGCAACGCCCTAAATCGGGAGTTGTGCCGTGCGCTCGTCGAGGAGATCGACCGGGCGAATGAAGACTCCACGGTCGGTGCGTTGCTCCTCGAGGCGGAAGGACCGATATTTTGCTCCGGCATGGATTTGAAAGAAGATGCCGGCGAAAGCCTGGCTATGTTGCACGCCGAACTATTCTCGATTGGCGCGAGGCTGACCAAACCGATGGTGGCGGCTGTGCAGGGGGCGGCCGTTGCGGGAGGGCTTGGACTTGCCTTGAACGCACATGTCGTTGTGGCCGCCTCCGATTCCCGGTTCGGATTGACAGAGACGCGGATCGGGCTGTGGCCTTACGCAATTTTCCCGGTCGTGGCTTCGGCGGTTGGACGCAGAAAAGCGACGGAACTGGCAATCTCGGCGCGGACGATGGATGCCGCGGATGCCCTGCGGCTTGGGCTCGTGGACCATGTCGTGCCATCGCAAGAACTGTGTGCAAGAGCGGTGGAACTTGCAATTGCGTTCGCGGCCGGGAGCGCCGAGGCGTTTGCAAATGGTTTGAGCTACGTCCGGGAAACCGCGGGATTGGGGGCAACGGAGGTGCTTGAGCATGCAGTGAGAAAGCGCGCTCAAGCGGAGGCTAGCAAAGATTTTGAGGAAGGCGTGAAGGCGTTCCGCGAAAAGCGAGCGCCCCGGTGGCCTTCGCACAGGTGCTAGAGGAGGAACAGATGGCCGCCGACGAGTACCCATACTTCACCGACGAGCATGAATTGTTCCGAAAGACCATCGGCGCATTCTGCCGCAAGGAGATCGCTCCCCATGCGTTGGAGTGGGAACAAGCGCATACGTTTCCGAAATCGCTATTCGCACGGGCGGGGGAATTGGGGCTCTTCGGAATCCGCGTGGACGCTGAGTGGGGGGGCTCTGGAATGGATTGGTGGGCCAGTGCCGCAGCCTACGACGCGTTGAAGTATACCGACTTCCCGAGTTTGAACTTGAGCCTGATGGTCCAAATGGACCTGACCCTCCAAGTTATTGAAAAATACGGCACCGGAGAACAGAAGGAGGAGTTCCTGCATCCCGCCGTGGCGGGCGAGCAAGTGACGGCGCTGGCGATCAGCGAGCCCGAGTGCGGATCTGACGTCGCCTCCATGCAAACGCACGCGACGCCCGACGGCGGCGATTGGGTGATCCGTGGACAAAAGTTGTGGATCACCAATGGCTCAATCGCGGACTTTCTGGTGTTGGCCGTTCGCACAGGAACGCACCGCTATCGCGACATCAGCCTGATGCTATTTCCAACAAGCACGCCCGGATTCACCGCAAGCGGCAGTATCGCCAAGGTCGGTAATGTCGCCTCCAACACTGCTCACCTGTTTTTCGACGAGTGCCGGATTCCGTCGCGCTTTGTTCTGGGCGAACCCGGTCAGGGGTTCCCGGCGATCATGGAGAATTTCCAAGGTGAGCGCCTGGCGACAACCTTGCTCGTACTCTCTTTCATGGACCGGGCGCTCGAGCTGTCCATGCAATATGCGCGCGAACGGAGAGCCTTCGGGCGAGCGCTCATGGAAAACCAGGTCTGGCGCCACCGCTTCGCCGAGCATAGAGCGCATGTGGAGGCCGCCCGATGGTTGGCTTTCCGGGCCTTGGACGTATTAAATCGGACTGGCCGAGCGACGAAGGAAGTGGCCATGGCCAAACTCGCAGCCTGTGACCTGGCGCAAAGAGTGCTCTATGACTGTACGCAGGTATTTGGAGGTTTCGGCTACACCGTCGAATATCCCGTGGCGCGCATGTGGCGCGACCTCCGGCTATACACCATCGGAGCGGGAACCTCGGAGATTATGAAAGAGATCATTTCCAAGGAAGAAGGTTTCCTCAGCGGGACCGGCCGCCGCTAGCCCCCACGTCAAGTTGACCTCACCCTTTACGAATAGATCGGATTCAGCTTCTCCCGAATGTAAGTCATGCACCTATCGAAGCTGCTGCGAGGGCTCACGCGCGCATAGTGGTGATCGATGTTAATCCAGCCCTTATACCGAACCTTTTTGAGAATCCGCATGATCCCCCGAAGATCCACTTCGCCATCGCCATAGTCCCGGTTCCCCAGCATAAATGTCCCATTCTGAGATCCCGCCGGTTCGATCTTGCCGTTGGGAAGTCGCATTTCCGAATTTTGGTACTCGTACTTCGCGTCCACTAAATCGAAGAAGATCAGCCGGGGTGCATATTTCTGGAATAGTCCGATGATGTCGCAATTGGCCATATACAGGTGCACTGTGTCGGGGCACCAGTGAAACTTCTTCGGATCCGTCAGCTTCATGAGCAGCTCGATCTCATCCTGCGTTTCGATGAGCTGCCCTTGCGAGTGGTTGTGCATTCCGGTACGTACGTCATATTCCGCACAAACTTCGCCCAGATGGTTGTAGAAAACGCTCGCTCTGCGGATGTGTTCCCGCTCGAGAACCTTGTTCACTCTTCGCGGAGAGAATGTGACCAGCTCGGTTGCACCAAACCGCTTCAGGAATTGGCAGGCTGCCCGCGCCGATTTCTCGATTTCCGCGTGCTTCGAAGGATCGTCGGCAGGGCCGCCGAAGGAGAGCGTAGCAATCTGCAAATTGCGCTTCGACAACTCCTTCTCCAACTGAGGGAGATCCATCCCGATACGGTTTAGTACACCAGGCCATCCTGTCAGCCGGAACCCATTGAAGCCAGTATCGCGAATGACGTCGAGCATCTCGGTGTAGGGTAGCGTGCCCGTGTCGGGCCACTGTGTCGAAGTCCAAAGAAAACTGCTAACGCACCACTTGATGTTCGGACGGTCGACCGCCAGGGCGGCGGCGCGGTCCCTTAGGGAGCCCAGCGTTGCCGCGATTGTGCTAAGCGCTTCTCGTCGTCTCATAGGTAGATCCACTCCGGTGTCTACCGAATCTACCTCATGAGTGGGACGAAATCATTCCACCTGTCAGTCCGCGCCGCTGCCCCAGATCGGCAACGATTCGCGCTTCCGCTCCCTGCAGGTCGGTGTCTGCCAGGAGTCGTTCGGCGAAAGCAGATATTGTTTAGTCCGGCTATTCTACTTCCACCCTGGAAGCGACACGTGCGCGCGATAGTTGGAGTCGTTGTAGTCCGGGTTCCGCCGTGGTGCGTAGGTCTTGCCATTGGGGCCCGGAATCGCGGGGCGGTCCTGCGTATAGATCCAAACGCGGCGCTGATCCCAAACGATGATCTCGTCGCGCGAATCGCCGGTAAGGTCCGCGACGTGGTAAGCGAGATCCGGATGGCCGTCGTCAGGGAACACAACCACGCGGCGCATCTGACCGTCGAGCATGCCGCCTTCGCGTACGTTGGTGCTGAGAAGCGCGAACTCCTGCCCGTCCCCACGCCAGTTCACGGGATGCAAATGAGTCGATCCTGGAGCCAACTCTTTCTGGCCTAGAATGTTCGCTTCGGAGTCGAAGAGTGTCACGATGCCCGGGCTTCGCCAGAAATTAGCGACGTAAATCTGTTGACCGGGGATGTCTGCGCGAAACTTGCCAACGGATTGCGTCTGAGCGTGGCCAATTCTCACATGCTTGGAGAGCTTTCCATGCTGATCAAACATGAGGAAGCCTTCGTCGCTTCCGCAGATATACACGCGCGGCGGAGCATTGGGATCGGCGCCAAAGCTCCCCGCTGAAATGCCATCCGCGTGATCGTTGAGAACAGTATCGTGGCTCCAAACGGCCTTCCCGTTCTGCCACAGCGAGTAGCCGATGACGAACTCCTGCTTGCCGTCCCGGTCGGCATCGATGGCGAACGGATAGTGACCCGTTTGGCCTTCTCCAGTCAACTTCACTTGAAGGTCTTTGTCGAAGATCCAGAAGGTGCGGTATCGGTCCTTGATCAAAATATCCTCCGCCGACTTCCCGCCGGACAGGTTGAAGAATGCGATGGAGTCGCCGTTATTGATCTCGTACGGGCGCTCTTTGTTGGCCGCGGGTGCGGCCGGCATCCAGGCGCGCTGACGGACCTTGCCCGTTGCGCCTTCGAGGACTGTCAGTTGAAAGTC
>Ga0075431_100004947_pt1 | contig 13119 bp, 10 predicted proteins | sample RhiMetdeltSRZDD5_FD_75297 | JGI IMG/M metagenome (GOLD analysis project Ga0075431, IMG submission 75297) | Populus rhizosphere microbial communities from Tennessee, USA - Rhizosphere MetaG P. deltoides SRZDD5 | ecosystem: Host-associated > Plants > Roots > Rhizosphere > Soil | place: USA... | reverse complement strand
AGGTTGGCGGTTGGCAGTTGACGGTTGGCGGGCAACCGCCAACCGCTCAACTGTATGCAGAATCTCCCCACTTGTTTTACGCCTCGTTACCGCCGTAAGTTATGCGCGTGGCGGCACCCGCTCCGCAGCTCGATTCTCAGTCCCATCTCCTCGACCTCGACCCGAGCCGCCCGGTACCCAGGCTCGTCCCTCCTCCACCGCTGGTGGAACCCGGCGAGAGCGCGGCACTTCGGCAACTCCGCGCGCTCCTCGATCCGACGGTTCGAGGGAAAGTTCGAAGCGGCGCCGAGCTGCTCCGTCACACCGCGAACACCGAGCGCTCCTCGATCCTCCCCACGACACTCGACAACGTGGACGCGCTCCTCGGCGGCGGTCTGCCGCGCGGAAAAATGGTGGAGCTCGTGTCGCGCCGCGGCGCCGGCCGTTTCTCGATCGTGATGTCGGCGCTCGTCGCGGCAACGACGATGGGCGAAGCCGTCGCGCTGATCGACCTCGGCGATCACTTCGATCCGCAGCTCGCCGAGGCGAATGGCGTCGATCTGCGCCGCCTCCTGTGGGTGCGGCCGCGCACGGTGAAAGAGGCGGTGATGAGCGCGGAGATGATCACCGCCACCGGCTTTCAGCTCGTCGTACTCGACATGGGACTGCATCCTCTGCGCGGACGCCGCGCGCCCGACGCAGCGTGGGTTCGTCTCGGCCGCACGGCGGAAGCGCACGGTGCCGCAATGCTGGTCTCGTCGCCCTATCCGCTGACCGGCACCGCGAGCGAGGTCGTGTTGAAAGGATCCGCATCGCGACCGAAGTGGATCGGCAAAGGGCAGAGCCCTCGCCTGCTCGCGGGAATCGAGATGAGTCTCACGCTCGAAAAGCACCGACATTTGAAGCCGGGCGCAAAGAGCAGGGTCTCGTTCGAGGTCCTGCCGTGACGCGCATCGCCTGCTTCTACATCCCGATGTTCCCGCTCGCCGCGCGGCTGCGCAGCGAGCCGGAGTTGCTGCAGGAAGCGCTCGCGATCGTCGAAGGCAACGGCAACAACGTGCATGTCGTCGCGGCGACGCGGCGCGCGCGCACGAAGGGCATTCGTCCCGGACACTCGCTCGTGCAGGCGCGCTCGATCCTGCCGAAGCTCATTGCGCGCGCACGCGATGCGGAATGCGAACGCACGGCGCAGGAAGCGCTGTTCGACGTCGCGGAGACGTTCTCGCCGCGCGTGGAGGACGCGGGCGAGGGAATCGTCTTCATCGACGTCGACGGCATGTCGCGTCATTACGACTCCGAGCTCGATCTCGCGCGCTCCGCGATCCGCGCCTGCGACGCGATCGGCTTGCCGGCGCGCGTCGGCATCGCCGCGAGCAAGCTCGCCGCGCGCGTCGCCGCGGAGCTCCCGAAATCACCGACGGTCGTGGAAGCGGGAAAGGAATCGGAGTTCCTCGCCCCGCTGCCGCTCGCACGCCTGACGCCGGAGCTCGAGGCCGCGGCAACGCTGCAGCGTTGGGGAATCGGCTCGATCGGCGATCTCGCGCGTCTGCCGGAGAACGAAGTGGCCACGCGCCTCGGCGAGCTCGGACGCGAGCTGCACTACGCCGCACGCGGCATCGACCCGCGTCCGCTCATTCCGCGATCGCTGCCGCCGGACTTTCGCGAAGGAATGGAGCTCGAGTGGCCGCTCGTCGCGCTGGAGCCGTTTCTCTTCATCGCCAACGCCGCGCTCGATCGTCTGTCGAAGCGGATGGAGATGCAGGGCTTCGCGTGCAAGCGTCTGGAGCTGACGTTGATGCTCGAGCCGGACGGCTTCTACGCGCGCGCGATCGATCTTCCTGCGCCGACGCGCGACGTGAAGACGATGCTCACGCTGCTGCGTCTCGACGTCGAGAAGAATCCTCCCGGCGCACCGGTGATGGGCTTCAGCATCGTCGCGCACCCCGATCGCCCGCGCCGCGCGCAGCTCTCGCTGTTCGGTCCGCCCGCGCTCTCACCCGAAAAACTCGCAACGACCATCGCGCGCCTGGTCTCGCTCCTTGGCGAAGACCGCGTGGGCATGGCGATGTCCGTCGATGGTCATCTTCCCGAACGCTACGCGCTCGGCGACTTCACGCCCCCACCCCCGCCCACGACGCGCGCAAAGGCGCAGAAGAGCCGCGGCCTCCTCGCCGTGCGCGTCTTCCGCCCGCCCATCCCGGTCGAAGTGACGACCAAGGTGAGCGACGGCGAAACGCACATCGCCTCGATTCGCGGCGAAGGCAATCTCTCCGGTCCCGTGCGCATGTCGTCCGGCCCATGGCGCGTGGAGTCGTCGTGGTGGACGGACGCACCCGCGGCACGCGAGTATTGGGATGTGGAATTGGAGGGCGGCGTGTATCGCCTCTTCGAGGCCGCGACAGGCGGGTGGGTGGTGGATGCGACTTATGAATGAACTTCCGCGTCGTCCGTGACGCGTTCTTCCACCAACACCCCGTCGCGAACGATCACCAGCGCCGTTCCCGTCTGCCGCGCGATCTCGCGAGCGCGTTGAGCGGCGCGCAACAGCGCACGCGGTGCGCCCTGCATCACCGCGTCGGGTAACTTCGATTGCAGTTCGTCGCTCATCGATTCGATCTTGAACGCTACCACGCTGAGGCGAGCGTAGCGGACCGCAGACCCATAGCCCCCGGTTTCAACCGGGGGTCGCAAGTACGTGAGTGGGAACAGCCCGCGTAGCGGGCGACAGATTCGTCTCTTCCGCCCGCTTACGCAGGCTCCATCGGTTGGACCACCGGCGCCCCCCGGCTGAAGCCGGGGGCTATGGATCTGCTACCGACGAACCCGAATCGAGTACGTATCGATGCGCTGTTCTCGCGCACCGTCCACGCCGTACAGCACCACTCGGTACCTGCCTGCGTCGAGGTACGAGCGCGGGACCTCGATGCGGAACGTATCGTCGGGGCGCCGCGGCTGCACCTCGCCGCGCCACAGCGTGCGTGCGCCGGGCTCCGCTTCCACGATCTCCAGGCGGAACTGCTCGAACGCACCCGGGTTGTACAGCGGCACGATCAGGACGAACACTTCATCACTCCCGGTCAGCGTCACCGCTTCGCCCGCGCCGCCGCGGTGTCCATCCGCGTAAAGCTGTTGCGGGTCCGGAAGCACGCGCGGACCGCGCGACATCTCGCGCCACAGCAGACCTCCGAACACGAGCGCGAGTCCCGCTGCCAGCGCCGTCGATGCGCGCCAGAACTGAAGCACCTTGCCTCGCGGTACTTCTTCCTTTCCGTGAATCCGCGACTGAAACGACTTCCACCGCTTCGACACTTCCTCGCTGGAGAGGGAATCGTCGTCCTCGGTCGGGAATGGCGCCGTGAGCGCTTGCGCCAACTCGGGGTACGCGACCAGCAGCGCGCGCACTCGCGCCTCCTCCTCGGATGACAACTCCCCGCGCGAATACGCGAGCATCTCTTCGGCCGTCGGCGGCTCGCCAAGCTGTTGACGATCGGCCGCGATCATTTCTTGCTGAACCGCTTGCCAGTCGGATTTTCTGATCATTGCTCACCTCCCAGTCGCTCGCGCAGGTGCTTCTTCGCATCGCGCAGCCGCGACTTCACGGCGTCGAGACTGATGCGCAATGCCGCCGCGATCTGCTCGTACGTGAAGCCCTGAATCCGCAGTCGAAGACACTCCCGTTGTCCTGGCGGTAACTCCGCAACGGCCTTCCGCAGGCGCGTTCTCCGGAGCTCTTCTTCCTGACGGTCCGCGTAATCCGGCTCTTCCGGCGCGGGCGGATCGATAAAGAGCTCAGGATCGTCGATGTCGACCATCACCGCGTGACGTTTGGACGTTTTCCTCGCGCGCAGCCAGTTGTAGAGAACGTTGCGGGCGATGGTCTCCAGGTACGACCATTCCGCTTCCCCTCGATACTGCGCGAAATTTTCATAGAACCGTTTGAACGCGTCCTGCGCGAGATCGTGCGCTTCATCCTCGGAGACGCTACAGCCTCGATAGAACCGCCAGACGCGTGCGTAATACTTTCGATAGATCGCTTCGAATCGCTCATCACGGTCCGCGGCGACGTCTTGAATCGTCATCGCTCGATCACGCCTCCACGAAGCGCGTATCTTAGTGAACGCGTGAGAAAGCCGTTCATCATCGCGATTCTCTGCTGCACGTGCATTACTTCCTGTAAGAAGGACACCGAAACGCGATTCGAGTGGGGCCGGGTCGTCGAACCGCGTCTCAGCGATTCGTCCGAATGGCGGGCCTGCTCGAAACTGCCGCTTCGGCCGGGACAGGTCGTCGAGCAGGTTCAGTGCGTTACGACAGCCCCTGCCGCATCCGCGGAATGCCCTGATTTCATCGACACGCACGCCGACGCGCTGCGGGTCCTCGAGTCCCAGCCGCGTTGCACCGACGTCGCGATTCCCGCGCTGGAGCGATTCGCGGTCACGAACGCCAACGCGATGAGCGACGTCGCGGCCGCCTACTACGTGCGCGCGCAGCGCGACGATCGCCCGTCGGACTTCCTGAAAGCTCTCGAAGTCGCGGACCAGGCCGTCGCCGTCACGCCGAATCTTCCCGCGACGCACTTCAATCGCGCCCTCGCGCAGGAAGCGCTGGGGCTCACGGTCGAAGCGAAGGAATCGTGGACGCGATACCTCGGCTTCGATCAAGGAAAGTGGACCGATGAAGCGCGCGGCCACTTGCAGCGACTCGAGCAGTTCGACGGCGCGAAGCAGTGGGCCGTCCATCGCGGACGCATTCCCGCCGCGCTCGCGTCCCGTGACGAGGCCGCGCTCGCGCGACTGATCGCACCGTTCCCCTCCAGCGCGGAGCGCTATCTCCAGACCGAGTTGATGCCGCAATGGGCAACCGCGCCGACGCCGGAGAACCTCGCGCGCGCGAAGATCTTCGCGAACGTGCTGGCGCGACACACCGGCGACCGCTATGTCGTCGACGCCGTGAATGCCATCACCCCCGCGACCGCGGCGACGCTGCAACAGGCGCATCTCGCATTTCGCGACGCACGCGCGGCCGAGCGGAACCTCGAATCGCAAAAAGCGAGCTACCAGCTCGCGTCACGATTGTTCGCGAGCGCCGGCAGCCCGTTTCGACTCTTCGCGGACCTCGGCTACGCGGTGCCGGTGATTTCCGAGGCCGACGGCGCGGCCCGCGCGCGGGCACTCATCGAGCCGCTCGCCCGCGAGGCTCGTGCGCGGGGATACCAGCACCTCCTCGCCCGGATTCAGGCCGTGCTCGCACATGCGCTGATCTACGACAGCCGCTATGTCGACGCGCTCGAGAAGTACGACATCGCACTCAAGGGCTACCACCGCGCGCACGATCCCGAAGGCGTGGGGACGATCCACATCCGCCAGATCGGCATCTATCGCGTGCTGGGCCAACCCGATCAGGCCTGGCGCGAAGTGATTCAGGCGCAGCGGTACCGCGGTCATCTCGTCGAGGTGCGGGACCAGCATCTGCTTCTGGGAGAGACCGCGGATGCCGCCGTTGCGCTTGGACACCCCCGCATCGCGCTGCTCTATCAAAACAGCGCGTTGCGCCGCTTTCGGCAGGACCTGGCCGCACTGCCACCGGAACGGATGAAGGAGATCAAAGGACTGCAACGTCAGGTCGGGATCGCTCTGCGGGCACGCGCCGCAATCTATTTTCATCTCGAGCGTTACGACCGGGCGCAGAAGGATCTGGCGGACACGATTGCACTCGCTGGGCAGGAGGGAGCCGTCTATCGCCGCGGTGTGCTCGCACGCGCGAAGGAAGTGCAGGGGCAGTTGCTGCTTCGCACCGATCCGAATCGAGCCGCGGTGGCGTTCAACGAAGCGCTCGCTCTCACGGCCGACAGCGAATACCGCACCTTTCGCGCCGCCTTGCTCGCTCAGCGCGCCGAGGCGCAGCGGCGCGCGGGTCGTCATGCCGAGGCGGAGAACGACCTTCGGAGTGCGCTCGCCGAATTGCGCGCCGAAGAAGAAGACATCCTCGCCAGCCGCCGGCGCGGAGAGCGCGAGAACATCTGGAGCTCCTACTTCTCGCGATTTCAGGAAACGTATCACCGCCTCATCCGCCAACTCGTCGACGCGGGACGACATGAAGAGGCATTCCGCTACGCGGAGAGAGCGCGGGCGTTCGAGCCGCTGAATCTCATCCTGCAACTCTCGTTTGTGCCGAAAGCGTTTCGCGAGCTCACGCCCGACGGCGACGCCATCGAAGTCTCGAAGATCCGTGCCGCGCTCCCGGCTGGCACGTTCCTTCTCGAATACGCGGTTCTCGCGGACCGCACGTACTTGTGGATCATCTCGCGCGATCGCTTCGAGCACCTGACATTGCAGGCGGGCCGCGCGGACATCGAGCGATGGAGCGAAGCCATTCAGGGTGCGGCGAGCGACCACGACGCACGTGCATTCGAGAACGCCCTCGAGGTCCCGTTCGGCGCATTGATCGCCGAGCCGCTGCGCAGAATTGGCTCGGAGGCGCAGACGCTGGTCTTCGTTCCAGACGGCGCGATGCACGGACTTCCCCTCGGCGTACTGCGCGATCCGGCAACGAAGAAGCACGTCCTCGAACATGCTCCGGTCGAGATCGCGGGAAGTGCGTCGCTCTACCTTTTCTCTCTGCTCCGCGATCAGGAGCTGAAGTCGAGCGGAGCTCCGTCGGCGCTGCTCATCGGCGATCCCGCGTTCAATGCTCAGTTGCCGCTGGCCCGAGAGCTGGAGTCGCTGCCGTACGCACGCCAGGAATCGGAGCGCATCGAGCAGCTGTATGCGCCCCATGCCGATCTGCGCGTCGCCGCCGAGGCGACCGTTCCCGAGTTCATTCGTCTCGCGCAGAAACACAGCATCGTGCACATCGCCGCGCACGCCATCGTCAACGCACAGGTACCGTCACGATCGCTGCTGCTGCTCGCACCGTCCGCGGAGCACAACGGAATGCTCGACGCGCAGGAGCTTCTCACTCGATTGCGGCTCGATCACACGCGGCTGGTCGTGTTGTCGGCGTGCAGCAGCGCGGGCGGACTTCCGGTCGGTCCTGAAGGCGTCGCTCCGCTGGTGCGGCCGCTCATCACCGCGGGCGTTCCGGGAGTCATCGGAAGTCTTTGGGACGTCGACGACGCCACAGCGGCGGAGCTTCTCGTGTCTTTTCACCGTCACTATCGAAACGGCAGCGATGCGGCGCTCGCACTCCAAAGCGCTCAACTCGATCTGCTGAGGAACAAGAACCCCGGGTTGTCGTCGGTCCTCGCGTGGGCCCCGTTCCAGGTGATCGGACACGCGTCATCACCGTTCGCAGCTCGGACAGACGAAGCAAAGGAGAAGCCTCCGTGAACTTTCTCGTACGCATCCTGTTCAGCGGCCTGATGGCCCTCGTTCCCAACGAAGACGGCACCGAGCTGACCGTCCTCCTCCTCAACGTCAATCACGCCTACCACACCTCGGACGGCGCCCATGTCGAGCATCACAATCCCTACCTGATCGCTCGTGCCGGGAACTGCACCGGCCAATGCCCGAAGCGCGACGCCACCGTCGCAGCACCGCTCTTCCCCGACAAATCCGGCACCGTTGCGCTCGACGCGCTCGAAGCGGCGGTCGGCGGCGGCGGCGCGTGGCTGCTCTCCGGCTCCGAGCTTTCGATTCGCAAAGGCAGTACGAGCGATCCCGAGCTGCCCGCGCTCGCATTGCGCACCAACGTCCGCGGCACCGACAACGGAGAGCCGCTGATGATTCCGACGACGTCGACCGAGCGCGAGGACTTCAGTTGGATCGCCCGCCTCGAAGAGCTCTGCCCGACCTGCACGCTCAATCCCGACATCCTGGCCACGCAGCCGCCGGAGGGGCTCGTCGTCGCACGCCTGCGTCTGCGCAGCGGCAAGGTCTTCACCTACTCCGTCGCGCGGATCGGAACCAACGTCACGCCCGTGCATTTCAAACGGCTCGACGGCACCGGCACCGCGGCGGCGTACTCGCAGGCCATCACCACGTGGGTCGGCGCGGACATCGAGGTGTCGGGCGACAGCATCGAGATCGTCGAAGAGAAATTCGACGGCGGCACCGGGCGCTCGATGATTCTCGAGCCCGACGCCAACGACAAGATCGAGATCGCGGTCCTGAACCTCCCGTCGTTCGTCCCGCCGGCGTCGCCGTCGAACGCCATGCCGCAGGTCGGCAAGCATTTCGAGGCCTACTACGACCTCACGCAGACGCCGCCGACGAAAGAGGAACGCCTCGTTCCGCGCGCGGGCGCGGCCTCCAGCACCGCGACGTATTCGGAGGTCGCCTGGCAAACCATTCACCCACAGGCGACGCTCTGGTCGGACCTGCTCAACGCCATCAGGCTCGACGTCGGACGCGGCCCTTACGATCGGCTGCTCTGTCCTCCCATCGTGCCGTAAATGTTGGAACGGTTCGCCGCCGCGAGGTGGCGAACCGTTTGCTTTTTTTTCGGGGGAGCGATGAAGAATTTGGTGTGGATCCTCACGATCGTGATGTTCGCGTGCGAAACGCGAAACGACGGCCGCATCACCGCGGCCAGTTCGTTCACCGAGCGCTTCGCCAGATCGCGCTTTGCGGATTGGCACATCCGGGCCAAAGCCGCGGGCGAAGATTGCGCGGTGCTGCTCGTCGAGACCGCGATGATCATGGACGAGTCGATGATCGAGGCGATGCACTACGGTGCAGGCGCTTATGACGTCTACAGCGGCGGCGTCCAGCAGTTCTGCCGCGAGCGCACGTTCCGCGCCGTCGTGTACAGAGATCCCTCGCTGCGGACCTGGACGTACGGCGCCGTCAATGCAAACGAGGCGGAGACCCTGCGGCCCTGTCGTTGACCAGGCGGCGCCACTAATTCGCGCAAAATCTGTCTCTTGGAGGGCTCCCCAAAAACGCATTACGGAGGCTGGTCCTGCGCGTCCACATCGCTATCTTTCTGTTTGCTGTCATCGCCGGCGCGAGCAGTGTCGATCCACAACCTGCACCCGGACGGCGACGCGCGCTTCTGATCGGCATCAACGACTACACCGCGTCACGCCTCGGACATCCACGCACGGCTCCCGCGCCCGGCCGCGAATGGCCGAACCTCTCCGGCGCCGTCAACGACGTCGAGATCCTGCGGGACATGCTGATCCGCGATCATGGGTTCGAGCGCCGCGACATCGCCACGCTCACCGATCAGGACGCGACGCGCAGCGCGATTCTCGAAGCGATCGATCGGCATCTTCTGAAGCCCGCGGCGAAAGGCGACGTGTTGTTTCTGTACTACGCCGGACACGGATCGCAGGTGCGCAACTCTCTTTCCGACGAACCGGACCGCCTCGACGAGTCGTTCGTCGCCGCCGACTCGCGCCTCGGGGCGCGCGACATCCGCGATAAGGAATTGCGGCGGATCTTCAATCGCATTCTCGATCGCGGCGCGCGTCTGACGGTGTTTCTCGATGCCTGTCACAGCGGCTCTGGCGCGCGCGGCCGGACGACCGGCGTGCGTTACCGCCGCGTGCGGCGCGATGACCGCGACGTCGCCGACGGTAGTAAGCACGGTCCGCGGCCGGAAGACCGCGGCGCGCTCGTCATCTCCGCGGCGCAGGATTACGACACTGCGTGGGAGAAGCGCGACGAAGACGGAAAGATGCACGGCGCGTTTTCCTGGGCGTGGATCCGCGCGATGCGCGATGCGTCCCCACGCGAGTCCGCGCAGGAAACGTTCCTGCGCGCGACGGCGCGCCTTCGCGCGGAAACGCCGTTTCAGGAGCCGGTGTTGGCCGGCAATGCCGACGTGCGCCTCCATCCGTTCCTCGGCGTGCGCACCGATCTCCGTGACGACCGTACGGTCATCGGCGTGGAGCGCGTGCTGAGCGACGGCACTGTGCTTTTGCAGGGCGGATGGGCGAATGGCCTCTCGGTCGGCGTCGCGGTGCGTATGGTGAGCGACGATGCGAACATCAAGTCGCTCCTGACGATCACGGAAATCCTGGGTCCCGGAAGGAGCGCGGCGCACATCGAAACGTTGCCGCAGGCCGTGCGTTCCGGCGCACTCGTGGAAGTCGTGGGCTCGGCTGCACCGGTCGTTCGCTCGTGGCAACTCCTCGAATCAGCGCCGGAGATGCGCGCGCCCTACGGTCTCGCGTTGCGTCACGCGCGCGGCGGTGAACCGGGGCGCATCATTCTGCGCGCCGCGACGCCACTCCCGACAGACGTTCCGCCGCGCTACTACTACGTGCTCGCGATCGACGATCTCGGCAGAAGTTCTCTTGTGTTCCCGCGAGGCGGCTCTGTCGAGAACCGTTTCCCCATCGAACCGACGACACCCGAGATTTCCCTCGGCGACCACGCCGCGATCGAGGACGACACGGACGCGTTGTTTCTGCTGACGATCGACGAGCCTCTGCCAAACCCCTGGATTCTCGAAACGGATGGTATCCGCGCACCGGCCATGACATCGGGGACGTGGTCGATCGAAAAACTCGCGTACGCGAAAAAAGATCGCTCCAAGACACCACAACGTGTCGCCGATGGTGTCTAGAAGATCGACCTTCTCCCCGAAGGCGATCCGCTTGCGTACTGATTCACTCACTCTTCAACGACCGTGGGCGTTGATTGCTCCGAGGGGGGAAGGTCAGTCTGTGGAGTGCGGAGGCAACGCCTCCGCTTTCCAATTTGCGCCCAAACAGAAAGCGGAGGCGTTGCCTCCGCTTTCCACATCAGCCCTACGTTTCGCAGCGCCTTACGGCGCCGCGTGTTTCACCGCGTGCCCGCGGACCGTGCTCCCCTCGAGCGCCGCGAAGTTCAGCGACGCGAAGTTCACAGCGGGAAACATCAGCGTGCACGGCGACACGTCGCTGGGACCGGCGCTGGTCAGGTTTCCTTCGACGCAGTTCGAGTAGTGGTGATGCGCGCCCATGAGATGTCCCATCTCGTGCGCCATGACTTCAGCCGTCGCATCGACGTTCGGATTGAGCCCGAGCGAGTTCAGCGTACCGGTGTTGCCAGTCGTTGGATTCTCGATATCGCGGATGTCGCTGACGACGAAAAAGGACGTGTCGTCCCAGCGGACGCCGCCGATGCAGTCGGCCTGACCGACCACCGTGCCTGCGCCGCCCGTCGCGGCCTGCATTTCCTTCGTCGTGAAGACGCCCACGAGGTCGACGCCTTTCGGCGGCTTCCCGCCCACCGATGCCTTCGCTGCCGCGATCAACTGATCGGAGACTGACGTCGTGTACGACACCGTCTTCGTTCCCTTGAGCACGAGACTGATGTTCAGCGGCCGATAGGATTCGGCAGCGCGGGCCATGACCTGCTGCGCGACCGCGGCGTCCGTGCCGTCGAGCAGAAGCAGGACCGAGAGCTCGACCATCTGACCGGAGTCGAGCACCGGCAGCATCACTTCCTCCGGCACGGCCTCGAGGCATTCGCGCACCGCGTCGACCGGCTGCTTCCTCGTCGCCTGCGCGACACCCGAATACGACGAGCCGGGATTGATGACGTAAGGCTGCACGCGCACGTCGTAGTACGCGGAACTGCCGTCGTTGTCGATCACGGCCGATTCATAGCCGTCGCCGTCGGCGTTGTTCGCGATCTGGATGCCTTTGTCGTTGTAGATATAGAGGTCGTAGTCATCGCTCTCGAATCCCTGCGCCGGAGCGATGGCAAAGAGGACCTGCTTGATGCCCGAGGCGACGGTCAGACGGTAGCTATCGCACACCGGCTGCCCAAGGTCGCACGGAACCTGTTTGACGGCACCACCGGTCGTGGCCGGATTCGGGACGTAGAACGGTCCGCCCGCCCAAACCGATTCTTCCTTCTGCCCTCCCAGATTCCCATTGGCCGGTTCGGCGGCAAAAGCGGAAAACGCGAAAACGCTCAGTACGGCAAGAATCCCGAGACCCCCAAGACGGAACTTCATGACTCTGCTCCTCTCCATTGTTTGAAGGCTGGTAGTAACACTACCTCTGTAAAAAGGCAGGGACAGCAATTGAGATGCCAAGATGGTAGTGCCACGACCAATGCTCTAGGACGTAGAACTCTTTGCTCCCTCGCGCGACCGAGGAACAATCATTCTCTTGAACCGCCCCTACGCCGAACTGCGCGCCTCCTCCGCGTTCTCCTTTCTCGACGGCGCGTCGCTCCCCGAGGACCTCATTCATTTCGCCGCCGCGAATGACGTTCCGGCGATGGCGCTTCTCGACAAGAACGGCGTTTACGGCGCGCCGCGCTTCTACTCCGCCGCAAAAAAAACCGGCGTGCGCGCGCTCATGGGCGCCGACATCGTGCTCACCGACGACACGACGCTGAGCCTCCTCGTCGAGAGCCGCAGCGGCTACAAAAACCTCTGCCAGCTCCTCACCGCCTCCGCGCTGCCGAACCCCAAAGGCGAGGCGCGCGCGACGTGGAAGCTCGTCGAGCAATACAACGAAGGACTCCGCTGTCTCACTCGCGCCGACGAAGCGACACTGCACAAGATCAGTGGCATCTTCAAAGGCCGCACGCACGTCGAGCTGCAGCGTCACTACCGCCGCGACGAGGAGCATCACAACATCCGCCTAGTCGATCTCGCCCGGAAACTGCGTCTACCGATCGTAGCGACGAACGGCGTCCGCTACGCGCGCGCGCAGGACAAAGAGCTCCACGACGTCCTCACCTGCATCCGCGAAGGCCACAACGTCGACACCGCCGGCACGCTCCTCGGCGTCAATCGCGAGAGACACATCAAGAGCGGCGCGGAGATGACGCGCCTCTTCGCCGATCTCCCCGAGGCCATCGACGGCGCGTGGAACCTCGCGAACACGCTCGAGTTCACTCTCGCCGACCTCGGCTATCAGTTCCCCGACTATCCACTCCCGCCCGGCGAGACGAACGACTCGTTTCTTCGCAAGATGACGTGGAACTCCGCGAGGGTGCGCTTCCGCCCCCTGACCTCGAAAGCACAGGCGCAGCTCGAGAAAGAGCTGAACATGATCGAGAAGCTCGAGCTCGCGGGCTACTTCCTCATCGTCTGGGACATCGTCCAGTTCTGCAATCGCGAGAAAATCCTCGTGCAGGGCCGCGGCTCCGCCGCGAACTCCGCGGTCTGCTACGCGCTCGGCATCACCGCCGTCGATCCCGTGAAGATGGAGCTGCTCTTCGAGCGCTTCCTCTCCGAGGAGCGCGG
>Ga0075431_100004946_pt1 | contig 13119 bp, 9 predicted proteins | sample RhiMetdeltSRZDD5_FD_75297 | JGI IMG/M metagenome (GOLD analysis project Ga0075431, IMG submission 75297) | Populus rhizosphere microbial communities from Tennessee, USA - Rhizosphere MetaG P. deltoides SRZDD5 | ecosystem: Host-associated > Plants > Roots > Rhizosphere > Soil | place: USA... | reverse complement strand
CAGCGAAAATATGTCGGATACTTCTCGCGGAGCGCCGGAACGTAGGCCAGTGAGCTCGAAAGGTGGTCGCGCATACGCCGGCGCGCGTCCGTGGCATCCCCGGCCAAGATAGCCTTCACGATCAGCCCGTGACCGCGGACGATCTCCTGCGATTTTCCGGCAACCGGAAGGTGCAGACGCCTGATGCGATCGATGTGACCGCTCCGCAGTCGCAGGAATGCGTAAAGGTCGGAGACGCCCGCCGCCTCGAAGATTCGCGCGTGGAACTCCTGGTCGAGTTGGTCGAATCCCGAGAGGTCCGCACGCTCTGCGGCCGCTTTCTGTCGTGCAACCAGATCACGCAAGACGTGGACCACCGACTTGTCGGGCGCCGTGGAGAGCATCTCGACGGCCTCAAGCTCAAGTGCCCGCCGCAAAAACTGCGTCTGTCTCGCCTTGCCAATGTCGATGAGGCTGACGCGTGTCGCACTCTGAGGAACGATGTCAACGAGACCTTCCTCCGCGAGACGCGCCAGGGCATCGCGAATGGGTGTAGAGCTACGCCCGAACGATACCTGCAGCTGTGACCGGTCGATGGCGCTGCCGGGCTCCAGCTCAAGCGCAATAATCGCGCTACGAAGGTTCTCGTAGATCTGGACCGCAGCTTGCCGGGCGGGGTCGAGCGTTCGCCGGCCTCCTAGGGCGTGCCCGTCCCGCTCAAGTGAAACCACCTTCATGCACCCCTCATGGCTCGTTTTCCTCGCACCGTAGAACGCGATGGCAAGTAAAGCAATTGCCGCACTAACGCGCATATATTGACAACTGATGCATTAGTTTGTTGACGAGCACAGCCTCCGGCACCTACAAGGGAGGGCGCCTAAGCCTCGGCTTTGGCCGCCAACGTGCCGAGCCAAGGCAAGGCCGGAGCGTAGGACTGCGCTCCGCAAGAATTCGAAGAGATCGGGAGCCCTCAAGGAGAGCCACAAATGACTACAACAATGGCCCACCGCGGTTTCAACGTGAAGCTGTTTCCACTCACGGCGACCGTGACCGCCTTGCTCGGTTGCTCGCTAACCGTGTCAGCGCAAACGCTGCCGCCGCTGACGGTTCCTCCGGCACAGACGTTCCCTAATGCCATCTACCCGAAAGTCGCAGAACACCTGAACCGGGCACGCGAGATTGCGGGCGACGATCTGTACCCGGCGTTCATGCGTCGCTGTGTCCTTTCGCAGATTTACTCGCAGTACGCCAACAGCGCCGAGGATCCGCTGCAATTGCATCCACGGCAGGTGTTCGACAACTTGTACTTCATCGGCCAAGGTGCCGTGTCGGCGTGGGCCGTCAAGACCAGCCTCGGTCTGGTGATCATCGACTCCCTCAACAATGCGAGCGAGGCCGAATTCATCCTGGTGGAGGGACTGAGGAAGCTCGGGTTGAATCCCGCCGCGATGAAGTACGTGATCATTACGCACGAGCACGGCGATCACTACAACGGCGTGCGGTATCTGCAGGATACCTACGGCGTGCTGGCGGTGGCGTCCGACATCGCGTGGACGACGATGGACAACGGAAGCCCCACGCGCCCGCGACGCAACATCACGGTTTATGACGGCCAGGACTGGCACGTGGGCGACACCACGTTCCACTTCACGGTGACGCCGGGGCATACCCCAGGTGCCCTGTCGACAATCTTGCCGGTGTACGACCATGGGCGTCGCCATATGGGCGCGATTTACGGCGGCTTCGGTATCCCAGGGTCACAGCCCAACAAGATACTGCAGCTTCAATCGCTCGATCGCTTTGCCCAGGCGACACGGCGGGCGAACGTGGATGTGCTGCTGGCCAATCACCAGACGCAGGACATGAGCCTGTACAACCTCGACTTGCTGAACCATCGCCGACTGCACCAGCGCTTCGAGGAGCTGAACTCGGCACCTGGCTATTACCCGGAGCTCCCTTGGTCGGCGTTCCGTGACCCGCATCCCTACGTCGTCGGCGAGCGCACGTACCAGCGTTACATCGATCTGCAGCAGGAGTGCATCCGGGTGTCAGCGGCGCGCGCAGGACAGCAACTTTCAGTAGACGGGGCTCCGGTAGTCACGAGACTGGAACCAGCTTTCCGCCGGGAGCCCCACTGACGCCAGAAGGCCGGAGCGCGGGACCGCGCTCCGCAACACGTCGAAGAGATCGGGAGCCCTCAAGGAGAGCCGTAGATGACCACAAGAATGACCCGCCGCGGCTTCAACGTGGCTGTCGCCGCGTTGGCCATGGCAGGCGGTATTGCATCTGCCTTCGCGCAGTCGTATCCCTCAAAGCCGATTACCATCATCGTGCCGTTTCCTCCCGGAGGCGCCTCGGACATCACGGCCCGCGCGGTGGCTGCGAGCCTGGAGCCGGCGCTCGGCCAGCCGATCGTCATCGAGAACAAGCCGGGGGCGAATGGCGGCATCGGAGCCAGCTTCGTCAAGCAGGCAAAGCCCGACGGCTACACGCTGCTGGTCGGCTCGATCGGCGTCTACGCCATCAACCCGGTGCTGTATCCAAAGCTGCAGTACGATCCGCCGAAGGATTTCGATCTCCTCACCGTCGCCGTGCGCACCCCGAATGTTCTCGTGGCCAGCACGCAGTTCGCTCCATCATCCGTGAGCGAGCTCATCGCCCAGATGAAAAAGACGCCGGGCACAGTGACATTTGCCAGTTCAGGCGCGGGCTCCTCCGACCATCTGACTGCAGCTCTGTTCTGGCAGAAGACCGGTACAAGCGGATTGCACGTCCCATACAAGGGAGGCGGTCCTGCAATGACCGACCTCATCGGCGGGCACGCGAATGTCTCGTTTCAAAATCTCGGCGCAGTGTCCAACCACATCAAGGCGGGCAAGCTGAAGCTTCTGGCGGTTGCGAGCGACAAGCGGACGACGGAGTTTCCCGATGCGCCCACGCTGGCGGAGGCGGGCGTCTCAGGTGTCGAGGTCTTCTCCTGGCAGGCCCTTGCGGCGCCGAAAGGGCTTCCGCCCGACGTAAAGACTAAGCTCGAGGCCGCGGTCATTGCGGCAGTCAAGAACCCGGCAACAGACAAGCGCCTTTCCGACATTGGCTTTCAGATCGTCGGCAATTCCTCCGCGCAGTTCGCCGAGTTCCTGAATGCCGAGATCGCGCGTTGGCGCGAAGTCGTGACTGTTGGAAAGATAACAATCGACCAGTAGGGGGCCTTCCTCGGCGCTGTCTTGTGCTCTGGGGGCGACGGCGCCGAGGAAGAATCATGGCTCTCCGTGCGACAACCAGATCGACGGTTGCGCCCTGGCGCAGCCGGTGCTTCCGCCCTCGTTGCGATCGCTCGGTCCGCCGCGGTTCCGCCGGCCATGCGCGTCGTGCGTGACGAGAAGTACACATGAAGGCGATATCGAGTCCGAAGGACTTCTGGGCTGGCGTGATCTATGTCGGCACAGGGCTGGCTGCCCTTTGGTGGGGCTCCGAGTACCGCATGGGCTCGGCTGGCCGGATGGGGCCGGGCTACTTCCCAAGAGCCCTGGCCGTCCTGCTGCTATGCATCGGCATCATTGCCCTTGTGCGAGCCTTCGTGGCCAAGGGATCGCCCATCGGCATGACGGCGTGGAAGCCGTTGCTGATCGTCCTCGCGTCTTGTGCCTTGTTCGGGCTCACTCTGCCGAGGTTGGGTCTAGGCGCAGCCTTGCTTGTGCTGTGTCTCGGGAGCGCTGCGGCGAGCCGCGAGTTCAGGTTCGATCCGGTCGCAGCAATGGGCCTGGTGGGACTCATCGTCTTTTGCGCAATCGTCTTCGTCAAAGGGCTCGGCGTTCCCATGCCATTGCTCGGCTCGTGGCTGGAGCCAGTCCTCGGCGATGCTCTACCCTGGCTACGGTAAGCAGCATGGATGTCATCAGTAACCTGCTGCTCGGTCTCTCCGTTGCGGTGAGTGTGCAGAATCTCTGGTGGTGTCTTGTTGGATGCTTCCTGGGCACGGCAATCGGCGTGCTTCCGGGTCTCGGGCCGGCCGCGACCATCGCCATGCTGTTGCCTGCCACCATCGGCTTGCCGCCGCTTTCAGCCCTGATCATGCTGGCCGGCATTTTCTACGGCGCGCAGTACGGCGGCTCGACGACGGCGATCCTTGTCAACCTGCCTGGCGAGATGTCGTCCGTGGTGACGGCCATCGACGGCCACCAGATGGCGCGGCAAGGCAAGGCCGGCCGAGCGCTCGCGATCGCGGCAATGGCCTCGTTCTTCGCTGGAAGCGTGTGTACCCTGCTGATCGCGATGTTCGCTCCGCCGCTTGCCGCGGTCGCTCTGCAGTTCGGCCCGGCGGAATATTTCTCGTTGATGGTGCTTGGGCTCGTCGCATCGATCGTGCTCGCAAATGGCTCGATCCTGCACGCACTCGGAATGATCGTTTTGGGCTTGTTGCTGGGCTTGATTGGCACCGACGTGAACTCTGGTGCCCAGCGGTACACATTCGGTCTACCGGAACTCGCTGATGGCATCGGTTTTGTGATCGTGGCCATGGGCATGTTCGGGGTGGGCGAGATCATCGCCAATCTCGAGACCGGGAACCGCGGCCACAAGACCGTCATGGGCATTTCGCGCCTCTTGCCGACCGGCGATGACCTTCGGCGAATGATAGCCCCGACCTTGCGCGGCACGGCACTCGGGTCGGCTCTCGGGATCTTGCCGGGCGGTGGCGCAACGCTCGCATCCTTCAGCGCGTACGCGCTTGAAAAGAAGGTCTCCAGAAACAGGCATGAGTTCGGCAACGGCGCCGTCGAAGGCGTCGCTGCACCGGAGAGCGCGAACAACGCCGGCGCGCAGATGTCGTTCATTCCGATGTTGACGCTCGGCATCCCGGCCAATCCCGTCATGGCGCTCATGATCGGCGCCATGATCGTGCAGGGTATCCAGCCCGGCCCCAGCGTCATCACGGAGCAGCCGACGCTCTTTTGGGGTCTGATCGCCTCGATGTGGGTCGGCAACCTGATGCTGCTGGTCCTGAACCTGCCTCTCATCGGTTTCTGGGTGAAATTGATCTCGGTGCCGTACAAGTATCTCTATCCGATGATCCTCGCCTTCTGCGCCATCGGCGTCTACTCGCTTTCGAATACCACGTTCGACGTGTTCTTGATGGTCCTGTTCGGTGGCCTTGGCTACGTCTTCAAGAAGCTGGATTGCGAGCCGGCGCCCATGCTGCTCGGTTATATCCTTGGACCAATGATGGAAGAATACCTCCGCCGCACATTGCTGATCGCGAAGGGCGATCCTCAGGTGCTGATCACGCGCCCGATCAGCGCGACCCTTCTCGCCCTTGCCGTCATCCTGCTGGGCGTCGTTCTGTTGCCCAGCCTCAGGGCAAGCCGCGAAGCCGCATTCAAGGACGGCTGATGTGCGTCGGCTGGACGATCCTTGGGACTCCAGGCATGCTATTCAAGCAAAGAGCGAATCGTGGACGCAAGAGAAGGTCGACGCATGTCCGTCCGCAAGACGCCGGATAAGCTCCGCTCAGCCCGCTGGTTCGCGCCGGACGACCTGAGGTCGTTTGGCCATCGCTCGCGCATGAACCAGATCGGCTACGATGTTTCGGAGTTCGCAGGCAAGCCGATCATCGGCATCATCAATACGTGGTCGGACTTCGCCCAATGCCATGCGCATTTCAAGCATCGCGTCGACGACGTGAAGCGTGGCGTGCTGCAGGCCGGGGGCTTTCCCGTCGAGCTGCCGGCCATCTCTCTCAGCGAGAGCACGGTCAAGCCGACCACCATGCTCTACCGCAACTTCCTTGCCATGGAGACGGAGGAGCTGATCCGATCCCAGCCGGTCGACGGCGTCGTGCTCATGGGCGGCTGCGACAAGACCACGCCCGGTCTCATCCTCGGGGCGACCAGTGCAGGTGTACCGGCCATTTTTGTTCCGGCCGGGCCGATGCTGCGTGGTAACTGGGATGGCAAGACCCTGGGCTCGGGTTCGGACGCCTGGAAATACTGGGACGAGCGGCGCGCGGGCAACATCTCCGACAACGACTGGAACGAGATGCAGGCGGGCATCGCCCGCTCTTACGGCGTGTGCATGACCATGGGCACCGCCTCGACCATGACGGGCCTCGCCGATGTTCTGGGCATGTGCCTGCCCGGAACCTCGTCTATTCCGGCCGCCGACAGCAAGCATGTGCGCATGTGCTCGGCGGCAGGCCGGCGCATCGTGGGCATGGTGTGGGAGGATCTGACCCCTTCGCGCATCTTGACCCGTGGCGCATTTCAGAACGCCATCCACGTCGCGATGGCCATGGGATGCTCGACCAATGCGGTCGTGCACATCCTCGCCATGGGGCGACGTGCAGGGCATGCAATCGGCCTTGAGGACTTCGACGAAGCGAGCCGCAAGATCCCCGTGATCGCCAATGTAAGGCCCTCCGGCGACAAGTACCTCATGGAGGATTTCTACTATGCCGGTGGGCTTCTGGGCCTGATGTCGCGGCTCAAGTCACAGCTTGACCTTACGCAGATCAACGCGAGTGGAAAGCCGTGGGTTGAGAGCCTCGAAGGAGCGACTGTCTTCGACGATGACGTGATCCGGCCGCTCGACAGGCCGATCTACGAGCAAGGCGCATTGGCCGTCCTCAAGGGCAATCTCGCTCCCGACGGGTGCGTCATCAAGCCGAGCGCGTGCGATCCGCGTTTCCTCAAGCACACGGGGCCGGCGCTGGTGTTCGATACCTATGAAGAGCTCAAGAAGAACATCGATCGGGCGGATCTCGACGTTACGGCGGACACTGTGCTGGTGCTGCGCAATGCCGGACCGCAAGGCGGCCCCGGCATGCCGGAATGGGGTATGCTCCCGATCCCGACCAAGCTCGTGAAGCGGGGCGTTCGCGACATGGTCCGCATCTCGGACGCGCGCATGTCCGGTACGAGCTACGGCGCGTGCATCCTGCATGTGGCGCCGGAGAGCTACGTCGGCGGGCCGCTCGCGCTGGTGAGAACTGGCGATAGGATCACGATCGACGTGCCGCAGCGCTCCATCACGCTCAATGTACCGCCGGCAGAGATGGCGAAGCGGCGGGCAGAATGGAAGCCGCAACCGCCCCGCTATGAACGGGGTTACGGGTGGATGTTCTCCCGGCACATCAAGCAGGCCAGCGAGGGCTGCGACTTCGATTTCCTCGAAACGGGCTTCGGTCGCCCGGTACCCGAGCCTGACATCAATTGACAGACGCACACAGGGACTCGACGAATGGCACTCAAGCCCGCGACACGCGACAACCTGCAGACGGTTTCTACGGCAACGATCACGACCGCGCTTTTCAAGCGCGGCTTCCGCAACCAGATGATCCAGGGCGCCGTACCGCTGCGACCGGGAAAACCGACCATGGTCGGGGAGGCGTACACGCTGCGCTACATGCCGGCGCGAGAGGACCGCAACCCGATCACCGTGTTCCAGGACCGGGCCCATCCGCAGCGCAAGGCCGTGGAGGAGTGTCCGCCGGGGGCGGTGTTTGTCATCGACAGCCGGAAGGACCCGCGCGCGGCATCGGCGGGGGCCATCCTCGTGACCCGGCTGCAGGTCCGTGGCGTGGCGGGCATCGTCACCGACGGCGGCTTTCGCGACTCGGCAGAGATCGGCGCGCTCGACATTCCCGCCTATCATGTGCGGCCGGCGGCGCCCACGAATCTCACCCGTCACGAGGCCATCGACATCAACGTTCCGATCGGCTGCGGCGATGCGCCAGTGTTTCCGGGCGACGTGATCGTGGGCGATGATGACGGCTGCGTTGTGATCCCGGCGGAGCTTGCCGACGAGATCGCGGTCGAGGCGGTCGAGATGACCTTGTTTGAGGACTTCGTGAGCGAGAAGGTGAGAGAGGGACGCTCCATTCTCGGCCTGTATCCGGCCACCGACCCGCAGACCAAGGTCGACTTCGAGAATTGGCGCAAGGTCAAAGGCCGTTAGCCCCACGGCGGTCTTGCCGTTGCTCCGTGCGCTTACGCGCGAGCGGCACTCGGCTTGCGGGCGAGCTGCAATGACGCTCTGCGGGAGCGGGGCAGCTCAAAATCCATCTCCCCGGCGACATCATGAAGAATATCGCAGAATTCAACGGCAAGGCGGGCCGGAGGGCGGTCCCTCGCCGTCAGAATGCGAGCGAGGCTCTTGGTCGGCGGAGCCAGCGTGCGCGCCGTCAGATCGGATCCCCAGGCGGTGAGGCAGGAGAAGCCATCGAGCAGGGCTACACCGGCCCCGGCGCGGACGAGCGACAATGCCATGGTGGACTGTGTGACCTCGACGGCGAACCGGAGCGGAACGTTTGCATCCGCGAACATCCGCTCGACCTGGACGCCGAGAGGCAAGTGGCGGCTCAGGCCAATCAGTTGCTCATCCTTGATATCGGAGGGCGTTAGCGTTTTCTTCTGAGCCAAGCGGTGTTGGCGGGGCATCACGCAGCCCAGATCCGTCGAGCAGAGCTCCGTGATGGTCACGCCCAGCTTCGCTATGGGACCGATGATGATACCCAGGTCGGCCCGCTGATTGCTGACCAGATTGGCGATCTCGTGCGCACTGTGGGCCAGGAGCCTGACGAGCACGTGGGGGCAAGCGTGCTTGAACCTCTGCACGGCAGTCGGGACCAGCCCGTTCGCCAGCGCCGGAATTGCAGCAACGGTCAGTGTCCCTCTCTGACCCGATCTGAGCTCACCTGCAAGCCGCTGCACCGCATCGATCGCCGCGAAGGCGCCGACCGTCTCGGGAAACAGCGCATCGGCCTCGGCGGTCGCGCGCAGCCGCTTCCTCTCGCGCCGAAACAGCGGAAAGCCAATTCGCTCCTCGGCCTGCCGAAGCAGGCGGCTCGCCGCAGGCTGGGAATTCCTCAGTGCTTCGGCCGCTGCGGTGATGGAGCCGAGCTCCATGACGCGGCGGAAAACGTCCATCTCACGCAGGGTCAGCGTCACTCTTCATAACCTCAGGGCATGATGTCAGCCGCTATAAGCATTTTGAATTGATAAGCGCGGCGCCCACAATGGTGAAAAAAGGAGAGTGCGCCGTGAAGATCGTAGAGATCCGGGGGTTTCACGTTGGCTTCTCGCCGACACCGGCACTCGGCAATGCGCGCACCTTCATTCGTCGACGCGATTTTCTGCTTCTCCAGGTCGTCACTGACGATGGCATATGCGGCTGGGGCGAAGTGTTCTCCTCCCCCCATGCTGCCGGTGCGCTGATCCAATCCCGCTTCGCGGGGCTGGTTCTGGGCCAATCGCCTCTGGAATATGGGCGGCTGTGGGAGGCGATGCTGAGCACGGTCGGCTACGACCGGCGCGGCGTCGCGATCATGGCCATTTCCGTGATCGACATGGCGCTCCACGAGATCGCCGCCAAGGCCCAGAACGTCAGCGTGGCAGCGATGCTGGGCGGCGCGCTGCGCGATCGGGTCCTCGCCTATGCCAGCGGCCCGTTCATCGTGGACAGCGAGGCGCCATACGCGCGCTATGCTGTCGAGGTTGAAGCCTATCTCGCGCGCGGTTTTCGGGCCATCAAGCCGCGCGCCGGTGTCGATCCCAAGGCGGACGGTCGCATGGCGCTCGCCCTGCGTTCGCTTGTGGGTGCGGAAGTCGGCCTGATGGTCGATCTCAACCAGGGGTATACGGCCCGGGCGGCGATCTCTTCGGCGCGGCGGATGGAGGAGGCGGACCTGCTCTGGATCGAGGAGCCGGTGCTGCCGGAGGATATTGAAGGCTACCGGGCCGTGGCCGCTGCCGCACCTGCCGCGATCGCGGGCGGCGAGGCGCTCGGCAGCCTCGCCGCCTTTCGCGACTTTCTTTCTGCCCGTGCATTCTCGGTCGTGCAGCCCGATATGACGGTTTGTGGCGGCTATACCGGCTTTGCCAAGGTCGCCGCCCTCGCCGCGGCTTATGACCTTCCGGTGATGCCGCATGTCTTCGGTACCAACGGGCCGCCTTGCAGATGGCGGCGCTGCTACCGTCGCGCCGGGGCGGCGGTCCGGCCGAGTTTCCGTATGTCGAGATCGATGCGACCGACAACCCGCTCCTGACCGTGGCGGGCGTGTTGGAGATCGCGGCCGACGGCACAATCGCGATCCCCGAGGCTCCCGGAACCGGCATCGACCTCGATCCCGAAAGCCTGACGCCATGGCTCACCGAGAGCTGGCGCCGGACACGGTAGGAATAACTCTTCATAACCTCAGAGCATGATGTCAGCCGTTATAAGCATTTGAATTTAAGAACGCGGCGCCGACAATGGTGAAAAAGAAGAGTGCGCCGTGAAGATCGTAGAGGTCCGCGGGTTTCACGTTGGCTTCTCGCCGTCACCGGCGCTCGGCAATGCGCGCAGCTTCATTCGTCGACGCGCCTTTCTGCTTCTCCAGGTCGTCACTGACGGCACCCGACCTGACGGAGCAGGCCACTAGGGGGAGACAACCATGGATCGCACCACGACTGCCGGCACCACCGGTAACCGCCTCCGTCGATTTCTACTCAGAAGCGCAGGGACCGTCGCGATATGCGCGGCTGTGTTCCCAGCCGGTGCACAATTTGGACCCGATTGGGAAATTCGGGTCCTGTCGAGCAGACCAAACCTTGTCAGCGGGGGCGACGCGGTGATCGAGGTTCAGTTGCCTCGGCACGCGCGCAAGGATGATGTGGTGGTAAGGCTCAACGGCGCGGAAGTCACTGAACAGTTGAGCGCCGACTCTTCCGGAGCCAAGTTGACCGGCTTGGTCAGCGGCATGCGGGAGGGCAAGAACCAACTCACCGTGGGCGACAGGGGGCAACGCTGGTGGCAACACTCCGGACGCCTGGAGGTGGTGAACAATCCGATCTCCGGTGAGATGTTTGGGCCTCACCAGCGTCCGTGGATCTGCGAAACCGAGGCCTCCGGTGTGGGTGCTCCTCCCGCGGCGGGCCCATGCCTGGCTGCGACCAAGTACGAGTGGTTCTATCGCTCCACATCCGGCGCGCTGTTGCCCTTGCCGGCGGGACCGCTGCCGAACGATGTCGCAACGACGACCACGATCGACGGCACCACAGTGAACTACATCGTGCGCGTCGAATCCGGAACGATCAACGAATCCATCTATCGGATCGCGATCCTGGACGACCCGAGCAATCCCATCAGAGACCCGTGGTCCCCAGCCGGCAAGAAACCAGGCCCCGGTTGGAACGGCAAGCTGTTCTATCACTTCGTTGGTGGTGCGGCGGCCGGCTTCCGTTCCGGGCGTAATTCAGCGACTAACGTCATCAACGTCTCCGACACGATCTCAACGCGAGATGAACCTTTGCGGCTGGGGTTCGCTGTGGCCACCGCGACACGCAACGTCTTTGGCACCGGAGCCGACGAGGTGGTTTCAGCCGAGACGGTGATGATGGTCAAGGAGCGCTTCATCGAGAAATACGGGGTTCCCAAATACACAGTTGCCTTGGGTAGTTCTGGCGGGGCCATGCAGCAGCAGCTCATCGCCCACAACTATCCAGGCTTGTTCGATGCCATCACACCGGTGCGCAGCTATCCGGACATCATGAGCGTTTCCGTCGATGTCATCGACTGCGGGTTGCTCAACAATTTCTTCAGCAAGAACCCGGCAAATTGGCCCGCCGATCGGCGAGCGAAGGTCGACGGTTACGCCATTGATCCCCGCGGGCGAACCAACTGCGATGGCTGGCTGCGCTTTTCTTTCGATTGGCCAGGGCCGACAGACGGATTTGACAGCGTGGTACCGGAGGCCCTGAGATACAACGCCGCAACCAACCCTGGGGGCGCACGCGGGACCCTCCAGGACGGCTCGGTCAATTCGATGGGGATCAATCCGCTCACCGGCTTCGCGCGCACCTACTACGACAACATCGGTGTCCAGTACGGATTGAAGGCCCTCAATCAGGGTGCCATCACTGTCACGGAGTTTCTGGATTTGAATGAGAGCATCGGGGGCATCGACGTCGACGCCAATCCCGTGCCATCGCGCAGCCAAGGCGACCTCATCGGGATCAAGAATGCGTACCGGTACGGTCGCATCAATGACGGCGAGAACATGACGTTGCCGATCATCCAGTACAGGAACTACGTCGACTTCCAGGCGGACATCCACTCGTTTCATCGAAGCAGGTCAATGCTCGAGCGCATGGAGAAGGCAAACGGAACGACCGCCAATGTCGCTCGTTGGACAATGCCGGAGAACGGTACTGTCAACTTCATGCGCATGGCACTCCTGGCGCACGACGAGTGGCAGCGGAACATCGCGGCCGACAGTGCCCCTGGCTCGTACGCACAAAGGGTTATTCGCAACCGACCCGCCAGCCTCAAAAACCAGTGCTGGGACAACGCCGGTGTCACGCACGATCATCCGTTCGACACGAGCGATCCCGGGGTGTGCAACACACAGTTCCCAGTGCACGACGATCCCCGCATTGCTGCAGGCGGTCCTCGCTCAGGCGATATACTCAAGTGTCATTTGAAGGCAGTCAGTCGCTATGATTATGCCGTGACGTTTACGGACGCCGAATGGAGGCGCCTGCGCATGATCTTCCCAAACGGCGTGTGTGATTGGTCAAAGCGCGGCGTCGAGCAACGTCCGCTGAAAGACACTTGGCTGGCCTTCCCGAAGCCGGGTCATGCCGTGCGATTGGATCGTGGCTTGGATGCCGACGACGATCGCTTTGACGATCACCGTGACCGCTGACCCGTGAGCCCGGCCGGCCCGAGCAACTGAGTTCGGGTCGGCCTTTTCGCCCTCAAGCAGAGCGTTGCGTGATTGAGGAAATTGGATGCCTGCGCGGATCATCTGCTTGGGCGAACGTGCCAACGTCGCGAGAACATCCGATGGCTTCGGCGTTCCATCCGACACTCCGGTGTCGATCCCGAAAGCCTGACGCCATGGCTCACCGAGAGCTGGCGCCGGACACGGTAGGAACAACGAAACGGAGGAAATGAAGTGGTTACGTTGACCAGGCGTCGCTTGCTCGCGCTCGTTGCGACAGGACCTGTCGCCGCAACCGTTGGGCCGGCTCCCGCCGCGGCCTGGCCCGAGCGCACGGTCACGATCGTGGTGCCGTTTCCGCCTGGCGGCAGCAATGACGTCATCGCCCGCCTCTTCGCGGAGCACTTCTCCCAGATCTTCGGCAAGCCCTTTGTCGTGGAGAA
>Ga0075431_100004944_pt1 | contig 13122 bp, 14 predicted proteins | sample RhiMetdeltSRZDD5_FD_75297 | JGI IMG/M metagenome (GOLD analysis project Ga0075431, IMG submission 75297) | Populus rhizosphere microbial communities from Tennessee, USA - Rhizosphere MetaG P. deltoides SRZDD5 | ecosystem: Host-associated > Plants > Roots > Rhizosphere > Soil | place: USA... | reverse complement strand
CCGTCAGCATGAAGAAGGTCGCACCGTAGGCGCCCATCGTGAGCTTGAGGTTCAGGTCGCTGTAGGCGTGCGCGTATTCGTAAATCTGGAAAGCCAGGAACAGGATGCCGAGCGCGACCGTCAGCACCAGGCCCCAGATGAGTTGCGAGCGATTGTTCTTGAGCAGTCCCCAGTGTGCCCAGGTCACGGTGGCACCCGAAGTGAGCAGGATGAGCGTATTCAGTGCGGGAATGCCCATCGCGCCCATGGGTGTGAACTGCTCCGCGATGCCAGGCCCGGAAACCGGCCATGTCGGCTTGAAGCCTGGCCAGACCAGGGCCTGGCTTTCGAGGCTGCCCAGATCGGGTACGGAGATCACGCGCATGTAGAACAGCGCGCCGAAAAACGCGCCGAAGAACATCACTTCCGAGAAGATGAACCAGCCCATTCCCCATCGGAATGCGGTGTCCACCTGCTTGTTGTATCTGCCGCCTTCGGATTCGTGCGCAACGGTCGAGAACCAGCCTGCGAGCATGTAGAAGAGCACGAGCAGGCCGACGAATACGAGGTACTTGCCCCAGCCCGCCCCGTTGAACCAGGAGGCTGCGCCCAGGGCCATCATCAGCAGCGCAAACGAACCGAAAATGGGCCAGGTCGACGGTTCCGGTACGTAGTAACGTGTGGACTGGTTCAGCATTGCGCGTCTCTCCCCTTCTCTCTCTTTTGCACTCCGGTCAGCTCGTGACGAACCGCACGAGCATGACGAGGCTCAACACGAAGATCACGGCCCCGATCAGGCCTGCGACGATCACCTGCGCCGGCTTGATCGTGACGGCGTCCTTCTCGTGGGCCGAGCGCTTGCGGATACCCAGAAAAGACCAGAAAACCGCTTTCGCCACGTCGAGCGCGCCTGCTTTGCGCTCTGGACCCGAGTCGCTCGGCGCCGTCTTGTCATGAGGCTCGGTCACGAGTTTCACCCGGCTGCCCCGTTTCTGCCTTCGACCTGGAAAAACGTGTACGACATCGTCACGTAAGTCACATCGCCAGGCAGTGTCGTCTCGACGACGAATACGACCGGCATGCGCCGCACCTCGCCCGGCTGGAGCGTCTGCTGCGTGAAGCAGAAACAGTCGAGCTTCCTGAAATGCCGTCCCGCGACCTGCGGGCCCCAGCTCGGGATCGCCTGCGCGGTCAGCACGCGATCCGAGTTGTTGCGCACTTCGAACTCCACCTGCACGAGCTCACCGGGATGAAAACGCACCGTTCTCTCGAGCGGACGAAACGTCCACGGCAGGTCGCTGCGGATGTTCGTGTCGAACTCCATCGTGAGCGAGCGCGAAGTGTCGACCTGCGTGTTGGTCACGGAATCGCGCTTGACGACACTGTTGAGGCCCGTCACTTCGCAAAGCTTCTGGTAGAACGGCACCATTGCGAAGCCGAAGCCGAACATCACGCACGCCACCACGAGAAGCTTTCTAAGCGTGGCGGTGTTCGCGCGACCCTGTCCTGCGCTTGTCGAAGGGTTCACCACAGCCAGTGCCTCACGACGACGCCGACGAAAAAAGCGACGGCGATCGACAGCAGGATCAGCGCAGTCTTTGCGTTGGCAGGCAATGCACGCTCCATTGCAACGGCGCCCCTACTTCACCAGCGGCGGCGTTTCGAATGTGTGATACGGCGCCGGCGAAGGCACCGTCCACTCTAGACCCTCCGCGCCTTCCCACGACTTGTCAGGCGCTTTGGCACCGCCACGAATGCACTTCACGACGACATAGAGGAACAGAAGCTGGGTCAGGCCGAAACCGAATGCGCCCACGGTAGAAATGAGGTTGAAATCGGCGAACTGCAGCGAGTAATCAGGGATTCGACGCGGCATGCCGGCGAGACCGGTGAAGTGCATCGGAAAGAACGTCACGTTGAAGAAAACCATCGTGAGCCAGAAGTGCACCTTTCCAAGCTTCTCGTCGTACATGTGCCCGGTCCATTTCGGGATCCAGTAGTAGATCCCCCCGAAAATCGCGAACAGCGATCCGGCGACGAGCACGTAATGGAAATGCGCGACGACGTAATAAGTGTCCTGGAGCTGAATATCGACAGGGGTGATTGCGAGCACGAGCCCGGTGAAGCCACCCATCGAGAACACGAATACGAACCCGATCGCGAACAGCATCGGGGTCTCGAACGTAAGCGAGCCCTTCCACATCGTCGCGATCCAGTTGAAGACTTTCACGCCCGTCGGGACCGCGATCAGCATCGTCGCGTACATGAAGAAAAGCTGTGCAGCAGCCGACATGCCCACGGTGAACATGTGATGCGCCCAAACGATGAACGAGAGAATCGCGATCGACGAGGTGGCGTACACCATGGACGAGTACCCGAACAGCGGCTTGCGCGAAAACGCCGGGATGATCTGCGAGACGATGCCGAACGCCGGCAAGATCATGATGTACACCTCAGGATGGCCGAAGAACCAGAAGATGTGCTGGAACATCACCGGGTCCCCGCCACCGGCCGCATTGAAGAAGTTGGTACCGAAATGGCGGTCGGTGAGAAGCATCGTGATCGCGCCTGCAAGCACGGGCATGACTGCGATCAGCAGATAGGCGGTAATCAGCCACGTCCACACGAACAGCGGCATTTTCATGAGCGTCATGCCGGGCGCGCGCATGTTCAGGATCGTCGTGATGATGTTGATCGAGCCCATGATCGACGATGCGCCCATGATATGGAGCGCGAAAATCGCGAGATCCATACCGGGGCCCATCTGTGTGGACAGCGGCGCGTAAATCGTCCAGCCGGCGGCGGTCGCGCCACCCGGCACGAAGAACGAGGTCACGAGCAGGATGGCCGCCGGCGGCAGCAGCCAGAAGCTCCAGTTGTTCATGCGCGCGAACGCCATGTCGGGCGCACCGATCATGAGCGGCACCTGCCAGTTCGCGAACCCGACGAACGCCGGCATGATCGCGCCGAACACCATGATGAGCCCGTGCATCGTGGTGAGCTGGTTGAAGAAGTGCGGCTCCCACAACTGCAATCCAGGCTGGAAAAGCTCGGCGCGCAGCAGGAGCGCGAGAATTCCGCCGACGATGAACATCGAGAAGCTGAACCACAGGTACAACGTGCCGATGTCCTTGTGATTGGTCGTCGTCACCCAGCGCATGAACCCGGTCGGGTGATGCGCGTGGTGATCGCCGTGAACGCCGGCGCCGTGCAGGTGATCGGGGGCGTGTGCTTCCATGAGCTATTCCTTATTTGCGGAGCGCTTTGACGTCGGCGGGCGTGGCGATGTCGCCGGTCTTGTTCGTCCAGTTGTTGCGCGTGTAAGTGACGACCGACGCGATTTCCACGTCCGAGAGGTGCTTGAACGGAGCCATCGCGGTACCCGGCTTGCCGTTCAGGACGATCCCGATCTGTTCTTCCTTGGGACCGGTCACCACTTTCGAGCCGGCGAGCGCAGGGAACGTCCCGGGGACCCCCATACCGGTCGCCTGGTGGCAGGCGACGCAATTCGCCCCGAAAACTTTGGCGCCCTGCGCGTGCAGCTCTTCGAGCGTCCATTGCTTCCCGGGATCGGCGCTCGGCGCTGCAGCGGACATTTTCTGTTTCGCCTCCGCCACCCACTGCGTGTATTTGTCCTGCTCCACGACCTGCACGACGATCGGCATGAAGCCGTGATCCTTGCCGCAGAGCTCCGCGCATTGACCGCGATACGTTCCGACCTTATCCGCCCTGAACCACGTATCCCGCACGAATCCGGGGATCGCATCCTGCTTCACGCCGAAAGCCGGCACCCACCACGCGTGAATCACGTCGTTTGCCGTCGTGATGATGCGGATTTTCTTGCCGACCGGAACGACGACAGGGTTGTCGACTTCGAGCAGGTAATTGGGATTGTTCTTGCGCGCTTCGACGTTGTGGCCGTCGATCTGGTCGCGCGGCGTCGCGAGATTGCTGTAGAAGCTCACGCCTTCCTGCAGGTAGTCGTAGCTCCATTTCCATTGATACCCGGTGGCCTTGATCGTGACGTCCGGGCTGGACGTGTCCTTCATGGCAATGACCGTCTTCGTTGCGGGATAGGCCATGCCGATGAGAATGATGAAAGGAATGACCGTCCAGATGATCTCGACGGTCGTGTTCTCGTGGAACTGCTGCGCCGGGTGCCCGACGGACTTGCGGTGCTTGATGATCGCGATCGTCATCACGCCGAACACCAGCACGAAGATCCCGAAAATGATCCACATGATGAGCGTGTGGAGATCGTAGATCTGCTCCGCGATGACCGAGACCGGCGGCTGGAGGTTGTACTGGTTAGGACCATCTGCAGCGAGCGCCATGGACCAACCCGCGCTTCCGGCTAGAGTCGCAAACATCCTCCCCAACTTGCTGGTCATGCTTTCCCCTGTGAGTTTGGTACCTAGCGTGCCAAGAGTCCCTAGGTACGTCGCAGCTCTCGCGCGAGACCGCGCGCCATCTCGAGCCGCTGCTCGTCGCACAAGTGTCGCCCTACCTCGATCCGCCGGCCGTGTGAGCGCAGCGCAAGACGTGCGCCTTCGTGCTCGCAAACGACCTGCGCCCAGCAGCGGTTCAATTCGAAGTGCGCGAGCTCGGCGCCCTCGCGAACTTCGACTGCCACGCTGTCGCCCCGTATCGTGATGCGCTCGTAATCGCCCGCATGACGGTCGATGTATCGAAACGCAACATACAGCACGACCATCTCGATGCCGGCGAACGGCAGGATCGGCCACGCTCCGAACACAAGGGCGAACGCAGCAGCGATTCCGAACGAGACGGTCAGAATGAAAGCGAACACGAGCCGTCGTCCTGAGGAAGAGAGGGAGTTGTTGCGGCGGGCGGTATAAACGTACTCTGCCGCCTCCTCTCCGGCGACGCAGTTCATGCGAGCGTCCTTGGAACTAGCCCGTTGAAACGCACGGAATTTAGCACAGCATCCGCTGGCCGTGCAATTGAGAGCACCGGCGGACATTGCCCGCGGGAACGCTCGTACGCGCTCAGCGAAGAACGGGCGATGCGTCCAGCAGATCGATGTCCAGTTTCCACTCGGGCGGTGCTGCATCCTTCGTACCGCAGTACGGGATATGCGCGAGCAGCGGCGCGCGCAAACGCGTCTGCAGAGCTTGCACGTTTTCATCCGCTCTCGCCATGTCCGGATCGATGCGATTGGCAACCCAGCCGGCGAGCTGCAGACCGGCGCTCTCCACGGACTCCGCCGTGAGTAGCGCATGATTGAGGCAACCCAGGCGCAAACCCACCACCAGAATCACGGGCAAGCCGAGCCTGACGGCCAGATCGCGCATGTCCAGCCGGTCCCCGAGCGGGACACGAAAACCGCCCGCGCCTTCGACGATCACACAATCGGCGAGGCCTGCGAGCTCAACATACGCGCGTTTCAGCCGTTCGTCCTCGATCTCCACGCCCGCTTCGGCTGCGGCGATATGCGGTGCGATCGCCGGGCCGAAACGATACGGGTTCACGAGATCTTCCGGCGCGCTCACGCTGCTCGCCGCACGCAGAGCGGCTACATCGTCGTTCAGGAGTCTTGTACCCGCGAGCACCGCGCCTGCCGCGATGGGCTTCATACCCACGGTGCGCAGCCCGCGATTGGCGAATGCATGCAGCAGCGCGCAGGCGACGAATGTTTTTCCGACGCCGGTGTCGGTGCCGGTCACGAAAAAACCCCTCATGACGTTTTTGGCCTGATGTCGATAACCCGACGCCCGGTTGGACCGCGGCGCGCTTCCGGTTTCCACGCGTGGCCGTACACGATCTCGAACGTCGCCGGGAGCTTGCCGTCTCTCCGGAACGCTTCGTAGTTGCGCTCGACTTTCTGGAAAACCGATTTCGCAGAAAGCGTAAGCGGCCGTCCCGATGTCGCGTTATGCGCGCCGATCGCTTTCAGCTCGCGCATGAGCGCACGGACGTTGTCGTACGTGAGCGTCACCTGCTCCATGTCCATCACGGGATCCGCGTAGCCTGCTCCCACCAGTATGTCGCCGATGTCGTGCATGTCGACGAAACGGTTCACGTGCGTGCGTCCATCGGTTCCTTCGTAGGAAAGGCGGAGCTCTTTCAGCGTGTCCGGGCCGAAAGTGCTGAACATGAGCAGTCCGCCGGGGCTCAGCACGCGGTGGAATTCGGCAATCGTGCGTGGAAGGTCGTTCACCCATTGCAGCGCGAGATTCGACCATACGAGGCCGACCGATTCCCGCTTCACCGGCAATCGCTCGAGGTCGCCGCAGACGGCGTGCAGCGACGGCCGCAGCGGCGGGAGCGTCTGCCACCACTTCAGGCGGCCGGGGATGCGCTCGAGCATGGCGTGCGCGAGATCGAGCGCGATCAGGGTCGCGCCTGAATAGCGCGCAAGAAGTCCAGGCACGGCGTTACCGGTCCCGCTGCCCGCATCGAGTATCACGTCGGGTTTCAGTTTGATGTACTCGAGCCGCTCCAGCATGCGGTTGCAGATCTCGTGCTGGAGCACGGCATGAGTGTCGTAGGTCGGCGCGGCATGCTCGAACGCGCGTCTGACTTCCCGCTTGTCGAGGATCACTTCATCGGCCATCGAAGTGCTCCGAAAGCAGGCGACTTACAGCTTCAGGACGGGAGGCGAACGGCGCGTGCGCAGCACCGGCGACGGTCTCGAGGCGAGCATGAGGCAACGCCTGTACGAGGTATCTGGCGGCCGCGAGCGGCACGAGCTGATCGTTCTCGCCATGCACGATCAGCGTGTGTTGTTCGGCGTCGCCGAGTCGAGGCCGAAAATCCTCCGTTCGCAGTATGTCGAGGCCGTGCTGAAGCACGGCGGTCGCCGGCAACGGCTCCGCATTCACCGCCGCGCGCAACTTTTGCATCACCGTTCTTGCGGCGCGGTCGCACTGCGCCTGCAACGAAACGAAACGCGTGAGTGCAGCTTCGACGTCACGCGCGAGATCAGTGCTGAAGGCCTGCAGGACGCCCGGATCGATCCCGGGCGACCAATCCTCCCGCGCCACGAACGACGGTGTCGCCGCCATGAGCGCGAGACGCTCGACTTGTCCAGGTCGCGTTCGCGCCCAATGCAGAGCAATGTGCGCACCGAGCGACCATCCGGCGACGTGACAGCGCTCCGGCGCCTGGTCGGAAAGCTCGCGCACGATTTCATCGAGCGTGTACGGGTCGCACGGGCTCGATGCGCCGTAGCCTGGGAGCGCTGGAGTGCACAGCGAATGGTGTCGGGCGAGATGCGCGGCGAGCTCCCCGAACACGGCGGGATTCATCCCCCAGCCGTGCAGCAGCACGATCGTTTTCACGCGAGCTTTCCACTCGATCTCAGCGCATCCACGAGCCGCTGCACGTCTTCGGTGTGGTGATCGGCGGAAAGCGAAATGCGCAACCGCGCCGTGCCGCGTGGCACCGTCGGCGGCCTGATCGCAGGCACGAGCACGCCACGCTCCGCGAGACTCGCCGACAACGCGACGGCCTCAGCGTTGCCGCCCACGATGAGCGGCTGAATGGCCGTTTCCGAAGGCAAAAGGCGCCATGGGCTCCGGCTGAGGCCCGTTCTCAGCGACGCGACGAGCTCGCGCAAACGGCTGCGGCGCCATTCTTCCCGTTCGATCAACTCGAGACTTTTCAGGAGCGCACACGCCAGGAGCGGCGGCGTGGCGGTGGTATAGACGTACGTGCGTGCGCGCTGAACGAGCAATGCGATGAGCTCGGGCGCGCCGGCCACGAACGCGCCATACACACCCGCGGCTTTTCCCAACGTGGCCATGTACGCGATCCGCGGGGAGCTCACGCGGGCAAGCTCCAGCACGCCGCGACCCGTGGCGCCCAGCACGCCGAATCCGTGTGCATCGTCGATGACGAGCCACGCATCGTGGCGCTCGGCCAGCCCGACGAGCTCGCGCACCGGAGCGACGTCGCCGTCCATGCTGAACACGGCGTCGGTGACAATCAACCTGGAGGATGCGCGCGACTCCGCCAGCATGCGGTCAAGCGCTGTCAGGTCGAGGTGGGGATAGCGCTTGAAGTCGGCGCGAGAAAGCAGCGCGGCATCGTTCAGCGATGCGTGGTTCAACCTGTCGGCGAAAATCGCCGCATTCCGCCCCGCGAGCGCCGTGACGAGGCCGAGGTTCGCCATGTAGCCGCTCGCAAAGTAGAGCGCGGCCGGGAGGCGCGTGAACCGCGCGAGCGCGTCTTCCAGCGTCTGATGCGCCGTCGAGTGTCCCAGCACGAGGTGTGAGGCACCGGCGCCGACGCCGAAAGCCCGCGCACCTTCGCGAGCGGCTTCGACGACCTCGGGATGCGATGCGAGACCCAGATAGTCGTTACTGCAGAAAGCGACATACTCGCGGCCATCGACTTGCACCCTCGCTCGCTGCGGCGTTTGCAGGACGCGTCGCTGGCGAAGCAGACCTTCGGATTCCAGCGCCGCGAGCTCGCGCGCCAGAGTGGCGGGAGACATTACCTATGGGATGTCGTTCGGCTCCATGCGCGTCAACCCGAGCCGCGCGAACAGCGCTTCGTCTTTTTCCACTTCCGGGTTGCCGGTGGTGAGCAGCTTCTCACCGTAGAAGATCGAATTCGCGCCCGCGAGGAAACAGAGAGCCTGGATACCCTCCGGAAGCTCCTGGCGGCCCGCGGAGAGACGCACGACGGCTTTCGGCATCGTGATGCGTGCACAGGCGATGGTGCGCACGAATTCAAACGGGTCCAACGCGTCGCTTCCGTGGAGCGGCGTGCCTTCGACCTGCACGAGGTTGTTGATCGGTACCGATTCGGGATACGGATCCATGTTCGCAAGTTGCGCGATCAGCGCCGCCCGCGTGCGCCGCGACTCGCCCATGCCGACGATCCCACCGCAGCAGACGTTCAGACCCGCTTCGCGCACGCGCTGCAGCGTGTCGAGCCGATCGTCCTGCGTCCGCGTGCCGACGATCTCACCATAGAACTCCGGGCTCGTATCGATGTTGTGGTTGTAATAATCGAGCCCGGCGGTCTTGAGCTGCTCGGCCTGCCCCGGTTTGAGCATGCCCAGTGTGGCGCACGTCTCCATTCCGAGCGCATGCACGGCTTCGATCATTTCAGTGACGCGCGCGAGGTCGCGATCTTTCGGACCGCGCCACGCAGCGCCCATGCAAAAGCGCGTTGCACCTTTCGCCTGCGCAGTCCTGGCAGCCGCAACGACGGCCTCGAGCGACATCAGCGGCTCGTTTTGCACTCCGGTGTGATAACGCGCTGCCTGCGGGCAGTACCCGCAGTCCTCCGGACAGCCGCCGGTCTTGATCGAGAGCAGTGTCGAAAGCTGCACCGTGTTCGGCTCGAAGTGTTGCCGGTGCACCGTTTGTGCGCGATAGACGAGATCGTTGAATGGCAGGCCGTAAAGACTTTCGATCGTCTCGATCGACCACTTCTGTTCCCGGGGGGGAGTCGTGTGCACGGCCGGGCGGGCATCGTCGTTAAGAGTAGAGACGGGCATTGGTCAGCGGCGAAAACGCGAGGACTTGAAGCGCTGAATGTTCGGGGAGGGGGGCGGCGTTGTCAAACTGGGGGGCGAGATTTTTGAACTGCTGCGCACGAGTCGCGCAGCGCACACTCTCGCCGCACTGCATTTTGTGCGGCGCTACCACTGCCGGACCGCGCTTGTGCACGCCGTGTGCCGGGTCGCTTCCGCGGCTCCCGAGCCTGCGCTGCCGGGTTTGCGCGCTGCCGCTCACGACGGGCGAGACGTGCGGCGCCTGCCTGCAGCATCCGCCCGCCTACGACAGTGTCTCCGCGCCGTTTGCCTATGCGTTCCCGGTCGATGCGCTGATTCACGCACTCAAGTACGGCGGCAACCTTTCCATCGCGCCGGTCCTGGCGGAGGCGCTCGCGTCGAGCTCACCGCCCCGGGTCGATGCCCTCCTTCCGACGCCGCTCGCGGCACGACGGCTACGCGAGCGCGGTTTCAATCAGGCGCAGGAGCTCGCGCGCATCGCGGGCCGCAGGCTCGGCATTCGGGTGCTGGCCGACGCCTGTCGAAAAGTGAGCGATACGGTGCCCCAGGCGGGGCTGCCGTGGAAAGAGCGCAAGCGCAATGTGCGCTCGACGTTCGTGTGCGACGCCGATCTCAGCGGCTTGAGGGTTGCGATCGTGGACGATGTGATGACGAGCGGCGCAACTTTGAACGAGCTCGCGCGCAACTTGAAGCGCGCAGGCGCCGTTCATGTAAGCGCCTGGGTCGTTGCGCGGACCCTGAGAGCTTAGCTGCTACTCCAGGCCGTACTGCTTGAACTCGGTGTCCGCCGCACTCCTCTGCGGATCGCCCCGCGCGTCCGCTTCCCCGGATTTTGCCGGGGGCCGAGCCGCAGCGGCCTGGTCGTCGACGCTCGACGTGTGCAGCTGTGGCGGAGTCCCAGTGGCCCCGGTCGCAGGTACGACCGCACGTGCAGGCGCTTCGGGCGGCTTCGGTTTTATCAGGACGTCGCGCCCTTCGAAGACTTTTCCGGGCGGCGCGCTCGGCGATCGTGGTACTTCCCGGTATTGCGGGTTCTGCGCCTCTTTCTGAATTTCGCGCGTTCTGTCTCGCGGGTCCGGCGGTACCGGACTGATAGGACGGGCATTGACCACGCGCTCGGTCGGAACGGGCGGCTCAGGCGGCACGCGGCTCAACTCATAGCTCATGCGGAATGCGGTCGGCTTCCCGGAAGCAGCAGTGTTTGAGCCCGGGCCAGGAATCCGCTCCGGCAACGCTGTGGCGCCATCGGCGCCGTTCACCTCGACGAGAGCCGCTTCTCTCAGGGAAGGCACGTAGCGGACGGCGAGCACCGTAGCGAGCGTTCCCACGACGAAACCGAGCAGAAGTCGCGCCGCGCCCCCGCGCTCGTGGTCGGCCGTCTGTCGCATGACCATGCACCCGCTTCCTTCTTCGACTCGCCGGCGCTTCGGCGCGCCCCGACGATAAACCGCGCAAAGCTGCGTGACAAGCCGGTCCCACGCTGATCGAACGTCGCAACACACCCGTTCAGTCGAACACGTTCGCCTGTGAGATGGAGGGCTTACCCCAGCATTCTCACTGACTACTTCAGTATCCTCCGCTCGTATAATGATCGTCCAAGCTACAGCGCGCCGGAAGCCCGTCGGCAGGCCGGGAGGCAGCGCGGGAGTCGAGATTGAGCAAGCTGCTACATGACATACGCCGCGCGGAGCTCGCGCGGCGGGAAGTCGCGCGTAATCGCGAGCAGCGAAAAGGCGTTGCGCACGAAAGCACGCCTGATGCGCAGCAGTCTTCGCCCGTCGAGGATGCTGCCGAGCGGGTGGCATCACTCGACACTTCTGCCGCATCCCTCCTGACTGCCACGGACGAGACGCCGGGCCCAGGCACTCCCGAAGCGGAACGGCGTGCGCTCGTCGCAGCGCGCGCGCGCAAAGCAGCGGAAGCAGCCAGCGCAGCACAGGCCGCGGCACGCGCCGAGGCCGATCGCAACGCCGCCCGCATCGCGCTACAGCGGGCGGAAATGGAGCGGCAGGCCGAAATGCGGGCGCAAAGCCGCATTGCGGCCAACACTCGCGCAATCGAGGAAGCACAAGCTCGCCAGCAGGCGGAGATCGAAGCCCAGAACGCGGCGCATGCGCGAGCAGCCGTCGATCAGCAGGCCATCGAAACCGCTCACGCGCGGCTCGCGCTCGAGAACGACATACAGCAACAGGCGGCTGCGCGCCGCAAAGCCGAGCGCGCCGCCGAGGCGACGGCCAAATCGCGTGCTGCGATCGAAGCCCGCGCAACCGAATCCGCGAAAGCGCGGGCTGCCGCAGATCAGAAAGCGCTCGAAGCCGAACGCGATCGCGCTCAAGCCGAAAGCGAGCTCGAGCGCCAGGCCGCTGCGCGAGCCGACGCTGAGATGTCCGCCGAAGCTGTCGCGCGAGCACGCGCAGCTGCGGAGGCGAGCGCAGCGGAAGCGGCGAAGGCGCGTACCGCCGCTGAACACGAAGCGACGGAAGCATTGCGCGCGCGTGAGCGGGCCGAAATCGAGCTCCAGCAGCGCGCAGCGGCCCGGCTCGAGGCGGACAGAGAAGCAGAAGCGGCCGCGATCGCCCGCGCGGAAGCCGACGTGCAGGCCCACGAAGCCGCGAAACAGCGCGAAGCCGTCGAGCTCGAGGCGATTGCGCAGGCGAACGTCACGGCCGAACGGGAGGCGGAAGCCGAGGCGATCGCCGTGGCGCGTCTCGAAGCGGAACAGCAGGCGGACGTCGTCGCACGCGAGCGTATCGACATCGGGAAACGCGCGGCGGACGCCGCCAACGCGCGCACCGAAGCCGACCGGCTGGCGGAGCAGGCCGCCCGCGAGCGCGCCGAAAACGAAGCGCGTGCCGCAGAAGCGCTTCGCGACCGCGAACGCGCGGAGGCCGAAACGGCAGCGGCCGAGGAGGCGCGCGCGCAGGCCGAGCGCGACCTGGCGATCCTCGCAGAACAGCGCGCTGAAGCCGACGCCGCGTTTGCCTCCGAAGCGGCTCGGCGTGCGCAGGCTGATATTCGCGCACGCGAGGAAGCTGAAGCTCGACTCGAGGCAGAGCAGCGTGCCGAGGCTGCTGCCCGCGCTCGCGCCGCAGAGGAACACCAGGCACTGCAAGCTGCGAACGCGCGCATAGCCGCCGAGATTGCATTACAGCAGCAGGCCGAGGCACGCGCAGCAGCGGACGCCGCAGCGGAAGCAGAAGCTCAGGCGCGCATCCAGGCCGAGACACTGGCGCTCGCAGACGCCGAGCGGCGTGAAGCGCTCGAGCTCCACGCCAAAGCCCAGGCCGAGCGTCAGTCGCAAACCGAACGCGAGGCGCTGGAAGTTGCCCGCGCACGAACCGAAACAGAGCAGCGCGCGGAAGCGGCAGCGCGCGAGCGCTCCACCGCAGACAGTGACGCTGCAGCGCAGAGCGCGGCCCGGATTCAGGCAGAGCGCGAGGCCGAAGAAGCAGCGGCGGCGCGCGTGCTGGCCGACGCGCGTGCAATCGAGGCCGCGCAGGCGCGCGAGGCCGCAGAACACGAGTTGCGAGTGCAGGCTGAAAATCGCGCTCGTACGGAGAACGAAGCACTCGAGCTTGCGCGCGTGCGGACCGAAACGGAGCAGCGTGCGCAAGCGGCGGCGCGCGAACGCGCGCTTGCCGAAGAGCAGG
>Ga0075431_100004943_pt1 | contig 13124 bp, 13 predicted proteins | sample RhiMetdeltSRZDD5_FD_75297 | JGI IMG/M metagenome (GOLD analysis project Ga0075431, IMG submission 75297) | Populus rhizosphere microbial communities from Tennessee, USA - Rhizosphere MetaG P. deltoides SRZDD5 | ecosystem: Host-associated > Plants > Roots > Rhizosphere > Soil | place: USA... | reverse complement strand
CGATACATCGGTGGTGTGATGGTTGACAGAAGTTTTGTTGGTCAGGAAACAAGTACCAAACCCTTTACCCCGGTTTCATCAGCCTATCAGAAAAAAGCAATGGCATTTTTAGCTAAATATGTTTTTGCACCTGATGCATTCAAAGCTGATGCTGCTTTATTCCCCTACCTGCAAATACAGCGTCGTGGTTTTAATTTCTTTGGAGGTACTGAAGACATAAAACCGCAATCAAACATTCTTGCCTTGCAGGTGGGCATATTTGCACATGTGCTTAGTGCAAACACCCTCACAAGAATTAATAACAGTACACTGTATGGCAATACTTACACTGCTGCCGATGTGATCAGTGATATCACGAATGCCGTATTTGCAGCCGATCTGAAAACTAATGTGAACCTGTACAGGCTTAACCTGCAAACAGAATATGTAAAAGGTCTTGCTTCAATCGTATCTGCACCGGTTAGTCCTTATGACAATGCTTCTAAGGCAGCCATGTATCTTGCGTTGAAGAGGATCAAAGGAATGCTGGCGACTGCAATTTCTACTGACGAACAAACAAAAGCACACCGGGCTAACCTCAATTTCTTAATTGATAAAGCTTTGGCTGTAAAATAAGATCACCGATCTTTTTTGAAAACCCGTCCTTCAGACGGGTTTTTCATTTTATGAAAAAGGGATGGTATTAGCCGAACACACCTGCTTATATTTGCGACTCTAATTAAGTTTAATGGCGTTCAGTCTATTTGGTTGGAAAAAAAAGGATGGTGAGGAAAAGGCAGAAATGTCTTTTGTTGAGCATTTGGAAGTATTGCGCGGCCACTTGTTTCGTTCTGCGCTAGCTATTGCGGCCGGGGCTATTGTTTTCGCAGTGTATAAAGATTTTTTTGTAAAAGAAGTATTGATGGGTCCAACCCATGCAAGTTTTCCTACCTATAAAGCGCTTTGTCAAGTGGGTCATGCAATTGGAGTGGGTGATGCCATGTGCATGAAGGATATCGATCTGAGAATGCAGAGCACATCAGTAAGCGGGCAGTTCAGTATGTTCTTTACATTGATCTTCGTTGGCGGTATCATTCTTGCATTTCCATACATCTTTTGGGAGTTCTGGCGTTTTATCAGACCTGCTTTAACACAAAAAGAATTATCAAAGACAAGGGGCGTCATATTTTGGGTATCGTTGCTATTTTTTGCAGGAATATGCTTTGGATATTTTGTGATCGCACCTTATACGGTAAACTTCTTTGCTAATTTTCAATTGGATGAAAACATTGAGAACCGGTGGACCATCACCAGTTATATTGATACGCTTGTACCATTGATTTTAGGAACCGGCCTGGCGTTCCAGCTTCCGCTTGTTATGTTTTTCCTTGCAAAAGTTGGTGTCATGAGCCCCAGCTTTCTGCGTCGCAACCGTAAATACGCCATTGTTGTGATACTGATCTTGTCAGGTATCATTACTCCTCCTGATGTTATAAGCCAGATAATCTGTACAATACCTCTGTTTTTACTGTATGAGATAAGCATTTGGCTTACGGTAAAGGTGGAAAAACAAAAAGCGCTTGAGGAAAAAGAAGAATGGAGTTGAAAAAGCATTAGCCTACCTTTACATTGATAATAATTATTAATTAAGAATTATCAATTACTCATTATGTCATCATCATTTGATCTGAGCAAACCGGTCGCGATAGGCAGCGATCATGCTGGTTATGATTTTAAAGAAGAGCTGATCTCTTTTCTTGAAGCAAAAGATCTTCCATATCATGATTATGGCACTCACTCAAAAGACTCGGTTGACTATCCTGACTTTGCGCATCCTGTAGCTAATGCAGTTGAAAAAGGTGAAGCATCTTTTGGAATCCTTCTTTGCGGCAGCGCTAATGGTGTTGCCATCACGGCCAACAAGCATAAGGGTATTCGGGCAGCCATTTGCTGGGGCGAGGAGCTTGCAAAACTTTCAAGAGAACACAACAATGCCAATGTGCTTTGCATTCCTGCCCGTTTTGTTCGTGAAGGCGATGCTGAAAAAATGCTGCAGCATTTTATCAATACACCTTTTGAAGGTGGCAGGCACCAGCGCCGAGTAGAAAAGATTGCAGAAGGCTGCTGATCCGGTGGCCGCTGCATACCTTTCATCCATTTATATTTTCATTAAAAACTATGAGGCTTATATTTGAGCCTAGTGAAATTTTGTGTATGCCGGGAAAGGCATGCGACAAAAAATAAAATAAAAAATATACGCATGAAATGAGTTATAAAATTTTCGAGCTATCATCCAATTAGCGATGAAAATTTTATGACGATCCGATAGCTATCGGATTCCATGCGACAAAATGAAAAAATGAAAAATATACGCATGAAAAAACCTACGCTACTACTGGCTTTTGTTTGCTCTCTTCTGACAGTTCTTGCACAAAAAAAGGATAAGTCGTTGGAAAAACTCGGTAATACGATTACCGCAGGCGATCTTAAAAAGCATCTTTATATCGTAGCTTCCGGAGATATGGGAGGAAGGGATACTCCTTCACCGGGATTAGAGAAGGCTGCTGATTATATCGAGGAGCATTTTAAAGCAATTGGGTTAAAGCCGGGAAACGGCGACAGCTATCGTATGCCCTATCCGCTGTACCGCGACTCCCTATTAGGCTCATCAATCAAAGTGAATGGAAAGACGTATGAGCTCAACACAGATTATCAAAATGGCAATGGCAATTACTCCGCCGAAATGCCTTTTTCTGAAGCAGTGTTTGCTGGATATGGTATTGCAGATGAGAAGCTGGACAGTTATAAAGACCTTGATGTACGCGGCAAAGCAGTGATCATTCTCGACGGCGCACCTGCTGATTATAAGCCTGCGCAATCAGGATTCAGAAGCGCATCTGGAACATTTGGGAAATTAAATGCTGCATCAAAAAAAGGAGCTGTGGCGGTATTGATGATAACAAAAGGTTTTCCGAAAGGACCGTCTATTACACAAAGCAGCTGGAACCTGAATGGTTACCGCTCCACTATCAATCCCCAGATATTTTATATCTCTGAAAATATTGCATCGAATATTATGGGCGAAGACGGCAAAAATGTTTTTGATAAGATGGCGGCCAATTCATTGAATGGGAAAATCTATAAAGCGAACATCGATCTGTCTTATAAAAAAACAACAACGACAACAGAGGTGTATAACGTTATGGGGCTTATAGAAGGAACAGATAAAAAAGATGAGTATGTGATTATTACTGCACACTACGATCATGTTGGCAAAAGAGATAGCTTGATTTTTTATGGTGCTGATGATGATGGCAGTGGTACCGTAAGCGTACTCGAATTGGCGGAAGCTTTTGCGAAAGCAAAAGCGGCTGGTAAAGGCCCGCGCCGGAGCATTTTATTTATGACGGTAAGTGGGGAAGAGCATGGACTATGGGGTTCTGCATATTATTCCAATCACCCTGTGTACCCGCTTGAAAAAACAACCGTGAACCTCAACATCGATATGATCGGTCGTATCGGAAATGATTATATGAAGGATAAAGATTCGACAAACTATATATATGTGATCGGTGATAACAAACTAAGTTCAGATCTTACGCCTATAACAGAAGCTATAAATGGTACTTATACAAAACTTAAATTGGACAGAAAGTATAATGATCCTAATGATCCCAACCGCTTTTATTATCGTAGCGATCATTACAATTTTGCTCAAAAAGGCGTTCCCATCATCTTCTATTTTAATGGAGTACACCCCGACTATCACAGGCCAACCGATACGCCCGATAAGATAAAATACGACCTGATGGAAAAAAGAGCCAGACTCGTATTTTTCACAGCAATGGAAATGGCAAATCGTGAGGCTATGTTAAAAAGAGATATGCCGCTCGAGGGTCAGCCAAGAGCTTTTTAATATTTACCTCAAAAACTAAGAAAACAGAAAAAAATTTATTTATTTCGTATTCCAAATTTTCCTTGCCAAAGAATGAATCAAACAAACGAAAATCCGACCCTTATTCAGATCAGCCCCGATATTCATCCTGATTATTCCGAGATGTATCGAACCCAGGAAACTATTCAATTAAATAAGAGGCTTCGTAAAACCCGCAATGTTTTATTGATAGGTGCCACTGCCCTTTTGGTGGGTGCGGTCATTTTCTGGTCAATGCCGGAATCTTCATTTACAACAAAAGATCTTCTCATAAATACTGGTCTTGCAGGTGTAATGGTAGCGTTATCCGCCTATAGCCATAAACAGCCTTATTTTTCCGTATTTGCTGCTCTTTTGATCTGTCTTGGCCTCTGGGGTATAGAAATATTTCTTGACAATGAACAAGGCATGATCATTGAAATTTCTATTCAGAAATTATTCATCATCTCGTTGCTTGTTTCGTGTTTTCACGCATCGAAAGAAGCTGAGCTTATAAGAAAGGAATTGCATTTCTCTTAAATATATTTTTTTGATCTTCTGGTGTCCCGCCAAAGGCGGGACTTTTTTTTATCATTAAACTTTGGGATAACGATCCAGTCTATTTATCCGTTACCGATTGGCAAACCCTTAAAAAAAACTTTATGAAAACTAATCAAGCCCTAAAATCCGTACTTATTGGTTCAGCACTGGTATTGGGTCTGTCTGTATTTACAGAATTATCAGCCCAGACACGCAGGAGATTCGACCGTATTGAAGACAGATTTGATCGCCGGGAAAACATCCGCGACAGACATGAAGATGTAAGAGACCGAAGAGAAGATCGTCGCGACAGGTTGGAAGACAGGATCGACAGAAGACATCATGGTGGACGCAGAGACCGTCTGGAAGATGTTCGTGACAGAAGAGAAGATGTGAGAGATCGCCGGGAAGATATCCGTGACCGCCGTGAAGACATCAGGGACCGTCGTGAAGACCGTCGCGATCGCAGGCATTAATCCTTACCTTTTCCTATAATGAAAAACCCCGACGACCGGGGTTTTTTTTATTTATCAATGAACTATTGAATCGTTATTGCTCTGCAGGTTGCAATCGGGATAGGGTAGCCGAGCTCCAAGGTTGACCCGATTATTATTAATCACTGTGCTTATTACCACCCCAGCAAATATGCAAATATCAACGGCGCTACAATTGTTGCGTCGCTTTCAACAATGAACTTAGGAGTATCGATCCCTAATTTACCCCATGTGATCTTCTCATTTGGTACGGCACCAGAATAAGAACCGTATGAGGTTGTTGAATCACTGATCTGGCAGAAATAGCTCCAGAAAGGAACATCATGCCATTCAAGATCCTGGTACATCATCGGTACCACGCAAATTGGAAAATCACCTGCAATACCACCACCGATCTGGAAAAATCCAACACCTTTACCGCCACTGTTATTCCGGTACCAATCAGCTAACCACACCATGTATTCGATACCACTTTTCACGGTAGTTGCTTTCATTTGGTTTTTGATTATGTAAGAAGCGAATATGTTTCCCATCGTACTGTCTTCCCAGCCGCCAACAACAATGGGAAGGTTCTTTTCAGCAGCAGCCATCATCCAGCTATTCTTTACATCGATCTCATAATATTCTTTCAACACTCCGCCCAATAGCATCTTATACATGAATTCATGCGGGAAATATCTTTGGCCCTTGTCATCAGCATCCTTCCATAATTTATGAATAGGCTCTTGAATGCGTCTGAAAGCCTCCTCTTCAGGAATGCAGGTATCAGTAACACGGTTATAATGATTCTCTAAGAGATCCCATTCATCCTGCGGTGTAAGATCACGATAATTAGGAACCCTTTTATAGTGACTATGCGCTACAAGATTCATGATGTCTTCTTCCAGGTTGGCACCGGTACATGAAATGATATGCACCTTATCCTGTCTGATCATCTCAGCCAGTGAAAGACCGAGTTCTGCGGTGCTCATGGCGCCTGCCAGTGTTATCATCATTTTACCACCTTCAAGCAAATGTTGTTCGTAACCTTTGGCAGCATCAACCAGTGCGGCAGCATTAAAATGTCGATAATGATGTTGGATAAATTGAGAAACGGGACCTTTACTCATTGTTTAAAGTTTTTAGTTCCCGCCTTCGGACCCCGGTAAGGTCGGGGGACATTGCGGCAAGGCCGCAAAAATAAATTTTTTAGGAACATATGATCCAAAAAATAAACCCTGACGCAAAACGTCAGGGTTACACCACATGTCTCAAACGAAAAACTTATTTGATCCTTTTCACTATATTGACATTACCATACGGACTTGCTTCCAACAAATACTTCTTATTTTTTATTTCTGCAGAAATGTGATAAGATGTTTGTTCATTTCTTGTGATCTCCACAACACCAGAGAACTCCGCTCCTGCATATTGCTGTTGCAATGTTTTAATGACCGACAATGGTAATTGCATGTACAAAATATTTCTTGCAGTACTTACCAATTCTGCCTCTGAGTTATACCAGGCAACAAATCCATGATCATACAGGGAAAAGTTTACCTGCGCTAATTCTCCTTTTTGCTGCCACTTAACATCTTTTGCAAATGAGAATTCTTTTTGAAAAGCTGAAATGATCCTCGGATCGATATCGGGATCACTCGTTGCTGCCATCGCCGAGACAAGAACTGTCAATGATAGGAACAGTGTTACAAATGTTTTCTTCATAATGTAAGGTTTAATGGTTTAAAAGTTTTTGATTATTGATACCGCAAAGCTATGGTCGCCTGGCATGTATTTGCATTAAATAATGATTAAAGGAAAATAATGTTAAAGAGATTAACGATGATGTTATACATCAATCATAATAATTAAACAACACGGCGATCATGATGAATTAAAATAAGAAGCCCCCCGGTTAATCGGGGAGCTCTTAATTTACCACACACCAAAACTAACCTGTTTATCAGATCTTTTTGCTTTTGCTAAATGTATTCCAGCCGGCGCCGTTTGATTGTACTATCAATTTTGTATCGGCTGTTTCTAATGTTACATAATACTGCACGCCGTCACCGTTGCTTAACTCAAACAGATCACTGATCCAATACTTGGTGTAATCATTTTTCAGGTTGCTGAAAAGATTAATGGGCAACTGCAGCGGGCTGATATACCTGGCCATACTTATCAGCTCACCTTCCACGCTGTAAAATGCAAACACTCTTCGCCCATTCATGGAAAATGCTGCCCTGAAATAATTAGTACCAGTCTCCCACTCTACATTTTCTGCACCGGAAAATTCAGCTTTAAATGAAGCAAGCACTTTCGGGGAAACTCTTTCGCTGGGGTATGCACCGCAAACTCCCACTATCATAAGAAATCCGAGAATAAAGAAGATCTTTTTCATGGCTCAAAAGTTTAATTGGTTTTAGATTAAGATTTTTTAAGGTTTACTGATTAATTGTTTTGTTTTAGTTTGACGATCCAAATGTATGTTTGGTTACAACCGGTAACAAGCCAATTGTGATTGATGGGCATCATTGTTAATGCATGTGAAAGAAGCAATATAAATGTGAACATGTATCCGTTATAAGTGCCGCCTGCCTGTCCTAATTCCCCTTTATCCTAAACCGAACACTACTGTTGAAATGTGAAAGTTTTTATAACAAATGAAGAATAATCAAAAACAGTTTCCCGGATGTGTAACTATCAGACTTCTCTATCGTCTATCAAGTATCTTTAACCTATGAATTACCTGGCACATGCATATCTGTCATTTGACAAGCCGGGAGTATTAACGGGCAATATGATCAGTGACTTTGTAAAAGGCAGGAAAAAATTCAGCTACCCGGTACAAATCCAGCAAGGCATTGCTTTGCACCGTGAGATCGACAGTTTTACTGATCGTCATTTTGCTACTAAAGAGGCAAAGGAAATTTTTCGGCCCGCTTACCGGCTTTATGCGGGATCCTTTATCGATGTGGTATATGATCATTTCCTGGCGCTTGATGAACATGAATTTACCGACGGAAGTTTGAAAGCATTTACTCTGAGAACTTATGCGATACTCGATCAGGACACAGCTCATTTTCCTGAAAAATTTGCAATGATGTATCCTTATATGAAGGCACAAAACTGGCTATACCATTATCGGTATAAGGAAGGAATACAAAGAAGTCTCGGTGGTCTCGTACGACGGGCTGCTTATCTCAGTGAAAGTGATACGGCCTATTCGCTATTTATCAGCAATTATGATACGCTGGCACAGCTATATAAATTATTTTTTCCGGAAGTAAAAACCATGTCACTTAATTTTTTGAAACAATTGGATAATTAGCGAACGTTTCGGTTAATAAATTCGTCATAGACATTGAAACTGTTATTTTTGTCATTTTAAATCTTGTTTATGCGCAAAATCTTAGCTCTTCTCGTTTGCTCTGTTTCATTTTTATATTCTTTTTCACAATCCGGCAAACTTCCTGAAGTTGATAAGTCACCGATGGACGTTAGTTATTACCCTGCCAACTATCCCGTCCTTAAGATCCAGAATAAAGCAACAGAACCTTTAATTGCAAGGATCCTTTATAGCCGCCCGCAAAAGCAAGGCAGGAAAGTTTTTGGAGAATTGGTGGAATATGGTAAAGTGTGGAGACTGGGTGCCAATGAAGCGACAGAAATTGAGTTTTTCAAAGATGTAAAGATCGGCGGTAAGAAAATAGCAAAAGGCCGTTACACACTTTATGCTATCGTAAATGAGGATATCTGGACAATGATACTGAATAAAGACACGGATACATGGGGCGCTTTCAAGTATGATTCAAAGAAGGACGTGTTAAGAACTGATGTGCCGGTACAGAAAACAAATGAAATTGCAGAGATCATGTCCATGTGGTTTGAAAAAACTCCAACAGGTGTCTCATTGGTCATTGCGTGGGAACAGGTAAAAGTAAGTTTGCCAATAACGATATAAACGCTATGAGAAATTTTTTATCAGCATTGCTGATCCTAACCAGTGCTTGTATTAGTTGCAAAGAAGAAAATAATAAACCGGCTGTTGCTGATGTTCGCACAAAAGCTGACAGCCCCGCGGTAAAAGTTCTTCCACCCATTACCCATTATACTGTTCCCGATCATTCTCCAATGGATATGGTTTATTTTCCTAAAGATTATCCCTTACTTAAAATGACCGGTAAAACGCAGGCCCTGCCACTTATGCGGGTCATTTACAGCAGGCCGCAGAAAGAAAAACGAAAAATCTTTGATGGCCTTGTTCAATACGATATGCCATGGCGCCTTGGTGCAAATGAAGCTACCGAAATCGAGTTCTTTTCGACGGCAACGATTCAAAACAAAAAACTAAACCCGGGTCGTTATATCCTTTATTGTATTCCGCAGGAAACGAGATGGACCTTTGTTTTCAATTCAAACCTGTATAGCTGGGGGCTGGAGCAGAACAGGCAAAAGGATCTTCTGCAGTTTGATGCGCCCGTTGAAAAGATCAATGGCAGCATCGAATACTTTACCATAGCCACTGAAAAAATCTCTGACAAAAGCGCCGATCTTGTTTTTCTTTGGGATGATGTAAAAACAAAGCTGACCGTAAGTTTCTGATCTTCTGTTTCCCACCTATATTTTTTCGTCAATGGTGAATATTAATTTCAAAAGTTATTGACTATTGGGTAGTGTCTCAGTTTGAAAAAGGATGAACCACATAGGAACATAGATCATAAAAGAAAATACACACATCGGTTCTATGTGAGACTCTATGGGTCCTATTTGTCTATTTGGTGAACAAAAATTTCAGAGGGAGACACTACCGACCATTGACCATTGACCAGTCACAACAATTTATTTCTTTATTTTACATCATGTGCGGTATTGCAGGCATTATATCGGCCAATCCATCACTTGTAACAAAAGACAGGGTAAAAAAAATGACTGATGCACTGGCTCATCGCGGACCGGATGCAGAAGGCCATTGGACAGATGATGGAGTTGCATTAGGGAATCGCCGGCTTGCCATTATTGATCTTAGCGATGCAGGTAAGCAACCCATGCATTATATGGATCGCTACGTCATTATTCATAATGGCGAGATCTATAATTATATAGAGATTAAGGACGAACTGCAAGGAAGGGGGTATAATTTTTTTTCAAAGACGGATACCGAAGTTATCGCGGCGGCCTATGATCATTGGAAAGAAGAATGCGTAGAACATTTTGATGGTATGTTTGCTTTTGCTGTTTGGGATAAAAAAGAAAAAGAACTATTTGCGGCGAGAGACAGGTTTGGAGAAAAGCCTTTCTTTTATTATTTCGATGCGGAGCAATTCATTTTTGCTTCAGAAATGAAGGCGTTATGGACAGCGGGCATTGAAAGAAAAGTAAATCTCAAATTACTCTTCAATTATCTCACTATTGGTTACGTTGACAATCCGAATATTCCGGAAGAAACCTTTTTTGAGGGAATAAACAAATTGCCCGCTGCGAGCAATTTAAAGTTCTCGATTTCCGATTTTCAATGTTCAATTTCTAACTATTGGGATATTGATATTGAAAATGAAAATAAAAAGCTCAATGACGCCGCAGCCATAGAACAATTCAATTCTCTTTTGCATCGATCAGTAAAGAGAAGACTGAGAAGTGATGTTGCTGTGGGTACCAGTTTAAGCGGAGGCTTGGACAGTTCATCCATCATTGCAATACTCCATCAACTCCAAACTCCGGTCTCCAAATACACAAGTTTCTCCTCTACTTTTCCCGGCTTTGAAAAAGATGAATCTTCCTTTGCAAAGCTGGTCGCTGATAAATATCAACTGCAGCATTTCACAACAACTCCAAAAGTGGAAGACCTGCACCATGATCTTGAAAAACTTTTTTATTACCAGGAAGAGCCATTTAGCTCTGCTAGTATTTATGCCCAGTATAAAGTGTATGAATTAGCAAAACAACAGGATGTAAAGGTGTTACTTGATGGTCAGGGCGCAGATGAAATATTAGCGGGTTATCATAAATACTATAAATGGTATTGGCAGGAACTTTTCCGGAAGAGAAAACTATTATCAAGCCATGAGCTGATTGCCGCAAAAGAGTTAGGTGTTTCAGAAGAATTTGGATGGAAAAACCGTGTCGCTGCTTTATTCCCGGAGTTTGCTTCAATTGTTTTAGAACGACAATACCTGGTAAATGCACTAAAACATGAGGACCTCACAAAAGATTTTACACAATTGCAAAGCAAGGAGGCCTATTATATTACCCCCGAGATTTTCAGCCTGAATGGAGTGCTGTATTTCAATACCTGTATGCATGGATTAGAGGAATTACTGCGCTATGCTGACAGGAATTCAATGGCCCATAGCCGGGAAGTTCGTTTACCATTCCTGGATCATGAATTAGTTGAATTTGTTTTTTCATTGCCTTCCCATTTTAAGATTCGGAAAGGCTGGACAAAATGGCTGCTGAGAAAAACAATGGAAAATAAATTGCCTGCAGAAATTACATGGCGTCGTGATAAAACAGGTTTTGAACCACCGCAGCAACAATGGATGGAAAATGACAACATTCAAAATTTAATTATCGCAGCCAAACGAAAGCTCATTGATGAAAACATACTAACATCGGAATCATTGAATAAACGAATTGAGCCGAAACCTGCTCATGAAGCAGGTAATTATGACTGGCGTTATCTTACCGCTTCTTTTTTATTTAAATGAAATAGCCGCCTTAGTAAAGACGGCCATTCAAACTCACCGGACCATTAATTGCTCTTTGCCCCTGCCAGGCTAAGCTTTTCTATATTTTTTAAACAGCTCCATGGAACCCCATCCATCAGCTTTTACGATGTACCAGTTTTTATCATCCTGTAACGTGATATGATAACTAACTTCATCGCCGGATGCTGATTCAGTTATTCCATAAACTGTTTTACCGGCATATTTCTTTTTCAATTTTGTAAGGATATTTATCGGGAGCATTTCTTCGCCATAATAACGAGTGGTATATAGCAGGTTACCTTCTTTATCATAGCTGGCTCTTGTGATAATATCGGATTGTTTAAAACGGGCTTCGTAGGTATTTTCTCGTTCATGCCATACCACATCTGTGGCTGACGTAAAAGTTTGTTCAAAGGCCTTCAGTACTTTTTCATTTACTTCAGGAGGCGTTGCTGCTACAACAGTCAGCGTTGCAAAAATGCAGGCAAGAGTTATTAATTTTTTCATGGTTATACGTTTTTGGGTTAAGAATTCCTGTTGTATTAAAATTAGACCCTTACATAAACGAATACAAGTGGTTATCTGCTGCCGGTAAGCCAGACTTATTATACCGTATGCTATAAATAAATCTTAATACGGCTGAAGCATTAAAAACAGTCGTCAGAAAAGATTTTCATTTAACTGAAGCATGATAAAAATCAAGGCGTTTCAACAGTTAAGCCTATGTTAAGCAATCCGCTGGCGGTGATGAGTGGCAAATGATCATTTGCCTGAGATTTCACATCTTTGCATCCATTCAAATATTAATAATGAAAGAAGCAACAAAGTATATACATGCCGGTGCAGAACCGGACCCTTCCACCGGTGCCATAATGACCCCAATATTTCAAACAAGCACTTATGTACAGGAAGCGCCTGGAAAGCACAAAGGTTATGAATATGCACGCAGTCAAAATCCCACGCGTTTTGCATTGGAAAGAGCCTTTGCAGAAATTGAAAATGCAAAATATGCTTTGGCCTTTAGCAGCGGGGTTGCTGCAACGGATGCCGTAATAAAATTGTTGCAACCCGGCGATGAAGTTATTTGCGCTAATGATATGTATGGTGGTACGTATCGATTATTTACAAAGGTGTTTGAAAAATTTGGGATCAGATTCATTTATCTTGATACGACGAATGTTTCTAATATTTCAAAAGCCATTACGGCAAATACTAAATTGGTTTGGCTTGAAACTCCGACAAATCCGTTGATGAACATTACAGATATTGCTGCTGTTGCTGCTATTACAAAGCCAAAAAATATTTTACTTGCCGTTGATAACACATTTGCATCTCCCTTTTTACAAAACCCGATAGACCTGGGCACGGATATCGTCATGCATTCGGTCACCAAATATCTCGGAGGTCATAGCGATGTGATACAGGGTTGTTTGATGATGAACAGCCCTGAGCTGCGAGAGAAATTATACTTTATCCAAAAAAGCTGTGGTGCCGTACCTGGTCCTATGGATT
>Ga0075431_100004935_pt1 | contig 13134 bp, 14 predicted proteins | sample RhiMetdeltSRZDD5_FD_75297 | JGI IMG/M metagenome (GOLD analysis project Ga0075431, IMG submission 75297) | Populus rhizosphere microbial communities from Tennessee, USA - Rhizosphere MetaG P. deltoides SRZDD5 | ecosystem: Host-associated > Plants > Roots > Rhizosphere > Soil | place: USA... | reverse complement strand
GCCAGGGCAAATCTCAACTGGAAAATCCGTACGGAGGATTTGAACCCATTGAGCAACAAGCACGATCTAAGTTTCAAAGTGAATCATTGCCCAGTATTGCTGAACGATTTTCTGCACTTGGTGGATCGGATACTCGTTATTCAAGTGATCTTACGGGATCTCTTGCTGGTGCTCAATCAGAATTTGACCAAGGCATTGCTGCCTTACGAGCACAGTATGGACTAGAGAACCAAGGCCGAGCACTTGATCTATTAAGAATGGGATTAACACCACAAACTGAACAGCATTATTTCCCTGCACAACCACCATTACCGCAAATGCCTTCTACTGGTGAACGGACTCTTGAAACAGGTGCTGGATTGCTTGGAGGTTATTTACAAGGCGGTGGTGATTTTGGTATTAGCCAAATCCTTGCCAATCGAAAAGCAAAAAAACAACAAGAAGCGGTGGTAAATCAAATACTGAATAAAAACAGAACCGGCTCACTTGTGGATGCGCGTACAAAAGGGACTGGTAGAAAACCATCGATCAATACGTTCGCTAATTTAATCGCACTTAAAAGACTTCAGAAGGGGGTATAATGGCACAGGTTATTAATGATCCGTATAGAAATCGTGATTATAGCGCTCAACAAAAATATGAACAGGAAACGCCCTACTTCAATGCAGTTTCGAGTGTATTAGGTGGTTTAATACATGGCAGAGCACAGGAACTATCGCAACGTAGGAAGCAACAACAAACTGCTTCTGGCTTGCAGCATTTATTGAATATCCCTGCACAAGAAGCACATCATCTTGCAGGATTGCAACCAGAGATCCTTGATTATGTGGTCAAAGATCGTCTGCGTGAACAGAAAAAAAGTCACTTGCAGTCATTATTTAACATGTCACCGGAACAAGCTGAACAAGCACTGCCATTATTAGAGAATCAAGAAGGCCAAGGTCTTACACAACTCATGGGTGCACAAGAACAAGAACAGGCTCCTGTTACTAATCGCGCTCCATATGCTCAGTTCCAATTACCAAATGCTCCTCAACTGCCAATGCAAGAGCAACTGCAGGCTGCTCAACAACCTGTTGAGAACATTCCTGAAGAAGCTGCGGCACCTCAAATGGCTGCTTCACCAGTACAGCAGCAAATACAGGAACAACAAGCAGTTCAGCAAGCAATAGCACCACAAAGAAAATTAACTCCCGTTGAACAAAAAAAAGCTGAGAAAGAAAAAAAGATCTTAACCCACGAACAAAAAAAACAATTACATAAAGAAGAAGCTGCTGCTCATAAAGAAACGCAAAAATATTATGACCAAGTTTTGTCAGTTGATAAAGCAGCTCGAGAATCAGATAATCGCCTTGATAGAATGCTAAAATTAGTTAATGAGGGGAGTTTGCCTTTTTCTGCCTATTACAGCGGTCTTAAAAATATAGAAGAACATGTTTCTCCGGTGACCGGTGTTGGCGCTGGAGGAGCAATTGGTGGTGTAATAGGAGGATTGTTAGGAGGAGGCGTCACGGCCGGCCTTGCCGCTGCTCCAGGAGCAGCTGTTGGTACCGCAGTAGGCGGTGCTATAGGAGGTTTAGTGAGCCCTGTTGTAGGTGTATTACGCTCTATTCAGCGTTTAACATCACCAGACACTGAAGAATTTGAAAAATTAAGTAGCCAATTTATTTCTGGAGCAAAATCTATTTTTGGTGCTCGCATTACTGACCAAGATCTTCGAGCATTTATGCAACAGATACCAACGCTTTCAAATACTGACGCAGGAAAAAAGAAAATAATCAGAAGTATGAAGATAGCGAATGAAGCTGAACATGCGCGTGCCAAAGCTATGAAAGAAATTATTAAAGAGAATCGTGGTAAGCGACCAGCAGAATTAGCTATTTTGGTTGAGGAAAGAGCTCAAGCAGAATTAGACAAACTTGCAGAGAAATTTGTTGGAGAATCGAAGCCTCCTGTATCTAAAAAAGAACCAATGCAACCAATAAATCTTGGCGGTGCTCGTACCATAATGCCAAAACGGTGATACGATGAATATGTTCTCACTATTGTGTCTTTATGTAACCATTTTAAGCATGAATAGTAATGTATGTGCCGTACGTAATAATAAGAGTAACACCCGAAAGCATTCGCCCATAATCCGGCGAAGAAGTCCAAGCCTGAGCCCACAATTTCCAGTTCCATGGCATAGTCGTGGCTCTTCAAATTTTGACCTGAGCGGTTTTTGTGATCCAGCTCGATTGCTCCATGAACAAGAAAAGCAATCAGAATTATTAAAGCAACAAAGGCAAGAAGGACAGAGGCTTGCCGAACAACTGGTTTCTTTACAGGCGATTATTGATCAACAGAAGATAGCGCTTGATATTCATCATGAGGAACTACAAAATAGGCATGATAGAATTGATATGCGTATTAATGGATTAGAATCATTACATTTAGAAGGATTGCACGAAGAACAAAACGGTCATAAACTTATACTATGTGACCTTATTGATCATACACACGTAACCACATCTAAAATGAATGAAATACATAACAATTTGAATATCGTCGCGGTTAGGCAACGTGAAATTGCTGATTCAATAGGCAGATATAGAGAACAAATGAAGCAGCTGCTTGTTGATGGCAATAACTATGTAAAACAACAGAAGAAGAAACAAGACAGTATTGAACAAAAAGTTGGATGCATAAGCCGTGATTTAGATAAACACGATAGGGAAGAAGTCGAGACACGATTGGCTGGTAGCATGCGTATTGCTCGATTAGAACGGGTATACGGTGGCTTGGTCAATAAGATTGAAGTGCTTAAAGAAGGTAAAAGCCAAGAAGCTCGACCAGAAGAATTGAGCATGGTTGAGATAGAAAGAGCTCAAGCTAATCGCGCAGAAGCTGATCGTTTAGCATATGAAAATTGCGCATCAGAACATTCAGGCTTCGTATCGAATTTATTACAGGACCAGAAAATTACGCCTGGAATATGAGGGTATTTACAAACCAATACCAATAATAAGACATACTAATTACCGTCATAAACATGATGTTATTATTAATGCTCTTTATGTATTGCATCAATTCTTTCAATTCATTCTCATTCATGATTTTCCCTTTCGAAATTTTTCCCACGCATTATCTATTTCTTTATTCACTAACATAAATACATACAACGTAACTAGTGATGCAGTACAAAGCGCCATGATCATTAATAATTTAATCAGTATCATATAATCGGCTCCTGCATCTTTTTGATAGCATCAGCCATTGCATTGATGATCCATTCCCGCATCGTCATTTTTTGATTCATCGCCATTCGCTTGATTAATCGATGATCCTCTTCTGAAACATCGAATATAACCTGCTTTCTTGTCGGCTTTTTTCTATTCAGTTCTTCCATGGGTTCCCTTTAATGTTTATATCTATATAACTAACTATACACTAATATAGAAAAGATTGCAAATAAATTTTAGCTATGATTCTATGGGATTAACATTAAAACTTTTTAAAAGGAGATACTATGGCAGCACAATTTAGGGCAAAAGTAGCATATGGGTTATCGGATGCACTGATAGCAGTAGCTCCAGCTCCTATACAGGCTCTCAGAGCACCAACTGGAGCAGACACGGGTTATCAATTAGGTACTATTTGGATTAATAAAGCGGTCTCTCCTGCGGTCGCCTATATTTTGGTATCAATTATTGCTAATGTAGCAACCTGGTCTCTTATAGAAGCAGCAGGTGGTGCTGGTGTATTCACGACTCTTACCAGTACTGGGCAGACTAATCTTGCGACTACTACTGCTTCTACGGTGAACTCATTTGGTAATATTAATGGTGCTACCAGTGTTGATATATTTGTAGGTACCGGTGGATTTGGTCTTGATGGTGTTGGCGCTTCTATTTTCAATATCGGACCTTCATTAACAACCGGTAGTATCAATATTGGTGGTACTCTCCAATCAGGAACGATTGCTATAGGAAATTCTAGTGCGGCCAATACAATTGATATTGGTATCGGCATTGGTTTGGGAACGATTAATATAGGAACAGGAGTCGGTGCATTCAAGACCATTAATATTGGTACTGGTGCGGCTGTAGCAAATGTCATCAACATTGGTGGAACTGGTGCTAACGTAATCAGTATTGGTGCTACACAGGCAGGTGGGTCTATTGCAATCGGTGATAGTATGGTCGCTGGTTCTATAAATATCGGTGGTGCTGCTCAGACAGGTGCTATCTTTATTGGTGCTTCAACCGGAGCCATGACTATTAGCATCGGTGCCGTTGGTACTGGTATTAAAACTATTTTAATTGGTACTGGAGCGATTGATAACCAAATAACCATTGGTTCAACTACTGGTGTTGCGGGAACAATCATAAGAGCAGGTACTAATGGTATTTTCCTTAATGCGCCATTTGTTGAACTTCCTGGTCCAATATTTATGTATACAGGAGCAGGTGCCCCTGCGGGTGGCTTAGCATTACATGCGGGTGATACGTACATTAATACAACACCAACGGGAGCTGCTGATCGTATGTTCATTGCTACCGCTGCTGGAGTTTGGACGAATTTCACGTGTGCTGCATAGGGTGATTGATTTGCCTCCTTTGGTTATATAAACTAAAGGAGGCTTCATATTTATTATTTATAAGGAACTCTATGAATCAACGTATATTGTGTCATTTTGAAATGGCGGTTAATGAAAAATACTATCAGTTTTCATTTCAGCCAGGTGTCGTTAATTTTGATGATCTTGATAATGCATTAGAAGCATTTAAAGCAGAATTAGCTATATTGAAAGAGAAAGCACTTGCTGCTGAAGCTGAAGCTGCTCAAAAGAAAGCACAAGAAGAATCACCTGAGGTTGCTGCAGAAGTAGTTGCATAAATTATCTATAAAAAAAGGAGAGCAGAATGGCAGTAAAAAATAGGGTTCTCCCCATCCCCCTCTCATCTATTGATTCCTTTTCTTTCACCGGTGCCTATCAGCTTGTTTCAGGTGCCGCAGGTGTCACACATCCCTGTATCATAATACGTATTGTAAATAATTCTGATAAAGATGTTACCGTTAGTTATGATGGTACCAATGATCATGATTATATCCCTACTAAGACAGTACGGGATATTCAGTTCCAAACAAATTCTCAACCTCAAAATAATATGTGTTCTCTTGCTCAAGGCACGAAAATATATGTTAAAGGAGCGGCGGGAACCGGTTTTGTGTTCTTGTCTGGATTCTATCAACCTCAGGTATGAAGGAGAAACTATGTCTAATCTTGCAGTACGGGTGATGCCAGAGCCGGTAAGAAGTACTGGTTTCGCATCGATCACCGCAACGTATACTGGTATTGGTGCTCCATTTGATAATCCAGTACATTGGTTTATGGTTCAGAATCTCAGTGATCAGCCAGTGATGATATCGTGGGACGGGATCAATGATCATTTCCCTCTTCCCATTAATGGCTATGTTATTATGGATGTTGCATCAAATAAAACATTAACAGGCGGTTCTTTTATGGTAGCCCAAGGGACTCGTTTTTATGTCAAAACATTGGGTGTTGCATTGCCAACTGTGGGCTCTGTGTATCTTTCTATATTCTATGGATTTATTAATGGATAAGGAGAGATCATGAGTCAATTAGGGCAATATTTTCAAGGGAACCCCGCGCTTGCAACGGTCGATTTTATCCAAGGTAACAGTGGTGGACCAGTACCACCTGATTTTGCCAATACAATATTTTTGGTCGGTTCAGGTAATATTGATGTTGCGGGTAATCCAGGTACTAATACCCTTACTATCACCTTAGTTGGTACCACCAATCATGCAGTGCAAGTTGGTAATGCTGGTGGCAGTCTTACCTCTTTAGGGGTAGGTACGGATGGCCAGGTTCTTATAGGTGCCACGGGAGCAGATCCCGCCTTTGCAACCATCACCAGTGGTAATGGTTCAATTGTTTTTACCCCAGGACCAAATTCACTTGATATGGTAGTAAATTCAGCTGGTTTTGTTTCAACCATTACCGGTAATACCGGTGGCCCTATTTCTCCTACATTGGGCAACATTAACATCGTCACGGCAAATACTAATATTGTATTTGCTGGTGCTGTTTCTACTGAAACACTTGATTTTGCACCAACAAGTAATATGTTACTCGGATCAACGGGATCGATTACTACGGGTACTTCTAATACGGCATTGGGTAAAATAGCATTAGCCTCTAATACATCTGGTGATAGTAATACTGCTATTGGCTACCAAGCAATGGTTTCATCGACTACAGGAAGTCAGTGTACCGCAGTTGGTGCCTGGTCGATGTTTAATGCCCTTGCAGGAGCATCTAATAATACTTCTATCGGCTATAGTGCTCTTTATAATTTAACGACAGGAACTGGTAATATTGCGCTTGGTATAAACGCTGGAGCAAATCTCACCACAACTGATGGTAATAATATCCTTATTGGTAATGGTGGTATTGTTGGTGATAATGCGAAAATTCGCATAGGTACCAATGGTACTCATACGGCAACATTTATAGCGGGTATCGATGGGGTGAATGTTGGTTCTGTCGCTAAAGTTGTTACGCTTGCGTCTGATCAATTAGGAACTGCGACCATTACTGGCGGTGCTGGCATAGTCGTTACTCCTGGAGCAAATACGATTACCATTGCTTCAAGTGGTGTCACTCCTGCAAATTATACGAATGTTAATACAACGCCTTATGTCGTTTTGGTCACTGATGAATATTTAAGTGTGGATAGTTCTGGTGGTGCCATAACAGTTCAATTGCCTAATGCTGCCACGTTAAGCCAAGTATTTATCATAAAAGATAGAACAGGCTCTGCTGCAGCGAATAACATCACGGTTACAACGGTTGGTGGTGCAGTTAACATTGATGGCGCTACAACATTCGTCATGAATACAGCATACCAAGCTATTAATGTAATCGGTAATGGCAGTTCGTATGAGGTATATTGATAAATTTCAAAGGAGAAAACTTTGGCATATAAAAGAATTAGCCCCCAGCCAGTTGTAGAAGGGGGAACAGGAAATAATACATTTACGGCATATTCCGTTATTACCGCAGGAACTACTGCTACTGGTCCATTTCAGAATGTGGTAGGACTCGGTACAGCCGGTCAACTATTAACCTCGGCAGGTGCAGGTGCACTTCCTACATGGACTTCTGGATCACCATCGCCTATTACTATCACTGGTGATACCGGCGGACCATTAGTCGGTGCAGCATTTATTTTTACTGGAGGCACAACCGGGCTTTCATTTGATGGTTTAATTTCTACGTTTACCACTACCTTTGCGGGTATTACCGCGAATGGTGGTACGGTGTCATTAGCGACTGATGCAACTGCTTCAACCATAAACATCGGTACTGGTGCTGGGGTTAAGACTTCCACGTTTGGTAGTACCAATACGACATCTACTACAACTATCCAAAGTGGTAGTGGGGCTCTCAATGTAACTTCAACCAACGGTGCTCTTACTATTAACTCTGGTACAGGAGCTTTAGGTGTTTCAACTGATGCTTCTGCAACAACAGTAAGCTTAGGAACAGGTGCTGCCGTTAAAGGAGTGACACTCGGAAGTACCAATTCAACGTCTGCTACCACAGTACAAAGCGGATCTGGAGCGCTTAATGTTACGTCAACTAATGGTGCTCTCACCATAAATTCCGGAACTGGTGCACTTGGTATTTCTACTGATGCATCAGCAACGACGGTGAGTCTTGCAACTGGTGCTGCAGTGAAAGGCGTTACTCTTGGTAGCACTAACTCTACTTCTGCTACGACTGTTCAAAGTGGTTCAGGTGCATTAGCAGTTACGAGTACGAATGGTACATTAACGATAAATTCTGGAACAGGAACACTTGGTGTATCAACTGATGCATCAGCGACAACAGTCAATCTAGGAACAGGTGCTGCTGTTAAGACTATTACTCTTGGTAGCACTAATACAACGTCAACGACGAATCTTCAATCAGGAAGTGGTGGAATTAAAATACCAGCATTTGCTGAAGGAGCATTAGTAACAAGTAGTACAGGGGTAATTTCAACGGTTACCGGTACAGCAGGATTTGTTTTAACAGCAAATGCTGCTGGTACGGCGCCAAGTTTTCAAGCTGCTGCTGCTCCCTCTGGAGTTGTTAAAGTTGTTACTTTAACTTTAACTAATTCTCAAATAAAAAATCTTCACGCAACACCTATTCAAATATTAGCAGCTCCGGGTGCTGGACTGTCAATTATTGGAGTTCAACAGGTAGGTACATTAAATTATGGTGGAACGAGTGCTTTTACCGCCGCTGCATCTCAAACTATTGTATTAAAATATACGGATGGTGCAGGACTGCTTGTTTCTTCTAGTACTGATGCTTTAACTACTGCTCTCATAGTTTCTACAAGTTCAAAATTTCAACTGGGTGGCATTACTCTAACTAATCCTACTGCTATAACTAGTACTGCTAATAAAACTGTAGTTGTATACCAACCGATAGCAACAGAAATATCAGGTAATGCTGCTAATGATAACACCATAACAATTAGTTTTGCGTATATGATAGCATCAACATAAAAGGAACTATTATGCCTAAGATAGATCAACGATTGAATGGTTTAAACCCATTATCCTATCTTGGGTTTGATGCGGTTCAGCCAACGAATATCGTTATACAACCAAGGAATCCAGAGACGAGTGATAATAGGAATGTGTATGTAGGTTCGTGGTGGCTTAATAGCGCTACGACCTCTCTTTTTTATTTAGCATCATTACGTAATGGGGTTGCTTCGTGGATTAATATATCTTCATCTGTTCCTGGTATACAAACATTAACGGGTAACAGTGGTGGCCCCGTCAGCCCAACAGCTGGCAATATTAATCTTGTGGGAGATGTTACTACGGTACTCGTAATAGGTAATCCTGGAACTAATACGCTAACCGTTTCTGCTATTGGATCATCAGTGATCAGTTCATTAACTGGTAATACGGGCGGTCCGGTTTTTCCTACAGCGGACAATATAAATTTAGTTGGTACTGGTACCCTCTCCATTGCAGGTAATCCTGGTACTTCTACGCTTACTATTACGCAATCGGGTGCGGTTGCTAATTCATTTATTACCCAAGCAGGGACTGCGACACCAGTAGCGGGTGTCTTGACTGTTAATGGTTCCAATGGATTATCAACGATGGGTGTCGGGAATACGGTTACGGTTATTGGTGGTTCTGCGTTAGCAAAAAGTTTTATCACCAGCCCTGCGACCGGCGTAGCGGTGCCGGCTGCAGGAGTGCTAACGTTCGCCTCAGGGGCTAACTCAACTGCTTCTGCTGCAGGCAGTACCGTAACATTTAGTGTAACTGGAGGGGGGGTTCCTTCCTACTCAACGGGTAACTGGACTCCGGCACTATCTATTAATGGTAATAGAGCCGGTATAACCTATTCAAAGCAACTGGGTATTTATACACAAATAGGTACTATGGTGTATGTTACCGCGAACATTACTCTAACAGGATGGCCAGCACCTATTAATAATGTGTTGATTGAAGATTTGCCATTTACGGTATCTAATGTGGTTACTTCTTTTATGGATAGTCATCAATTTAATATTTTAACGCCAGTGAGCAATGTTCTTTTTGCAGCAGGAAGAACGACATATTTTTGGGTTAGATTTACTCCTGGTGCTACGACAGGAACGTTACGATATGGGGGCCCACTGGTGGCTGGGGGTATTGTACAAACAAATCACTTTTTAAGTACTACATCATTTACATTTTATGGCATGTATTTTATGTAATAAAGGAGAGATAGTATATGTCACGAGTGAATCAACGATTGAATGGTCTCAATCCTTTATCATATCTAGGTGTTGATGCATATCAACCTACTGATTTTATAAAACTACCCAGAGATCCATTAACGACCGATTTTAATAATTTTTATTTGGGTACCTGGTGGCTTAATACGGATACAAACAGTTTATTTTATTTGGCAGCGCTTACTAATGGATCTGCTACGTGGATTAATGTATCTGCCATGAGTGGTGCTGTTGAAACGTTAACAGCAAACACCGGTGGTCCCGTACCACCAACACTTGGCAACATTAATGTTGTTGGTGATGGGGTATCAATGAATATTGCGGGTAATCCAGGAACAAGTACGTTGACGATATCTGCTGTCGGTGCGCCAGCGACGAGTACACTCACTGGTAATAGTGGTGGCGCAGTAGGCCCGACTATGGGTAACATAAATATCATTGGTACAGCGCCCATATCTGTTGCGGGTAATCCAGGAACTTCGACGTTGACAGTAAGTCAAAGTGGTATTGTTGCTCAGTCATTTCCTACTCAATCTGGCACAGCAATACCTGTTGCAGGCGCTCTTACCATCAATGGATCAAATGGACTATCAACGACTGGTGTAGGATCTACTGTCACCGTGGTAGCAGGTGGAACATTATCACAAAGTTATAAAACGAGTCCAGCTACGGGAACGGCGATACCAGCAGCTGGCGTATTAACTTTTGCAGGAGCTGGTGGCATTACCATGTCAGCAGCGGGAAGTACGGTGACCATAACAAGTAGTGGTGGTGCGACTCCTACTTATTCAACAGGATCATTTGTACCGATTTTAAGGACCTCTGCAGGTACTGCAGGTATTACTTATACACGTCAAAATGGTCAATATGTTCAGATAGGTAATTTTGTTTTTGTTCAGATTGATATTGCTATAGCAACGTGGGCTCCTACTATTGTTGGCACCACAATTCTTAGTGGACTTCCGTTTACCGTCCCTTCTTATCCTGCTGCTTATGGGAGTCCTCAAGTTACTTTTTCAACTCCTATAACGAGTTATCAATATAATATACCAGTCGGTAATATTCTTTATTGGTATGTTATATTTGGTGCTGGTCTTGTCATGGGTAACCCTTACACTGGATCGTTTTTGGGAGCAGGTGCTAAATCAGCGCCATTTTTCATATCAAATAATCTACAAAATGGTTCTACATTTACCGTTTCTGGTTGTTATTTAATTTAGGAGTTCCATATGTCTAGTAATAATCAGAATCAACGACTTAATGGATTTACACCCTTGTCATATATTGGTGCCAATGCTGTTCAACCTACCAACTTTACCATGGCTTCTTCAGCTCCTACGGTAGATGATGCTCGTGAATTTAATCGTGGTGATTGGTGGCTTAATACTTCTGACAATTCCATATGGTATCTTGCAGTAACAAATGGTTTGACCGCTACCTGGATACAGGTACAAGGATCAGGTACTGGATTGCTTTCATTAACCGGTAACTCTGGTGGCTTGGTATTACCCTTATCTGGTAATATCAATGTAGTAGGTGATGGTACCACGGTAAATATAACGGGTAATCCAGGCACTTCTACGTTAACGATGAGCGCTATCGGTGGTGGTGCTGCGTTAACATTAACTGGCAATAGTGGCGGTGCTGTTGGCGAAACAGCCGGTAATATTAACATACTTGGTGCGGGAACGATCTCTGTTGCCGGTAATCCCGGTACTTCAACATTGACCATTTCTCAATCAGGAGCCAATGCAACATCATTCTTAACCCAGGCTGGTACAGCAGTTCCGGTTGCTGGTGTATTGAATATATATGGTTCTAACTCTATTTCTACCAGTGGTGCGGGTTCGACCGTTACGGTAACTGCTGGCTCTAATATTGCTCAAAGTTATATAACGAGTCCTGCGACGGGAACCGCTACTCCTGCTGCGGGCGTTATAACTTTTGCTTCTGGCACGGGAACATCCATATCTGCTGCAGGAAGCACCGTAACTATAACTGGCACGGGAAGTGGTGCATTACCGAATTATTCAAACGGTACCTTTACGCCCTCTTTACTTTTGGGCGGTTCATCTTCTGGGATTAGTTATTTTGCTGGTAATAGATATGGTTGGTATGTACGCATGGGGAGTATTGTATTTATAAATATTTATATAAGTCCACAATATTCAGGTTCTACAGGAGGATTAGCTGCTACCATATCTGGATTACCATTTACTGTTTCTAATGCTCATGGATCATTTTTCATGGAAACAGCAGGATGGGGTGAAAATAGACTTAATAGTTTAGGGAGTAATCAGTATACATGGTGTAGATTTGTGGCGGGAACCACAACGATGTCTATTCAGGCACAACTTAATAATTTATCATCAGGAAATGCTTTTGCTATCACCAGTACTTTATTTATAAATACGCCAAGCGTTTATCACAGTATGCTTATCCAAGGACTTTATTACGTCTAGAAGGAGTTTTGTATGGACATGAATCTTTTATTAAAACGTATGGCATGTGCTATAGTACTTATGTTATTCATAATAGGTGGCATAGCACATAAAATGAATTCAAACAAAAGCAGAAATAAGGCAGTCAGTGAACTGTTAATCAAAAAGCCTCTTTAACAACAAGGAGAGGCCTCGGATGTTATGACACGAACCGAGGCCTCAGCAGATGTATTATTACCGAGAAGGAAATAATCACTCCTCTTATGGTACTACAATAAGACTTATCTGTCAACAGTATAATTTATAAAAATTACACTCATTTCACACAGAAACATTTACCATTCTTTGCGTGGCGAGTTCATCAGAGCTATTTTCTGTCTTCTAATATGCTGCATCTGGGAGGTATATTTAGCCTTAGGAACATCTGATAAATGGGATATCTCTAATGCCTTCTTGAGGCTCTCAGCCATGATAGGATAATCCTGTAGCTCATAATAAAGTTCATCAAGCTGTTCTCTGGTTATCTTTTCAGTAAATATTCCCTGATCAACATGTGCTGCTTTCTCATCACCTGCCATCGATCTGCGTGATTCGTTAGCGTATTGAGTTTCTGAGGCATCTGCATCATCATTATCTTCTGGATCGTTATTGGCAACCACCCCAAGCATACACTGCGCTACATGCCTTTTAAGATACGCAAGTGATTCGCCAAAGCGTTGGTTGTCTGACTTAGCTCCCGTGTAACCTGGAACGATTAAGCGGCTTTTGCAGATGATCTCTTGACCACTTGCATGACCGAGTGTTGAATAGAGGAATGTCGTACCATCTTCATCACGAGGTTCTTGAATAAATACCAAGCCATTATTTGCTAATGCTTTGTT
>Ga0075431_100004934_pt1 | contig 13136 bp, 14 predicted proteins | sample RhiMetdeltSRZDD5_FD_75297 | JGI IMG/M metagenome (GOLD analysis project Ga0075431, IMG submission 75297) | Populus rhizosphere microbial communities from Tennessee, USA - Rhizosphere MetaG P. deltoides SRZDD5 | ecosystem: Host-associated > Plants > Roots > Rhizosphere > Soil | place: USA... | reverse complement strand
TTACAATCAGCATTTCGCTCACCCTTTTGACTGGCAATGGTCTTGCCGGAAGTTCCAGTATTGGCTCAACAATACGCCTGGACTAATTCGTTGCAAAACTTAGTTTACAAACCACTAGCTTCCTTCATGTATACCATATTGAATTTCATCGCCACAGTTGCAAATGGGTGGTTACCAGTAACAGCGTCACTCAATGCCTTGTCAGGGTTAGGATTGAGAAACCAGGCCGTTGGATTATTTGGATCGGGCCCATAGTTAGTTACATAGCAAGCTATCGTGGTTGTATAAGTATAAGGCTCAATATTGGAACTTGCCGGCCCGTAGCCCCTCTGGCAGTGCATCTCCCGGCCAAGGTTCAAATCACCGGCATTATAATAAATTGCCTTGACATCCCCGTCAAAAGTAAAGCCATTCGTCGTGCCGGGAATAAAGCCATTATCTGTCTTCCAAGCATCTAATGTACCTGGTGCCCCAATTGTAGTGTAGTAGCTTACTGTTTCTGGGTTGTCACTATTATCTTGGGGGTCGAGCGGGTCCTTCTCGTTTAAGAAACAGGGCGCTTTCCCTTTGCATGCAGACGATAGGGCTTGTTTAATCACTTGAATTGATTCAGTTGTTTGAGTTGGTTCAGTTACTTGAGTGGGTTCAGGTAGTTGAGTGGGTTCAGGTAGTTGAGTGGGTTCGGTTACTTGAGTGGGTTCGGTTGGTTGAGTTGGTTCAGTTGGTTGAGGAGTCCCATCAGAGCTGCACGCCGCTGCCAGCGTCAGGACCACTAAGACTACAACACTGCGGCGAAGAATCGGCCATGACAGGATTCTAGCAACAAATGCGCTGATTCTAGATTCTGCGTTCATGATCGTCCTCCTTTTTGGACTATTCTATTTGAATCAAAACACGAGTTTCTTACATATAGCCGCCTAGCGATTAAGGATTCATGCAGCGACTCCGTGCCACATAATCCAGAGTTGAACTAAATTGTCGTTTGAGTGGGTTGCGCCATGCCCCCTACTCCTATTGGCGCGTCTGTGAGGAGAGCGTGACTATTATAAGTCTGATTCGGCGGCGGGGCAAAAGTAGGGCTTCAAACGGATTAGCGAATGGAACGGATGATTCGATTCAATCCGTAGTTCAGACCTGTCAGGTGGGCGCACACAGACCTGTTTTTCTCATGGGTCAGGATGCGCCCACCTGACAGGTCTCTATGGGAGCCTATTTATTTAGGCCGAGTCCGAACACTTTTTTCATTCGTCATTCGTCCTTCGTCCTTCGTCATTTTTCATTTCCACCCGCAACACCTGCGCGATCTCGGTGCCCAGAATATGTTCTCGGTCGCCGGCGCGCACGCGCAACGGGCCATTGAAGGGCGCGCGATTGAGGATGTGGAAACGTGTGCCGGGGACGAGGCCGAGTTCAGCGAGGTAGCGCAGCTTGTCCCCATCGTCCGTCTTCACCCGGCGGATGACACCCTGCGCGCCAACCGGCGCTTCAATCAATAATTGATCGTTGACTTCGGTGAGCTGTCCCTCTTTGGTCGGGATCGGATCGCCGTGTGGGCAGTGAGTCGGGAAACCAGCGACCGCGTCCATCCGGTCCTCGAACGCGTCGGTAATCGTCAATTGTAGGCCGTGTGCCTGCTCGTGGACTTCATCCCAGCCAAAGCCCATCACCCGCACCAAAAAAACTTCCAGCAGCCGATGGCGGCGGATAGAGCGCAGCGCTTCGCGTTCACCCTGCGTCGAGAGCTTGACGCCTTGATAAGGGATGTGCGTGAGCATTCCGGCCTCGTCCAGGCGGCGCAACATGCGGACGACCGCGGGAGGGGAAACTTCCAGACGTTCGGCGAGCGCGGAAGTCGTCACGCCATCCGGGCTGTGTTCCAGCCGGTAAATCTCGCCCAGATATTCCCGCATGATGGGGCTAATCTTCAATGTATACCTCAGCTACTTCAAATCCAAAATGTTGAAGTCATCATACCGCAAGTGCAACTCGTTCGCAATAAACCCCCTCCCCCATTTCGGCGAAAGCCTACTTGTAAATCCAAGGCACTGATCGCCGAAATGGGGGAGGGGGCGGGTGGGGGTTTATCCGTGCCATCCGTGTACTAATCACTCTTCTCTAATCTCATTCCCCTCCCACCTCACCGCCCGGATTTCGCCCGGCTCAATTCCAAACTGCGTCAGCGCACGCGCAAAATTTTTGGACGCGCCGCTGGTGAAGTAGATCAATCCGCCGGACGAGGTTGAGTCCGGGTCAAGTCCATGTCGCCGCGCCACGCGCCACACTTGCCGAGCGACCGCCGGGGCCGGGTCAATCACATGCACCGCCGGGCCACAGATCTTTTTCAGCGCCGGGATGATGAAAGAATAATGCGTGCAGCCCAGGACGAGCGCATCTGCTTGTTGGGCCAGCATCGGCTCCACCCAACCGCGCAGCATCGTTTCAGTTTCCAGCGCGGCCGTCGCGCCGGCCTCCACCTGCTCCACCAAGCCCGGACACGTTTGCTTGAGGACGGTGACATCCTGCGCGAAGCGCTCGACGGCGAGATTGAAGAGTTCGCCGCGCAGGGTGGTGGGCGTCGCTAGCACGCCGATGACTTTGGTCTGAGTTTGCTCGACGGCCGGTTTGACCGCCGGCTCCATGCCGACGAACGGCACTTCGGGGTAAGTCTGACGGAGATACTTGAGCGCCGCGGCGGAGGCCGCATTGCACGCGACGACGATGAGTTGCGCACCGCGCTCAAGCAGGAAGCGGGTGATGGCTTCCGCGAAGACCCGGATTTCGGCGGACGGACGCGGCCCGTAGGGGATGTGGGCATTGTCGCCAAAATAAAGTAGATCGGCTTGGGGCAGTTGGGCGCGGACTTCGCGCAAAACCGAGAGACCGCCCAAGCCTGAGTCAAAGACGCCAATCATTGAAGAGTTGATGTGGAGGATAGTTTTTCTTTTTACCGCGGAGTTCGCAGAGAACGCAGAGTGAGTGAAAGATGCTTGGAAAACTCAGCGCTCTCTGCGAACTCCGCGGTGAGACATTACCCAAATCATTTCATTGCTCAGGTTTTGATTTTGCCGCTGCAACAAATCTCTCAAATAAGCGGCGCATTTCCGGCTGCCGGAGATGTTCTGGATGCCATTGCACCGCGAGCGCAAACGGATGCGTGGGCAGTTCCAGCGCCTCGGCGATGCCATCCGGCGCGCGCGCCGTGATTTGCAAACCGGGCGCGAGGTCCTTCACCGCTTGATGGTGCGAACTGTTGACCTCGACGAGCGTCCCTTCGCCCTTCGACAAGCTCAGGGTGCTCAGGGCAAGCCCTTCAACGATAGAGTGAGCCAGCAGCGATTCTTCTTCGATCTTCACTGTGTGCGCGATCCGGTCAGGCGGAAACTCCCGCCAGGGATAGGAATGCGCGACGGGACCGGGATGCTCGGAAGGCAGGTCTTGATAAAGCGTCCCGCCTAACGCGACGTTGAAGACTTGCAAGCCGCGGCAAATTCCGAAGAACGGTCGGCCCTGCGCCACAGCCTGCCGGGTCAGATTCAACTCAAGGCGGTCGCGGTCGGCGTCAATATTTTTTGTTTGAGGATGGGGAGTGGCGCGATAGAGCGCCGGATCAATATCGCCGCCGCCGGGGATCAGAACACCGTCGAGCCGGGATTGCAACTCGTCCAAGTCGTCTTCGCCCAATGTCAGCGGAATTAAAATCGGTAGGCCGCCGGCCTCGTGAATCGCTTCAATGTAGGCGGTGAGCATGCCCTGGAATTTGAATCCCGGTTGATCAGGTGACGCGGACTCGCGCTCGGCGGTGATACCGATGATGGGTTTCATAAAGTCTTTGTACACGGATTACACTGAAAAAGCCGGATAACACTGAAAACCAAACGGGGAAAATCCGTGCCATCCGTGTACCGGTTTTTCCGTAAAATAAAAGGCGCAGGCTGGTGAGCCTACGCCTTGGAATTATAAGCGAAGTGATGGAAAGCGGTCTATGGCGCCGAGGCCTCGACGCGCTCGGCACGCTCGACACGCTTTTCCTTGAGGCGGGCGGCTTTGCCGCGCAGGCCACGCAGATAGTACAACTGCGCGCGGCGGACCTTGGCGTTGCGGATCACATCCACTTTGTCAATGCGCGGTGAGCGCAGCAGGAACGTGCGTTCCACGCCAATGCCGTGGGCGGCCAAACGGCGGACGGTGAAGTTGGCATTATTGCCGCCTTTGCGCAGCCGGATAATGGTGCCCTTGAATTCCTGGATGCGTTCCTTGTCCCCCTCCACGATGCGCACGTGAACGCTGACATTGTCGCCCGGCTTAAGCACCGGAATTTTTGAGTTAGGTTGAGCTTCAGCCGCTTTGATGAAATCAGGCATGGCAAACGTCCTTTAGTCAAAAGTATGCCGCCCACAACCTGGTGCAGTTGGGCGGCAAGTGGCGGGATTATACCAGAGGGGAAAAGTGGCTACAAGGGTGAAACGTTTTAAGGTTTAACCACAGATTACACGGATTGCCACGGATTTTTAAAAACTTCCCAAATCTGTGTAATCGGTGAAATCCGTGGTTACGTCTTGTCTTCGTTACGAATCATCTCCCGCAGGTGATTGATCGCCTGCCGTTCGCCGGTTTCCGAATCGAGATAATGCCAGTGCTCCCAACCGTTGCACGGCGCATTTTGGATCGCCCGCCCGACTTCGTGGATGGAGCCGGTGGTCCCGTTGTGCTTGAGATGTCCATTCGCCAGGATGACCGCCGAGAGCTGGCCCTTCTTGCCAAAGTAAAGTTTCTGGCCGGGCTGCAGTAGGCCGCGCTCCAGCAACGTGCCAAAAGGAATCCGCGGCTGGGCGCGTTTGTCCTCGAAGGAGAACAGTTCGTCTTCCTTGAACATTCCCGGTTGGATCGCCTCCAGGCGTTCGCGCGCGAGCGTGACGTAAGCCGGATCGCGCTCGATGCCGATCCAGCGCCGCCGTAGTTTCTTGGCGACCGCGCCCGTTGTCCCGGTTCCGAAGAAGGGATCAAGCACGATCTCGCCGGGATTGGAGGCCGCCAGGAGAACCCGATATAGCAGCGCCTCCGGCTTCTGGGTGGGATGGGCCTTTTTGCCGTTAACCTTGAGCCGCTCGCTGCCCGTGCATAAGCCCAAATGCCAATCGCTGCGCATTTGGAGTTCTTCGTTGAGCGCTTTCATCGCCCGGTGGTTAAATGTGTAGCGGACGCCCTGCTTCTTCTGCGCCCAGATCAAAATTTCATGTGAATTGGTAAAGCGCACGCCCCGGAAATTGGGCATGGGATTTGTTTTTTCCCAGACGACCGAATTCAAAATCCAGTAATCCAAATCTTGTAAGTTATTCCCAATCCGAAAAATATTGTGATACGAGCCAATGACCCAAATCGTTCCCGTGTCTTTGAGGACCCGGCGGCAGGCCTCCAACCAGGCCTTCGTAAAGGTGTCATATTCGGCGAAGCTGCTAAAGTGATCCCAATCATCGTCCACCGCGTCCACGCGGGTCATGTTGGGCCGCCAGAGCGCCTTTTGCAGTTGAAGGTTGTACGGAGGGTCGGCAAAGATCAAGTCAACCGATTTCTCGGGCAACGTGCCGAGCACTTGGAGGCAATCGCCAGGGAGGACTTGATCGAGGGGCAGTTCGGGTTTAGACATTCGTTCTATCGGGAGTGTTTGGCTGAAGTATAGGCTCACTTCCGGCGCAGGACAATCTCGCTACAAAACCCGCGCCAGGGCGGTGAAGGCCAGGACGAGCAGGCCGCAAAATAAATTCAGACGAGTCAAGAAAATCTCGCGGCGGCGAAGGTTTTCCAGTTCGGAAGCCGGCCGGCCATGCGCTTCCAACGTGGTCAGGCGCGCCAGCTCCGGCTGCAGCGTCCAGTTCATGTAACCGCCGATCAAAACCATCCCCACCACGGCCAGGTGCTTGGCTAAGATAGCGGCGGCCCACGAGTTGGTGATGAGCAGCAGACCTTGATAATTTTTGTTCGCGCTCATTTGCGTCAGGCCGGTGGCAACCAATACCGCCAGGCTAATCCAGGCCAGCGGATTGAAACGCTTGTGCCATTCCCGGACCAGTTCAGCCAACTGGGGGCCCGGGCCAAGCACCGTCCGGGCGCCCGGCCAGATGACCAGCGCCATTAGCGCCAGCCCGCCGACCCAGACAATGGTGGCGACCATGTGCAACCAGTAGGAAATGGCGAGGAACCAGGTAGACATTCGTCGTTTAGAAACCAGTTTTCGGTTGGCTGATTGTAGATGGTGTGATTCAAATTGTAAAATTGTCTTTGCACTGCCGTGAGCGCGGCTATATAATCTTTTATGGCAGCCGTGTCCCATTCTGAACTTAAGCCGTTCTCTGCTTCCGCGTAGCGTGTTTGTCCGGGAATTGTCGGCAAATTTCTCCACGGCCTGGGCCTATTCCAAGATATGCTAACGCCAGATAACTCAGACACCTTCCAGCGTTCTCTGCCACGCGTGCCACTGGAGCCGGACGATGGGATAGATGAACCGCTCCAATGTATCTACTGCGGAAAGCTGACCAGCGAGACTGACCGGAATTGCCCGCACTGCCGCAAAAATCTGTATCAGCGTAAAGAGCGGCAGAAGGAGATTTCCGATTTTTTGCGGAGGGGGCTGCTGCTGACCGGGATCAGGCTGGCCATTGGATTAATCGAGGCGCTCGGGCCGCTGTTCGCTATCGGGATCGTGCAATGGGGCGATAAGATTAATTTCCCGCTCCTGCTGGGAATCTTCGGTGTGAAGGAGATTCTCGGAGACTTTGGGCGGCTTCCGCTACCCGTCGCTCAACTATTGGTCAACGTTTACCTGCTGCACGCCGTGGTGTTATTCTTTCTGCTCTTAGGTTTAAGCCAGCGTTTGAGCCTGGCCTATTACGTGACGATCAGCCTGATGATTATTGATTTATTGGCCAGCGTCTTTTTGGCCCTCAGTGGTTACCTGGGCTGGGTAGGCGCCATCGTCAACGTAATCTTTGTCGTGGCGATTTTGGGCCTACTCTTTTCCGCCGACCGTGAGTTCGCCGTGAACGAGGAACGGTTAATGACCCGCCCGGATATGACGGCCCACAGCGCGCTGGATTTTTACAAGCGAGGGCATTACTACCGCAAGTTGGGAATGTGGTCGCTGGCTGTGGCGCAGTGGCGAAAAGCCGTGGGGTTAGCGCCTAAAGAAGTCCTCTATTATAAGGATTTGGGTGTAGGCTATGCTCAGATCAAGCGTTTTGAGCGCAGCCTGCGCGCGTTGGAAGAGGCGCAGCATCAAGCGCCGAATGACGCCGAGATTCCAGAGATGATTAAACTCGTGCAGCAACAAGCAAGTGGCAAGTAGCAAGTGGCAGGTTACTTGCCACCTGCTACCTGCTACCTGCTACTTGATAGAAGGAGGCCTCCCATGCAACCTCTCGCTGAAGCTTTGTGGGCTTTGTTGACCAATCCAAACGTCGCGTATCTCCTGCTGGTCGTGGGAATGTGGAGTCTGGTGTTAGCTGTCTCCATCCCCGGCACTGGCTTTCCCGAGGCTGTGGCCGTGATCTCACTTGTCCTGGCCGGCATTGGGCTGACGCAACTCCCTGTGAACCTGGTCGGCCTGGGGTTGATCGGACTGGCGCTGATCCTCTTCATCGTCGAATTCCGGTTGACGGCCCATGGCGCTTTGCTCCTCGCCGGAGCGATTGCGCTGGGCATCGGTTCACTGCTCCTCTTCCGCGAGACCAATCCCGTCCAGGCCTCGCTCTCCTGGGTGATGGTCGCCTTTGTCACGTTGCTCTCGACGGCTGCTTTTGGCTTTATCATCTTTAAAGGCTTGGCCGTCAGGCGGTTGCCGCCGGCTCAAGATTTGAGTCGCGTGGTGGGCGCCAGCGGTGTCACCCGGACCGAGGTCAATGATCAAGGCGCCGTCTACGTTAGCGGGGAATTGTGGAGTGCGAGCGCTGATGATAAGATACCGGCTGGCAGCCAAGTTGTCGTGATCGCGCGGGAGGGGCTGCGGCTCAAAGTGGCGCGCGCCGGCAAAGCCGGTTCAAGCTAAACCTTTATCCCTTTTCACCAGCCGGGTTGAAGCCGGCATTCTCAGTCAGGAGGAAAAAACGATGGAAGGCCTTTTAGTAGCTTTGCCTTGCGTGGGCATCATTCTTCTCGTAGGCGCGGTGGTGGTGCTGGCGACCGCGGTGCGCATCGTGCCGGAATACCAACGCCTGGTCGTGCTGCGCCTCGGGCGCGTCATCGGTCAGAAGGGGCCGGGACTCGTCTTTCTCTTACCGGTCATTGACCAGCCGCGCACGGTGGACTTGCGCGAGGCCTTCGTCGAGGTGCCGCACCAGACCTCGATCACCAAAGACAACGCGCCCATCAGCATTGATTTTCTGATTTATTACAAAGTCGTCAATCCGGAACAGACCGTCATTCAAGTGGGCGACTTCCGCGGCGCGTCGCTGGCGATTGCAACAACCACGCTGCGCTCGGTCATCGGCGGGATCGCGCTGGACGACGTGCTCTCGCAGCGCGACCACATCAATGAAACGCTGCGCGTCAAGCTGGACGAGATCACCGAACGCTGGGGCGTCAAAGTCACCAACGTCGAAATCCGCGAGATCATCCCCCCGCGCGATGTTCAGGAGGCGATGAACAAGCAGATGTCGGCCGAGCGCGTCCGCCGAGCGCTCGTGACCGAGTCAACGGGCGATAAGGAAGCCGCCGTCAATCGCGCGGAAGGCACCAAGCAAGCCGCCATCCTGCAAGCCGAGGGCGAGCGCCAATCCAACATCCTGCGCGCCGAGGGCGAGAAGCAGGCGCAGTTGCTGCGCGCTGAGGGCTTCGCGTCGGCGCTGGAGCAGATCTATTCGTCGGCGTCCAAGGTAGACCAAAAGACAATGACGCTGCAATACTTCGAGACGCTCAAGGCGATGGGCCTCAGCCCGTCCACCAAATACATCTTCCCAATGGAGTTCACCAGCTTGCTGTCGAACTTTGTGGGAGGGGGGGATAAGAAATAGACGGAGGACGGAGGACGGAAGACGGAGGACGGAGGCAGCAGTTTTTTCTTCCGTCCTCCGTCCTCGGTCCACCGTCTTCTAAGCCGTGACCGATCAGATCAACATCCTCCCCGCCACCTGGCGCGATTGGCGCGGCGTGTATGCCCTGGAGAAAGCTTGCTTCGGTCACGATGCCTGGGACGGTTTGGAGTTGTTCTTGGCCTTGATCGGATCAAGTATCCGCTTGAAGGCTGTCGCGGGGGAACGCTTGGTCGGGTTTGCGATGGGCGACCCGCAGCCGGATGAAGGATACGCCTGGATCGCCACCCTCGGCGTCCAACCGGAATTTCAACGCCGGGGCATTGGCGCGCGGCTGTTGGCGGAGACCGAGGCCCGGCTCACGACGCCCGTGCTTAAACTCACCGTGCGCCCCTCTAACACCGGCGCGATCGCGCTTTATCAAAAATTCGGCTACGTGGCTGCTCAGACCTATGAGCGCTATTACGCTGACGGCGAAGCGGGTTTGGTGATGGAGAAAAGCCGTGTTTAAGTGTCAGGTGCTCCAGTGTCACGTGAACACCCGGCACTTGAACCCTTAAACACTTGACACTTAAGCACCTGACACTTTACAATCACCCCACTCACAACCAGGGCGTTGTACCCTTCGCCCGCTAGTCTCCTAAGGAAAGGGCTTGACCTCCATGAAAGTCTTACTGCTTAAAGATGTTTATAAACTCGGCCACGCCGGTGACGTGAAAAAGGTCGCCGACGGCTACGGGCGCAACTACCTGATTCCGCAGGGGTTGGCGGCGCTGGCTACCTCGGGCGCGGTGAAACAATCCGAGACGCTGCGCCAGAACGCCGCCATCACGCGCGCCAAACTGAACGCCGAGTTGTCCGGGGTGGCAGACAAACTCAACGCGTTGACGCTGACCTTCGCCGTGAAGGCGGGCGAGACGGGCAAACTCTACGGGTCCATCACCTCCGCCCAAGTCGCGGACGAAATCAAGAAATCGGCCGGGCTGGAAGTTGACCGCCGGAACGTCGGCCATCAGCCGTTGCGCGAGTTGGGCGAATTCAGAGTCCCGGTCCGCCTGACCACCGATCTGATTCCCTCCGTCAAAGTGATTATCCATCGCGAGGGCGAAGCGCCAAAGATGGCTGCCGCGGCGGTTGAGGCGCCGGCTGAAACGACTGCCGAGCCGACTCCCGAGGCGAATGCCGAGGCTCCGGTTGAAACCCAGGCGGAAGTGGTGGAGGCTGCGCCGTCAGCCTAGGTTCGGGCAAGTTTGAACGTTCCAAGCCATCGGTCTGGCCGGAAAAGAATCTGCGGCTGGGAACCGGTGGCTTTGTTTTTCATCCGAGCGTGAGGCATGACTGAGACACTCGGGCGGATGTTGCGCGAGGCGCGCGAAGCGAAGGGCTACGTCCTGGAAGACGTCGAGCAGGCCACGCGCATCCGGGCCAGGTACCTGGCGGCTTTGGAGGCGGGCGATTTTGATACGTTGCCCTCCGAGGCCCAAGTGCGCGGTTTTCTGCGCAACTATGCTCAGTTCTTAAGCTTGGACAGCGAGCAAATCCTGGCGCATTATAAGCAAACGCTTGACCCGCAGGCCGGCCCCTCACCGTCACTCTCCCCAAATCATAAACAGGCCTCGGCTGCCTCTCCGTCACAAACAGATCAAAGCGCTGCGCCGCCACCGCGCCTCTCCGCCAACCAACCCGCCGGAGGCCCCGCGCCTCAAGTTCGTCTGCGGCGTTTGCGCTTGCTCTCACCGGATGTCCTGGTGGGCGGAACCGTCACCCTGCTCGTCGCTTTACTCCTGCTGTGGGGCGTGGTGCAAATTGCAAATAATTTTCTTCAAGCCCCGAGCAGACCGACTCTCTCCCAAACACCGGCGGCCAGTGGAGCGACTTCCGCCACCGCCGCCGCTTCTCCGACCACTGTGGAAGCGACGGCGACTCTTGAGCTTCCCACCCCATTGACTGTTTACACCGGCGTCAACTTGTTGGTGCGCGCCGAGCAGCGTGTCTGGCTGCGCGTTACGGTGGACGGCGTGGAGGCCTTTGCCGGTCTCTTGCCTCCCGGCGCTTCCAAAGAATTTACGGGACAGAACGTCATTGAGTTACTCACCGGCAACGGCCAGGGAACGCGCGTGATTTGGAATGGGCGCGATCAAGGCACATTGGGCACACTGGGGGAAGTTGTAGATCGTCTGTGGACGATGGATGGGATGATCTTCCCCACCCCGACGGCGACGCTCGCCGTCACGCCGAGTCCGTAAGAGGACGGATGACGGTGGACGGATGACGGAGGCAAGTGACACGTGACACTTGATCACTTGACACTTAATCACGCGTCACGTATCACTCGTCACGCGTCACGTACGTATCAAGCATTGACGTTATTGAAAGAGATACCAATGGCAAAAATAAAAAGTAAGCGATTTCATTTGGTGAGCCTCGGTTGTTCTAAAAACACCGTGGACTCGGAAAGTATGGCGCAACTGTTGGGACGCGCCGGGTACGAGGCGTGCGCGGAACCGCACCGGGCGGAAGTGCTCATCGTCAACACCTGCGGCTTCATCGGCCCCGCCAAACAGGAATCGCTCGACGTCCTCAATCAACTGGCTCAGGCTAAAAAGCCGGGCCAACTCCTCATCGCCGCCGGCTGTCTCTCGCAGCGCTACGGCGCGGAGGTGGCCAAACAAGTTCCGGGTCTGGATGGCCTCATCGGCACGCGGCGCTGGATGGACATCGTAGACCTCGTGCAGCGTCTGCGTGAGCACCCGCACCCGGAGCCGCTCTATCATCTGCCGGACGAAGCAACCGTCGTTGGCTCGGATGAACGCGAGGTGCTGCGGGCCGCGGTGCAGGGCGCGAGCGCGTACTTAAAAATCGCCGATGGTTGCCGCCGCCCGTGCGCCTTCTGCGCCATCCCGCTCATCAAGGGGACCGCCGTCTCGCGCCCGGTCTCATCCATTTTGGATGAAGCGCGGCGGTTAGAGGCCAATGGTATCCGCGAACTGATCCTCATCGCACAGGACACGACCGATTATGGACATGATCTCGGCGTGAAGGAGGGCCTCGCGGATTTATTAGAACAGTTGACGCAGGCCGCGCCGAGCCTGGACTGGATTCGCATCATGTACGCCTTTCCCGGCTACGTCACCGATCGCTTGATTGAGACGATGGCCGCACACCCGCAAATTACCCATTACCTCGACATGCCTTTGCAGCACGGTCACCCGCTCACGCTGCGCCGGATGCGCCGCCCGGCGAACGTGGACTGGGTTCACCAGACCATCGCCAAAATGCGCGCGGCGATGCCCGATCTCGCCATTCGTTCCACTTTCATCGTCGGTTATCCGGGCGAGACGGAGGAGGAATTTCAAACGCTTCTGGATTTTGTTGAAGAACTGAAGTTTGACCGGGTAGGCGCGTTCACCTTCTCCTTTGAACCCGGGACGGAGTCGGCGGCCTTGGGCGATCCCGTGCCCGAAGAGGTCAAGCAGGAACGCCGCGAGCGCTTGATGCAGTTGCAGCAGCGCCTCTCGCTGGAGAAGAATCAGGCGCAGGTGGGGAAGACGTTGAAAGTTTTGGTCGAAGGAACAGGGGACGGTCTGAGTCTGGGCAGGAGTTATCGGGATGCGCCGGAAATTGACGGGCTGGTGATTATTGACGGCGAGGCGCCCGTGGGTGAGCTGGTTCCGGTGCGCATCTCCGGGGCGATGACGTATGACCTGTCCGGCACAGTGGATACCACGCCGGCACAAGTTATCGGCACAACGACGAAGACTCTTCTCCAAATATAAAGGACTCATCAAGAACTAACTTCTCATCTCAGATGATTTTTTAGGTCATCTGAGATGATTTTGAACAGTCTTATTAACTTGACAGATTCGGTTACTTGACCAGCACCAATTCTTCCATCAGCGCCTTTACTTGGTCACGCGGCAGGGTGCTATCTATCGCGTACGTGTGGCCATTCGGAGCTTCCATCAGCCCGCCGGTAAATTTTGGGTCGAGGCTGGGTTGGTTGACGAAATAGAGCACCAATCCGCTGGCCGTCGTGTAAATTTCGTCTGCCCAGGAAGTATCCTCGAGCTTCTTGTTGTCGAAGGCTCGAATGATGAAATAGCCACCCGCCTGGTT
>Ga0075431_100004929_pt1 | contig 13144 bp, 14 predicted proteins | sample RhiMetdeltSRZDD5_FD_75297 | JGI IMG/M metagenome (GOLD analysis project Ga0075431, IMG submission 75297) | Populus rhizosphere microbial communities from Tennessee, USA - Rhizosphere MetaG P. deltoides SRZDD5 | ecosystem: Host-associated > Plants > Roots > Rhizosphere > Soil | place: USA... | reverse complement strand
GGGGCAGTCCGTGCTTGGCCGCGGTGGCATGCGCGAGCGACAGGAAGGCGTCGGTGCCGAGCACGACGGCGGGCACGCCGCGGCCTTCGAGCTGCGCCGCGTCGTGGATACTCCACGACGTGCAGGACCCTCAGTCGGCGGAGCCGGTCAGGACGACGTCGACCTGATCCGCGATCTCCTCGATCATGAGCGCCGGCCGCGAGGAGCCGGGCTTCTGCCACGACTGGACGGACGCGGCGCCCTGCTGCTCCGCGAGCAGCGCGGCCACGCGATGCAGCAGCACGTCGGCGTTCGGCTTCGAGTTGTCGAGCACGCCGATGCGGAGACCGCGCAGGCTGCCTCGACGACGCGCTAGCGCCTTCGTCTCGGTCGCGCGGACGGCGAGCGGGCTCCACACCTTCATCGCCCGGCAGTATAGCGCCGCCAGCCGGCCGATCGCCTCACGCGCGACGCCGCGCCCACACGACGCCGAGGACCGCCGCGGCGGCGACGCCGAGGGCGGCCACGACGAAGCACTCGTTGAAGGCGGCCGCGCCGACGGCGAGACGGCGCGCGGCGAAGAGCTGACCCAGCACGGCCACGCCGAAGACGGTGCCGAGCGTGCGCGTGAAGAACATGAACCCGCCGGCCACGCCCTGCTGCGTGCCCGGGAAGGCCGCCATCGCCGCCGTCATGTTCGGCACCTGAAAGACGCCGAGGCCGAACCCGGCCCCGAAGAGCACGGCCGCCAGCGCCGGGAGCGGCGTCTCGGCACCGGCGCGCCCGAGCAGCGCCAGGCACACCGCCTCGCAGGCGAGGCCCCCGACCACGGGCGGCCACGGCCCGCGGCGCTCGGCGAGGCGCGCGGCCAGCGGCGCCGCCACCGCCGTGCCGAGGGGCGTCAGCATGAAGAGGACGCCGCCGGCGGTGGCGTCGAGGCCACGCACGGCCACGAGGTAGAACGGCGCGAGGAGCCAGACGGAAAAGATGCCGGCGTTGCCGAAGAAGGCGAGCGTGCCGGGACGCAGGGCGGCGCCGGCGAGCACGTCGCGCGCGACCACCAGACGCGCCGACGTCGTCCCTCGCGCCGCCGGCAGCTTCAGCGCCAGCCCGAGCGTCAGCACGGCCAGCGGCAGTCGCACGTGAAAGATCGCGCGCCAGCCGACGGCGTCCACCAGGGCGCCGGCCAGCACCGGTCCCACCGCCAGCGCCAGCCCCATGGCCGCGTTCAGGAACGCGAGCGCGCGGCCGCGCTCGCCCGGCGCCGCCGACAGCGTGACCAGTCCGGGCGCGGTGCCGTACACGAGGCCGCCCGCGAAGCCCTGCAGCACCCGGGCGCCCAGCAGCATGCCGAACGTCGGCGCCAGGCCACCGAAGGCGAAGGCCACCGCGCTCAGCCCGACGCCCGCCTGGAACACGCGTGCGTGCCCGACCCGATCGGCCAGCGCGCCGCCGCCGAACGCGGTGAGCGCGTACGTGAAGACGTAGCAGATGATCACCCAGCGCATGCGCTCCGGCGGCTCCGCGAAGGCGGCGGCGATGGCGGGGAACGCGATGTTCATGACGGAGTCGAGCGAGACGAGGGCGGCGCCGGCCGCCGCGATGAGGCGCGTCACGGCGGCTATCATGTCACACGGGGTTGCGCCGTCCCCCGCTTCCACGGTACAAACCCACGCGATGGACCTGCGCCCCGGCGCCACCCACGAGATCGCGTGGACCGTCACGCCCGACAAGACGGCCGACGCCATGGGCAATCCGGGCGTGCGCGTCTTCGCCACCCCATGGGTGATCGCGCTCCTCGAGCAGACGTCCAATGGCGTCATCGCGCCGCATCTGCCGCCCGCCGCGTCCACCGTGGGGACCATGATCGAGATGCGCCATCTGGCCGCCACGCCGGTGGGCATGGGCGTCCGCGCCAAGGCGACGCTGCTGGAGACGGACGGCCGGCGTTTTCTCTTCGCCGTCGAGGCGTGGGACGCGAAGGAGAAGATCGCCGAGGGCCGACACGAGCGCTTCCTGGTGCCGGACCTCGCGAAGTTCCTCGAGCGGGCCATGAAGAAGGGCGCCTGATGCCGACCAAGATCAACACGAGCGTCGTCGGCAAGGAGTACCCGCCCTACGTCGTCACCGTCGAGCGCGGCAAGATCAAGGAGTTCGCGCGGGCCATCGGCGATCTGAACCCGCTCTACCTCGACGACCGCGTCGGGCAGGCCTCCGAGTGGGGCGACATCATCGCGCCGCCGACCTTTGCCACCACCTTTCGCGACGAGACGGCCGACACCAGCGTGCTGCTGCGCGACCTCGGCACCGACATCTCGCGCGTGCTGCACGGCGAGCAGGAGTTCGAGCTCGCACGCCCGATCCAGCCCGGCCACACCTACGTCTGTCGCTCGCGGATCCTCGACATCTACGAGAAGACGGGCAAGAGCGGGCCGATGGCGTTCGTCGTGCGGGAGACGGCCATCACCGACCGCCACAACGAGATCGTGGGCACCATGCGCCACATCACGGTGGTGCGGCTGTGAAGTACGCGAAGGTCTACTTCGAGGACGTGAAGGTCGGCGACGAGCTGCCGCCCCTCGTGAAGGGACCGATCCAGCAGATCCAGCTCACGCGCTACGCCGGCGCCTCCGGCGATTTCAACCCCATCCACCAGGACGACGAGTTCGCCAAGGCGGCCGGCATGGGCGGCGTCTTCGCCCACGGCATGCTGTCGATGGGCTTCGTCGCGCAGGCGGTCACCGACTGGGCCGGCGCCGGCCGCGTGCGCAAGCTCGGCGTGCGCTTCGCCGCCCTCGTCCGATTGAAAGACACCGTCACCTGCCGCGGCCGTGTGCTCTCCACGTCCCAGAAGGACGGCCTGAACCTGGTCGAGCTGGAGATCTGGGCGGAGAATCAAAAAGCCGAGAAGGTCGTCACCGGCAAGGCGATTGTCGCGCTAATCGCGCGCGATTAGCGCGATTAGCGCAACGTGGGGGCCCCGAAATGGCCCCCACACCCCCAACGCTCGGAGCGCCGCGGGAAACCCGTGGCGCTCCTCGACTCTCGCTACCCGCCCGGGGTGATGCCGCGCGCGGCGACCCACTCGCGAAGGGCCTCGCGGGTGGACGGGAACGCGAGCGTGTCCCAGTCGATCGACTCCGGCGCCACCCACTCGAGGCAATCGTTCTCGTCGCAGGTCGTCAGGGTGCCGCCGAGCACGATGGCGCGGTAGACGATGATCACCGGCGAGCCGGGATACGAGTAGACGTTGACCAATCCCGCCAGGTCCACCTTGAGCCCCGTCTCCTCGAACGTCTCGCGCACGGCGGCGTCGGCCACCGACTCCCCGAAGTCGACGAAGCCACCCGGAAAGGTCCACAGCCCCTTGCCCGGGCTGATGGAGCGCCGGGTCAGGAGCACGCGACCGTCCTGCTCGGGAATGGTGCCCGCCACCACCTTGGGATTCAGATAGAAGATGAACCCGCAGGCGAGGCACACGGCCTGCTCGCGCTGATCGGGCGGGACGGCCGCGCGGCCGAGGGCGCCGCCGCAGATCGGACAGAAGCGGATGGTGGTGGGCGTGAGGAACCGCCCTTGCTCGTCGCTCACGGTCTCAGTCTAAACCATGACCCGTGTTGACACTCCGCGCAGCGCGGTGTTACAACCGGCGCGTTTCCCACTACCAGGAGGACGCCATGTCGCGCCGTCTGCTCGCCGTCGTCGTCGTCTCGCTCTTCGCCTTCGCCGCCCTCGCCGCCGTCACTCACGGCCAGTCGGGCGAGTACAAGATCGGCGTGCTGGAGCCGCTCACGGGCCCCCTCGCGTTCGAGGGCAAGCGGCATCTCGAAGGCTACGAGGTCATGCGCGACCTCATCAACGAGCGCGGCGGCGTCATGGGCAAGAAGCTCGCGTTCGCCGTCGGCGACGCCACCGATCCCACCGCGGCCGCCAGCGAGGCCAACCGCCTGATCACGCGCGAGGGCGTGAAGATCATCACGGGGACGTACTCGTCCACCCTCTGCGGCGCCGCCAGCGAGGCGGCCTCGCGGCAGAGCGTCATCTACTGGGAGACGTCGTGTGTGGACCCGCGCTTCGCGCAGCGCGGGCTCAAGAACGTGTTCCGCACCGAGATCGACGGCACCGGGTTCGGCTGGTACAACATCGAGTTCATCGCCAAGCACCTCTCCCACCGCTTCAACATGAAGCCGAACCAGCTGAAGATCGCCTTCCTGTCCGAGGACTCGTCGTACGGTCAGGGCGTCACCGAGGCCGCGCGCAAGCGGGCCAAGGGCGACTTCGGCATGCAGGAGGTGGCCGCCGAATACTACGCGTTCGCCTCCACCAACGACTTCACGCCGATCATCGTGAAGCTGAAGCAGCTGAACCCGGACATCGTCCACCACATCGCGCGCGGCAACGACGCGGTCCTCTTCTGGCGGCAGTCGCGCGAGCAGAACTTCGGCTTCAAGGCCCTCGTGCACGCCGGCGCCACCGGCTATGGCTCTCCCGACTTCGGCAAGGCGCTCGCCGCCGACGGCAACGGACCCTTCGTCCTGGCCGAGCCCGGTCCCGGCTTCAAGGTCGAAGGCCTCAAGCCCGAGGCCCAGAAGCTCGAGAAGGACTTCACGGAGGCCATCAAGAAGCGGACGGGCGCCGAGCCGTACGCGAGTCACCGCCTGGCCGGCCCCGGTCTCTGGCTGCTCAAGCTCGTGCTCGATTCCGCCAAGACCGACGAGCTCGACAAGTTCCGCGGCGCCGTGATGTCGCTGGACATTCCCGTCGGCTCGCTGATCAACGGCTGGGGCGTGAAGTTCGCCGAGAACGGCCAGAACGCCAACGAGCGTGTCCAGCACTACATGCTGCAGTGGCAGAACGGCCAGATGGTCACCGTGTGGCCGGAGGAGTTCACCACGGGCCGGGCGAAGTGGATCCCGCTCGGCGCCTGGGATTCCCGCAAATAGACGTCCTCGCGCAGCTCGGGGTCTCGACGATCCTGCTCGGGGGCATCTACGCCCTGATCGCGGTCGGCCTCACCCTCATCTTCGGCATCATGCGGGTGGTGAACTTCGCCCACGGCGAGTTCCTCATGCTCGGCATGTACCTCGCCTTCTGGGCGTGGCACCTCTGGCGGATCGACCCCTACGTCGTTCTCCCATTGGGAGCGGCGATCTTCTTCGTGGTGGGCCTCGTCGTCTACCTGCTCGTCATGAAGGGCGTCATCCACGCCTCGCACAACGTCCAGATCTTCACCACGGTCGGCCTCTCGACCCTTCTCGAGAACGTGGCCCTGGTGGCGTGGACGGGCGACTTTCGCTTCGTGCGGCCGTGGCACTCGTCGGTGGTCCTGCGTCTCGGCGCCACCGCCTTCAACCTTTCGCAGGTGGTCGCCTTCGCCATCGCGGTCGCCCTCACCATCGGGCTCTTCGCGTTCATGCGCTGGACGCACACCGGACGCGTGATGCGCGCCACCGCCCAGGATCGCGACGCGGCCACCCTGATGGGCATCGACACCGACCGGATCTATCGGATCACGTTCGCGATGGGCATCGCCGCCGTCGGCGTGGCCGGCGTCCTCGTCTCCCCGCTCTACTCCGTCTATCCCCAGGCGGGGCTGCAGTTCGTGCTGCTGGCGTACGTGGTGGTCGTGCTCGGTGGGCTGGGCGACATGGTGGGCGCCCTGCTCGGGAGCCTCATCGTGGCCGGCGTGGAAGTGGTGGGCTCGTACTTCTTCGGCAGCGCCTGGAAAGAAGTCCTCTACTTCCTCCTCTTCATCGGCGTCCTCGTGTTCCGTCCGGCCGGGCTCTTCGGCCAGCGCGGGGCCGAGAACCTCGGCGTATGACGACGGAGCTGCGCCGTCACTGGCCGGCCGTGGCCATCTTCGGCGCCGCCGGCGTGGCGCCGATCGTCACCCGAGACGGCTTCTTCCTGGACAGCATCGTCCTCATTCTCCTCTGGGGCTCGCTCTCGGCCGCCTGGAACGTTGCCGGCGGCTACGCCGGGCAGGTCTCGATCGGTCACGCGTCGTTCTTCGGCATCGGCGCCTACTCGGCCGCGCTGGTCACCACGCGCTTCCAGCAGTCGCCGTGGCTCGGCATGGTCATCGGCGTCGTCATCTCCATCGGCGCCGGCTACGTGATCGGGTATCTCTCCAATCGCCTGAAGGGTCCGTACTTCGCGCTCTCCACGATCGCCTTCTCGCAGGTCCTCCTCATCGTGGCGAGCCGCTGGCGCGGCTTCACCTCCGGCTCGGAGGGCATCCCGGTCCCCTTCCGCCCCGGCCTGTGGACGCTCGGCCTCGGCCACGTCGCCTGGGTCTACGTGGCGGTCGTGGTCGGCATCCTCTATTACCTGGTGCAGGTCTGGCTCGAGCGCTCGCGCTTCGGCTACCAGCTCGCGGGTGTCCGCGAGGACGAGGACGCCGCCGAGGCGCTCGGCATCGCCAGCCGCCGCGCCAAGGTCATCGCGGTCACGCTGAGCGCGGCGCTGACCTCCATCGTCGGCACGCTGTGGGCCCAGTACATCGGCTTCGTGGACGCCTTCTACGTCTTCTCGGTCCCGCTCTCCGTGCGCTTCGCGCTCAACGCCATCATCGGCGGGATCGGAACGGCCATCGGCCCGTACCTCGGCTCGATCTTCATCACCTCGCTCGAAACGTACCTGCGTGCGACGTTCTCCGGCGTGGCCACCGGCTTCACGGGCATCTACCTGATCCTCTACGGCGCCGTGCTCATCCTCGTCGTGCGATTCGTCCCCGACGGCCTCATCGGCATCGCGGCGCGGCTTCGCGCCCGGAGCGCGCGTGCTCGCGCTTGAGTCGGTCACCAAGCGCTTCGGCGGCCTCACCGCCGTGCGGAGCGTGAGCCTCGAGGTGAGCGCTGGCGAGCTGCTCGGCATCATCGGGCCCAACGGCGCCGGCAAGACGACGCTGTTCAACGTCATCTCCGGCTACTACCGGCCGGAGGAGGGCCGGGTACGCTTCGAGGGCCAGGACGTGACCGGCCGCCCGCCGCACGCGATCTCGCGGCTCGGCCTCACGCGCACGTTCCAGATCGTCAAGCCGTTCGGCAACCTGTCCGTCTCCGACAACGTGATGATCGGCGCCCTCACGCGGCTTTCCAGCACGCGCGCGGCGCGCGCGGAGGCCGAGCGCGTGATCGCGCTCTGCGGCCTGGGCCCGCACGCGACGGCCCGGGCCAAGGCGCTGCCGATCGCCCTCCGCAAGCGGCTCGAGGTGGCGCGCGCGCTCGCCACGCGGCCACGCCTGCTCCTGCTCGACGAGGTGATGGCGGGCCTCAATCCGTCCGAGCTCGGCGGCATCATCGAGCTGATCCGCCGCGTGCACGCCGAGGGCGTCACCCTCATCGTCATCGAGCACATCATGGCGGCCATGATGCGGCTCGCGCAGCGGATCGTCATGCTGCACCACGGCGAGAAGATCGCGGAGGGCACGCCCGTGGAGATCACGCGCGACCGCCGCGTCATCGACGCCTATCTCGGCGAGGAGTTCAACCTTGCTGAGGCTTGAGGGCATCGACGCCTTCTACGGCGATCTCCAGGCCCTCTTCTCCGTCTCGATGGAGGTGCCCGAGCGCAAGATCATGGCCCTGGTGGGCGCCAACGCCGCCGGCAAGAGCACGACCATCCGCGTGATCTCCGGCCTCGTCTCCCCGCGCCGCGGCCGCGTGCTGTTCAAGGGCGACGACCTCGCCCGCGTCCCCGCGCACCGCCGCGTGGAGCTCGGCATCGTGCAGGTCCCCGAGGGCCGGCGTCTGTTTCCGTTCATGAGCGTGACGGAGAACTTGTTGCTGGGGGCGCACACCGCCCACGCCCGCTCCGCGCGCGACGCCACTCTGGCCTACGTCTACACGCTGTTTCCGGTCCTCAAGGACCGCGGCACCCAGCTCGCGGGCTCGCTCTCGGGCGGCGAGCAGCAGATGTGCGCGATCGGCCGCGCCCTCATGGCCCGGCCCAAGCTCCTGATGCTGGACGAGCCCACCCTGGGGCTGGCGCCCGTCCTCGTGGGCAAGATCTTCGAGACCGTTCGCACCATCAACGCCGACGGGATGACCGTGCTCATCGTCGAGCAGAACGTCCGTCAGGCGCTCGCCCTCGCCGACCGCGCGGCCGTGCTCGAATCCGGCAAGCTCGTGCTCGAAGGCGCCGGTCGGGAGCTGCTGGGCGACGACCGCCTCAAGCGCGCCTATCTGGGCATGTAGCGCGTACCGGGTCGCTTGACGGGGCGTCGCCGCGGGGCTCCAATGTGGGGCACGATGCGCCCGCGCCGGCGGCCCCTCGCCCACTATGTCGCCGCCGTCTGCATCACCGCGACGGCCGTCGGTATCCGGGTCCTGATCGAGCCCTGGTGGGGCGCGGCCGCCCCCTTCGTCATGCTCTACCCCGCCGTCATGCTGAGCGCCTGGATTGGCGGCTTCGGCCCCGGCATTCTTTCCACCGTGCTGGCCGCCCTGGCCGCGGACTACTTCTGGCTCGGACCGACGCGCTCGTTCAAGCTCGACAATCCCACGGACGCCAGCATCCTGGCGCTGTTCGTCGTCGTCTGTCTCGGGATGGTCCTGCTCGCCGACGCGCTGCAGCGCGCAGTGGCCCGGCTGGACGCGCTCCTCGACGCGAGCCCGGTCGGCCTCGGCTTTCACGACGCCGGCCTGCGATACATCCGCGTCAATCGTGCCCTGGCCGAGATCAATGGGCGCCCCGCCGCCGAGCATGTCGGTCGGCTCGAACGCGAGATTCTGGGCGACGCCGCCGCCGAGGTCGTCGAGCCCATCCTGAAGGACGTGCTCGGCACCGGGAGAGCGGTGCACGTGCCGGCCCTGCGCGTGCGGCTGGCGGCCACGGGCATCGAGCGCTGGTACTCGGTCTCCTACGCACCGGTGCGGGACCCGGCCGGCCGCGTCGAGGCGGTCGCCGTTTCCGTCAGCGACGTGACCGAGATGCATCAGGCGCAGGCCGCGCTGACGCACGAGCGGGAGCTCCTCCAGACCGTCATCGACAGCGTGCCCGTGATGATCGCGATGTACCGGCCCGACGGCCAGGTGCTGAGGGTCAATCGCGAGTTCGAGGGCGTGACGGGCTGGACGGCCGGCGACGCCGCCGACCGCGACTTCCTGGCCGCGTGCTATCCGGACGCCGACTATCGCGCGAGCGTCCGCAAGTACCTCGAGGCGCCGACGCCCGGCTGGCGCGACATCCAGATGGCGGCGAAGGACGGCCGCGTGATGGAGACGTCGTGGTCGATGGTGCGGCTCTCCGACGACTCACGCGTCGGCATCGGCCTCGACGTGACCGAGCGCAAGCGCGACGAGGCGGAGATGCGCCGAGCACGCGCGGCGGCGGAGATGGCCAATCGCGCCAAGGACGAATTCATCGCGATGCTCGGCCACGAGCTGCGCAATCCGCTGAGCGCCATCTCCGGCGCGGTGGGAGTGCTGCGGCGTCTCGAGGTCGAGAACGTCGCCGCCGTGCACGCCCGCGACGTCATCTCGCGCCAGACGGAACACCTCGCCCGCCTCATGGACGACCTGCTGGACGTCGGCCGCGTGATGACGGGCAAGATCGTCCTCGACCGTCGTCCGCTCGACCTGCTGGAGGTGGCCGCGGACGTGGAGGCCACCGTCCGCGCCACCGGTCGCGCCGGCCGTCATCGGCTTTCGCTCGCCGGCACCCCGACCTGGGTCGACGGCGACCCGACCCGCATCGAGCAGATCATCACCAATCTCGTCATGAACGCGCTGAAGTACACCCCGCCGGATGGTGCGATCAGCATCACTGTCGGCGCCGACGGCGCGCAGGCGGTGGTTCGCGTGAGCGACACCGGACAGGGCATCTCCGCCGAGCTCCTGCCCCGCATCTTCGACCTGTTCGTCCAGGGCCAGCAGGCGGCCGAGCGGGCGCAGGGCGGCCTCGGCATCGGCCTCACGCTCGTGCGGCGGCTCGTCGAGCTCCACGGTGGACGCGTCGAGGCGGCCAGCGCGGGGCCAGGCGAGGGCAGCACCTTCGGGGTGCACTTTCCGCGGCTGCCGGCGCCGCCGGCGCCGCCCGAGTCGCGGCGACGCCGGACGGTGCCGCCACAGCGGGCGCTCCTCATCGAGGACAACGACGACGCGCGTGAGATGCTGCGGACGCTCCTCACGCTGGACGGCCATACCGTGTACGAGGCGGCCAACGGCATCGCCGGCCTGGCCGCCGCCCTCGAGCACCGCCCCGACATCGCCATCATCGACATCGGGCTGCCGGAGATGGACGGCTACCAGGTCGCGCGACGATTGCGCGCGAGCGAGACGCTGAAATCCATCCGGCTCATCGCCCTCACCGGCTACGGACAGCCCGACGACGCACGACAAGCGCGGGAGGCCGGCTTCGACCTCCACGTCGTGAAGCCGGTGGATCCCGAGCAGCTGGCGGATGCGCTGGCCGCCGCCAGCGTGCCCCCCGAGCGCGGCGACGGCGCGCCGCCACCGGCCACGTTGGCGTAGCTATTTCGGCCGGCCGCGGTATAGAGTTGGTGCGCATGCGCATCGATCGCGCGCGCCTCGAGCAGTCCATTCACGAGCTCGGCAAGATCGGTGAGACGCCGCGCGGCGGCCTCACCCGCGTTGCCCTCACCGACGAGGACAAGCGGGGCCGCGATCTCATGGTCCGCTGGATGCGCGAGGCCGGCCTGCGCGTCACCGTGGACCAGATGGGCAACATCTTCGGCGAGCGTCCCGGCGCCGAGCGCCTGCCGCCCGTCATGATGGGCTCGCACATCGACTCCGTCCCCACCGGAGGCAAGTACGACGGTCAGCTCGGCGTCCTGTGCGGGCTGGAGACGATCCGGGCCCTCGACGATCACAAGGTTCGCACGCGGCATCCGGTGACGCTCGCCATCTTCACCAACGAGGAGGGCGCGCGCTTTCAGCCGGCCATGATCGCCAGTGGCGTGATGGCCGGCAAGATCGCGCTCGAGGACGCCTACAACGCCCGCGACAAGGACGGCCTTCGTCTGGTCGACGAGCTCGAGCGCATCGGCTATCTCGGCGCCGAGCCCTGCGTCCCCCGACCGTTCCGCGCCTATCTCGAGCTCCACATCGAGCAGGGCCCGTTCCTCGAAGAGGAAGGGCTCACCGTCGGCGTCGTGGACGGCATCGTGGCCATCGCGTGGTCGCGGCTCACCATCCATGGCGTTCAGGATCACGCGGGACCGACGCCCATGCGCATCCGCCACGACGCCCTGGTGGCGGCGGCCGAGGTCGTGGCCGGGGTGCGCCGGATCGCGCGCGAGATCGGCGGCGACCTGGTGACGACGGTCGGCAACCTCACCGTGCATCCCAACATTCCCAACGCCATTCCCGGCAAGGTCACGCTGTCGATCGACATGCGCGATCCGCGCGGCGAGACGCTGGACCGGGCGCGGCCGCTCCTCGACCGCGCCGTGCGGGAGGCATGCGAGCGGGAAGGCGTGCGCTACGAGCTCGACCACTACTGGCGAGTGCCGTACACGCCCTTCGCCGCGGACGTGGTCGCCGCCGTCGAGCGCGCCGCCAAGGCGAGCGGGGCGCGCTATCGCCACATCCTGTCGGGGGCCGGTCACGACGCTCAGTACATGGCCGCCATCGGACCGGCCGGGATGATCTTCGTGCCGTCGCGCGACGGCCGGAGTCACTGCGAGGAGGAGTTCACGCCAATGGACGACATCGAGCACGGCGCCACCACGCTCCTCCTCACTGCCGTCGACCTCGCGGGCCGCGCCTAGCGCCGGCGCGCCCGCTCAACCACAAGGAGAAGCCATGCAGCTCGACCGCTACACGAAGGTGGTCCTGACCGTCATCGCCGTCGCCCTCACCGCCCTCGCCGCCCACGCGTGGCTCGATCGGATCAGCCTGCCGGTCGCCGAGGCGCAGACGGCGACGCCCAAGTACGAGGTCCATCTCCCGAAGGCGTGGGGCAAGATCATCACCTTCTCCAACGGCAACTTCCTGATGGAGTCGTCGGACGGCACCATGCGCGTCGTCGACATCGACGGTAAGTCGCCCGAGTACCCCAAGGTCAAGACGCAGGTCCGCTGGCAGCAGTAAGGCCGGTCAGAAGCGCAGCAGCGCCAGCACCGCGCACGCCGCCGACACGTTGTTGGCGGCGTGCGCCGCCATCCCCGGCAGCAGGCTTCCGGTCTTCTCGTAGGCCACCGCCCACATCAACCCGCTCGCGAACACGCTGCCGAAGCCGGCCACGCCGTAGCCGTGCGCCCCCGCGAACACGGCCGCGCTCAGCACGGCGGCGACCGGCCATCCCAGCCGTCGGCGCAGCGTGCCGTAGAGCAGGCCGCGAAAGACGAACTCCTCCAGCATCGGGGCGAAGAGCACGGTGCCGAGCAGACTCGCGATCACGAGGCCGGGTGAGCCCCAGGCCAGGTCCTCGTCGAACCACTCCGTCCAGTGCGACGAGATTCCGGCGAGCTCGCTCAGCAGGCCGAGGACGATGTCGATCACCACGCCGGCCGCGATGAGCACGGCCGACACGCGGAGGAGCGCGCGCCAGCGACCGGGCTCCGGTCTGAGCCCGAAGGCGCGCGCGAAGCCCAGCCCGAGCGGCTTCACCAGCTGGCGCGCGGCCAGGATCAGCACGGGCACGTACATGAGGGGGAGGCTCACGCCCTCGAGGACGGCGGCGCCGCGACGCGTGTAGCCGCCGAGCGCCAGGAGGGCGACGGTGACGATGACGCCGCCAGCGCCTCCACGCACGAGCACCACCACGCCGTCCCGGACGCGCCAGAGTGGCGGCAGTGGCGCCCCGGCCACCCGGCGGCCTCGCCCCCGCACGAGTGAGACGACGGCCAGCAGGCCGAGCGCGAAGACGGCGAGCTCGCTCAGGGCGAAGGCGCGGATCATGCGCAGGAGCGGTCCGGCGCGCGCGCGAGCCCCCCGGTCGATCTCCGCCAGCCACGCCGTGTCGTGCAGACGTTCGGCGAGGCGGCGCGCGAGCCGATCGCGGAACCAGCCGGGCTCCGTCGCCCGCTCGACGGCGTCGCGCGCGGGCCAGCCCGGCTCGATCTCGGCGCCGAGGTACGCGGCGCCCACGATCTCGGCCAGCCGCGCGTCGCCACGCGCTTCCCAGTTGGCGACGGCGGCCTCGACCTCGTCCCGCTGACCCGCCTCGCCGCGGAGGACGGCCAGCCGCAGATCCACCA
>Ga0075431_100004926_pt1 | contig 13151 bp, 12 predicted proteins | sample RhiMetdeltSRZDD5_FD_75297 | JGI IMG/M metagenome (GOLD analysis project Ga0075431, IMG submission 75297) | Populus rhizosphere microbial communities from Tennessee, USA - Rhizosphere MetaG P. deltoides SRZDD5 | ecosystem: Host-associated > Plants > Roots > Rhizosphere > Soil | place: USA... | reverse complement strand
ATCGTCTCTAGTCGACATTCTACCGGAGTATTGTGCCCGTCTGGTAGAATGTCAACTAGAGCGTGCTGGCACCCCGTCAGGTACTCCGCTGGCTACCGTGCCGTGTCCGAGGGTAGCACGAAGCTCGAGGCATGGAGGTGCGCGATGAGCCAGCGGTCCCCCCGGCGAACAAAGACCAAGCTCCGCCGACCGAGACGGGGGCGCTCGCCGAGATGGAATGTCACGACGGCGGCGTCCCCCAGCATCTGAATCTGGAGGTCGCGCGGGCGAATGTTCAGGTAGGGCGGGCCAGCCCGCTGGCTCGGGATGTCCTTGAAGATGCCCTGGAAGGATTTAACCAGCGAGTCGCGCCCCTCGATTCGCGACATCAACGCCGCGGAAGGGTGAAAGATCGTCGCGGTCGAGTCGAAGCTCGCCGCAAATCGAGCCCAATCGAGATTGTTGAACGCATCGACGAACTGCACGGCCGCGCGTCGCACCGCGGCTTCCGAAGCCGCGTCGGAGGTCTGGGCCTGGACCCGATTGGCGCCGGCTATGAACAAGCCGAGGATCATCGCTGACGACCTGATGCGATCCATTAGCACTCGCAGTCCCTCCAAAACGCTGTTCGACAGCGGTGCGTTGCTACTGCGGCCTCATCGCCTCGGTCAGGGGAACATTGGTGGCGGAACGCGTTTCTTCGTCGCCTGTTCGAAGCCGTACGCCAGCTCGATCAGCTTCCCCTCGCTGCACGCCGTGCCCGTGAAGCTCACGTTGTACGGCGCCGGCTTTGGTTCGAATCCCGCCGGGAAAGCGTTAGGTGCTTGGCCAGGCGGCACCGGAACGAACGCGAACGGCACGGTTACCGTCGGGTAACCTGGCCGAGCACCGATGTTCGCGCTCCCAACGCCCGGGAAGAGCAGAGCGTCGAGCTGGTGCGCCTTGAGCGCCGCGTCGATGCCGTTCGTAGCGGAGAGTCGAATGTCCTTTCGGCGATCTGCTTCGTAGCGCGAACGATCGGCCTGCACGTCCATCTCGTCCGACACATCGAGATTCGCCTGCCCGTATTTGATCGCGCCCGCTCGCTGGTGCGCAATGTTCCACTGGCGAAGCTCCGTCAGCGTCTTGACAGGTGCCTTGTCGCCTAACGTCTTCAGCCAGGCGTTGAAGTCACGCTTCATCCCGTACTTGAACGCGATCGAGCAACCCGCGTCGCTCCCCTTCGCGTTGTCAAGTCCACTGCACACGCTCCAGTTCTGGAAGTTCTCGGCCGCGACCGTATCGACGACGCTCGGGATGTCCGCCGGATCGACGATCACTGCCCCCTGCCGCTTGAGCACTGCGATCGCGTCGTCCATCACCTTGCGCTGTGCGTCGTTCAGACCGCCGCGTGGGTTTCGGCTCCCTGCGGAGGTGCGATCATAGAAGAACGCGCGTGGTATCCCGATCCGCGCACCCTGAAGCCCGCGCGGATTCAGGAACCGCGTGTAGTCGCGCCCCGCCGGTGGCGGGCAGCGCGTCGTTGCCGAGTCGTTAGGGTCCGGTTTGGCGCTTTCCATGGCGCCGAGCATAATCGCAGCGTCGGCGACCGTGCGCGTCATCGGGCCGGGAGTGTCCTGGTCGGCCGTGATGGGGATGACGCCGTACCGGCTCACGCGCCCGACCGTTGGTTTGATCCCCACGAGGAAGTTCTGCTGCGACGGACTCAGGATCGACCCCGACGTCTCCGTCCCGACGTTGCCCGCCCAGAAGCTCACGTTCGTCCCCACGCCGGAGCTCGAGCCGCCAGTGCCGAGGACGGGGCGCCCGTCGAACGAAGTCTCGCGCGGATCGCGCCGCGGATCCCACGGGTTCATCCCGTAGCCGGTGAGCGCGTTGTAGTTGCCGGGCATGCCGCTCGCCACCCAGTTCGCGAGCTCGGTGAGTTGCGTCTTCGCGAGGATGATCGCGCCGGCGTCCACGAGGTTCTTCGTGAGCGTTGCTTCGTACGGCGGCCCGAGGTCGGCGAACGCGAGCGCGCCACCGGTCGTCGGCATTCCGGCCGCCTGAATGTTGTCCTTGAGCGCAATCGGGATGCCGTGGAGCGGGCCGCGGATCCGTCCGCGCGCTCGCTCGCGGTCGAGCGAGTCGGCGATGGCGAGTGCGTTCGGGTTCACCGTCACAACCGCGTTCAGGCGATCCTCATAGAGCGCGATGCGCGTGAGGTACTGCTGGACGATCTCGCGCGAGGTCGTTCGGCGCTGCTCGAGCGCTTTGCGGAGGTCGTCGATGCTGGCTTCGACGACGGAGAACGTTCTCGGGGGGTCGTTTCGACGGGCGCTCTGAGCGTTGACGGTGTTCGACAACGCGAGCGCGAGCGCGCCCGCCGCGATCCGAGCGGAGCTGGGAAAGGATGAGGGTCGCATAGTCCCACGAAACTGGCACACGGCCGGCCGAGTCGCCAATCCTGACAGGCCGACTAACTGCGCGAACGCCAAACGGCGCAGGGCAACAACGGCGCGAACTCCCAATCAGCGCTGACCTCCATCGGGCGCGAACGTCCGAGACAGCGCGAACTCCCGCACGACACGCTAAAGGCGGCGGTGGGTCGCGCTTCTAGCGCGCTGTCTGGCAGTTTGCGCCGGATGGAAGTTGGGGAGCTTGGGGAGGGCGCGCCCCTTGGGAGTTCGCGCCGTTGCGGCCCTGCAAATTGTCAGACGTAGAGGTGCCCCTCGCGCGGATACCGAGCGTGCCGCGCGATTGCCACATGGTCCACCGACGCGAACGCCTGTGCCGCGCCGAGCGCGGCGAGGACGGCATCCAGGGCGTCGCCTCCCGGGTCGCGCATCATCACGCGCCGCTCACGGTCGCCAAACCCCACCAGTGCCGAGACGCCATCGATGATTGCGCGCCGAGTGAGTCGACGACGGCGCGTCATTGGACCGCCGGCAGGTTGCTTGTAGTTCTGGTGCGGAAGGCCGAGTCGTTTGAGCGTCGATGCCGGGCACGCTTCGACAAGGACGCGGTCGGCGGAGTTCAGCCGATCGTATTGGAAGGGCAACACCGCCGTTCCGCGATCCCGCTTCAGCGGACGAAGCACGTCGTGCATCCCGTAGAACGTCTGATAGATGATCCGATAGTGGTACGGATCGAACGGCGCCCGCGCATCGACGTCCGTCTGACGGCGGATGTGCATCCGCCCCAGCGAGCGCGCTCGGCGAATACACTCCAGCCCCAGTCCGTAATCATCGGCCGCGTATTCCCGGACAAGCGCCAACTGCCTCGGCCAGCGCGACCGCTCGGGAAAGAGCTCCACCGGGAGGCCAAACGGGAAATCGAACGCCCAGAGCGCCTTCTTCGACTCCCGGACCAGCCTGACGAGGTGCGCCAGTGCGGCACCTCGCTCGGGAGTGCCCACGAGCCGATCGAGTCGGTCGAGCGAGCCTAACGCGAATGGCGGCGCTCCATCCGTATCGACCTGGTGAAGCTGCGCGATCCACGTAGTGCGACCGGCCTGACGCGCGCCACTGAAATCCACTCCGAACACTGCCTCGAACGCCCGCGTCGGCGTCTGTACCACGGATACCGCCACCTGCCTCGCCCCTTCTTTCTGATTCGCCCGAGCGAAACGTAGCCCCGCGAACCGCGCACCGGTGGACGGTCGGCGCAGCACGACCGTTGGCGAAGCGTGGCCGCCATAGCCCCGGCGGCGGCCTGGTGATTCTCGACATCGACGTCAAGCCGGGGACGAGCGCCGCGGATCTGCCGCCGAGCTTGGCGGCCTACCGACGCTGGTCGGCCGGCCTCGAGCACTTTCACCGCAACGCGTTCCGCGAGGCCATTCCGCTGCTCCTCGACGCGGCGCGCCTCGACTCGTCGTTCGTCTCGCCCGTCTTTTGGGCCGGCATCGCGTACAGCGCGCTCGGCGAGCCCGCGAAGGCGGACTCGCTGTTGCTGGCCGCCAATCGCGCACGCGATCGCCTCGCTCCGGCCGATCGGGCGTTGCTCGACGCGGAGCTAGCTGAGAACCGGGGCGACTGGGGAGGTGCGCTGAGCGCAGGACGCGACGCTGTTCGGCTGGCCCCACGTAATTCGGTGGCGACCCTCAACGTCTCGTGGAACGCTATGCGGACCAACCATCCGAGCGAGGCGATCAAAGCGCTCTCACGGTTCGATCCCCAGCGCCCGCCCATCCTGCAGTACCCGCCGTATTGGGAGGTGCTGACACAGGCGCACCATCAGCTCGGCGACTCCGTGGGGGAGCTCGAAGCCGCCGAGCGTGGTCGAAGCCTCCACCCGGGCTATGCGCCGGTGCTCTTCGCGGAAGCCCGCGCCTTGGCTGCCCTCGGCCGTGGCGCCGATGCTCTCCGGAGGCTCGAGGAGTTGCTCGACCGGCCGACAGACCCGTTCTACACGCGCGGTGAGCTCATTTGGCTGTTGGGGCGAGAACTGCAGGAACATGGGCAGGAGGATGCAGCGCGGACGGCGTTCGCACGCGCACTCCGGTGGTATGACGCCCGGCCGGCCGCCGAGCGCGCGACACCTGCACGGCGGGGTAGGCGGGCGGAAGTGCTTTACGCGCTCGCCAAGTGGGAAGAGGCCCGTGAACACTTCGAGTCGCTGTGGGCGGAGCGGCCGGGCGAGCCGAACCCGATCGGCGACAAAGGGGGGCTAGGCCTGTCCCGCTTGGGCGAGGTCGACTACCTCGGCTATCTCGGCGCGCTGCGAGCGCGCCGAGGCGACGATGCGGCGGCGCGGGCGGCCGACAGCAAACTCGCCGAGCTACGACAACCGCACCTGCTCGGGCGGCACACCTACTGGCGGGCTCGCATCGCCGCGCTTCGCGGCGAACGCGATCACGCTGTGATGCTCCTCCGCGAATCGCTTCTGCAGGGGCGGACACACCTCGTGCTTCACGCAGAGGCGGATTTCGCTTCGCTCCGAGATGTCCCGGAGTTCCAAGCGCTAGCTCGCCCGAGAGGTTAGCGCGGGCGAGGGTTCGGGTCGTTGTCGCACACACGCGAAGGCCCGCACGAGATGAACGACGAGCTACGGCGCCTGCAGCAGCAACACCATGTCGATCTGCACGGCTGCGCCAAACGGCAGCTGGGTCACGCCAGTCGCCGTGCGTGCGTGCCGGCCTTGTTCGCCGAACAGCGCGACCAAGAGGTCCGAGGCACCGTCGATCACTTGCGGCTGCTCGGTGAAAGAGGGCGCCGATCGCACGAAACCGCGGAGCTGTTCAACTGACGCGATTCTATCGAGGTCGCTTAGATCCTGCTTGACGATAGCGAGGAGGAGCAGCGCTGTGTCTCGCGCGGCGAGCTTCGCTTGGCCGAGGGTGACGTCCGAGCCAACTTCGCCGCGGAGCTCACTCACGCGCCCCGAAACGAAGAGGAGTGTCCCGGATTGCTTCGTCGCCAGGTAGTTCGCCACCGGCGGCTTCGGGACCGGAAGCGAGAGCCCGAGCGCGCGAAGTCGTTCCTCGACGGCGCTCACGTCACCCCGGCGCGTGTCCCGTCTCGTCAGGCGTTCGCGGACGAACGTCTCGCCGGGTGGTGATAGCCCACGACGCCTTCGGGTCCTCCATGTCGAGGCGGCGAATCCCACCGGCGAACCGCCCCTGCAGCCTCGCATACTCGGCCTGCTTGTCGGCGTCGGGGTGCGTCCAGTCGTGGAGGTAGTACACCTCCTTCACGCCTGCCTGGAGCATCTCCTTCGTGCAGCCGAAGCACGGCCGCATGGTCGAGTAGACGCTGCTGCCTTCCACCGCGATGCCGAACCGTGCCGCGGCGAGCAACGCGTTCTGCTCGGCGTGCACGCAGATGCAGAGATCGTAGCCGGTGCCTGACGGGTACTGATCGCGATTCGCGCAACGATGACAGCCGCCCTCCGAGCAGTTCGGCATGTTCTCCGGCGTGCCGTTGTATCCGGTCGACACGATGCGTCGATCCACGACGATCACCGCGCCGACACGGTTGCCCGTACAGTCGGCGCGCTCGCGGACCGCGAGGGCAATGCCCATGAAGTACCGATGCATGTCCGGACGCGCCGCGGACGCACCGCTTGTCGTCATGCCGCGAGTGCCTTGAGCGCGCGAACGAACGTGTCGAGCTCGGCGAGTGTCGTGTAGAGGTGGGGCGTGACTCGCACGCCGTGTACCTTCGCGTTCGCGTTGTCGATGGCGACCGTCCAGATCCGGTAGCGCTCGAACAGCGTACGCGCGAGGTCGCCGGGCTTCATTCCGTCGACCCCGACGTTCGCGATCGCGCACGTGCGCTTCGGATCGCTCGGGGTGTTCAGCACGATTCTCGGTACGCCCCGAACTTGCTTCGTCCAGTGCTGCTGCAGGTGGCGAAGTCGCGCCTCTTTTCGGGCAACGCCGATACTCTCGTGGAAATCGATCGCGGTGTCGATGGACAGGTCCGTGTGGACCGGGTGGGTGCCCGTGTGGTTGAGCTTCCGGATGTCCGTATCCGCGAAAGCGTCATCACCGTAGATGGGCCAGAGCTTCTCGATCCGGTCGCGTCGGACATATAGGATCCCTGCGCCTAACGGGACACCAAGCCATTTGTGGAGCGACGCGCCGTAGTAATCGCAGTCGAGGTCGGGAATCCGGAATTCCAGCTGCGCGAACGCGTGCGCCCCATCGACCATCACCTGGACACCGTGGGCGTGCGCCATGTCGCAGATGGCGCGCACGGGAAGGACGTGCCCGGTGATGTTCACCATGTGACACACCATCAGGAGCCGGGTTTTCGGTGTGATGGCGTTCGCGTAGAGCCGAACGATCTCGTCGTCGGACCGAGGGTCCACCGGCAGCGAGACGACCCGGTTCACCATCCCGTAGCGCCGCGCCTGGAGCTTGAACATGTCGAGCATCGCGCCGTAGTCCTGTGCGGACATGACGGCTTCGTCACCGGGCTTCCAGTCGATCCCGGCGATCACGGTGTCGAGCGACTCCGTCGTGTTGCGCGTGATGATGAGCTCATCGACGGAGCATCCGGCCATCGCCGCGAGCCGCGTGCGCACGCGCACCTTGTCCGGCACCTGCGCGGTACGCATGTACCGCGACGCCTGGTAGTTGATGTTCCGGACGTGGTCTACGAACGCGTCGAGCACCGGCTGCGCCTGCATGCTGTAGTAGCCGTTCTCGAGGTTGATGTAGTCCGGGGTCAGTCGGTACTTCGCGCGGATGGCGGCCCAGAACGCTTCATCCTGAGCCAGCTCCGCGTACGGCATGCGCGCATACCGCTCGAGCACGTTCGGCGCGAACATCACGCTCAGGGATGCGCCGCCTAACGTCCGCAGGAATTCACGCTTGTTCATTCGGGGTTGGGCTCGATCGTGTGTCTGAGAAGGGGTCTTCCATCGGCATTCGCGGGGCACACCGCGGAACCAATCCCGAGTGCGCCACCGCGGATGCCGAACGAGCCAAAGCCCGTCGGCGGTCCATACTATTGAATAGAGGGTCGCTCCGGAATGTGCGGGAGCCGGCTACTCGAACGTCTGCGCGAAGGAGAGCTGGTTCCCTTCGAGGTCGAGCACCCTGAATTCCCGGAGTCCCCAGGGGTAGCTCACGGGCTCTCCCTGGACGTTTGCCCCTTTCGCGACGAGCTCGGCGTGGAGGGCGTCGGCGTCATGGACGTAGAAGGAGCACGAGCCAATGCCGGTGTGGCGCGGGCTCCTCGCGACGAGGAGTAGCCGGGTTTTATCGCGGTCCATCACACCGATGTCGTGCTGCGCATAGTTGACCGTGAACCCGAGGACGTCCCGGTAGTAGGCGACACCGGCAGGGACGTCCGTGAGTGGCAGCTCGGGCATGATCGCGCGCAGCATGCGATCGGGGCGCGGCGCGTTAGGCCCGCCGAACGGCGTCCCGAACCAGAGGACGTTCCCATCCGGATCGCGAACCTCGAACACGCGCATCTTGATCCAGTTGACCTCCTCGAGCGCCGACGGCCGAGTGCCGGCGGATTCGAGTGCCTGATGCATCGCGACGGCGTCGTCGGTCTCGAAGAACAGAATGCTGCGTTGGCCGTTCGATGCGTCGTCGCGTGTAGCGATCAACTCGATGTGTGCCGGGCCATTCACGACATCGGCACGGTTCGTCGGTTCACCGTCGGAAAGCTCCTCGGGCTGCCGGACCTCGAAGCCCAGTGCATCACGATAGAAAGCGACGCTCCGCTCGAGGTCCGACACCGTGAGCCGCCGACTCACTGGAGCAATGATGCGAGCGGGCACCGTGATCAGCTCGACGGGGGAGTGAGACCGAGCATGCGGAGGTACGTGATCATGTTGCCGTAGTGCAGGTTCGTGTGCCCGACGTTGTCCACCAGCGGCCCAACGGCACTCGCCCCCGCGGCGTACGCGGCCTGACAGGCGTCAGTCGCCTGCTTGAGCTTCGGAGCGAGCGTGGCCTTGTCTGTCGCGCCCTTCTCCGCCGGATCGGCCCATTCGACCTTGCGTCCGGCCGCTTGCGCACAATAGTAGGCATACGAATCGACGAGGTGGCCCACCAGCTGCCCGAACGTACGTACGGTGGCGACAGGCCGATAGTTGTACTTGTCGGCGCTCACGAGCTCGGCCGACTTCGTCACCCAGCCACTCACCTCGGAAAAGCTCTTACGCAAGGCGGCGCGGGCGTCGTTCGCGGCGGGCTGCTGCGCCATCGCGGTGGTCGCGCTGGTGAGCGCGAGGAGTGCCACGGACACTGTCGTTCGCATGACGTGCTCCGATGCAGGGAAGGTTGGACATCTACTCGTGCGATGACCTGCACGCCACTCGCTCATCTTGGCAACGGTTCATCCGCCAGCGGCACTCTGGTCGCAGTGAGCGGCGCCGTCCGCGTGGTGAACGGCGGATGCACGCGCATTCCGCACCAGATCACCCTCGGGACGTCCCTCCCGCCGCGGCGAGGAGCAAGCAGCTCGGGTGTCAGCCCGCCACGGCCCGCATGATGGGCAGCGCGTAGTCGAGCAGCCCACGGGCGGGGAGCAGGTAGGATGTCGAGTCGCCGACCTGGCCCCCATGATTGCCGATCGTGGAGAGGTAGCCGTCCACGAGCTGTGCGAAGAACATCGGAGGCCAGTTGGCGTGGGCGCCCTCGGACGTGTCGACCTCGGCCATCTCGCGCCACACGCGCACGCCGTTCTCCGAGACTGGGACCTTGAACCGGGTGATCCGCTTGTCCGGAATGTCGACGATGTGCTCCGCGTAGTGCAGAAACGTCACGTTGTCGTGGTCGGACCCCAGCAGCAGGATCTTCCCGTCACGCCTAACGAACCGGTCGAAGAGCGAGCCGAGGCCGAACGCAAAATCCCACGGCTGTTCGGCGAGGAGATAATCAGACGCCTCCCCCCACACGACGAACCGCGCGGGGTGATGGTTGACGCGCGAACCCGGGTACGTGCGAAAGAGCTCCACGAGCGCGCCGTTCTCGCGGCTCGACCGCGCGGTCTCGGCGTCGAACGGCGGAAGCTTCTCGAGGATCTCCGCTTCTTCTGCCCGCGAGAGATTACCGCGTCCCACTTCATCGACGTACCGCGGGCAACTCGCGTACATGATCAGCGCGCCACTCGGCGTAACGACGTCTTTGATGGCGAGATGAATCTCATCAGGCCCACCCGCGACCGGACCGATGGCACGCACCGAGGCGTGGGCCATCACAACGTCGCCGGCCGATAGCCCCAGGGCGCGGAGGTCGGTCGTGAGTTGTGCGCGTGAATACATGAACGCGGATCCTTCTTGGTCTTCGGGACGATTCAATCAGCTCACGAGAAAACTCGCTACTCTGCCGCCGAGTGCGGCAATGGTCCTGGCTTTGCCGCTGTCGGTGGCGCAAGCGTCTCGTGTGCGGAGGAGCGATGACGAATTCAGGACGCGGACCTCAGGAAGACCCTCGCAACCCCGACAGGCCACGAGCAGCGGACTCGGCGGCTGACGACGATACGCGTCAGAAAGCGGTAAAGGCCGCGAGTGCTCCCGTTGGTGCAGCTGCGGGTGCGATTGCCGGAGCGGCGGCCGGGATCGCCGTCCCAATCCTCGGACCGTTTGGCGCGATGGTTGGAGCGATCGTCGGGGCTCTCGGCGGAACAGCGCTCGGAATGGCTGCCGGCGCGGGCGCGGACGACCTGTATACCACCGAGCACGACGCGCACTATCGGGACGTCTGGGAGAATTCCCCGGACCGCCCGGCGGACCGAACATTCGAGTCGGCGCGCCCGGCCTATCAGTACGGGCACATCGCCGCCGCACATCCTCAATATGGCACCCGGCATTTTGGCGAGGTGGAAGCCGAGTTGCGCCAACGGTGGTCGCAGGAGCTCCGCGCGAGCGCGGGCGAGTGGGAGGTGGTCCGGCCGTACGTGGAGGAGGGCTACAGCTACGCTCGAAGCCGCGGCGTCGGTGAGCGACGCGACCGCCGCGTCATCGGGACGGCGGGGAGCGCGGTCGATCCGGTGGAGCTCGACCGTGCCAGGGCCGGCTTACCGAGCACCGACAAGCCGCGGTGATTGCGGTGATTGCGGGGTCAGAACAAAGGGTCAGAACAAGGGGTCAGAACAAGGGGTCAGAGCAATTGCTCTGACCCTTTGTTCTGACCCTTTGTTCTGACCCCGATTAGAGGCTAAATCGACGGCCACTGCCAATGGATGGGGGCCCCCCGCTAGAGTTCGGGGTATCAACGTTCTGGCCCGCTTGGTTCGGCCGAAACGGCCGGACCGGTCCTGCCCGTCTGCCGCCGTGCTACTAGAATCAGTGCTTCGAGAAGCGAAGCACCGCGGGGCGGCCTCGGCCGCGCCTGGAGAGCACCAGCATGCACAAATCACCGACGCGTCGGCTCGCCGCCGCCGTTGTCGCCGCCAGCGCACTGGCGGCATGTGGCGGCTCGCGAAGCGCCGTGCAGAGCACGGCACCGACCCCTGTGAAGGTCCTCGGGGACTCGGCGGCCATCGCGAACGCGAAACCCGATGCCACGAGATTCCCGTATACCGAAGCGGACGTCCACTTCATCTCCGGGATGATCGGCCATCACGCGCAGGCGATCGTTATGGCTCGGCTCGCCCCGACGCACGGAGCCAGCCAGTCGATTCAGACGCTTGCCGGTCGAGTCATCAACGCGCAGCAGGACGAGATCGCCCTGATGCAGCAGTGGCTGAAGGATCGCGGGCAGCAGGTGCCCGAGCCCAGCCGCACTGGCGTGAAGATGACCATGGGCGGGATGACGCACGAGATGTCCATGCCCGGGATGTTGACAGAGGCGCAGCTCCAGGAGCTCGACAAGGCACGAGGAAGGCAGTTCGACGAGTTGTTCCTCCGCTACATGATCCAGCATCACCAGGGCGCCGTGACCATGGTTAAAGAGCTGTTCAGTACTCGCGGCGCCGGTCTCGATGAGACCGTGTTCAAGCTCGCGTCCGACGTCAACGTCGATCAGACGACCGAGATCGACCGGATGCAGAAGATGTTGTACGCCCTCAAGGTCGAGGGTCGCACTCCGTGACGTTCCCTCTGTTGAAGCATCAATCGCGTTCGTTGGCCTTTTTAGAGGAACCCGCTATGGCTTCACCGCATCAGTCCCTCCAGTCGCCGGTGCGCACGCGCGCTTCGGCGGTCTGGTCGCTCACCGTTGCGCTCGCGGCGCTGACCGCGTGCTCTCCGTCGACGCCGAGCGTCAACACGGCGCCGACCCCAACCGCCGACCCGCGTGTGGGGCTCCGCGCCGGACAGTTCGATGCCGCCGAGGCGTCGTGGAACCTGAAGGTCGTGTCGAAGACGCAGCCGCCCGAGAAGTTCGTCGGCTCGATGAACTCCGACCTCGCGTTCACGGGTAAGTACGCGATCCAGGGCAACTTCAACGGCTTCCAGGTCTGGGACATCTCGACCCCCAGCAAGCCGGTGCTGACGACGGCGTATTATTGCCCGGCGTCGCAGAGTGACGTGTCGGTGTATCGGAACCTCCTGTTCGTTTCGGGCGAAGGCTACGGCGGCCGGCTCGACTGCGGCGGTCAGGGGGTGCAGGACACCGTGAGCAAGGACCGGCTGCGCGGCATCCGCATCTTCGACATCACGGACATCGCGAACCCGAAGTACATCGCCAACGTGCAGACGTGCCGCGGGTCGCACACGCACACGGTGGTGGAGCACCCCGCGGACAAGGAGAACGTCTACGTCTACGTTTCGGGCTCGGCTCCGGTCCGCTCACCTAACGAGCTCGAGGGCTGCGTCGGTGCGGCGCCGGACAAGGACCCGAACTCGGCGCTCTTCCGCATCGAGGTGATCCAGGTCCCACTCGCGAACCCGGCGGCGGCGAAGATCGTGAGCTCCCCCCGCATCTTCAACGACCTGGTCGCGCCGCCGCGCCACGGCGAGACCGCGCTTGACATCGCCGAGGCCAAGAAGCAGGCCGATGCAGCGAGGGCTCGCGGCGCGTTCGTCGTGAACGTCTTCGGGCAGGAACAGGTCCTCCCGGATGGCTTCGCCAAGATGATGCTCGACAGTTTGGTGAAGGCGCGTGGCGGCACCGGCGCGCCGACGGGTGCGGACAGCGCGACGCTCCGTCGCGAAGTCCAGGGCATCGTCAACAAGATGATCGGCGAGCCGGAGGGCCCAAGCTCGGGCCCACGTCCCGGCCCGACGCAGTGCCATGACATCACCGTGTATCCGGCGCTCGGTCTCGCCGGCGGCGCGTGTGAGGGCTATGGCCTGTTGATCGACATCCGCAACCCGACGAATCCCGTACGGATCGGTGCCGTCGCCGACTCGAACTTCGCGTACTGGCACTCGGCCACATTCAACAACGACGGGACAAAGGTCCTCTTCTCCGATGAGTGGGGCGGCGGTGGAGGCCCGAAATGTCGCGCGACCGACCCGAAGGAGTGGGGCGCCAACGCGATCTTCACGATCGAGAACGGGAAGATGGTCTTCCAGAGCTATTACAAGCTCCCGGCCAAGCAGACCGCGCAGGAGAACTGCGTCGCGCACAACGGCTCGCTCATCCCGATCCCGGGCCGCGACGTGATGGTCCAGGCGTGGTACCAGGGCGGGATCTCGGTGTTCGACTGGACGGACGCGAAGAACCCGAAGGAGATCGCCTTCTTCGACCGTGGGCCGGCCGACTCGACGCGCATGGCGATGGGCGGCTCGTGGTCGGTGTACTGGTACAACGGCAGCATCGTGAGCTCCGAGATCGC
>Ga0075431_100004925_pt1 | contig 13152 bp, 13 predicted proteins | sample RhiMetdeltSRZDD5_FD_75297 | JGI IMG/M metagenome (GOLD analysis project Ga0075431, IMG submission 75297) | Populus rhizosphere microbial communities from Tennessee, USA - Rhizosphere MetaG P. deltoides SRZDD5 | ecosystem: Host-associated > Plants > Roots > Rhizosphere > Soil | place: USA... | reverse complement strand
ATCACAGCCGCTTTGCAGTGCGGCGTGTTAACCTTACATTTACTCAAGGCCGAGGAGGTCACGCCGCGTCAGATCGAGGTGAGAGTCGGCTAGGTTCTGGCGCATGGAATTTCTGCGACCTGATGGTCGGAGGTTGCCCCGAACATCGCACTGGGCGACCGCGGGAGCAACGCACGGGCGGCGGCGCATCAGCTCCCAGGCCACGTCTCCTCTGCGGGCTCCCCGCGTGGGGGCAACACGGGGTGGTGCTGGAAAGATGCCCGCGTCAGACTCTGCTGCGGGCATGGGGCACCAGCGTAGCCCCGACGACGGTGCAGCGACGTGGTCGCGCCAGCATAGCGCAGGGCCGTCGCCTTTGCATGGGGCGTGGGGCATGCAAAGGCATGCGGGATTCTCTGCTGGAAATAACCCCCGCTATTTCCATACGCGGTGGAGAGCCCTGGCTCATGAGGTACTGTTGGCCAACCTCCAAATACCGAGATTGGTGTGCCCAATCTGCCTTCTTTGAAGGCAAAAAAGCTGAGGAAATTGTCCCGAGAAAAAGTACTCCTAGAACCTTGAAAGGGGGATAATGTAATGGACCCGCCTTGGCAGAATGACTTTCATAAGTCAGAACGATTTCAGTTAAAAAGAAATCATTCCACTTAGGAGAAGGCGAGTCCAATGCCACAGCAGCTGAGCGTCGTTGGGATCGATCTGGCAAAGCGGGTTTGTCATATCGCAGGGATGGATGAGCGAGGACACATCGTCCTCAGGAAACGCTTGACGCGGGAGGCGCGGCTCCCCTTTGTCGCGCCGCTTGCGTGAGCACGGTCACACGGTGCAACTGATCGCCCCCCAGTTTGTCAAACCGTATGTGAAGTCGAACAAGAATGATCCGGCGGAGGCCGCAGCGATCTGTGAAGCGGTGACACGGCTCACCATGCGCTTTGTCCCCATCAAGGAGGTGGAGCAGCAAGACCTCCAGGCGTTGCACCGGGCGCGGGAGCGCGTGAGCAAGGCCCGGACGGCGCTCGTGAATGCAATCCGGGGGTTATGAGGGGAATAGGGTATTGTGCTCCCGCACAGTGTGACGCAATTTCGCAGCGGCTTCCTGGCGACCTTGGAGGCGGAACGCGCCAAGCTCACCGCCTTAGGCCAGGAACTCTTCGGGCAACTCTACGAGGAATGTGGCGCTCTGGAGAAGCGGCTGGCGTACTATACCGAGCAGTTGGCGGCCATCAGTGCCGCGCATCCGGTGTGCCAGCGCTGAGAGACGATCCCGGGGGTTGGGCCACTGACTTCCACCGCCATGGTGGCCGCGGTCAGCGATGTCACCCACTTTCAGAACGGGCGGCAGTTTGCCGCGTGGCTTGGCCTGGTGCCGCGGCAACATTCCACGGGGGGCAAGCCCCGGCTGCTTGGGATGAGTAAACGCGGGGATGTGTACCTGCGTACCCTGCTCATCCACGGTGCACGCGCGACGCTGCGCTGGAGCGGACTCAAGACGGATCGCCGCAGTCAGTGGGTCCGAGGCCTCATCGACCGACGGGGCAAGAACAAGGCGGCCGTGGCACTTGCCAACAAAAACGCGCGGATTGCCTGGGTGCTGCTGAAGACAGACGCTGTGTACATTGCAGAGGACGTGGCAGCTTAAAAAGGCGAGGGAGCAAAGGGACCGACGAGAGGGAGAGGCAAGAGGTGGCGAGACTGTCCACAGGATGCGAGGGGTATATCAGCCGTGATGACGTAAGCGGTCAGACCAGCTTCCCCAGACTCTGGTGTTGGTCGGGTCTGCAAAGGCCGAGGGGTTGATCAGGAGAGGGAGCGCAGATTGCATCAGGGCCCGCGGGACACAGGTGACCTGCTGCCAGAGGCCGGATACATGACTGTATCTGTACCAAGACGTGATACGAATGATTTCTCCTTGACATCAGCAGCGGGTCCATACATGGCCAACAATATCCGCCCGTTTTTCTGGCAGCAGCTCTACTACTAGGTGGTGTATCAGTTTCGTGGATGGACCTCGTGAATCCATTGGGATGAGCGCAGGAGAGTGCCCGTGCTCAACGCAATTGATACACCACCGGGCAAGCGAACGACGCCAGAGGCGTGGCCAAGGGAAACCAGAGACCTTCGACTTCCTCTCGACTCTGTTGGTTAAGTCGCGGCACTGAAATTTCCATGTCATCGGTGTGCATGTCACCAGCGCCATGATTGCTGTTTCTTTACCTTCAAAGGTCGGAGGCTGGATCACTTTTCAGTGTGTTTTTGACTTAACCAACAGCGTCTCCCTCGGCTTTACGCACACAGGCGGCACAACCAGGCGCGGCAAGTGCACGGTGCGGCGCTGTACCATCGCTAAACTGCTATGCACGACACTCCAGGAGGTCAAGCAGACGCTGCGAGAGCGTAGGCACTGGCCCATCAAGCAGTTCGGGGAATGGCTCCTACGTGTGGTCGTCGGGCACTATCGGTACTATGGGGTCCCGCGCACCATGGGCCGGCGCAGGGTTTTCCGGGAATGTATACGCCGCTACTGGTGTCGTATCTTCCGACGGCGCAGTCAGCGCCATCGCATGACCTGGCAGTGGATGTCCCGACTCGCGACCCCGTGGCTTCCAGCGTCCCATATAATGCATCCGTATCCCGCGCAACGCCTACGCGTTACGACCCGATGCGGGAGTGCCGCACGTCGGGATCTGGGGGGCGCTTGGTAACGAGCGTCGCGACCGCGAACACTACCGGATTCCAGGGTCTTACGCACCCTGCACAGGACGTAAGCACTTGAGATGAAACGGCTTTTTCCAAAGATGCCGTATCGTCTGCGATCTCCGTGGAAAGCATATAAAAACAAACTGTTACGCCAAACTTGACCCATGACAACCCTGGAATCCAAGAAGAGCCATTTCCGGTACTTTTGCCATAACGCCCGCGAGAGCGCACCCCAGGAATACGGCGGACACGTTCCATACTGTGTGGGGCGACGCGGGGCGAATAGCTTTTTGCGGTATACTGCAGGAGCGTTCCAGACGAAACAAGGAGGCAGGCATGTTACGGAGCACGGACGTTTCCGGCAGCTTCCAGGCACGGCTCATCGACACCTCGGCGGCACTCGCCGTGGGGCAGTTCGTCTCACTCCCGGACACCCCGGGCAACGTGGGGGTCTGCCTCAGCGGAGGCGGATCGCGGGCGCTAAGCGCCGGCATGGGGCAGCTCCGCGCCCTCTCCTACCTCCAGCTCGGCGGCAAGAGTCTACTCAGCCAGACCAAGGCGCTATCCACCGTATCGGGCGGCTCCTGGCTAGGAGTGACCTTCGAGTACCTCACGGCTGACACGAGTGACGACAACTACCTGAATCAGTACGTGCCCGACCCTGGCCGGCTCATCCCTACGCGCACAGCCGGCCACACCACACCCGAGATCCTGGCCGAGCTGCCGCCCGGCAACATTGGCAACGCGATTAATACCCGCTTGTTCTCGGTGCCAGGCCTGGCCGTGGAGGCCTACATCCTCTACAAGTACTGCCACACGCCGCCCAACCTCCTCTGGCAGACCCTCATCGGGCTCCACATCCTCAAGCCTTACGGTCTCTATGTCCACGGCCCGGGCATGCAGCCGACCTCACTCTTCTCCTGGGACGGGCCGACGCTCGCCGCCGATGTCACCGGTCCTAACCCTGACCTCGGGTCGGTGTCCGCGCACCTGGTCGCCAGTGCCACAGACCCGTCGCGCACGCGGCGGCCGTACCTGGCCTGCAATTCGGGTATGTTCCTCAACGAGCCTGGTAGCAAGGTCTGCTTCCTGGCACCGGTCCAGGCGACGCCGTTCCTGACCGGGATCGTGGGCGCGCCCACAGGGACCGACGCCAACGGCCGCACGCCGGGGGGCGGCGGCGTCAGCTCGTTCGCCTTCAGCTCGAACCCCATGGGCGTCCAGGAGGCCGGCGTCACCGTGGCGCAGGCGCGGCAGCTCGCGCTGGCCGACATCATGGGCACGAGCAGCGCTGCCTTCGCCAACGCGCTGGAGAACCAGTTCGCCAACTGGGAGCAGGAGCCCGGGGCCTTCTTCCAGCAGCTCGCGGAGCGCGCCGACGAGATCCGCAACTGGCTCGACAAACACCTCCCCCGCCTCGAGAGCGACCGCGTGAAGGCGTTCCTGGATGCGGAGATGCGGGTCGGCAACTCCTCCCATCTCGCCGAGCTCAAGGCGGACTTCGCCAAGCTCCAGGACCTGATCCCCGAATACCAGTACTGGCCGGTGGCCGGCGTCCAGCCATACCCCCAGACCCTGCCGACCCGCTTCGCCGACGGCGGCAACTTGGAGAATCTTGGCCTGAATGCGATGCTGGCCTACTCGGACGTGGACACCCTTATCGTCTTCGCCAACACCAGCACCCCCCTTGGTGCGGGCGACCGCGGCATGATCAACACCCAGGGGCAGGAGGTCCCGGACACGCGGGTCATCGTGACCTCGGACATCCCGCCACTCTTTGGCTATCAGCCCTACCAGCCTGGGGTGGGGTACGTGCTCTACGAGGGGGCCACGGATTGCGTCTTCCCGCAGGGAAAGAACAGTCAGGTCTTCGACTCCACTGCCTTCGCCGACGTGCTCCAGGGCCTGTGGCAAGCGAGCGGCTCCGGCACCAATGCCACACCCGCCGTCTACACACAGACCTTGGCGGTGCAACCCAATCCCTGGTTCGGCGTACGGGGCGACCGGACGGTCGACGTCCTCTGGGTACACCTGAACGCCGTCCGGGCGTGGTATGACCTGCTGGCCCCCTCGGTGCAAAGCCTCTTGGGGCCGTTCGACGACCCGACGGCGTTCTCTAACTTTCCCCACTACAGCACTTTTAAGACGGACCTCAACCCCACGGAGATCAACCTGCTCGCCAGCCTCACGGCCTGGACCGTGGCCGCCGACGCGAACAAGGAAGTCTTCCTCGGTCGGTATGTGTGATCGCTGGTTTTGGGTCTTGGGGAAGAACGGACCAAGAAATCGACGTAAGCCAGCGATCCCCCTTCGCAGATTCCTACTTGGCCCAAGCCCAACACGGCTGCTACCGGGGGCAATAAGCCTTGCTGAGATGGTGTTGAGCCCGTTGTGGTGCAAGACTATGGCTTTCCGATAATAATCGAACCATTTTAGACGCTAAGGAATTACACCCTGCTCCACAATGGATTAAGAGATGTCTGGGAAAATGTCGTTTGATACGACGCCTGGCAAGAGGCGTGGAAATGGAGCGAACCCCAGAGGGAAGGCTCTCAGCTTGCCGGCTCACTACCCATCGTCTCATCAACTCGTCAGGGACGAAGGTATCCGAGAGTTCGTCACCTCATAAGTATTTTCTTGACACACGGTGTCCACAGGTGCATAACACCAGCCATCATCCGGAGACAGCAAGGAGAGCACGCCATGCACCCGCCTTGCTCTGGCGAGGTGCTATCGCGACGTTATCTGCTGCATGATGTGCATGGTCTCTACGATCTGCCGCTGCCCGGCGGCGCAATAGGCATGGAGAACCCAATGATACGACGTGACGTTGGTACTCTCGTGGCTGCGGTGATATTCGCTTGTGCCGTATTGCCTGCTACCGCTCAGCCCCAGTCGCTCAAAGAGCAGGTGATCGGCACGTGGCAGATCGTCTCTGTCGAAGAGGTCTACCCCGATGGGCGCAAAGAGACACCATGGGGTCCCAATATGAAGGGCGCGGTGAGCTTCGACCCCCAGGGCAAGGTGCTGCTCATGATTATCGGTGGAGACCTGCCCACGCCCTCAGGCAAGCCCCAGGAATCGGCGCGGCAGGTGGTCGCCTACTTCGGCACGTACAGCGTGGATGAAGGAGCTAAGACCATCACCTACACCGCCGAGCGGGCGACGATCCCGGCCTTCGATGGCCTCGCCCGGAAAGCGACCGTCACGGTGACCGGGGATGAACTACGCCAAAGCTCGGCGCCCGTAACGGGCCCGCAAGGGACGTTCACGCCCCAGCTCGTCATGAGGCGAGCGAAATAGTGCCATGCCCAGCAGCGGTGCCTGTCAGACCGTGCCTGTGCGAGAACCTGACTCTGTACCAGCACTGCGGCGTTTTTTCTAGCACGCGATATGTATGCTATGATGCGTTTTCGTCAGGGGGTGGGGCCGCAGTAGGGGAGTGCTGTGTCGGGTACGCACCCCCCCAAAGAGGTTCTCTCTACGTGAGGAAGAGGCCAACCATGTTTCGTATGCTCCAGAGATGGGTCGTACTGGGTGTGATGGCGTCGGTGACGCTCGTCTGGGCGCAGAGTCAGTCGGGCACCGCGGAGGAGGCCAAGGCGATGCTGCACAAGGCCGTCGAGGCGCTGCAGAAAGACCCCGCCAGGGCCTTGGAGATGTTTACGAAGGGCGAGCGCGGCTTTAAAGACCGTGACCTCTATGTGTTTTGTTACGACACCACCACGGGGCTGTCGAGTGCGCATGGGGCCGATGCCACACGCATTGGCACCGTGAATATCACGACCGTGAAGGATGCGGACGGCAAAGAATATGGAAAAGAAATGCTCACTATAGCAACCGAAGGCGCGTTCACAGAAGTGGCGTACAAGTTCCCACGGCCAGGCGAGACCACGCCGTCACAGAAGTCCACCTTCGTCACCAAGGTTGGCACGCAACTGTGTGGCGTCGGCTATTATAAATAACCGGGCCATGCCGTAGCCCCCTCTGCTTGGCTCAGCCCCCGCTCATGCCCTGCGCTGCATGAGGGGGGTTGGGCAAAAAACCCCGTATTCGGCCTTCACCAGATCAAACTCCACGACACTTGTGGCGCCGGTCATAGGGCGAGCGCCCAAGCCGGGTGTGTTGTCACACGCTCACTCCTGAGAGAGCAAGAGTGTTTTTGCTGTGGAGGCGTTGACAACGCCGTTAGATGCCTGAGGCGACGCGCAGTCAACACCTCACACTTAGCCAAGTATTTTTCTTGACACCTGTTGTCAACGGGTACATAACGCCATCCATCATCGGGAGACAGCAGAGGAACCCCGCAACGACTGCTTACGCTTCGACAAAGGAGAGATGCTATGCACAAGCCGTTCTTCCTCGTCACTGTGCTTGCGTCTACCCTGACGCTTGCTGCCGCAGCCCTCACGCTCTCACCCGCCGTGTGCGCGCAGCAAGGGCAGACCGGTACCGCCCAAGAGGCACGAGCGATGCTGGAGGATGTGAGGACGCTCAAGGACCCCACCGGCACGACCTATGGCCAGGAACTTTACGCCGCGGCGCAGAAGCCCGAAGGTCAAATCACCGAGGTCAGCTACGTGTTTCCAAAACCCGGCACGACCGCGCCCGCGGTTCCGAAGGTGAGTTTTGTCACCAAGGCAGGCGATCTCGGTTGCGGGGTCGGCTATTACAAGTAGACCAAAGCTAAGGATTGGGCACCACAGCATGGAAGAGGCAGATTTCGCTGGTGCTGGACAGGCGTCTCAGGATGGAGTGCAACCAGAGGTGGACTGCGTCTGAGACTCACGCCCTCTTTCATTGCATGGTCCTTTCGTGGTTTGCGTGGGTTCGGAGCCAAAAACACACTACTGACTCAGAAGACTTGCTTGTCTGGACCACTGGCTCTGTGACCCCACAGTACAAGTATGTCGAACAAACCCCAATCAGAAAAACAACGATCTTCCTCTCCCCTCCCACCTATCGATAACGCCCGGTTTTCTGGCAGCACGCTTTACTACGAGGTGGTGTATCTGTGTCGTGGATGGACCTCGTGCATCCATGGGGAGGAGCGCCGGAGAGTACCCGTGCTCAACTCCATTGATCCACCACCCATTGATCCGCACCCAGCAGGTCCACGGCCCGCAGAGCGGGTGCAGGCCTGGCCCCACGAGCGACCGACGCCTACCGTCCCGCGCCGCCGCCACTACTGCCACCATTCGCGGAGGTACTTAGCACCGCATCGACCCAGCCCACCACCTTGCCCGCCTCCAGATACACGTCCACGCGATTGCCAAACCCCCAGCGCGGGTTGCCAGAGGGCTGGCGCCCCACGGACGACCCGAGATAGTGCCAGTGGGCCGACCGGCGGGCATCGCCCACGGTGTCGTAGGGCTCCCCCCACACAAACAGGAGGGCGTCCGCACTCATCCCGACGCGGGGCCAGCCACTGCGCACCGCCTCCTGATCCGCAGGGGCCAGGGCCTGGAAGCGCTGGACCAAGCCCAGCTCGCGCAGATAGGCGGTCCGCGCCGCGGCGCTGGCTTTCGCCAGATAGGTATGTTCTTGCCATCCTGTCATCCGGTAGTGGTAGAGCGCAAACTCCGCTTGCTCGGGCGGCGACAGCTGCCGGCGCGCGGCGTCATAGGTGCAGGCGGTCAGCCCCAGCAGCGCGCCGAGCAGCACGGCCGCCCACGGTCCCAATGTGCGATGGGTGTGCATACGATCCTCCTGGTCCTCTCTCGTCAGCTCGACCCGCTCCGCCGCACGCGCGGGGGGAGTGGCGTGCTTCCTCTCCCCTGCGCTCCCGCCTCTCCAGTACAAATTCCATGCCACCGGCAGTGCTTGCGAGACGGCCAGGCTGCGGTCACCACGTGGTGCCCCATTGCCGCGCGGGTGCCACCCTGCCACGGTGCTGCCGGTGTGCCGGGCGCGCCCGCAGACCCCGGTAGGTTATCGGATGGATAATATCATCATGACCCCACGCCAGCGTCTGTGGGCGTCAAAGAGCAGAGAGTGTGCGAGAAGTGGAGGGTCGATGGCGTGGGCAACTGCGAGGCGATCCTGTCGTTGCGGGGTAGTGTATCCGTGTCGCGGATGGCCCTCGTGCATCCATGGGGATGAGCGCAGGAGAGTGCCCGTGCTCAACGCAATTGATACACCACCAACTGCTCGTTGACAGGTATCAGCGTCAAGCCTATACGAGCAAGCCATGCCTGGTGAACATAGGACGGGTTATCCGAAGTCCCCGTCTGGCGGGGGTGGAAGGGTTGGAGGCATGGACCTCGATGGGGGCAAAGTGGGTACAATAGCATCCTCTTTGGAAGAAGCTTTCCACTCTCTTTGGGCTGTACGGATATGGTTAGCGCACCATGAACACGTTTCTTTCGGTCCTCAGCCTTGGCGTCGTGGTGTTTGCCTCCACGAACATCGATGATCTCGTGCTGCTCTCCGCCTTCTTCGCGCACCCACAGTTGCGGACGCGGAACATCGTGGTGGGTCAGTTTCTGGGTATCGGGGCGCTCACCGGCGCGAGCCTGATGGCCGCTCTGGCGGCTCTGGTGATCCCGGCGGGGTGGACCGCCCTGCTGGGGCTCGTCCCTCTGGGGCTCGGTGTGCGCGGGCTGCTGGCGCTGCGTCGACACCTGAATCCCAGGGCGGCGACAGACGAAGCACCGCCCCGCCAAGCCCAGGTGCAGCGGATGGATCCGCACACGCACTCCCAGGTGCTGGCGGTCGCAGGGGTCACGGTCGCCAATGGCGGCGATAACCTGGGCGTCTATATCCCCCTGTTTGCACACGCCACGGGCATGATTCCCCTCTACGTGGCGCTCTTTGCGGCGATGACTGCGCTCTGGTGCCTCTTGGGCTACCTGCTGGTGCACAATCGCTTGCTGGGACAGCATGTTGGCCGCTACGGACGTGCGGCGCTCCCTTTCGTGCTGATGGCGCCGGGTCTGCATATCCTTTCGGGCGCTCGGGTGCTGTGGCATTGAGTGAAGAGGCCATCTATCAGACTGTCCCTCCCGCACTCCGGCCCTAGCCGTGGTATAATGCGGAGCCAAACACGGGATCGATGAGGCGCGTGAACGGCGGCGGGCCACCGGGAGCACCCCCACGCCCCGCGGGGTGCCCGCCACGGGCAGCAGAAGGACCATGACGTGGGGACGTTCTCCCGGCTGCGGGTTGCCATCCTGCTCGTCGTGCTGGTGATCGTGGCCGGCGTGCTCGGCTATCGCTTCTTGGCGGAGTACCCCTGGTTCGACGCGCTCTACATGACCATCATCACGCTCACCACGGTCGGCTTTCTGGAAGTACACCCCCTCAGCCCCACCGGCCGGGGGTTCACGATGGCCCTCTTGGTGGCCGGCCTCGGGATTGTCTTCTACACGGTCGTGACGCTGGCGGAGTCCGTCGTGGAGGGGGAGTTCCAGCGGTTCTTTGGGAGGCGACGCATGGAGCAGCGCATCGCGGCGCTCAGCGCCCATTACCTGGTCTGTGGCTTTGGCCGCATCGGGGAGGTGGTCTGCCGGGAGCTGTGCGCCAAGCCTGTCCCGTTTGTGGTCATCGAGCACGACGCGGAGCGCGTCCGCACCGCCGAAGCCGCCCAGTACCTGGTGCTGGAAGGCGATGCGACCCACGAAGCCACCCTCCTGATGGCGGGCGTGCAGCAGGCCCAGGGGCTCTTTGCCGCTCTGCCGACGGATGCCGCCAACGTCTTTATCACGCTAACGGCCAAGGAACTCAACCCCCGCCTCCAGGTTATCGTCCGCGCCGAGACCGAACACAGCACCCGCATCTTACGGCACGCCGGGGCCGACCAGATCGTGTCGCCCTATGCCATCGGGGGCCACCGCATGGCCCAGGCGGCCCTGCGGCCGGCGGTCGTGGATGTCATCGACCTGGCCACCCACTCTCAGAGCCTGGCAATCCGGCTCGAAGAACTGGGCGTGCCGCCGCAATCCCCCTGTGCGGGGGCGGTGCTTCGAGACTCCGGGTTGCGCGACCGGTTTGGTGTCATTGTGGTGGCGATCAAACGCGCGGCGGACACCATGATCTTTAATCCGGCCCCGGAGGAACGGATCGAGGCGGGAGATCGGCTGGTGGTCCTAGCCGAGGCAGCGCGCTTCAAAGAGGTCGAAGAGCACATCAGCGGACAGGCGTAACCAGCGCTGGTGGAGATAGCAGGGGGCTGCGTCACTGGGGACCGTGCCTACGAAGCCAGCCGATAGGGCCACATGAGGTACGCCGTTCATGCGCTGCCGGCACAGCGGCAGTGATCCCTTACCAAGTTGAAGGTTAATCCCCGTTTGGTTGACATAGTGCGCGTTATCGGAAGTTAAGGCGTCTTGCCGTGGTGCAGAGCAAGAAACGACGTAGAGCAGCGAAACATGCGGGGTGGGGCTTTGCTTGAGAGTCATGGTACGGGTAATGTGTAGCGTATCGAGGTACAATGGCGGCGGGGGGTGGGGACACGGCTGACCAGAGGCATGAGGCTTCATGCCTCTGGTCAGAAGCCGGTGGGTAGGAGAGCGATGCAAGGAGAACACTATGTGGTGCAGTACCGTTGCATGCCTCGTCACGCTCAGTCTGTTCGCCGCGCCGATGGTGGCCGGGGCACAGCCAGCGGGGAAGGTTCCTACGATCGGGTTTGTGACGCATAATACTGCCGCGCAGAACACGCAGGCCTTCGAGGTCTTCGCGCAAGGGCTGCGTGAGCTGGGCTACATCGAGGGCCAGACGATCACGATTGAGCGTCGATACGTCGAGGGCCAATTCGAGCGCGTGCCCGCGCTCGTCGCCGACCTCGCCGCCCGCCCCATTGATGTCTTTGTGGTGACCACCAACCTCATCGCCAAGGCGGTGCAGCAGACGACGCCCCAAAGCCCGATCGTCATGCTGGTGGCCGAAGAGCCGGTGGCCTCTGGCCTCGTCCAGAGCCTCGCGCATCCTGGGGGCACCATCACGGGGATGGCGATGGTGCCCGGCGCAGCCATCTATGGGAAGAATCTGGAGTTTCTGCAAGAGGCCCTGCCGCCGGGCTCCTGCATTGGCGTCCTCTTCAATGCCACGGCCGAGAATGCCTACTATCTGCACGTCACCGAGGAGGTTGCCCAGCGGTTACAGGTGCCACTGGTACCAGCCGAGGTCCGCAGTCCGGAGGACTTCGAAGCCGCCATGGCGATGATGAAAGACAGGCATGCGCGGGGGGTCATTGTCCTGGCAGGGCCGCAGATCGCCGTCAACACCGAGCGGATCAACGAACTCGCCCTGCGCCACGGGTTGGCGGTCATGTGGCCCACACGCCGAGGCGCCGTGACAGGGGGGCTGTTGTCCTACGGCGATAACCCCTTTGAGCGCTGGCGCCATGCGGCGACCTATGTCGACAAGATTCTCAAGGGGGCCAAGCCTGGCGACCTGCCGATGACGCAGCCGATGACGTTCATGCTGGTGATTAATCTCAAGACCGCCCAAGCGCTCGGCCTGACCATCCCCCCAAGCCTCCTGTTCCAAGCGAACGAGGTGATTCGCTAAGCCGCTCCCAGGTGCACATAAATCGCCCGTTTACAGGCATCAGTGTAAAGCCTGCCTGGTCATGCTGCGTTTGGGTAACACAACGGCGTTATCAGATCCTAAGGGCTTAGCCTTACGGCATTGCGAGCCATGCCAGAGGAGCGGACATGAGACAGTCTGCCGGCAAATATCTTATGTTGGGACTGCACAGCACTACGTGGTGGTCGGCTCTCACTTTTGTTATACGCTCTGTATGCGCATCACCAGGCACATTCTCACCAAATTCTTCTTTCCACCCTCCCGCACGGCGTGTGTGCAAGGAGACGCGCGGGAGGGGGACTAGGGGGACCCCTGCTCGTTGTCCTCGGGCTTCCGGGCCTCTGCGGCCCACTGCCGCCGCCACAGTTCCTGCTGCAGCCGTTCATAGGCTCCCGCATACGTCACGTACAAGGACTGAATCAGGGGGACACATCGCCCCCGGTCCAGGACCATGCCGACGTGATAGAGCCCGTACCGGCGATAAATACACAGCTGATTGCCCAGGGCATCGCGCTCCCGCGCCAGGATCGTCGTGGGTCGTGGGCGCACCCTCACCTCCTTGCTCCGTGCTCCCCTCCCGTTGCGCCTCTGCACGCCTCCGGAGCTCCCGCACGGCGTGCCTGGAGGGTGGTCTCCCGAGACAGCCACAACACGGAGCATACCGCACCCGTGGCCCTGCGGACGGTGGTGTGCATCCTCCTGGCCTGTGCACGATGCAAGGCCGTGTCTTCCTGGAGCTTGGCAACGCACGATAGGGCAGGGCCGTGTGGGGCGCGGAGTGAGGACGCGCCACACAGCCTGAGCAGTCCTGACAAGGGCGCGTTCCACTGACCGGGCGTCTCCGCGGCCACCTCGGTCAGGCCGCAGCCTAGCAGAGGGGACCATGAAACACGAGTAGGTTTTTGGCGCTTTTTTGTGTAGGACTGT
>Ga0075431_100004922_pt1 | contig 13157 bp, 9 predicted proteins | sample RhiMetdeltSRZDD5_FD_75297 | JGI IMG/M metagenome (GOLD analysis project Ga0075431, IMG submission 75297) | Populus rhizosphere microbial communities from Tennessee, USA - Rhizosphere MetaG P. deltoides SRZDD5 | ecosystem: Host-associated > Plants > Roots > Rhizosphere > Soil | place: USA... | reverse complement strand
GGCGAGATTCGAGAGCGTTGTGGGGCCCCCATGCGCCCAGTGCTTGAGGTGATGACCCTCGCCGAACGGCCGGCCACACCCGGGGAAACGGCAACCCTTGTCGCGATGCTGAAGCGCACGCCGCAGCGCCGGCGGAATCGTCCGCGTTCGCGCGCCGACCTCGGTGATTCGCCCATCGGCGTCGAGCCGCATCACCACGCGGCTGGCGTCGCACGCCAGCCGCTGCGACGTTCCCGCGGGAACGCGTGCGCCGCCTTCGAGCACTGACTGGCCCGGTGCGTCGGCATCGGCCAGCACCTGGGCGTCGACGTGCACCACGACCTGGTACCGCTCGCCCGGCGCGCCCGGATTGATCCCGTGCTGCAGCGCCGCCTCGGCCACGAGCGCGAGCGCGTCGGCCTGCTGCTGCTCCATGGTCGGCGCCTCCGGTGAGCCGTCGACGACGGACGTCCCTGCGGGAACGTCGGACACTCCCGCGGGAACGTCGACAGCACGCGTTCCCGCTGGAACGTCTTTTGCCCTCCGACGGCGATAGAGTAGGTTTCTCGCCGCGGCCAGGGCCTGGATGACGACCGCGCCGACCTCGGACTCCAGCCGCCCCCGGATCACCACCATGCCGTCGGCGTCCTGATAGACGTGCAGCGCCCGATGCCGGTGCCGGCGTGTCGCCTCCTGCGCCTCGGCCTTGCCGTCCATGCGCCGCCAACCACGGACGAGCAGCTCGACGTGCTCGGCGGTGCCTGCCCGCCCGACCGCGAGCAGCCGCTCTTCGGTCTCCGGCGTCGCGACCCGCGTCAGCGCGCGGACCTTCGAGTACGACAGCTCACCGCGAGCCAGCGCCTGCGAGAGCCGCGGCAGCGAGTCGAGGGCGCGCGCCACGCGAACGTGCTCCCGCGCGGCGCCGAGCTCGAGCCCGATGCGCCAGGACAACCAGTGGGCACACGAGCGGAAGCCATTGCCCCAGCCGCCGCGGGCGTCGAACTCGCGAATCAGATCGAGCAGCCGCGCGGTGGCGGCATCGAGATGGGCGGCCAGCTCCGCGATCTCGTCACCGAGACGCTCCAGCTCGACGATGTTCGGATGAGTCGGCAAGACGCTCGGAGCATCGATGTTCATCGGCGCATCTCCTTGCGCCGACGTTAACCCGCGATTTTCGAGGCCTCTGGGAGCCGCCAGGACGCGCGATCAGACGTCGATCCCGATTTTTTCGAACGGCGGATCTCCGCGCGCTATAGCGTCGGCGCGGGCCACTGAAGAACGTTTTGCAATCGACCGCGCAGCAGTTGCAGATGCGCCCGGACAGGCGTGTCAAGAGTGAAAAATCAGATACACCCGCGATCCGCCAGCGACCGGCGCGATCCGCCAGCGACCACCCGCGATCCACCGGCGCGACGGTGCGACACGCAGCCGGCGCCCGACGCCACGCGCGCCGCGGCGGCTGACGCACCCGAACAACACACCGCACACGCAGCAATGGCCCCGAAACTCCCGGGGAGCCCCGAAACCGGCCCCCCGGCCACACCGACCCGCCGGCGCCGTCCGAAAGCTACGCCCCCGCGAACAGCGCCTTCTTGATGATGGCGTGCACGCCCCAGTTGCCGTCGACGACCTGCGTCACGCCGAAATCCACGGCGATCGACATGAGCGAGATCGCCTCGTCTTCGCTGAGGCCGCGCGTCGTCATGAGGAAGTGCCGCATCTTACGAAACGCGTCGCGCAGCGCGAGATCAACCGACGACTTCGAATAGATATCGCTCTGCGCGTTCGGCCCGAGCTCGGCGAGGTATTTCGGATAGCTGAAGCCGTGCAGCACCCATTCGTCCTGCGTCTCGAGCAGCGGGTACTCGAGGCCGGCGAGCGCGGTGCCGGCGAGCGAGTCCTTCTTGCGCAGAATCAGCTGGAACGTGCCGGTGAGCGAGCACTCGATGGCCGTGCCGCAGAGCTCGGAGTCGCCCTGCGCCGCGTGCGGATCTCCCGCAGAGAGTAGCGCGCCCGGCACGGCCACCGGGTAGTACATCGTCGCGCCCTTGCCGATGCGCCAGTCGTCGATGTTGCCGCCGACCCAATGTGGCGGGATCGAGTCGACCACGTCGGCTTCAGATGGCGCCAGACCGATCACGCCGAAGTGCGGACGAATCGGGATCCGGACATTCTTCAGAATGCCGTGGTTCTCCTTGACCTTCGTGTGGTCGACCGGCACGCCGGGATAATCGATGATCTTGTGCACGACACCGTAGGGATCGGTCTGCGGCGTCCACTGGAAGTTGTAGATCGCTTTCGCCCAGTTGCGCTCGCCGCTGGTATCCACCTCATAGATCGTGATGACCTCGCGCGGCTTGGGATCGGTGAGCAGATCCTTGTAGTGAAAGCCCCACCAGGCCGCCGCGTTGCTGCCGAACGACTTGCCCTTGTACTGCGCATTCGCGCACGGACGCGGCTTCACGTCGACGATGCGAACCTCCAGGATGTCGCCGGGCATCGCGCCCTTCACCGCCACGGGGCCGGTGCAGATGTGCACGCCGAGTCCCTCACCCGCGCCGCGGCCGAACAGGGTCGGTTGCATCGGCCCCGCGCCGCGCCGGTCGACGCCCTTGCGCTGACGGTCCCAGTAGTAGACGCCCTCAGCGCCCGGATCGCCCTTGATCATGCGCTCGGCGTCGTCGTTCGCGTGGTGCGTGAGCGTCTCGATCGTGACGAAGTCGCCCGAGCTGACTTCGATCTGCGGTTTGAGCAGCTTGCTGAAGTAGCCCCAGTGCACGGTCTTGTCGGTGGCGGGAACGTAGAAATGGTTCGCCGTGCCCGGCACGCGTCCGGGCTGCGCCTGCGCCGTCACCGCCCCCAGCCCCACCGACGCCGCGCCGCCGGCGACGAGCGCGCCCTTGAGAAAATCTCGTCGAATCTCATTCATGCCGCGTTTCCTCCCCCGTCCGGTGAACGTCGGCTCGACGCTGAGCGGAAGGGCTACGATGCCCGAAACGGCGCCGATGGTACCATCGTCCTCCACATGACCGCCGCCACGGATTACGTCGCGCGCGCTTTCTGCTGGGGCTGGATCCGGACCCGACGTTCCTTTGAGAGGAGAGGCCATGGACCTCGACGAGGCGCTGCGCACGACGTTCTCCTGCCGCGACTTCACCGCCGATCCCCTTCCTGATTCCGTGCTGACCGAGATCCTCGAGCGCGCGCGGTTCGCGCCGAGCGGGGGCAACCGCCAGGGCTGGAAGGTCATCGTCGTGCGCGATGCCAGCACGCGGGCGAAGCTCGCCAAGCTGACCGAGTTCGGCGCCAAGCGCTACATCGCGCAGCAGAAGAACGGCGAGAATCCGTGGAACACCATCGACCCGGCGCGCGTGGACGCGGCGACCATCGAGCGCACCGAGCCGATGCCGCGACTGATCGAGCCCGTGCTCAAGGCGCCCGTCATCCTCGTGATCTGCGTCGATCTGAAGGTCGTGGCCTCCACCGATCAGGATCTCGACCGCGTCGGCATCATCAGCGGCGCCTCGATCTACCCGTTCGCGTGGAACGTCCTGCTCGCAGCGCGGGGCCGCGGCTACGCCGGCACCATCACCACGCTGGCAGTGGCCCAGGAGCCGAAAGTGAAGGACCTGTTCGGGCTGCCGCCGCACGTCGCCGTCGCGGCCGTCATGCCGCTCGGCCGGCCCGTGAAGCAGCTCACGAGGCTCACCCGCAAGCCCGTGAGCGAGTTCGCGATGCGCGAGCGCTGGGGCGGCGCCCCGCTGGGCTAGCCGCGCGGCGCCGGCTCCAGGATCACGGCGGTCCCGTACGCCAGCACTTCGGTCACGCCGGGCGCCACCTCGTTGGCGTCATAGCGCATGGCCACGACGGCATTGGCGCCCGCCTCCGCGGCGTGACGCAGCATGAGGCCGTAGGCGTCCTCCCGGGCGTGCTCGCACAGGTTGGTGTAGAGCGTGATGTTCCCGCCGAAGAACGTCTGGACGCTGGCGCCGATGTTGCCGAGCACGCTGCGCGAGCGCACCACGATGCCGCGCACGACACCGCGGTACTCGGCGATGCGATGACCCTCGAAGCCGTTGGCCGTCGTCACCCAGCGCGGCTCGACGCCGCCGGCGGGCGGGGTCGGCTTGCGTCCGAACGGCGTGCTCATGGTGGCGCGGAGTCTAGCATGGCCCGTGGTAGAGTCCGTGCGGTGTTCGGCGGCCCTCACCCACTGAGGAGGAGATTCGCATGCGTGCGCCCAGGCTCGGCATCGCCACGACGCTGACGCTCGGCCTCTTCACGCTCGCCCACGCGCAGTCCTGGAAGCCGCCGGTGGACATCGATCGCTGCCCGTCGAAGTGGGGCGCCGGCGACGAGCGCGGCTCCGCCAACCACATGAAGCCGGAGACGGTGCTCCGCGCGGCGAAGCTCATCAAGACCGGCGAGACGATCGAGCTGGGGCACGAGCTGGCGGCCGGTATGCCGATGAACCCGGCGCGGCAGTTCAGCGTGCACACCAAGCGCACGTTCATGAACAAGCAATCGAACCGTCGCGGCAGCAACGAGGAGCTCCTCACGAGCGAGGTCGGCCAGGTCGGCACCCAGTTCGACGGCTTCGCGCATCAGTCGATCGAGAACAGCCACTACAACTGCTACAAGACCGACGACATCGCCACGCGCACCGGCTTCACCAAGCTCGGCATCGAGAAGGTCGGCACGCTGATGACCCGCGGGGTGCTGATCGACGTGGCCGCGCTGAAGGGCGTCGACATGCTCGGTGACACCTATGAGATCACCGTACAGGATCTGCAGCAGGCTCTGCAGCGGCAGGGCGTGACCCTGCAGCGCGGCGACGCCGTGATCATCAACACAGGCTGGGGCCGGCTGTGGGGCAAGGACAATGCGCGCTTCGGCAAGGGAAATCCCGGCATCGGCGTGGCGGCGGCGGAATGGCTGGCGAAGCAGGATCCAATGCTGGTCGGCGCCGACACGCCGCCGGTCGAGGTGAATCCCAATCCCGATTCCGATGTGTCGCTGCCGGTCCACCAGATCATGCTCGTGGTGAACGGCATCCATCTGCTGGAGAATCTGAAGCTCGACGAGCTCGCCGCGAAGAAGGTCTACGAGTTCGCGTTCGTGATGCAGCCGCTGAAGCTCAAGGGCTTCACCGGGTCGACGGTCGCGCCGACGGCGATCCGCTAGGCCAACGACCGGCGAACGAACACGCCCGCGTCGAAATCGGCGGCGACGCGGGCGTCCTGCTCCAGCAGCGCGTCGCTGTCGACGTCGGCGAACTCGATGGCGCCCATGTCGGCGAAGGCCTTCTGCACCTTCTCGCCCCAGAGGCCGATGTCCTTCACGGTGGGCACGATGCGGCTGAACAGACGCTTGCGGAAGAGCCGCATGTTCTCCGACGTCATCGCCGCCTCGATCGCGTCCTTCACGGGCAGGCCGAGGTTCTCCCACAGCTCCTTCTGGTTGAAGCGGTCGCGCATGTGGTAGCAGGCCTCGACCACGAATTCCTCGCGCTCGGCGCGCTCCGCCGCGTCGAGCTGCGGGTAGAAGTCGCGCAGGGCGAGCCGGCCGAACGCCACGTGGCGCGCCTCGTCCTGCATCACGTACGCGTTGACCGAGGCGGCCAGACGGTTCTTCGCGAAGTCGCGGATCCGCTGGAAGGCGGCCAGCGCCAGCCCTTCGATGAGGATCTGCATGCCGAGGTACGTCATGTCCCAGCGCCGGTCGGTGAGGACGGTCTCCAGCAGCGCCTTCAGTCCCGGCGTGATGGGATAGGCGATGCCGAGCTTGTCGTTCAGCAGCCGCGCGTAGGCTTCGACGTGGCGCGCCTCGTCCATCACCTGCGTGGCGGCGTAGAATTTCGCGTCGAGCTCGGGAACGGTTTGTACGATGCGCGCCGCGGCCATGAGCGCGCCCTGCTCGCCGTGCATGAACTGCGAGAGGGTCTGCGCCTGCTGGTGGTGCCGCAGGTGGACCTTTTCCTTGTCCGTGAGCTTGTCCCAGATCGGCGAGCCGAAGATCGGGATCAGCCGGTCGTCGATCTCCTGCGGATTTTCGGGGTCGAGGTCCTGCGACCAGTCGATGCGCGTCGCCGCGTCCCACTGCTGCTTCTTGCCTTTGTCGTAGAGGGAGAGAAGCTTCTCTCGCTCGTCCTCGTACTCCCAGGTGAAGGACGTCTGGGTCTCGCCCGAAAGCATCCAGCCGGTCTGCTCGACGGGCAATTGATAGCGATACATCGTCGCCATGTCCGCCTCCTGAGCCGTGCGGGCCAGTCTACGCCATGATCGGCGGCTACGTGAGAATTGACGCTGGGGCGCCAAACGCCCTAACGTGGGTTGGTCGATGCTTGTCCGGCTTTCGTGGCCCTTCCTGGCGTTCATGCTGGTCCCCGGCCTGTTCGCCTGGTGGAGTGGACGTCGTCTCGCGCCCCAGCGCGACGACCCGGCGGTGGCCGAGCGGTTGCTGGCCCGGGCCGAGCACACGCAGCGGGTAACGATCGTCAGCTGCCTCGCCCTCGCCCTCGCGGCCGGACCGTATTACTGGTTCGCGGTGCTCGGGCTCGTCGTCGGTCTCTGGGTGGGCGACTATCCCTCGCGCCGCGTGCTGCTGGACGAGCACTGGAGCCCCGCCACCTACCTCGCCTGGCAGCTTCGCTTCAACGCCGCCTACTTCGGCTTCTGGTTCGCGCTGCTGCTGGCGCCGACGGTGATCGCGATGGCCGAGACGTGGCGCTGGGCCGTCGCGCTGGCGCTCGCGGGGGTCCTCGGCCTGTGGACGCTGCGCTACACCGAGACGTTCCTCGGGCTCGTGCAGGCGCGTCCGCGGCTGTGGCGCCCCGAGTGGCAGCCGATCATCGAGCGCTCCCGCGCCGCGCGCCCGCGGCTCTTCGAGATGCCGGTGCCCGGTGGGCGCTTCGTCAACGCCTTCGCGTTTCCGTCGCCCGATGCGCCGAGCGTGCTCTTCACGGTGCCCGCGCTGCAGCTCTTGAGCGCGCGCGAGCAGGCGGCCGTCTTCGCGCACGAGGTGGCGCATCTCGAGCAGTACGATCGCCGGCGCGCGCGCATCGTCGCGAGCGTCAGCTTCGGCCTCGTCATCGCGGCAACGCTCGGGGCCGCGCTCGCGCTGCACCGCGTGCCGCCGGTCCTCGTCGTCGCGATCTGGTCGATGGTCCTGGTCGCCGGCCTGGCCTGGAAGGCCTCGCACGAGAGGACGCACGAGACGGAGAGCGACGTCCGCGCGCTTCTGCTGTGCGAGGACCCGGAGGCGTTGATCAGCGGCTTGACCAAGCTGACCATCGCGGGACACATGCCGCGCCGGTGGAGCGCCGAGCTCGAGCACGGGTCGTCGCATCCGAGCCTCGCGCGACGGCTGCACGCGATCCGGCGCGTGGCGACGATCCCCGTGATGCCGCTGGACGATACGCTCGTGGTCGCCACCGCGCGCCCGACGGCGCTGGTCATTCTCGATCGCGACGGGGTGTCGTGGGTGGATACGCGGGATCCAGACGAGCGCAACCCGGAGATCCTGCGTCAGACCGCGCGCTCGCGGTGGTCGGTGCCGTACGACGAGCTCGTCGAGCTGCGCGTCCGCGCGTTCTGGTGGGGCGGCGCCTCGCTCATGGCGCGCGACCGCAGCGGCGCCTCGCGCGCCGCGCGGATTCCGCCGAGCGAGGTGGGCGCGCTGCAGCGCAAGCTCGATGCGGTCGAGCACCGGCTCGCGCACGGCAGCGTCGTGCCGGAGCCGTCGCCGGTGCTGGCGCGCGTCACGGCCATGGCGCTCAGCCTCGTCGCGACGTTGGTCGAAGGTCTGTTCACGTTGGGGCTGATCACCGCGCTGCTCGCGCTCATTCGACCGAGCCGCGCGGCCCTGGCTGCCGTCGCCGGCGCCGCCGGCGCATGCCTGCTCGCGTTCGCGAGCGACCTCGGCCTGCGGAATCCGACGGGGCTCACGTTCGTCTACGGCGCCGGCGCCGCGCTGGTCTGCGTGATCGCGACCTGGCTCGCCGTGCAGCCACGCACGTTCGCCCGGCAGCCCGTCGACTACGTACCCATGACCGGCATGCTCGCGATCGTCGTCGCCATGACGTGGGGACCGATGCTGGCGTACGTGTTGCGCACGAGCAAGCCATGGGCGGTCGCCGTGCATCTGCTCGGAGGCGCGCCGATCCTCTGGGCGGCGCTGCTCGCCCTCGCGGCCGCGGTGCTCACGATCCCTGCCCGCGCCGCGCCGCGCGTGGCCGTCGCGCTGCTCGCGGTGGGGATGCTCACCGGACCCGGCCTCAAGCTCGTGGATACGCTGATCACGTCGCGACCGACGCTCGCCGGTGAGACGGAGCGCGGGACGCTGGCCCGCACCACGCAGCTCGACCTGCCGTGGCGCAGCGGCACGCTGCGCGTGTCGCCGATCGGCACGCGCGCCGCGGTCATGACTCGCGAGGCGCCGCGCGCGCCCGATCATTTTCTCATCCTCGGGCCGGAAGCCAGCCGCGCGGACATCGAGGCCCGCGATCTGCGCTTCGTCGACGAGAGCAACGCGCTCACCCTGCTCGAGTCGTCCACCCGCACGGTGCTGCAGCATCTGCAGCTGGCCGAGTCGACCGCATCGCCGGGATGGAGCATCACGCTGCCGCCGCTGAGCTCGCCGACGGTGTCGTCGGTCAAGGGCTCGGGATGGGCGGTGGTCGGGTACGACGGCGATGCGGAGGAGTTCGTCGGGCTCGCCGGCCGCATCGGAAGCCCGGGCGTGAACCGATATCGCTGGCCCGTCGACGACAGCGAAGCCGTCGACTCGGAGATGGTCGAGATCCTGCCCGACGGCCGCGGCATTCGCGCCATCAGCGGCGTCACCAGCCTGGCCCGGCTGCCGTGGGGGACGTGGATCTACGACCGCGGCGGCCGACAGCAGACGCGCGTGTGGCGCTTGAACGGCAACACGCAGGAGCTGCTTGCCGTGTGGCCGACGGCGGCCGGATGTCACCTCGTGACCCACCGCACGGCCGACGTCGTCTGCGTGGGCGACCGCCACGAGCGCACGCTGATCTGGCGGTTCGGCCTCGACACGGGTCCGAGGCGGCCGGTCGCCGTCGTCGAGATCGCGCGGCGAATCGGCGTGAGTCCCGACGGCCGCTTCGTCGCGCTCTGGGGCAAGGACGCGCTCGTCGTCGTCGACCTCGACCTCGCGCGGGCCATGCGGCGATCCCTGCCGCCGGAGATCGGGGTGCCCATGCAGGTCGTGCCGCTCGCGGATCGCCTCGTCGCGCTCTTCCGCCGCTCGCGCACCGCGCCGGTGATCGAGGTGTTCGACACGCGCTGGTGAGCCGCGGTGGTACACTCGGCGACCTGACAAGGAGGTCGAGTGCGATGAAGATTCTCTTCGTCGGCGCAGGCGCGATCGGCAGCTACCTCGGCGCATTCCTCGCCCGCTCGGGCCAGGACGTCACACTCATCGATCCGTGGGCCGAGCAAGTCGAGACCGTCCGCGCGAAGGGAATCTCGGTCACGGGACCGCACGATCCGTTCGAGGCCCGGCCCGCGATCTACCACCTCCACGAGGCCCAGCGGCTGCCGCGTGACTTCGACGTCGTCTTCGTGGCCATGAAGGTCTACGACACGGCGTGGGCGACCCAGCTCGCGCTGCGTCACCTGAAGCCCGAGGGGTTCGTGGTTGCCGCGGAGAACTGCTGGCCCGATCCGATCGTCGCCTCCATTGCCGGCAAGGACCGCTCGGTCGGCCTCATCATGTCGAAGATCGGCGTGGCGTCGTGGAAGGCGGGCCACGTCGAGCGCGGTCACGAGCGCGGCGGCGCGACCGGCCATGACGTCTTCCGCGCAGGCGAGCACGACGGCACGATCACGCCGCGCACGCAGATGATCGCCGAGATGCTCAAGGTCGTCGACGGCTCGAAGCCGACCGACAACCTGTGGGGCGAGCGCTGGTCCAAGCTCTGCACCAACGCGATGGGCAATCCTGTGCAGGCCATGTCGGGGCTCGGCTCGTTCGAAGTCGCCTCGAGCGAGGTCGGACGTGCCATCACGATCCATCTCGCGTCGGAGTCCGCGCGCGTCGGCCTCGCACTCGGCTACACGATTCCCAAGATCAACGGCACGACCGCCGAGCAGTGGGCCGACGCGGACCGTCGCGAGACGTGGCAGGCGCTCGACGACATGCTGCGGCCGAAGTCCGCGGGCGGCCGCAACTGGAAGGCGTCGATGGCGCAGGACGTCGCGAAGGGCCGACCGACGGAGATCGACTACATGAACGGCTTCGTCGTCGACAAAGGCCGCGAGACGGGCATTCCGACGCCGGTGTCGACAGCGGTCGTCGAGACGGTGCGCGAGATCGACCGCGGTCAGCGCAAGCAGTCACCGGAAAACATCGGCGTCGCGCTCAAGCGCGCGGGGGGGTGACGCGCCGCCACCAACCGGAGCGCTGTCATGGAGATCGCCGGCCGCGAGGTGGTGATCACCAACCCGGACAAGATATTTTTTCCGCGCGCCGGGTACAGCAAGCTCGATCTCGTGAAGTACTACGCCGCCGTCGCGGACGGCGCGCTGCGCGGCATCGCGGGTCGACCCATCGTGCTCAAGCGTTACGTGAACGGCGCCGAGGGCGAGCCGTTCTTCCAGAAGCGCGCCCCCGAGCGGCACCCCGACTGGATCGAGACGGTGGAGCTGCACTTTCCCTCCGGACGAACGGCGCGCGAGATCGTCGTGCGCGACGCCGCGCAGCTCCTGTGGATCGTCAACCTCGGCTGCATCGATCTCAATCCCCACCCGGTGCGCGCCGATGACCTGGAGCATCCCGACGAGCTGCGCATCGATCTGGACCCCGGCCCGGGCGTGGGCTGGGAGGACGTGCGGCGCGTGACGTTGGTGGTGCGCGACGTGCTCGAGGAGCACGGCCTGAGCGGTTGGCCCAAGACGTCCGGCTCGCGCGGCATGCACGTCAACGTGCGGATCGAGCGGCGCTGGACGTTCGACGACGTGCGGCGCGCGGCGCTGGCGCTCGCGCGTGAGGTCGAGCGCCGCGCGCCCGGGCAGGCGACGAGCCGGTGGTGGAAGGAGGAGCGACACGGCGTGTTCCTCGACTACAACCAGAACGCCAAGGATCGCACCGTCGCTTCGGCCTGGTCGGTTCGGCCCACGCCCGACGCGCGCGTCTCGATGCCGCTCGACTGGGACGAGGTCGCCGATTGCGATCCCGCGGCATTCACGCTGGCCACCGCCCCCGCGCGCTTCGCCGCGCGAGGCGATGCCTCGGCGGGCATCGATGCCGCGACGGGCTCGCTCGACGGGCTGCTGCAGCTCTCCGCCGCGCAGGCGGCCGCGGGGCTCGGCGACGCGCCCTGGCCGCCGCACTACCGCAAGCGGGGCGACGAGCCGCCGCGCGTGGCGCCGTCGCGGCGCAGGCGCGGCGAGGACGCCGCGCCGCTCATCACCGTCGCCAAGGCCGCGCACAAGACCGACGCGCTCGCCGGCCTCGAGCGCTGGAAGGCGCGGCATCCGGCGGTCGCGGCGCGGCTGCAGGTCGACGACGTCCTCGTCGATTCGATGCGCGGGCGGGCGACGACGTGGACGCGCATCCGCGTCAACCTGCGCCACGTCCCCGAGAGTGAGCGCCCGGCGGAGGAGCCGCCCGATCCGGACTACGACCCCTGGCGCGCGCCTAACACGCGCTCCAGCTCGTAGGCGGGCGTGACCTCCAGCTGATCGTAGCGACAGTCGCGCGGACGCTTGTCGGGACGCCAGCGCAGGAACTGTGCGGCGTGGCGGAAGCGCGTGCCCTGCATGTGATCGTAGGCGACCTCGCACACGCGCTCGGGCCGCAGCGCCACCCAGCTCAGATCCTTGCCGCGATTCCACCGGCTGCTCGCGCCTGGCATACGCTGACCGTTTGCGCTCGCCTCCTCCTGCGCCTCGGCCCAATCACGCCACGGGTGGTCGTCGAGCGCCCGCTCGCGGAGCGGCGCCAGCTCGGCGACGAGCTCGCGGCGCATCGCATTGGTGAACGCCGCCGTCACGCCGACGTGGTGCAGCGTACCGGCATCATCGTAGAGGCCCAGAAGCAGCGAGCCGACCATCGTCCTCTCCCCCTTCCGGTGCCAGCGAAAGCCGGCGACGACGCAGTCGGCCGTGCGCTCGTGCTTGATCTTGATCATCGTCCGCTCGCCGGCGCGGTACGGCGCGTCGAGACGCTTGGCCATGACGCCGTCGAGGCCGGCGCCCTCGAATCGCCGGAACCAATCCTCGGCGAGCGCGCGATCGCGCGTCGCCGGCGACAGGTGCACCGGCGGCGCGGCGTGCCCGAGCACGCGCTCGAGCCGCTCGCGCCGGCTCGCGAGCGGCGTCTCGCGCAAGTCCTCGTCACCCAGCGCGAGCAGATCCCACGCGACGTACGAGGCCGGGGATTGCGCGGCGAGCAGCTTCACGCGCGAGGCCGCGGGATGGATGCGCAGCAGCAGCGCCTCGAAGTCGAGCCCGCCGGCCCCGACGATGACGATCTCGCCATCGACGACGCAGCGCTCCGGCAACGCGACGCTGAGCGGAGCGATCAGCTCGGGGAAGTAGCGGTTCATCGGCTTCTCGTCGCGGCTCTGCAGCAGGATCTCGTCCCGGTCGCGAAACACGAGGGTGCGGAAGCCGTCCCACTTGGGCTCGAACTGCCAGCCCTCGCCGCCCGGCAACGCGTCCGCGGCGGTGGACAGCATGGGGGCGAGCGGCGGCTCGAAGGGCAGGCGCATGATTCAAGGATAGCCCTAGCGGACGATCAGCACGATCGACAGCGCCAGCAGCACGCCCATCGCGACGTTGAAGATCCTCAATCGTCGCTCGCTACCGAGCAGCCGCTGCACGGCGGCGCCGAACGCGAGCCAGACAAAGCAACTGGGCAGCGCCGCCAGGAAGAACAGCGCCCCGAGCGAGGCGGCCTGCACGACCGGCGCGCCGCCTTCGGCGCTCAGAAAGGTCCCGGCGGCGCTCGCGCTCACGAGCCACGACTTCGGGTTGATCCACTGGAACGCGGCGGCGCCCAGGTAACCGACCGGGTCGCGCCGTACCGTCACCTCGATGCGGCTCGAGGACGTCGCGATCTTCCACGACAGCCACAGGAGAAACGCGGCGCCGCCCCAGTGCAGGACCGCGAGCGCAACCGGATGTCCCAGGACGAGACTACCGAGTCCGAGC
>Ga0075431_100004921_pt1 | contig 13157 bp, 6 predicted proteins | sample RhiMetdeltSRZDD5_FD_75297 | JGI IMG/M metagenome (GOLD analysis project Ga0075431, IMG submission 75297) | Populus rhizosphere microbial communities from Tennessee, USA - Rhizosphere MetaG P. deltoides SRZDD5 | ecosystem: Host-associated > Plants > Roots > Rhizosphere > Soil | place: USA... | reverse complement strand
CCGTAGAGGTTCCCGTCTTGTGCCTCTATCAAGGGGCCAGGCGAGATGCCATTCAAGAAGACGCCATCAAAGCTCGCCACAACCTCGTAAAGGGCCTGAGCGGAAACGGGTGACGGCGCACCGAGTGCGCACACCCCGCAGATCAGCGCGGCTGCACACAGTGACCAGCGATCAACGATTGTGTGGTGGGCGACGTGACGACACTCAGCGGCGGTGCTCGGATGCATCGGAAGCCTCCTCAATCGAAAGAGACTCGCGGGACTGCCGATGGGATACGCGGACGTTCTGGAGCGCGAATACTATCACTCAGCGAGGCGGTCGCGTAGGGTACGTCGTCGGCTTTTGCTGAGTCGCCGACGGCTCGATGCGCAGGATGCCTCCATTGGTGTCGTGATCGACGACGACGTAGAGGAGCTCGTCGGGCCCTTGACGCACATCGCGGATCCGCATCCCGAGCGGCACGAGCAGCGACTCGCGGCGCAGCTCCTCGAGCTTGTCGTTGACGAGAATGCGATCCAGTCGTCCGGTTCCTGGAATCTCGCCGGTTCGCTGTCCGCCGACGAAGACATCGCCCTTCCACTTTGGCAGCTTGCTGCCGGTATAGAACGTCATGCCGGAGAGCGAGATCGATGGCATCCAGTAGACGACCGGCGATTCGAAGCCTTCCTTCGAAAACGTCGGCGACTGCCACGGTCCCGAGTAGGTGCGCCCGAGGCTCACGAGCGGCCAGCCGTAGTTCGCGGCGGGCTTCAGGACGTTGATCTCGTCGCCGCCATTGGGTCCCATCTCGTGCTGCCACATGTCGCCGGTCGCCGGATGGACCGCGAGGCCCAGTGAGTTGCGGTGTCCAAGCGTGTAGACCTCCGGCTTGTGTCCGGCGCGTCCGACGAACGGATTGTCCGCCGGCACCGTCCCATCGTCGTTCAGGCGGAGCACTTTGCCTGCATAGGTGTCGGGATCCTGCGAACTGCTGCCGTTTCCGCCGCTCGGCGTTGTCATGTAGAGTTTGCCGTCGCGCCCCCACGCGAGCCGCGATGGACCGCTCACGCCGGGCCCACAGCTGAAGATGTCCGTGAGCTCGGAAATCGCGGAACCATCGAACCGCCCACGCGCAACAGTCAACGTGGACTGTCGTTCCGGCCCGACGGGTTTCAGATACGAGAAGTACACGAGGCGATTGGTAGTGAACTGCGGATGCAGCACGACGTCCATGAGGCCGGAACGGCCTTGCACGCGCACCGACGGCGCCCCGGCAACCGGCTTGGGATCGAGCACACCGTTGCGGATGATTCGGAGGCGTCCCTCCTTCTCGGTGACGAGCACGTTTCGATCAGGAAGGAACGCCACGCTCCAGGGATTCACGAGTCCGCGTGCCACGGGCACGACGCGGATTCGCATCACTTCGGCGGTGTCGTATTCGATCGGCTCGGCGGGGATCGCGTGCGGCTCGAATCCGGATGGCGCGATCGGAGAGCCGTTTTCGAAGGGAACCGTCTGTTGCGCGGCGCCGATCACTTGCAGCACGGCCGATGCGGCGATGCTCAGCGAAAGCCAGCAAACACGCCGGAACGAGATCCGCATGGTCGAATCACCTCGTGCTCACGTCTGCTTGCGCAGCAGTGGCAGCAGATCGATCGGGAGCGGAAAGACTATCGTGGAATTCTGCTCGGCGGCAATCTCGTTGAGCGTCTGCAGATAGCGCAGGGTCATCGCGCCGGGCTCGCGACCGATGACGGCGGCCGCCTGAGACAGTTTTTCGGAGGCGATCAGCTCGCCTTCCGCGTGGATGATTTTCGCCCGCTTCTCGCGCTCGGCCTCGGCCTGTCTGGCCATGGCGCGCTGCATATCCTGCGGAAGATCCACGTGTTTGACCTCGACGGCCGATACCTTGATGCCCCACGGATCGGTCTGGGTGTCGAGGATCTGTTGCAGTTGCTGGTTCAACTGCTCGCGCTCGGCCAGCAAGTCGTCCAGTTCGGCTTGTCCAAGGACGCTGCGCAGGGTGGTCTGCGCCAACTGCGATGTCGCGTAGATGTAGTTCTCGACCTCCACCACGGCCCGTCGTGGATCGAGCACGCGGAAATACACGACGGCGTTCACCTTCACGGAGACGTTGTCACGCGTGATGATGTCCTGCGGCGGGACATCGTGCACGACGGTGCGGAGACTGATTCGCACAATACGATCGATGGGCCGGAAGACCAGGACGATTCCCGGTCCTTTCGGCTGTGCCAGCAGCTTGCCCAATCGAAAGATCACACCTCGTTCGTATTCCGCGAGGATTTGAATCGAACTGAGCAGGTAGAAGGCAACGACCATCGACACGATCAGGGCAGGAGACAATGTCAATCCGTCCATCAATCCACTCCCTGGCGCGTCGAGGCGCCCGCAGGTGCTACCGACAAGGTCAGCCCGTTGACAGCCAAGACTCGCACCGGGTCTCCGGCATTGATTGACACCGCACTCACGGCGCGCCAGATTTCGCCCTGAAGGTCAATTTGTCCCGCCACGTCCGGAGTGAGCGCCGTGCGCGCGCGCCCCTGCCGCCCGATCAACGCGTTGACGCCCGTGACCGGACGCTGACGCTGCGCCTGCAGAGCGAGCCGTCCGAGAAAGAGTGAGATTCCTGCCACCGACAGCGCGACCGGAACCACGAATTGCACGGGCACAGTCACTCCCGGCACGGTTCTCGTCATCATCACCGATCCGATCACCAGGCTCACCGTGCCGCCGATGCCGAGCGCGCCGAAGCTCGGCACCTTCAATTCAAGGAGCAGCAGTGCCAGACCGAAGACGATCAGGAGCACGCCAGTCGTGTTCACGGGCAGAACCTGCAGGGCGAAGAACGCGAGCAGCAGACAGACACCGCCTGCCACGCCAGGCACGATCGCCCCGGGATTCCAGAACTCCACGGTGAGCCCAAGGATTCCGAGCGTGAGCAGCAGGTATGCGATCTGAGGATGGGCGATCGCGCTCAGGAACCGCTGCCGCTGGCTCATCGCCACGGTCCGGATGGCGGCATCGGCCGCTCGAACGACGGCGGTTCTGCCATCGAATCGCCGGACGGTTCGGCCGTCGAGTTTGCGCAGCAGGTCGGGAAGATCCTGTGCGACGAAGTCGATCAGGGGCGGCGAGGCGCCGAGCGCTTCGGTATCGGTGAACGCCCGGCTCTTCATGACCGCCTCCGCCGCCAGTCCCACATTCCGTTTCCGTGCTTCGGCGAGGGTTCTCACATACGCCGCCACGTCCTCCGCAGCCTTCGTCGCCGTGATCGTATCCGTGGGCTGTCCTGTGCCGGACACCGGGTGTGCCGCTCCGATGTGCGTGCCAGGAGCCATGACGGCGATGTCGGCGGCGATGGTGAGGATAAAGCCGGCGGATGCTGCCCGAGCGCCGGACGGCCCGACGAACACGATGACCGGGGCGCGCGACGCGATCATTCGCGTGACGATGTCCCGGGTTGAGTCGAGCAGTCCGCCCGGCGTACGCAGGACGATCACGACGGCGTCGGCACCCGACGCGTCCGCCTCGGCGATCGCCTCGTCAACGTACTCGGCGGCGATAGGGTGGATGATGCCGTCCAGTTCGGCGACGACAACCCTCGGCCTGTCAGCCGTTGACCGCGGCGACTGGGCGAGCAGGAGCTCCGGCCAGAGGCAGCAGCCAATAAGGATGGCGACTCGACTTCTCGCCATGCGCGTCATTCTACCGCTCGCCGTTGCCGCGCATGCCCACAGCGGGCTGGCGACGTGACGGCACTGTTGTAGTCTGGCAGCGTGGGTTCAGGCGTGCGTGGGAAGATGTGGCTCATCCGCGCTCTCGCTGCTGGGGCCGGCCTGGCACTGCTGCTGCTCGCATTGGTGGCGGCGCTGCATACCGCGCCGGCGCGCAACATGGTTCTCGGTCGCGCGATCGCCTATCTCCGCGATCAGTTCAATGTGTCGCTGGTGGCCGATACCCTGCGGTACAACCTCGTCACCGGGCGCGTGTGGCTGACGAATGTGAGGCTGGCGTCAACGGATGCGCGTCAGGACCCGTTTCTCGCCGCTGATCGCCTCGAGGTCACTGTGCCGCACACGGCGTTGTGGGACGGCGTGTCCATCGAGCGGCTTCGCCTCGAGAACCCGCGCGTCGTCGTTCACCGACGAGCCGATGGTTCATCGAACCTGCCATCGGTTGACTCCTCCGATGACGGCCGCGCGCCGTCCCCATTGCCGATCGGACGAATCGAGATCCCCAGACTGGCCGTCGCCATCACCGACGAAAGCAGCGGAGTATCCGTGTTGCTCCCGAACATCTCGGTTGACGTTCGTGGCGATTCCGGTGAGCTGCGCCTGGTCGAGCCCGGCCGTCTCGCGAGGGGGACGAACGAGACGAGGTTGAAGACGCTTGGTGGAGGCGTCGCGTTCGATGGACGTGCGATTCGCCTGTCGCAATTCGACCTCGTTACCGACGAGGCGGCACTGACGCTCGATGGCGAGGTCGCATTGCTGGTGAGCGACCCGCATCTCGATCTCCGAATGTCGGGGAGTGGCAACATCACCAGGCTGGCGAGATGGAGCACCAGCGAGGCAGTGCCGGATGGAACGGTCGCTCTGGACGCGGCCGTGACCGGACTCCTCGCTTCACCGGTCGTCGACTCGCGTTTACGAAGCGACTCGCTTTCGTATCGAGGCATCACAGTTTCGGATATCCAAGCCGACCTCAAGGTCGATGGCCTGAGCCTGGAGGCGCCGCGTGTCGAGCTCACACTCGCCGAGGGCCGGGTCGTGGCCGACGCGCGTCTGACGTTTGCGACGAACGACCTCCGAGTCACGGCGTCCTGGTCGGAGCTCAGTGTCGAGCACGTGGGACGAATGCTCACCGATCGCCGCTCGCCGCTGCCGGCAGGGCGCGCAACCGGGCGAGCGTCGTTCACAGGAGTCCCGTCCGACGTTGCCACGTGGGCTCTCGATGTCTCCAACCGGATCATCGCTGCGCGCGCGTCGCCTGGCCGCCTGCCAGTCGAGGGAGATTCGTCGTTCCGCGTCGCCGGGAACCGCTGGCAACTCGACGGAACGCTGCTCGCCGCCGACGCGCGTCTGCGCATGTCTCTCCGTGGTGATGTCGATCCGAATGAGTTCGTCAGGTCGAGTGTGGCCGGCACGATCGAGGCGCGCGATACAGATGTCGCACGCGTGATGGAGTCGCTCGAGACGGCGCGGATCCTCGAGGATGCACCTGCGGTCGTGGCCGGCCAGCTCGACGTCGTGGCCGCTGTGTCGGGATCGATTGCGACGCCGACGATGACGTTGACCGCGGCGGGTCGGGGGATCTCCGCGTTCGATGTCCCCGGCATCGACATCGAGGCGCAGGCGTCCGGCGGTCTCGATCGCGCGATGGTCGAGGCACTCGTCCGGCAGGGCAGCACCAATGCCTTGCAGATCAACGGAACGGTCTGGCCGAATGAGGCCCGTCTGGAAGCGACGGTGAATGGAAAGGTCGGCGATCTGTCGGCGCTGGTGCCCGATGTGCCGGTAGCTGGAACGGCAACCATTCGCCTCGATGCAAGCGGACCCTTTCAATCCATCGTCGCACGTGGTTCCATCTCGATGCCGGACGCGCGCCACGAAGACGCTCCTCTTGGACCACTCGACGCCCAGATCGCCTTCGATGCGGGTGTTGCCCGCGTGCATCTGTCGGCGCCCGACTTCGCTGCACAGGCGCACGCCGATCTACGCGTCGAGAGCCCTCGCTCGGCCGTCGTCGATGTTCAGGTCCGTGAGGCACAGATCGAGCGCCTGCTCGAAGCCGCGGGCCTCGAGGCCGACATTGCCGGAACCGTCAGCTTGACCGCGCACGGCGAGGGAGCACTGGACGACTGGCGTCACGCGATCGCCGCGGTCGAGATTAGCGCGCTCGACACTCGAGCCGACGAGTTGGCCGTTCGCCTCCGCGAACCAGCACGGCTCTGGTACGACAGGGGCACGCTCGATGTGCTCAGTCTGGAAACCGCCATCGGCGAAACTCAATTGTCGATCGCGGGGCGTTACGCCATGTCGGATGATGCGGCGGCCGTGGCAACGGGGGACGCGCTACGCGGCGTTCTCGTCGGCGACCTGTCGCATGTCGTAGACGCCGTGCGCGCATCGGGCCTGGTTGACACCATCGATGTCGAAGGGCAAGGGCCTGTGGCTGTGCTGACGCGGGTCAACGGTCGAGGACAACGCCCACTCCTGTCGGCCGATGTCGAGCTCGGACCCGCCGAAGTTACTCCCAAGGACTTCCCGTCATTCCGTGGCGTTCGACTTCGCGCTCGCGTCGCCGAGGGCTGGGCCGAGCTCGCCTCCGTCTCGGGCGAGTGGCAGCAGGCGTCGTTCACGGCTCAGGGCCGCGTGCCGCTGCATCTGCTCGGCGAGCGCGTTCCCGACGGCGTGTTTGCGTCGACGAATACAACCGCGGGTCCGGCTTCCTTCGATTTTCGAGCGGTCTCCCTCACGTCGCAGGCGTTGGCCCCATTTCTGCCGCCCGGCGCGATGGTCCAGATCGAAGGCGCGCTCGATACGACCGTGCACCTCGAAGCCTCGCCACTCGAGTGGGAAAGTCTGGCGGGAGAGGCACGGCTCGATCGCCTCGAGCTGACGGTGGCCGGCGTCTCTGTGACTCAACAGGAACCGACTCGTATCGTGGTCGATCGAGGGGTAGCACGGGTCGCAAATTGGAACTGGACCGGCCAAGGCACGTCGTTCGTCGTTCAAGGCGAAGTGCGGCTGCCCGAACAGCGCGCGGCTGTGTTGGCCGGTGGACAGATCGACCTCCGCCTGCTGACACCATTGCTGGCGGGAGCCGACGTGGCGATCGGCGGCTCTTTTGCACCGAGCGTCTCGTTATCAGGTCCGCTCGACGACTTGCGGATAGAGGGCGACGTGACGGTCGCCGATGGCGAACTTCGTATGCGAGACCCTGACGTGATTGTCACGGAGCTGTCGGCGACCGCGTCGCTCGAACGCGACCATGCCCGGATCACCCGGCTTGACGGTCAGATCAATGGAGGCGCACTCACCGGAGGCGGAGAGGTGACATATGCAGGCCAGAACGGACTGGCCGGATCACTCACGGCGATGATCTCCCGGATGGGGCTCGATTTCCCCGAAGGTCTTCGCAGCGAGCTCGACGCCGACTTGAACCTCGAGCTGATGTCGGACGCCGAGGATGTGGCCGGTACATTGGGCGGAACTGTGACCGTCGTCCGCAGCGAATATCGCGAACCGATCGCCGTCGTCACCCGACTGCTTGCCGCGTTGCGCAGCGAACGTCTTGCGGCCGCCGTTTCGACCGAGCGGACGCTCGCCGATCGACTGCGATTGAACGTCCGTGTGCTGACGGAGAGCGATGTCATCGTTGACAACAATCTCGCTCGCCTCCAGCTGGGCGGTGACCTGCGGCTGATTGGAACGGCCGCGGCGCCGGCCGTGTCGGGCCGTACCTTGCTTCGCGAAGGCGGCCAGCTGTTCATCGGCCGGAACCGCTACACGATCGAGAGCGGCAGCATCGACTTCGCGAATCCCGTCACGATCGAACCCGAATTGAACGTTCAGGCGCAGACGCGCGCCGGCGGAGAGGATATCGAGCTCACGCTGAAGGGCACGCCCGAGACCTTGAGTGTCGATTTGCGATCGACGACGGATCCACAACTGGGTCAGGCCGACATCGCCTCGCTCCTGTTAACGGGCCGCAAGTTGGACGAAGTGTCTGGCGCGGAGGCGCAGATCGTCGGCGAACAGGTGCTGAGCTATCTCTCCGGCGACGTGCTCGGCGCGGCCAGCCGGGTTGTCGGCCTCGATACCATCCGGCTCGGCGGCGTCGACCCGACGCTGCGACGGCGGGACTCGGCCGAAATCGCGAGCGAGACCGATCCCACATCGAGGCTCACGTTTGGGAAGTCTCTGGCGGAGTCGCTCGACGTCACACTTTCTCAAAGCCTGCGTGATGGCGGCGCGCAGACCTGGATTCTCGATTACGGGCCGCTCCCGCGTATCGATCTCCGGTTCGTCTCCGACGACGAGAATCTTCGGTCGCTCCAGTTCCGGCACGACGTCACGCTCGGGAGCACAGGCGCACGTGCTCGTTCCGCGCCGCGTCCGGCCCGTGAAATCCGGAAAGTCACGTCCGTGGAGATCGTCGGGGAGCTCGGCGGACCCGAAGAGCGTTTGCGTCGCGTCACCGGGATCGAGCCTGGGGACGTTTTCGACTTCTCGGCGTGGCAGCGTGACCGCGAAAATCTCGAACGCGCGCTTCGCGACGAAGGACGCCTCGAGGCGCGCGTGTCCGCGCGTCGGGAGGACGCCGCCGATGGCGTCGAGATCACGTATCAGATCGATGCCGGTCCGCTGACGGCGATCAGCTTCACGGGCTACCGTCCGTCCCAGGACATGATGAGAGCCGTCGAGACCGCGTGGACGCGCTCGATCTTCGACGATGCACTCGTGGACGAAGTACGAGATCTGGTTCGCCGCGCGCTTACTGAGCGTGGCTACCTGCAGCCGTCGGTCACGGCTACCGTGACGGCGCGTGAGCAGACGAAGACACTCGCTGTCGTGGTCGAAGCAGGTGCGCGCGCGGTCGAGCGGCGGCTCCGTGTCAATGCTGACGACGAGACGCTCGACCGCGAGATCGCGCAGTGGGCGCGCCGAAGTGCCACCGAGGACCTGACGTGGCGCGACCCGGCCGCGTTCGAGCGCGCACTCGTCGAGGAGCTTCGAAGACGAGGGCATGTGACTCCCCAGGTCACTGTCGCGCCGCCACAGCCCGACGGTTCGGCTGCGGTCGTGCGGGTGGACGTGCGGGCAGGCCCGGTCGTGACGGTCGGCGCAGTGCGGTTTTCGGGTGCTGCCAGTGTGACGACCGATCGACTGCAGCAAGCCGCGGGCATCGAGCTCGGTGCTCCATACAACCCGGCGACGGTCGATCAAGCACGCGATCGGGTTGTCCGTCTGATGCGCGGCGACGGGTTTGCTGACTCCCGTGTAGACGCGGAAGTCCAGGCGGATGCAGACCGCCGGCAGGTGACGGTCGTGTTCGTCATCGACGAAGGGCCGCGGCAGGTGCTTCGGGAGATCGTGGTGAACGGCAATCGCTCGATCGATCGCGACGTCGTCATCCGGGCGCTCAAGCTCGAGATCGGCGATACGCTCGGCGCGGACGCGTGGCTGCGAGCGCGGTCACGGTTGTTCGATACCGCACTCTTCCGACGCGTGGACGTCACGGCGGAGCCAATCGCGGATGCGGGTGCTGGCCGACGGCCCATGCGGCTCCTGGTGACGGTGGAAGAATGGCCGGGCCTCAGGGTGAGATACGGTGTGCAGGTCTCCGAGGAACTGCCCGAGACTGACGTGGAGGGACGGGATCTCACGCCTGGTTTGTCCGCCGACGTGACGCGGCGAACGTTGTTCGGTCGTGCCATCACGGTGGGCGGCGCGGCCGAGTATCAGCGCCGCGAGCGGCTCGCCCGTGGCTTCGTGAACACGTCGACGCTGTTTGGACTGCCGGTGGAATCGGTGCTGACCGTGGAGCGGTCGCGAGAGGAGATTGCCGACGCCAGCGCGATGACTGACCGGAGCGGTGTGTCGTGGGAGCAGCGGGTGCAGGTTGGAGTACCGCTGCGCCTTTCCTACGGGTACCGTTACGACCGCGACCACACATTCAGCACACGACCGTCGGGCGATCCCTTGAATCCCGGATTCGATGCGACGGTCCATGTGGCGAGGCTGACGGGCTCCGCGGTGTTCGACACCAGGAACAATCCACTCGACACGACGCGAGGATGGCTGGCCTCGTCGACGATCGAGTACGCGCCTGCGTCGCTCGGTTCGGATATCCGGTTCGTTCGGTATCTCGGGCAGGCCTACCGCTTTCAGCCGCTGCGAGGCGTGGTGCTGGCATCAGCGGCGCGCGTGGGCCTGGCCACGGCGCTCGGTGGCCAGTTGCTGATTCTGTCGGAGCGCTTCTTCGGAGGAGGCGCCCGGACCGTTCGCGGCGTGCCTGAGAACGCGCTCGGTCCGCGCGACATCTTCGGCGACGCAGCAGGTGGCGGTGCTCTGGTCGTATTCAATCAAGAGGTCCGGGTTCCGATCTATCGCTGGTTCACCGGTGTGGGCTTTGTCGATGTCGGCAATGTGTTCGAGCGGCCGCGCGCGATCGACTTCACCGACCTGGTCGGATCGTTCGGCGTCGGTCTCAGGGTGGCGACGCCGTTCGCGCTCTTGCGCGCCGACGTCGCGAAGCTCTGGTCAGCGGACGTGGAGCAGCCGATAGCGCGATGGACGTTCGGTATTGGACATACCTTCTAGTCAGGCCAGCAAGGCGAGCGGAGGTGGAAGATGGTAGCGACTCGTGTTCCGTCGATGATTGTTGTGGTCGTGGCCGTCCTCACGGCGAGCGTCACGGTGGCGCAGGAACCATCCGAGGCGCAGCGGGCGTTTGAGGCCGGCAGATATCAGCAGGTCGTCGATGCGGCCGGTGCCGGTGCGGATCCTGCCGTGTTGTTCCTCGGAGCGCTGAGCGCGCAGAAGCTCAATGCCACCGACCGAGCCAATGCGTTTCTCGATCAACTCGCACAACGTCCGGATACCGATGCATGGCACTACGTCGGACTGTCAGCGAAGCAGCTTCTGGCCGGCGACGACGAGGCGGCACTCGATTCAGCGCGCCGCGCGACGGCTGCGGACGGTGCGCTGCCCGAAGCGAGCTATGCTCTCGGTCTGGTGCTCATCAAGCGGCAGGACTGGGGTGGCGCTGCTGCCGCGTTCGATCGCGCCTGGATGCAGAATCCGTCGTTCGCCTACGCGCATTACTATGCCGGGCTCTCGCACAACCGGGCCAGTCGTCCGGACTTGATGGCGGCTCGCTTCGAACGGTTCCTCAAGCTGGCGCCCGACGCCCCCGAGCGCACCGAGGTGCAGCAGATCATGCGGACGGTACGCGGCCGATAAGACGTCGGGGCGGCGCCTCGTCCTCCTTCGTGACAGTGGGGTCGTCGTATCATCGACCGACCCTCCTGTTCCTGTTGCGACGGTCGGGCAATTACAATCACACACAATTTCCCGCATGAAGGTTGACGAAGGCACGCTGCTCTGGACCCCGCCGCAGGCGCGCGTGGCGCGCTCGCATCTGACCCGATACACGCAGTGGCTCGCCGGGCGTGGCCAGTGCTTCGACGATTACGAGGCGCTGTGGCGCTGGTCGGTGTCGGACCTCGACGCCTTCTGGAGCTCGATTGCCGAGTTCTGCGGGCTGGAGTGTTCAACGCCGGCGTCGAGCGTGCTCGGACGGCGGACCATGCCGGGCGCGGAATGGTTTCCGGGCGCGATGCTCAACTATGCGCAGCACGCGCTGCGGCACGAGCGTCCGGGCGACGATGCGCTGTTGTATCTCTCAGAACGGCGGCCGCTGGCGACCGTGTCGTGGCCCGAGCTGGCCCGCCAGGTGCGCGTGCTCGCCACCCGCATGCGGGCGCTCGGCATCGTCCCGGGCGACCGTGTCGTCGCCTACCTGCCGAACACGCCCGAAGCGATCGTCGCCATGCTGGCGACCGCCAGCATCGGCGCGGTGTGGTCGAGTTGCGGTCCCGATTTCGGCACCCGCGGCGTGCTCGATCGCTATTCGCAGCTGACACCCAAGTTGATCTTCTGCGTCGACGGCTACAGCTACGGCGGCAAGGCCTTCGATCGGCGCGCTGACGTCGGCGAAATCATCGGACAGCTGCCGACTCTCGCGCATGTCGTTCATCTGCCGTATCTCGACTCCGGCGATCGAACGCCAATCACGCCGCGCGCGCTGCTCTGGCCCGACGTGCTCGCCGGTCCCGATCCAGGCCGCGGCGCCTTTCAATTCGAGCAGGTGCCATTTGCGCATCCGCTGTGGATCCTGTTTTCCTCCGGCACCACGGGACTTCCCAAGCCGATCATTCATTGCCACGGCGGCATCACCATCGAGCAGTTGAAGCTGTTTCACTTCCACATGGACATGCATCCCCGCCAGCGCATGTTCTTCTTCACCAGCACCGGCTGGATGATGTGGAACTTCCTGGCGAGCAGCCTGCTCGTGGACGTCGTGCCGGTGCTCTACGACGGCAATCCGGCCTGGCCGACGCCCGATCTCCTGTGGAAGCTTGCCGACGACACCGGTGCGCATCTCTTCGGCGCAAGTCCCAGCTATCAGAGCATCCTCGAGAAGGCGGGCATCGTGCCCAGGGAGCGCTTCCAGCTCGATGCGCTCGAAACGATCGTTCTCGCCGGCTCACCGGTGACGCCCGACTGCCAGAACTGGTTCTACGAGAACGTGAAGAAGGATCTGTGGGCGCATTCGGGAAGCGGTGGCACCGACATCTGCACCGGGCTGGTTGGCGGCGTCGTCAATCTGCCGATCCACGCGGGCGAGATCCAGGCGCGCCAGTTGGGCGTGGCGGCCTACGCCTATGACGAGCAGGGCAGATCGCTCGTCGATCAGGTCGGCGAGCTCGTGCTCACCCAGCCGATGCCGTCGATGCCCGTGGGCTTCTGGGGTGACACCGACGGCAGCCGCTATCGCGAGTCGTACTTCGATCAGTACGCCGGGGTCTGGCGCCACGGCGACTTCTTCCGCGTGAACGCCCGCGGCGGCTGCTTCGTGCTCGGCCGCTCGGACGCGACGCTCAATCGCCACGGGGTGCGCATCGGCACCGCGGAAGTCTATCGCTCGCTCCTCGGTGTGTCGGCCGTCGAAGATTCGCTGATCGTCAATCTCGATCTGCCCGGCGGCGGCTTCTTCATGCCGTTGTTCGTCAAGACCAAGGGCGACGTGCCGCTCGACGACGACATCGCCGACCAGATTCGCGCGCAGATTCGCCGCGAGTACTCGCCGCGGCACGTCCCTGACAAGATCTTTCAGGTCAGCGCCATTCCCTATACGCTCACCGGCAAGAAGATGGAAGTTCCGGTGCGACGCATCCTGATGGGCGTGCCGGTCGAGAAAGCCGCCAATCGCGCGGCCATGGCCAACGTCGAGTCGCTCGACTACTTCATCCGCTATGCGCGCGAACAGCGCGACTATTCGTTGACGTAGTGCCGGCTTCAGCCGGACGGTCGACGTAGTGTCCGGCTTCAGCCGGACCGTCGACGTAGTGTCCGGCTTTAGCCGGA
>Ga0075431_100004920_pt1 | contig 13158 bp, 16 predicted proteins | sample RhiMetdeltSRZDD5_FD_75297 | JGI IMG/M metagenome (GOLD analysis project Ga0075431, IMG submission 75297) | Populus rhizosphere microbial communities from Tennessee, USA - Rhizosphere MetaG P. deltoides SRZDD5 | ecosystem: Host-associated > Plants > Roots > Rhizosphere > Soil | place: USA... | reverse complement strand
CCAGCTGGATCAGCGCGAGCGGGGCGATCGCGTTTACCTCGTAGACGTGCCGCAGCTCGGCGAGCGGGTAGTCGGCGAGAGCGGGCTGCGGGCTCGGCCCCAGCACGCTCGCGTTGTTCACCAGGAGGTCGATCGGGCCGCCGGCCGCCTCGACGAGCGCGCGCCGATGATCCTCGTCCGCCACGTCGCCCGCGAGCGCGCGCACGCCATCGAGGCCCGTGCTCGCCGCGCTGAGCGCCGCCCCGTCGCGCGCGTCGACCGCGAGCGTCCAGCCGCGCTGGGAGAGCGCCCGGGTGAGGGCGAGGCCCAGGCCGCGAGAGGCGCCGGTGACGATCGCGACAGGCATGTGGCAACCGATGATGCATGCTCAAGCGTGGTTGAAGTCAAGGGCCCGGGAGGGAGGCACGCAGCCGCAGGCGGTGAAGCCCGACCACTCCGCGCTTCTCAGTCTCCACCTCCCAGGAGCCGCTCGCGCCCTCGTGGAACGTGGCGGCCGTGGTCCTGCCGGGGTCCGCCAGCCAGGCCCGCGAGGCCAGGCGCGGCAGGAGCGAGAGCAGCGGGGCGACGTTCGCCGGCTCGTAGAGCACGTCGGCCGCGAGCACGAGGTCGAACGGCGCCCGCCGGACGAGCTCGGCAGGTTCGGCCCAGTCGACCCGCTTCGTCTCGATCTCCACGCCGTTCGCGCGCGCGTTCCGGTTCGCAAGCGCGAGCGCTTCCTCGCAGACGTCCGTGGCGAGCACGCGCGCCCCCGCCCGGGCGGCCGCGATGCTCGGCAGCGCGAGCCCGCAGCCGAGCTCCACAACGCGTAGGTGCTCGAGCTCCATGGGGTCGATCTCGCGGGCGAGAGCGACGCCGCTCCGCCACAGCACCGCCCAGTAGGGAGCGAGCGGCGCCCACTCGACCCCGCCCGAGTCGGGCAGCTCGGCCACCTCGCGCGGCTGGAGCACCCGGATCTCGCCGCGGGGGAGCTCGATTGTCTGGGTCACGAACTCGTCGGTCAGCGCGCCGACCTCAGACGAGCACCGGCGCGTCCGTGAACAGCTCCGGATGGGCCGCCTCGAAGGCGCGGCAGGCGGCCGGCGTTCTGACCCACTCCATGAACACGCCCTTCGCCGACACGAGCGGAACGCCCGCACCGCGGAGCCGCTCGAGCCCGTACTCGTGCGCGTCCCCGGGCGAGGCCGTCGCGTCCATCACCACCCGAGCATCCAGGCCGCGCTCCCGCAGGCCGATCGCCGACTGCGCCACGCAGACGTCCGTCTCCAGCCCGAGCAGCACGACGCTGCGGCGGCCGGTGCCCTCGAGCGCCGCGAGCACCGGCGGGTCGCCGGCCAGCCCGAACACCCGCTTGTCGTGGACCTCGGCGCCGGCCGGGAGCCGCGCCGCAATCGCCTCGTGCACCCCGCCCCACCGGTCCGCGTTCTCGGTGGTCGCGAGCACCGGCACCTCGAGCGCCGCCGCCACGCCCACGAGCCACGCCGCCCGCCCGAGCGACTCGGCCGCGCGCTCCGGCTCCACGCGAGCGAGGAAGCCGGGCTGGACGTCGACCGCGACCAGCAGGGAGTCGTCGATCTCCAGCAGCGACGCCATCCGCGCAGCGTAGACTGCCCGCCTGCGTGCGCAAGCTCCAGAGTCAGGGCGTCCATCACATCACGATCGTCGGGGCCGGCCGGCAAACCTCGATCGACTTCTGGGAGGGCCTGCTCGGCATGCCGTTCGTGTTCGAGCAGCCGAACCTCGACAACGAGTTGGAGAGCCACCTCTACTTCGACCCGGGGGACGGTCGCCTGATCACGGTGTTCACGGACGAGGACCGCGAGTCGGACGCCGAGCGCACGCCGACGGACCCGGGCTGCGTTCATCACCTCGCGCTGTCGGTCTCGCAGGCCAGCTTCAGGCAGGCGGTCGAGCGCCTCGACGAGCGCGGCATCCGGCACAGCGGCGTCAAGGACCGCGGCTTCATGGACTCGATCTACTTCGAGGACCCGCTCGGCCTCCTGATCGAGCTCGCCTCGTACCGGTTCGAGCCGCCCGAAGGCTGCACGCATGCCGAAGTGCTTCTCGAGGCGCACAGGCTGCGGGTCGAGCGCGGCGACTACAACATCGCCCCGATTCACCTGGCGGACGCCATCGAGCTGCTCGTGGCACGCACGCAGGCATCGCTGTCCGAGGACCGCTCGCCCAAGAATCCGTACGGGTAGATCGCGGCTCCGGCCGCGGGGTGTAGTAGAGCTATCCCTCGAATATCCATGCCGCGACCGCAGGTACATCCCACCGACACCATGCTCGACGCGGCCCGCGACCTGCTCCTCGAGGAGGGCTCCCGGAGCGCCACGATGGATGCGATCGCCAGCGCCAGCGGCGCGCCCACCGGATCGCTCTACCACCGCTTCGGCTCGCGGGACGAGCTGATCGCCGGGCTCTGGATCCGGGCGGTCCAGCGCTCGCAGGCCTCGTTCCTGGCGGCCGTCGAGCGCGACAGTCCGAGGGAGGCTGCGCTGGCGGCGGCGCTCTCGATCGTCGATTTCTGCGAGGACCATCCCGCGGACGCCCAGCTGCTCGTGGGCTTTCGGCGCGAGGATCTCATCAGGGCCGTCCCCGACGGGCCCCTCGCCGACGAGCTCGCGGTGCTCAACCGGCCCGTCGAGCGGGCGGTCATGACACTGGCCCGCCGGCTCTACGGCCGGCGCAGCCGCGCCGCGCTCGATCGCACGCTGCTCGCGGTCTTCGACCTCCCCTACGGCGCGGCCCGGCGTCACCTCATCACCGGCAGCCGCCTGCCCCAGGGGCTGCGCGCGGAGCTGGGCCGCGCGGTGGCCGCGGTGATCGACGAGCCCCTCTAGGTGACTTAGGCGGCCCGGGCGCGCTCGAGGAAGGCCAGGATCGCCGCGGTGTCGTAGTGGAACATCTGCGCCCGGGCGAGAGCACCGTCGCGAACCTCGTAGAGGCCGAGGACCGGCGACTCGAAGCGCTCGCCATCCGCGCCCATGGCGCGTTGCGTGAAGACGACCGTCACCTCCTGGCCCGCGCTCGCCACCACGCGGGGATCCATACGCCGCTCGGCCTCGGTCGGCTGGAGCCCGTCCCAGGTGCCGAGCCACGTCCTCTCCGGCGCGCTGTCCAGCCACTCCCGCAGCTTGGCCTTGCCGCGCACGGCCCCGCCGTAGGGGAGCGACGGCGCGTCGTGGAACTCGACGTCGTCGTGGCAGAGCGCGAAGAGCCGGTCGGGGTCGCGCTGCTCCACGGCGCGAAGCGTGGCCAGAACGATGTCTGCGTTCGTCTGCATCGCCAGGCATTATAGAGCGATAGCTCTATTACGTGGGATCAGCCGGAGGCGTCGCTCCCCGCCGCGAGTAGGCCACCGACGTAGAGTGCTCCGACCGCGTCGCGCGCCGCCCGGCCACAGCGCCCGGCGAGCCGCAGGTCCATCGTGGTGCGCGTGAGGCGCAGGCGGTGACGGACCGTCCGGCATGGCGCGTTCGACGGACGGGTGCTCAGGTGCACGAGGGGCTCGACCGTCCCGGGCGGTTTGTCGAGGCGGATGTGCATGGTGCCCTTGCCCTCGTGCAGAGGGAAGGTTCGCCGGATCCCCTTGCGGATCGTGACACGCGCCGTCGCGCCCCGCTTCAGCCCATGGCAGCGGAGCTCGATCAGCGCGGCGCCCGAGCCGTCAATCACCGGAACGTGCAGCCGCCGCGCTCGGCAGTCCGCGGCTGACGGATTCGTGGCGAGGTAGATCGCGGGTGGGCGACGGCTGTGCCTCGACTGCCTGAAGCTGAGCGCGAGCCTGTTGGTTCCGTCGCGCAGCCGGAAGACGTTGCCCGCTCTCTCAGCCTGCACCGGTGCCTCGCCACTCGACGCGCGCGAGGCGCTCGAGAACCAGGCGAATGACTTGACCACCAGAGCCACCCAGTCCGGAGTGCCTTGGAGAAGACCGGCAACCCAGTCCTCGAGGTACTCCACGAGCGACTTCGTGAAGTACGGATAGGCGATCCAGTCGTTGGTGCACGAAGAGACGACGCGGATGTTGATGTCGTCGGCGCTCCAGTTGGTCGTGGTGACCAGGTAGCTGCCTCCGAGTTGAGACGCCACCGCGGCGGTGCTGGCCGATGTGAAGCTGCGCGAGGCGCTGTCTGGATCGTCCGCCACCGCCATCCAGCTCGAGACGCTGTCCACTCCGGGGCACTCATACGTGTCCGAGTTGGTGGTCGAGCCGCGGACGATGACTCGCGGTCCCTTGTATGCCACCTCGTACCCATGACGTTCCTCGCCCGTGCCCCAGATCGTGTAGCGCTTGGAGCGCTCGGTGATCTCCTGGGTCCAGTCGTAGCGGTAGTAATCGGCCCGCGCCTCGGGCGCGAGGCCGGCGCAAGCCGCCAGGCTCACAGCGACGGCCAATACGCAGCTTCGTTCGAGCACTCGCAGCAAGAACCTACCTCCGTTCGATGCCGAGCCGCAACTCGATATAGAGTCCCCGCTCTAGAACGATGGCCGCCCGCGACCACATCGAGAGCCTCCACCTCGCCCAGCGCGACTTCTACGCCGGCGGCTCGGGCGAGCGCCTGCGCGAGCTCCTCACGGACGACATCGTCTGGACGATCCCGGGCCGGAACGCGATCGCCGGGCGCTACGAGGGCATCGAGCAGGTGATGGCCTACTTCGAGCGTCGCCGCGAGCTCGCCTCGCGCAGCTTCCAGATGCAGACACGCGAGATCCTCGCGGGCGAGGGCAACCACGTGGCGGCCCTGACCGACGGTCGGGCGACGCTCGGGGGCGTCGAGCGACGCTGGTCGACGGTCGGTCTCTACCGGGTCCGCGACGGGCGGATCGCCGCCTGCTGGCTCCTTCCCCTCGACGCCGAGGAGTTCGACCGGATCTGGGCGTAGCGCGTGATGCGCGGGTGACGCCCCGGTGACAGCGAGGCGCTATGGCTAGATCGATCGGCCGGCCCCGGCCCGGGCCGGCAGCCGACACGCAAAGGAAGGACTCGTATGGCACCGACCGTGAAGACGCAGACGCCGCCCACGCTCAAGCAGGGATCGAAGGGCGAGGCGGTGAAGGGGCTTCAGAACGCGCTGAACGTGCGCGGGAATCTCGTGGGGATGGACGGGGTCTTCGGGCCGGCCACGAAGGACGCCGTCCTGCAGTTCCAGCACGACACCGGGCTCGTCCAGGACGGGATCGTGGGCCCGAACACCTGGGGCTCGCTCTGCGTCCACCTGGTGCAGCGAGGCCACACCATGTCGGGGATCGCGGAGGAGCGGCTCGGCGACGCCGCGCGCTGGCCCGAGATCTTCGATCTCAACCGCGACATCGTGCCCGACGCGAACCGCATCTTCCCAGGCCAGGTGCTGGCCCTGCCGTTCGAGGCCTGCTGAGCGCAGGTACGCCTAGCCCACGGGCGTCAGGAACCCCGCGACGAGCTGAGCCTGACCGCTGCGCGGGTTCACGAGCGAGCAGGTGACCGTGGCCCGGCCGTTCCGCTCGAAGCCGGGAGTGGCGAAGAGAACCTCGCCGCTCTCGGCGTCGAGCGCCTGCACCGGGATGAACACGCCGCGACCCGCGGTCAGATGGAGCGCCGCTCCCCCGCCCGGCTGCTTCACGGCGACGAACGACGCCGGCGTCCCCGCGGGCCCGCTGCAGTCCGTGAACGCGTAGGTCAGCGTCCTCTGCGTCGAAGGTTCGGCCGAAGCGGCCGCGGGGGCCACTGCCGCGCTCGCCATCAGCGCGAGCAGTGCGACGAACGAGCGAAACGAGGTCATGCGGAACCTCCTGCGGCCGCTAGGCCACGTCGACGAGCCATTGCCGTATGACTCGGACGTCACGCACGAGACTTGAGCGGCCCGGCGCCCTGGACGTCGGGCGTGGCAGCGCCGAATGGCGGATTACCGACACCCAGACGTCGGCTGACCCTCCTGGTGGCGGGAACGCGCAGAGGCGATCGTTGGGCCCTGCAGTCACGCCAAGCCAGGAAAGGACAGGTGACCCCCATGCACGGACAAGCTCTGACACCCAACGAGGCAGTGGCCTCGGTCGCGCGGCGAGTGCGGCGGGGGGAGGCCGACGGCCTCAACCGCCAGCAGGCGATCCGGCGCGCCGCCCTCGAGCTCGGCATGGATCCGGCCAAGGTGTCCTGGTGCGCGGAGACCGTGCTCGGCGCCGCGCCCGTGCGGCTCTCGTCCTCGCAGCGACGGCGTCGAGGCGCCCTGGCGATCGCCGCCGCCCTGTGACCCGGCCGCGAGCCGCTAGGAGGAGCGTGCGGCCAGCTCGCCGGCCACGGCGGCTACCTCCGCCACGAGCGTCGCGAGGTCGGCGTCGGTGGTGCCCGGGTGGAGGATGCAGGCGCGTATGGTCTCGAGGCCTTCGTGGATCGTGCCGGTCACGAACGTCCGGCCGCGCGCCTGCACGGCCTCCGGCAGGGCGCGGTTCACGGCCTCGATCCGGTCGGGGGAACAGCCCGAGGGCCGGGCCCTGAAGGCCACGATCGAGGTCTCCGGGGCGGCGACGAGCTCGAGCGAGGGCTCCTGCTCGATGAGCCGGGCCAGCTCGCGGGCCAGCGCGTTCGCGCGCACGACCTGCGCGACGATGCCGGCGCGACCGCGGGCGGCGATCGTCGCCCACGTCTTCAGCGCGCGGAACGGCCGTGTCTGCTCCAGGCCGTATTCGGCGAAGGTGCCCACCTCGGCGCCGGTGTCCTGGCGCAGGTAGGGAGGCACGATGCTGAACGCCTCGCGCAGGTCGTCCGGGCGGCGCACGAGCGCGCAGCCTGCGTCGACGGGAACGCCGAGCCACTTGTGCGGGTCGAGCGTGAGCGAGTCGGCGCGCTCCATGCCCCGGTAGCGGCCGGCGATCGCCGGATCGAGCACGCCGAAGGCGCCGTACGCGCCGTCGACGTGGAACCACAGCCCTTCGGCCGCGGCCACGTCCGCGAGGTCCTCGAGCGGGTCGATCGCGCCCGCGTTGACGGTGCCCGCCGAGCCGACCATCAGCGCCGGTCTCGCACCGGCCGCCCGGTCGGCCGCGATCGCGGCCCGCAGCGCGTCCGCATCGAGCCGCCCCCCAGCCAGCGGCACGGGACGGATCGACCCGCTGCCCAGGCCGAGCAGCTCGATGGCGCGCGGCACACAGCTATGGGCCTCGTCCGGCACGTAGGAGAGGAGCCGCGCGCCACCCGTGAGTCCCTCCCGTCGCAGGTCGCGGCCGTCCGCGGCCCCGGCGCGGCCCCGGGCCCCGGCGAGGCACACGATCGTCGCGGCGGACGCACCGCTCGTGAGCAGCCCGCCGCCCGGCGCGTGCGGATAGCCGACCAGCTCCGCCAGCCAGCGAACAACGGTGCGCTCCAGGTGCACGTCGGCGTGGTCGCCCGACACGACGCTCGGGTTCATCGCCGCCGCGGCCAGTGACGCCAACACTCCCGCGGGCGACGGCGGCGAGTTCACCCAGCCGAAGAAGGCCGGGTGCCCGTTGCCCATCGCGTGCGGCAGCACTTCGCTCGCCATCGTGCCGGCGAGCGGGCCAAGCTCGGTCGGCCCGTCCGGGAGCGGCAGCGAGAGCAGCTCCGCGCGCAGGTCATCCGGCATCGGCTGCCAGACCGACCGCTCGGGCAATCCCGCGAGGTAATCGGCAACCGCGTCGACGAGCTCGTGACCGGCCCGGCGAAACTCCTGCGGATCGCCGGTGCCGAGCTCGCGTGTCGCAGGGTCGCTCACGCGGGCAGCATAGGTTCCCTGCCTGTAGGCTCCGAGCCCGCCGCTCGGACGCATCGCGACACTCGGCGCTGACGGACGACCCCCACGTGATGCCGGTCGGGGTTTCTATGGCCCCGACGGGAGCAAGAGGTTCCGCGACGCTCGGCGCAGCCCCGACGTCGCGGTCGTGGTCGACGACCTGGCCTCGGTGGACCCGTGGCGGCCGCGCGGGATCGAGATTCGAGGGCGTGCCGAGACCCACACCGAAGGCGGCGCGAGGAAGGCGAGCGCCTCAACGCGAGCTTCCCGTTCCAGCCCGCCTGGATCCGGATCGCGCCACGGAGGATGGCCTGGGGCATCGACCGTGACTCGTTCGAGTTGACGGCTCGTGACCTCGCCGCGGGCACGGCCTGAGCCGCCGGACCTTCGTCTCGGTATAGCCTGCCCGCGTTCCGGTACGCCGCGCCACCTCCGCTGACGGGACCCTGATCGCCTACGAGGCGAGCGGCGAGGGCCCGTCCGTGCTGCTCGTGCACGGGGCGCTGTCGGACCGGCAGCACGCGTTCGGCGCCGTGCGCCCGCTGCTCGAGCGACGGGTCAGCGTCTACGCGCTCGACCGGCGGGGTCACGGCGACAGCGAGGACGCCGACACCTACGACGCACGCTCCGAGAGCGCCGACGTGGTCGCGGTGCTGGAAGAGCTGCCGGGACCGGTCGACCTGATCGGCCATTCCTTCGGCGCGCTGTGCGCGCTCGAGGCGGCGCGCGCGGGCGCCGAGATCCGCCGGCTGGTGCTCTACGAGGGAGTGCCGCGCGACGGTCGGACGATCTGCCCGGACGGCCTGCCCGGGCGCGTCGAGGCGCTGCTCCGCCAGGACCGGGCGGAGGCGGCGCTCGACGCCGTCCTGGAGGAGGTCGAGCACCACGGGCCGGCCCAGCTGGCCCGCGACCACCGCGCCCCGAGCTGGTCGGCCTCGGTGGCAGGCATAGCGGTGCTCCACCGCGAGCTCGAGCTCGAGAACGGCTACCGATTCGCGCCGGAGCGCTACGCCGGCGTGACTGCGCCGACGCTCGTCCTTGCCGGCGCCGAGAGCGTCCCGTCGATCAGGGCGGACGCGGAGGCGGTGGCGGCCGGGCTCCCCGAAGCCAGCCTGATGCTGCTCGCCGGGCAGCGCCATGGCTGCCTGCACCGGGCGCCCGAGCTGTTCGCCGACACCGTGCTGGATTTCCTCGCGCCCGGCGGGCCGTGAGCGCGCTCAGCCGTCCACGATCTGCCTGAGCAGCCGGTCATACGCAGTGGCGACGAGCGAGGAGTCGAAGCCGGATGCGATGAGCGTGAATCCCAGCTCGCGGTAGACGGCGGCCAGTCCCGGATCGTGCACGTACACGGCGGCGCTCTTGCCTCCGGCCTGGGCGGCGCGAACGATCTGCTCGGCCGCCTCGAGCATCCTCGGATGGTCGGCGCCGCTGATGTCGAGCTCCTTGCCCAGGTCACCTGGCCCCAGGAACAGGACGTCCACTCCATCCAACCGCGCGATGGCTTCGGCGTCGGCCAGCGCGCCGGGCGTCTCGATCTGGATCATCAAGAGGCGTCGCGCGTCAGCGGTGAGCGCGTACTCGGCTTCCCGGCCGTACCGCGATGCGCGGGAGGCCGGCGACACCCCGCGGCCCGCGGAGTACAGCGACCGATCGAGCGCGCGCCGTGCGTCGGCGACGCCATGCGCTCTAGGGACGACGATGCCGGCGGCCCCGGCATCGAGCGTCCAGCCGATCAGCTCGCTGTCGCAGGACGGCACGCGCACCAGACCCGCCGATTCTGAGGCGGCGATCCCCCGAAGCGAGTCGAGAACCGCGGCGCGGTCGGCCGCGCCGTGTTCGAGGTCGACGACGACCCAGTCGAAGCCCGTGCCGGCGGCGATCTCCGCGATTGCGGCCGAACCCAAATCACAGAACGTGCCCAACGTCGGCTCCCCGGCACGCACGCGGTCGGAGAGCACCTGCCGCGAGGCGGCGGCTGACTTGAGGGCGGCGTGGTCGCTCATCGACCCGTCCCTACAAGTCCCGCCTCACTTCGCCCGCTTCGCCCGTCCCTTGTTCTTGCGCATGGCGCCGCGGCCGCGCGCCGCCTTGCCCTTGGCGCCCGCGGAGCGGTTGCCGGTCAGCTTCGAGAAGGCCTCCATGAGCTTCCCGACAACCGTGTCGGCGGTGCCCTCGGCCTTATCTCGCGATCGTGACTTCATGACTCCCGTCCTTCCCTCTCGGCAGGTCGTCGTCAGCTACGAGCGCCGACGGCCTCGCGCTCCTCTTCCTCCTGCTCCTCCTGCTCCTCGTCCTCCCCGGCCTGGGCATCCGCCTCGGCCTGGATGTCCTCGATGTCGCTGTACTCGCGCCCGCTGTCGTAATCCTCGGGGTGCTCCTCGACGACCTCGCCTTCCTCGATCACGCCGCGCCAGGCTCCGGTCTCCAGCTCCTGCATCTCGATGAACGCCTTGTAGCGGTGGAGGTCCGCGCGCGCCGCGCGCTTCACGTTGCGCATGCCCCGGGCCAACTTCTCGATCATCCCGCCGGGAGCGACGTCCATGTTCAGCTCGATCCGTGTCAGCTCGGGAGCGAGCTCATGGAAGGTGACAACGCCCGTATGGGTGATGCCCTGCGAAACCTTCCACTTGATGCGCTCGTTCGGACGCTGGGTCTCGATCTCGGCGACGAACTCCCTGGTCCTCGTCCAGATCTTGGTAGCGAAGGAGACCTCGTTGTCCTCCTCCTGCGTCACGCGCGTGACGCGGTGCATGAACTCCGGCCAGTCCTCGAACTGGGTGAACTGGTTGTAGGCGGTCTCGATCGGCACGGCCACGTCGACCGACTGCTGGACCGGCATCCGCCGGCCCTTTCCGACGCCAGGAAGGCCTCCGCCCCCGCCGCCCCCGCCGTCGCCGCCGCCGAAGAGCCCACCGCCGAGCACGCCACCGGCGGCTTGCTTGGCCATGCCGCCGAGGCCGCCGGCCTCGTCGATCTTCTCCGACGCGGTCTCCTTGAGCTTGTCGCCGAGGGTGTCGCCGACCTTCGAGGCAAGATCCGGTCCGCCCTTCCGACGTGCTGCGTCGACGCCCTTCTTGGCCAGCGGCACCAGTGCCGCCAGCCCGGCGCCCGCGGCCACGCCCTTGGCGCCCGACAGCGGGCTGGCCTTCTTACGCCACGGCAGGCGTCGCTTCGACCCCGCGCCGCTTCCCAAGTTTTTCAGTGCTTCCCGTGCGACATTGCCGGTGGTGTCGCGCAGCCGTGCGGTCAGATCGCTGGCCATCCTTGATCGCTCCAATGGGTCCGGGTTTCCTTTCGCGTCTACCCAGGAGACAGGCCAGCTACCCGGAGGGTTACGAGGGCCGGGGATCGTCCTGCTTAGGGCACCAAATGCGTGCCCAGAACAGGATGATCCAGACTGTCATGGGGGCGGGGAGGCCCGCGGGTAGCCTTTGACTTCCGGATGAGTGCCGAGGTGGCAGTCGACTGGCGTGACCGCCAGGTTTCGGCCGCGGAGGCGGTCTCGGTGGTGCGCCCGGGGGACAAGGTTTTCGTCGGCAGCGCCTGCGCCACTCCGCGGACTCTGGTCGATGCCCTGGAGCAAGTCAGGCGGCCCGGAGTTGTCCTCGTGCATTTCCTTACCGACAGGGTGAGCACGAGTGACCCGCCTCATACGAACTATCGGCATCGCGTGTTCTACGTCGGGGGGGACATCCGCGCCCTGCACGACGTCCGTGCCCTGCGCGAGTCGGGTCTCGTGGACTACGTGCCGCTCTCGCTCGTGGATGTTCCCCGGCTGTTCGAGACCGGGCAGATCCCCCTCGACGTCGCGATGGTGCAGGTCGCGCCACCCGAACCGGACGGGACCTGCAGCCTGGGGATATCGGTTGACGTGTCCAAGGCGGCGGCGCTGGCCGCACGAACGGTCATCGCCGAAGTCAACCCGGCGATGCCTCGCACCGCAGGCGACAGCCGTATCCCGGTCGATCGCATCGCAAGTTTCGTGCCGGTCGAGACGCCGGTGGTGGAGTATCTCCACGACCCCGTCGGCGAGGTGGCCGAGCAGATCGCTCGCTACGCCGCGCGGCTGATCGACGATCGGTCCACGCTTCACGTGGGCCTCGGCCGAGTGCCGAACGGGATGCTGGCTCACCTGACAAGGAGGCGCAACCTGGCCATCCATTCGAACGTCATCACTGAGCCGATCGTCGATCTCGTCGCCGCCGGCGTCGTCACCGGCCCGGTCGCGACGAGCTGGGCGATGGGCTCGAGGCGCCTCTACGACCTGGTGCACGACGATCCCCGCTTTGCCTTTCATCCCATCGACTACATCTGCGACCCAACGGTTATCGGGGCGAAGGAGCGAATGGTGTCGGTGACCCAGGCCTTCACCATTGACCTCACCGGGCAGGTGTGCACCGAAAGCCTCGACGGGGCGCTGTACGGGGGAGTCTCCACCGGACCGGCCTTCCACCGCGGCGCTCTCGCCTCGCCTGGTGGAACGGCCATCATCTGCCTGGCCTCACGAACCCCGGCGGGCCGCTCCGCCATCTCACTCGACCTGGGCCCCGATGAGGCGGTCACGATTCCGCGTTCGGACGTGCACTGGGTGATCACCGAGTACGGCACCGCATACCTGTTCGGTCGCTCGCTTGCTGAGCGTGCGGTCGCACTGATCGAGATCGCGCATCCCGATGTACGCACAGAGCTGCTCGACGCCGCGGTCCAGAGGGGCCTTGTCGGTCCGAAGCAGCAGCTGCGCAGCCGCATGGCGTATCCCGTAGACCAGGTGCGTGACGTACGGCTCCACGACGGCCGCGACGTGCGCCTGCGCCCGACGCGCACAAGCGACACGCGAGCGATGCAGGACCTCTTCTATCGACTCAGCGAGGAGGACCGGGAGACCCGGTTCTTCCACAAGCTGAAGTCGCTCACCGACACGGCCGCCCAACACCTCTGCAGCGTCGACTACGAGGAGGAGATGGCATTCGTCGCCGTGGTCGGGCCATCGGAGCACGAACGCATCGTGGCCGCCAGCTGCTACTACCTGAGTCCCGCCACCCACCTCGCCGAGGTCGCGTACATGGTGGATCCGGACTGGCAGGGCGTGGGCCTCGGCGGGATTCTGCACGCGGGACTGGTCGACTACGCCCGCGCGCACGGCGCTCGGGGTCTGACCGCGGACTTGCTGCAGGGCAACTCGCGCATGATGCGCGTCTTCAAACGCGGCGATCACTCGCTCCGCGTCAGGACGCACGCGGGCGTCAAGGAGCTGACCATGCTCTTCTGAAGGGCACGGCCCGCCGCCCACCAGGCCGCGGGCCGCCTCCCCGAATTCAGGGATCAGGCGGGCGCAGCAGCCCACCCCGGCTGTCTATTGCGAGGGTCGCTCGGGTTGGCCCCTCCCGCCTGCGGCAGATACTGGGCGAGCGATGGCGCAGGAGAACGTGGA
>Ga0075431_100004918_pt1 | contig 13160 bp, 8 predicted proteins | sample RhiMetdeltSRZDD5_FD_75297 | JGI IMG/M metagenome (GOLD analysis project Ga0075431, IMG submission 75297) | Populus rhizosphere microbial communities from Tennessee, USA - Rhizosphere MetaG P. deltoides SRZDD5 | ecosystem: Host-associated > Plants > Roots > Rhizosphere > Soil | place: USA... | reverse complement strand
TCGTCATACGAATCTCCGCCTCACGAAATGGGGAAAGGGGTGAGTTTTGGCGCCTTTCCAAATCCTTGCTTTTTTGCAATCAATCATCCGGCGAACGGACTACCCCTGGCAGCGGCTCGGCGCAGCAAAATTGTGAGCGAGAGTGCCGTTCACCTTGCGCCGAGACCCGCGCTGCTCGATCGCTGGTCGTTGCCCGCGACGCCGCAGGAAAAATGCCGCCTTGTCACTCCTACACGTTAGGAGGAGGTTCCCATGACAGCCCGTTTTCGCGCGATCTTGTGTGCAGCAGCCTTGGCAATGACGATCAGCATGGCGGCGCAGGAGGTCAAGACGATCGTGATCGCCTCGGCCCCCGAAGGGCCACTCGAAATAAACAAACCGAGCGGCTACAACCTCATTTTCGAGGCGAAGACGGACGCTGATGCGCCCGCCGCGTCGAAACCGATGACGGTAACAGTACGCGACGGCTTCGATGCCGTGGTCAAGAAGAAAGGGGAGGATGACACCAAACTGGCGTCCAAAATCTCGGTTACCACCGGCAACGATGGGAGGGCCGAGGTGACGCTCGTGACGAAAGCGAAGCCCGCTGTCGTTCTCGATGTGGCGAGCGGCAAAACCAGCGAGATCTTCGCATGGCCTCGTATTAAGAAATTCTCCGTGGAACAGAAGACCGGTCCAATCACGAGTCGAACCGTTTACCCGGAAGCGCTCGTCGTGACCGCCAAGGGAGGCGTGAAGAACGACGAGGCGGCCGCCTTTCAGAAGATGCGCATGCGCGTGATCGGCGGCAGCGACGCGCGGGTCTTCATCGACGACAAAGCGGCACGCAAGAACACAGTCGATATCGTCACGGATGCAGCCGGCAATGCGACCGTATCGCTCGAGGTCGGCAAGGACTTGGATCTGAAGTTTCTCGCCGTCCCGTTGAACGCGTCCGGTGAGGAGATTCAGTTAGGCGAACAAACGGTCGAACTATCCGGTGAGCTCCCGTTCGAGGAGTCGCTTTTCAGCAGGCGCGTCTTCACCGAAGTTTTTATCGGCTCGACATTCACGAACGACTATGTAACGACGAAGACGGGGGAGCCGCCGGTAGAGACGACGAAGTCGGTCGGTTTCTCCGAGGCCGCACCCACCGCGAGGGTGACCTTCGACACGATCTGGCCGGGGATCAACGCGAAAAAGAACGGCAAAGCGAACATGTTCCGCGGCTCGCTCCTCCACAGCGGTATCAACATGCAGTTCGCCAGCTTTCCGTTCGGCAAGGGTCTGGGTAAAGACCCAAACAAGGAAAAAGGATTCGATGCCGCGTTCACCGGCTCGGTGTATATCCTGTGGCAACCGGACTACGGTATTTTCCGGAGTTATACGCCGACCTCGACCCGACCCGGGGTCAAGTTCGACGCGATGCGCATCGGCGTCATCGCTCTCGCTGGCATGACGACGCGTGCAACCGTCGACACAGACGGCGACACGGCCATCCGCCGGACCCAACTCGGTTTCAAATTCACCCATCACCAGACCAACAACGGCCAGTCGAATCTCGATCAGGACAACACCGTACCAATCCGGTTCATCGAGATCACGTGGGGGCACTTCGAACAATACGGAACAACTCTCGACGGGAAGAGCCCGCGCAAGGGAGCGGACCGCATCATGATTGATGCCGGCGTGCGCATCCCCGGCATGGGTGGAAATCTCATTCCGTTCTACGCCGGAATTCACTTCAATGGCGGACCCGGCGCGGACGACCTGCGTGTCTTTGCCGGCTTCTTGTTCAAAGTGAACGAGCTCGCGCGCGCGTTCCAGAAAGCGAACCCCGAGAACCAGCCATGAGAACGGGGACTCGCGTCCGTCACGGCGTCGCAGCATGTTTTGGCGGCCGACAAATTCTCTCTCGCTGCGCACGAGCGACAAGGAGCGCTGAGCCATGCCTACCGACGCGCTGCCGCTCCATGTCGCCGCTGTGCTCGAGAGTTGTTCGAGCTCCTGCACAAGGCCGCCTGGGACGTTTCGCTCTCGACCAAATCGTTCCGAAGAAGCGCGCATCGAGCATCAAACAGTTCTTCGAGTGGGCGGACTGCTGCGTTGCCGAGAAGGTGGATGACAGGCCGTAAAGCCGCGTTCGCGCCGGCGACGTTCCCGTATCTGCGCGGGATGTCGCCGGCACGGCCGCTGCGCTGGTTGGCCTAGGCCTTGAGGACCGGCGGTCGTTCCGAGGCTGACTTTCTGCCGCGCAGGCTCCCTAGCCGGGGGTAGGGAAATGCCTTCCTGCGCCCCTCCTTCTATATAGACAATTGACAGCCTGTCTCGCGCAGACAGAAGGAGAGGTCATGCGAAAGCTCGTCATCGTGCTCGTCATCCTCGTTCTCATCGTGGGCGGCATCAAGCTGGTCGACGTCATCATGGCCAAGAAGGGGCCGGCGCCAGGGACGGTCCAGGACGAGGCCCTTCGCGCGGGGCGCGACGCGGCCAGCTTTCCGGCCGCCGACGAAGACTATTTCGCCGACATGGATTACGGCGTCACCAAGAATGCCGAGGCGGTGCGGGCGTCGCTCGATCCATACGTGCCCGGCATTTCGGCAGCGGATGCAGTCACGCGAGCGGTACGCGGGCGGAACAACTGGATCGTCTGGACGGCCGGCAACGACCGCTTCTGGGATCAGCTCTCCTTCAAATTCAGCTACGGCACGATCGACCTGCTGAAGACCATTTCCAGCCACAAGTCGGCGAAGCACGGCCGCCACGACCGTTGGGCGTACCTCGGCGTGGTCAACGAGCCGTGTTTCCGCAAGCCGACCGCGGGGAGGGCCGACCGCTTCGGGCTCTGGCTCGACGAGCGCGTGTCGGGGCCTGGCTGCGGGCCGGATCCGTTCGAAAACGAGCAGAAGTATCCCGGCGTGAAGATTGGTGCCCGCGGCGCGACCGTACCGATCGGATCGTTCTACGGCTACGCCACCGGCATCGTCGGCCTGCGCCTTTTCCCGAATCCCGATTTCGACGACAAAGCAGCGAAGCACTGGGACGCGGAGAGGTACTACACCGAGCCCACCTACTACAACGACAAGAACCTCGTGAAGCCGTATCGCGTAGCGATGTCGTGCGGCTTCTGCCACGTCGGGCCGAACCCGTCGAATCCTCCCGCCGATCCGGAGAATCCGACGTGGGCGAATCTCAACAGCAACCCGGGAGCGCAGTACTTCTGGGTGGACCGCATCTTCGTCTATGACCCGCAGGGGAACAGCTTCCCCTACCAGCTCTTCCACACCTCGCGGCCCGGCGCGCTCGACACTTCGTTCGTCTCCTCCGACCAGATCAACAACCCGCGAACCATGAACGCGGTCTACAACCTCGGCGCACGACTGGAGATCGCCCGGAAGTGGGGCAGCGAAGAGTTGGCGGGCGGAGAGCGCGACAACAAACAGTTCAATGATTACGCTCCTCCTGCCGGCCCGGCACTGACCGCGTTTTACGATCCGAGCACGCACACCACACGCACGCCTCACGTGCTCAAGGACGGAGCCGACTCGGTCGGCGCGCTGGGCGCGCTCAACCGCGTGTTCATCAACATCGGCCTGTTCAGCGAAGAATGGGTGCTGCACTTCATCCCGCTCGTCGGCGGCCCGGACGTTTCTCCGATCAAGATCGCCGACGCGGAGAAAAACTCGTCGTACTGGAAAGCGACCGAGGCGCAGACGCCCGATCTCGCGCTGTTCTTCCTCGCTGCGACTCCTCCGGATCTGCTGAAGAACGCACCCGGCGGCGCGGCGCTCATCACCGCGGACACCGCGCAGCTCACGCGCGGAAAAGAGGTCTTCGCCGAGCGATGCGCGCGTTGCCACTCCAGCAAGTTGCCGGAGAAAGCGTTCACCGACTTCTTCAAGCCGGGCTGCATCGGTCCCAACTACCTGAAGTGCTGGGACGACTACTGGAAGTGGACGAAGACCGCCGAGTTCAAGGATGCGATGAAGCCCATCGTCATGGCGGAGGACTTCACCGCGAACAATGCGATGACCACCGATCTGCGCGTCCCGGTGACGCTGCTCGAGACCAACATCTGCAGCCCGCTGGCGACCAACGCCCTCGCCGGCAACATCTGGGACAACTTCTCCTCGAGCTCGTACAAGAACCTTCCCGCGGTGGGCAAGGTCAAGGTCCAGCATCCCTACACGTTCGAAGTCTCCGATTACGACATGCCGGGCGGCGGGCGCGGGTACACGCGTCCTCCGTCGCTGGCCAGCCTCTGGTCGACAGCGCCGTTCCTGCTCAACAACACCGTCGGCACCTTCTATCCGAACCCCTCGGTGTCCGACCGCATGGCGTCGTTCAACGACGGCATCACCAAGATGCTGTGGCCCGAGAAGCGCGACGGGAACATGACCGTGATCACCCTTTCCGGCAAGCAGCACCCCGGCCTGATCGACCGCACGCCGGAGCAGACGTTTCTCACTACGTCCGGCGGCTATCTTCCGAAAGCCTTCTCGCGCCTCTCGGGTGTTCTCCACTGGCTGCTGCCGAATGTCGTCAGCGGCGGCGATGTGAAGATCGGGCCGATTCCCACCGGAACGCCGATCAACCTGATGTCCAACATCGATCTGTCCAAGAAGGGGGAAGTCCTCGATCTCCTCCTGGACATCAAACACGATCTCGCGGAACTGCCTCCCAACGCGACGGACGAGCAGGCGCGCAACCAATTCGCACCGCTGGTGCCGAAACTTCTGGAAGTCAGCAAGTGCCGCGATTTCGTGGTCAACAAGGGCCACTACTTCGGCACCGACTTTCTGCCGCCGGGCGAAGGAGAGCCCGGACTCTCCGATGCAGACAGGCTCGCGCTGATCGAGTTCCTGAAGACGTTCTGAGCGGAGGCGCCTCATCGAAACGACGAGCGAGAGTTACGAATACATCGTCGTCGGATCCGGCGCCGGCGGTGGTCCTCTGGCGGCGAATCTCGCCGTCCGAGGATTCCGCGTCCTGCTGATCGAGGCGGGCTACGATCCGGAGTCTTACAACTATCAGGTGCCCTGCTTCCACGCCATCTCCACCGAGGAGCCGGAGATGGCGTGGAGCTTCTTCGTGCAGCACTACGACAAGAACGAGAAGCGCGACGATAAATACCGCGAAAAACAGGGCGGCGTGCTCTATCCGCGCGCCGGCACGCTCGGAGGATGCACCGCGCACAACGCGATGATCACCGTCGTGCCTCATGACAGCGACTGGAACGGAATCGCCGATCTCACCAAAGATGAATCGTGGCGCGCGGACAAGATGTGGAAGTACTTCGAGCGCGTCGAGCGCTGCCTCTATCGCGAAGCGCCGAAGCCTGGCAAGAAAGATCCGCGCGGACACGGATTCAAAGGTTGGCTCGCCACGAGCCGCGTCGATCCCACCATCGGCTTCGGCGACGCGGAAGTCGTGAAGACCATCCTCTCGACACTGCATTGGGGCGCGCGGCGCTTCTGGTATCGCGGACTGATCTGGCGAATCAAGCGCTGGCTCCTGACCGGCGACGATCCGAACGACAAACGCAATCGCGCGGCCTTCGAGGGAGTGACCACCACCGTCCCGATGGCCACCGCGTGCGGCAAACGCAACGGATCGCGCGAGTTCATCCGCGCAGTGAAGACGATGTATCCGGATCGGTTGACGATCCGGATGGACACTCTCGCCACACGCATCCTCCTCGACGCCGACAAACGCGCGGTCGGAGTGAAGTGCTTCGAGGGCAGGAATCTTTATCGCGCCGATCCGAACGCCACCCAGGCGCCGTCGTACGTCGAGAAGGAGTATCGCTGCACGGGCGAGGTCATTCTCGCCGGCGGCACGTTCAACACTCCGCAGTTGCTGATGCTCTCCGGCATCGGGCCGAAGGAGCACCTCGAGGATCCCAGCATCGGAATCGAGTGCATCCTCGACCGACCCGGCGTCGGGAGCAACATGCAGGACCGCTACGAGGTCGGCATCGTCAGCGAGATGAAGAAGCCGTTCGCGATGCTGAAGGACGCATCGTTCAAAGCGCCCGGCCCCGGAATCCCGCCCGATCCCATTTTCGAAGAATGGCTTCGCGGCGGCGGCCTTTACACATCCAACGGCGCAATGGCCGCGTTGATCCTGAAATCGGATTCGAAAAAGAAAGATCCGGATCTGTTCATCTTCGGCCTGCCCGGCGATTTTCACGGCTATTTCCCGAAGTACTCGGAGGAAATCGAGAAGCGCAAAGACCACCTCACCTGGGCCATTGTGAAAGCGCACACGAACAACAGCGCAGGAACGGTGAGGCTGAAGAGCAAGAACCCGCTCGACACGCCTTCGATCCATTTTCATTACTTCGAGGAAGGCAACGACGCGAAGGGAGAAGACCTCGACGCCGTGGTCAAGGCCGTGAAGCTCGTGCGCAGCATGAACAAGGAGAACGAGGCGATCTCCAAAGAGATCATCCCCGGACCCAAGTATGGCGACGATCGCCTGCGCGAATGGGTCAGCGACAACGCGTGGGGCCACCACGCCTCCTGCAGTTGTCCGATGGGCCGGCCCGACGATCGCAACGCCGTCGTCGACAGCCGCTTCCGCGTCATCGGCACCAAGGGCCTGCGCATCGTCGATGCGTCGGTCTTCCCCCGCATCCCCGGCTTTTTCATCGTCACACCGATTTACATGATCAGCGAGAAAGCGGCCGACGTGATCGTCGAAGACGCGCGCGCCGGCTGAGGAGGATTCCGCCCATGTCCGCACGAATCGCGTTAGTGGTCCTGCTCGTCGTCACTGCGTGCAGAACGGCGACGCCTCCGCCGCTGCGAAACACGAAAACGCTCCCGGCGCCGATCAAGCTCGAGGCGTTGGAAAGTCGCAAGAACGTTCCGGGCCTGAATGGAGAATCGATCTGCTCCGATCTCCTTTTTCGACAAACGTCGATCGAGCGCTTCCTCGATCGCAACGACAAGGAGTTCGACCTCGGCGTCATCGAGCTGAGCGACGACGGCCACGTCTCCGACGACGTACAGAAAGACCAGGTCTTTGCGCGGCTTCGCGAAGTCGCACTCGGCGGCAAGGGGAAGTCGGTCGACTATCGCAAGAGTCCCGGCGCGGTCGTGATCGTCTTCGTACATGGCTGGCATCACCGCTCCAAGGTCTGCGACAACAACCTGGCCTGTTTTCGACGCGTTCTGCAGGCGCTCAGCGAAGCGGGCGGAAAAGAGGGCCGGCCCGTTTTCGGCGTGTATGTCGGATGGCGCGGCGATACGTTCGAGAAGAAGGCGAGCGCCTTCTCGTTCTATGACCGAAAAGCCACCGCCCATCACATCGGACACGAAGCGGGACGCGAGATCCTGCTCGACCTCGACGACACGTATCGGGAGTTGAACGACCGGATCGACAACGGCCTTCGTCATCCGGTGACGATGGTCACGGCGGGTCACAGCTTCGGCGGCGCCCTGGTCTTTTCCGCGGTGGAAGGAGCGCTCGTGCGCGAGCTGCGCAATCTCGAAGGCCCGGGCAGCGTGCACGTGGTGGGCAGACGCGCGGAACCGTGTGGCGCAGAGCAGGTCCGGCCGATCCGGCCCGGCATCGGCGACCTCGTGGTGCTGGTCAATCCCGCATTCGAGGCGCGCCGTTATCGCGAGTTCGTCAGCGACGAGACCACGCCCGGCCGTTACGCGAGGGGGCAACTCCCCGTGCTGCTGACTGTCGCATCGGAAGGCGATTCCGCCGTGAAGGTCGCCTTCCCCATTGGACGCAGTCTTTATTTTTCGGTCTTCCCGTGGCGCTTCCGCGGGATGGACGACATCATCGGCGCCGGCCATTACGATCCGCAGACGACGCACAATCTCGTCGTCACCGACGATGCGGGAAACCGCATTCATCCTCCCCTCGCACAGCGGCCCGCGAAAGTGGAGGCCGACGAGGAGACCAGGAAACGCTGTGATCTCCACACGGATCGCGGCGACCTCGCGACGTGTAAATGCGAGTACGACGTTCCCGACCTGCTCTCCACGATGGCTAAAAGTTCGGATCTGCAGCTCGACCACGGCTCGGTTGCCATGGCCCCGCAGGAAAACCTCTCGCTTCAGCCGCGCAAACCACGCGATCCGCGCTCGCCGTTCATCGTGGCGCGCGTCGCGCCGGAGATCGTCTCGCAGCACAGCGACATCTACACGCCGCGCTTCATCACGTTCCTCACCGCATACATCGGCGAGTTCCTGAAGCAGGTCGCAGGCGTGGAGCCGGGATCGAGGGAGGAACCTCCGTCGCCGTGCACACCGTGATCACACCGGAGGCCGTCATGCCGAAAACATCGTTCTTCTGTGCGACGAATCAGTTCGGAATCAACAACACCAATGTCGTGCGCGACGACCAGACGCAGTTCGTTTACTACGATCCCGGCATCGGAACACTGCCCGGGCCGGGCCTCGTGACACGCGTCGGGAAGTTCCTCTCGAAGGCGATCGATCTCGCGTTCGCCACCGGCCTCGATCGCAACGTCGAGAAGGCTTACACGACCCTGATGAACAACTGGGAGCCGGGCGACCAGGTGTATCTGTTCGGCTTCAGCCGCGGCTCGTATACGGCGCGCGTGGTCGCGGCGCTGCTGTATCACGTCGGCCTGCTGCCGCGCGGGTCGGAGAACCTGATTCCGTATGCACTGCGCCTGCTCCGCATGGCGCGCACGGACAACCGCAACCTCGGGGACAAGTTCCGCGAGACGTTCGCTCGACCGATCGGCAACGCCGATCGCCGCTTCAGCGTTCACTTCGTCGGGCTCTGGGACACGGTCTCGTCGGTCGGCTGGTTCTGGGAGCCGGCGAAGTTCCGCTACACCGCGACCAACCCGGGCATCGCGATCGTCCGCCACGCCATCTCCATCGACGAGCGGCGCGCGTTCTTTCGCCAGAACCGCTTCTATGCCCGACCGGCACGCCTCAGGATTTGCAACAGCTCTGGTTTCCGGGCGTGCACTCCGACGTCGGCGGTGGCTACGCCGACTCGAACCTCGGACGCTGCTCGTTCGACTGGATCGTCGACGAGGCCATCGCCGCGGGGATGCACGTCGACACCGCACGGCGCAACGCCGTCGCGCCGCCCGTCGTGAAGCCGTGGCTGGAAAAGACACACAATTCGCTGGGTCCCGCGTGGTGGCTGCTCGAGCTCTTCCCGAAAATCCATTACAACAGTCAGAAGAAGCACAAGGAGATCCACCTCAATCAGTTCCGGAGCCGCAAGCTCCTGGACGGCGAGCTGCTCCACGAGTCGACGCTGCGGTGCCTCAAAGAGGACAACGATTACAAGCCGGCGGCGATCTCGGATGCGTTTCGCAATTACGTGCGGAGTCTCCCGGCGATTCCGCCAACGCTGCCGTACGTGAAGTGAGCCAACGTGTTGCCGCCGACGTGACCTGCCGCCTGTGCGCGAATCAAGTAAGGTAATAGTCGATATAGGCGTCCGTTGAAAAGACCCCAGCCTGTAGTGCCTGGGCAGGTAGAGCTTCCTTTACATCGGAGATACAAACTCGCTCGCCGGCTTTCTTCTTCAAAGCCTTAAACAATGGTGGCGCCGGCATCTCCCATCCCTTCACACCCTGCTTTTTTGCGGTCTCCTGATCGAGCGGAATGAACGCGACGAGATCATCGCGATTCATCAGCTCGAGTCCGCCTTTTTTCAAAGTCGCGTTGTGACTGCAATGATGCCCTACCTTGTAGAAAACAGTGTGGCTCAGCAGATCGTGCGCAGGCCGAGGCGTGTCAAGGCCGGGAACCTTGAACCCGACATCAGCCCAAGATCTCCAGTTTCCGATCTGCGCATCACCCACAAAAAGCAGGACCTCTCCGGTTTTCACGAGCTCAAACGCCAGCACGAGGCTGGTATTGTTGGTGTCGTTGTCGAGGTCGAGAGCGAGTTGCCCGAAGGCGTTGAGCCAATCTCCCTCGATCTGGCGCCAGTTCTCCTTGGGATTGTCATACGTGGCGGAGACAAAGTCCTGGATCCCGCCGAAGTAAGGATTCGATCCTTTCCCGTCCGCACTTTTACGCGGGATACGATGCTCGTCTGAAAAAGGGAAGTGCCTAGTTTGTTCGGGACCACACACGCCGTTGGCGGTTGGTATGGCGGCGCCAAGAGCGTCCATCCCGAGCTCACCGGTGGCCGTGAGGTGATAGACGACATCGTCCTTCTGCATTTGTTGGGTCACTTCGCTGACCTTCATCAGTCCGAGATCGCGCGATGGCGCCAGCACATACACACGCACGCCGTCGACGCCATCGAGCTCGAATGGGTCTTCGCCGGGCTCACAGTAGCGAACGCCGCCCGCGTCCTTACCGCGCAGTTTCAGGTAATCGAGCGCATCTGCCACTCTTCCGGAGGCAGTGGTGTCGTCCTCCTCGGTAAAACCGAGCAAAGCGTCCAATCCTTGCAGGCCCGCAGATGCGGCCAGAGGACTGGTGAGCGCAGTTTTGAGCTTGTTAATCGCTTTCGCCTTCGCCTCCTTGAGCTTCTTGACCTCGGGTTTGGTCAGGTTTTCAGTCCATGCAAGCCATACCGCTCCGAAATCAAAGTCCCGGTTGAAAACATCGCGCGCCTGATTGAAGCCGGACACATGGTCCTTATGCTCATGGGTTGCCACCACCACGTCCAGCCTCGCTTTGCCTGTCGTTTTTCCTGCCCTGATGGTGTCGCGAATGTGCTCGACGACTCCTGTCATAAAAGCCTTGTCGCGAGCCAGAGCCCCACAATCGATGAGCATATGAAACGGCTGCTTCTTCCCACGAGGGAATGTGACGAGGAAACAATCTCCAAGGCCGTGGCGATACATGCGCACGCGGACACGGAACTTCTTTGGGCTGCCTTTGGCGTCGATCGGCGTCGCGGGAAGAGGAGGCGTTTTTGTTTTGGGTTCGGGCTTCTTTTTTGCGGCCGTTTTGAGTGCCTTTTTCTTGGTGGTGGCCATGATTGCTCTCCAATGGGCTAAGCACCTGTGCTGTGAAGCGCCGCAAACGGTTCGTCGCTTCCGATGAGATATGTAGCAGCGAGTGAGAAGCTCGAAACCTGGCTCTCTTTAAATTCGATCGTGCGCGAAATTCGCTCCTGATCGTGCAGCCCTTTGCGAATGACGTAAGTCACGCGTTGTTCGTCGAGGTCGACCACGATCACGCTACCGCAGCGAATGGTGTGTCTCTGACCCTCGTGCTCGACAGTCTCTTTTTGTAGCAGCGTGATGAATACCTGGTTGAGAACACGCGCATCACCGCGCCCACGCCGCGCCTCACGCAATGCCTGAACGCTGAATACCGGCACGCCGTCGCGGTGCTGTTTGACACCCGGAGGCGCTTGATACTCAGCCAGGGCGAGACCGGTCAACCACTGCAGGATCTCCGCTTTGACAACCTGACCGCTGATCGCATCGTGGAGTTGGGCTCGGATCGCTCGTGTCGCTTCCCATATCTCTCGTCTTGTTGTCAGATACCTGAGCTTGTCAACATGGTGGCGCAGGTCGATGCTTTCGATGAAAAGCCTCAGTCGATCCACCATCTCTCCCGGCTCGAGCGTAGGATCTTCACCCGGTCGTGCCCATCGCAAGCTGTCTTCGGACAGAGTACGTACGTCCCTGGGGTAAATTCCGCGCCGGCGGAATGCCTCGATGAACGCGACTCGGTATCGATGCTCGTCTTCGGGCATCAAGTCCAGATCGGCGGTGATCAGAGCGCGCAGGTACTCACCAAAAGTCAGATCGACTGGCGGACAGTAATCGAGAGCCCGCAAGCACATGTTGAGCACGTGGCCGGCGGACTTCGCCGCCTCCTGCGCAAGTCGGTTCACGAGGTCGGGGTGGAGCTCTCCCTGCGGAAGCACGCCGGTACCGCCGCTGGCAAGCCTGAGCAGATCGCGTGACCGGTTGTGGTAGATCGAGAGGAAAGCGTCGAATACGGCTGCTACCAGAATCGCGCCACGCCCATGAACTTCCATGGTGCGGTCCAATTCCGTTGGGTCGGGTTCGTGTCTTACCCACTTGCCCAGTATGTGATCGTATTTCCCAATGGCATCCCGCAATGCGCCATGCGTTCCGCGCGCGTGACCGAACTGCGATGCCAGCTGAGCCAGAAGGTTCTCGCTTCTCAGGTCTCCGCGGGTTCTGCCGATCTGGTGAACCAGCACTTCAGGGAAAGTAAAGTGCTGGAACAGCGCTACGATGTCCGCGAAGGCCTCGTGAAACGCAAGCACGTCGGGATTGGTCGCCTCCATGAAATGCTCGTGAAACCCGTCGAGCAAAGCGTGCGTTGTTTCGTGAGCCACGACGTCGTGGGATAGACAGGTAAAAACCATCCCGCCGGGGAATTGACCGGAAGTTCGATCCTCGGTACCAGGGAAGTAGCCGAAAAGGAGAGCACCCTTGTCGCGAGTGTAATAAGCATTGGCCATACGAAGAGCGTGAGGGTAAATGCGCAGACGCTGGACGAACCGCTCGGCTTCTTCGACTTTGTTATCCTTCCATTTGTATCGATCTGTCCAGAACGCTTTGCGGCCAAGCGCGCGCTCGAATCGATCGATGGTGGTCATCGCGACCGCGTAGACCATTTGCTGGTGAAACTGAGGATTGCCTTCGGACGGCGCGAGGCCGTTTTGTGCCAGCACGCGAGCGTCATTGAGATCGACCGGCGCATAGAAGCATGCGCTGGGTGGGTCGTAGTCGACTACCTCGACATATTCTCCGATCGGACCGCGCTCGAGCGGTTCCCACGGAACTTTGTACATGATTTCGCTGACCAGGGCCGTTTCGAGCCTCGTGGCGAGGCTTGGATCGAAGGCATAGCCCCGCAGCAGTCGATGGGTAGGGCTCGACGGCTCTGAAGGAATGTGCGCAATTTTGGGAAGAGGAGCGTTGCCTGGAGATATCCTGTTTGGGGCGGCCGGTCTTCTACGCGGTTGTAGCATGCTGACACCTTCCGAGATTTGAGAGACTTGGTTGGAACTTGAAGTGATGATTCCGCCGACCGGAGTAGCCTCCGGGTCGCTTCGACCATCTCCCCTGAGCCCAGGTCTTGCCGCCACCATTCGACGACTCGAATCGTGGGACCGTCACTTTCCAATACACCTGCATGTGTTGCGGAGCGCTGCGCGCACAAAACACGCGCCCACATCCGACACCCCGACCCAACGAAGGCCCGTCGGTGGCGGTCGGG
>Ga0075431_100004910_pt1 | contig 13171 bp, 7 predicted proteins | sample RhiMetdeltSRZDD5_FD_75297 | JGI IMG/M metagenome (GOLD analysis project Ga0075431, IMG submission 75297) | Populus rhizosphere microbial communities from Tennessee, USA - Rhizosphere MetaG P. deltoides SRZDD5 | ecosystem: Host-associated > Plants > Roots > Rhizosphere > Soil | place: USA... | reverse complement strand
CTTATGCGCAACGACGGCAATACATTTACAGACGTTACCGCCGAAGCCGGCATCTACAGCAGCGATATTGCGTTCGGACTTGGAGTTGCTGTGTCGGATCTGAATGGAGATCATCTTCCGGATATATACGTAAGTAACGATTTCTGGGAGCGTGATTATCTATATATCAACAAGGGTAATGGAAAATTCTCCGAAGAGCTGACATCCCGTATCAATTATTGTTCAACTTCAAGTATGGGTGCTGATATTGCGGACCTGAACAATGACGGCGCACCTGAAATTTTTACTACGGACATGCTCCCGGGTGATGACTGGCGCTTAAAAACAACGATGGCATTTGATCCCTATCACCTTGAGGATCTTAAATACCGGGCAAACTACCATTACCAGATCACGCAGAATTGTCTTCATCTGAACAATGGTGCTGCCGATTTCCAGGAAATCGGGCAACTATCTGGCGTAGCGGCAACAGATTGGAGCTGGGGTGCACTGATATTCGACTTCGAGAACGACGGCAACAAAGACATTTTTGTGAGCAATGGTATTTTGAAGGACATCATGTCTATGGACTTTCACGACTTCCTTGCCAATGAGGTGAAAGGCTACAATTCGAAGGCAAAATTCGACTACCGGAAATTCATTTCGACTATTCCTTCACAGCCCCTGCAAAATTATGCTTTCACAAATACCGGTAACCTGTCTTTCAATAGCAATGCGTCATTACTTGGTCTGCCCGAAAAATCTTATAGCAACGGTGCAGCCTACGGCGATCTTGATAACGACGGTGACGAAGACCTCGTGGTGAACAACATTAATGCAAAATGTTTTATCTATAGAAATGACGCGGATAAGAATGCCGGTAATCACTATTTGAAGATCAGGTTCCAGGGAACCGACAAAAACCGTTTCGGAATTGGTGCGGAAGTAAAGTTGAAAATGAAAGATAGCATTCAGGTGCTGCAGAATTACAATACGCGCGGATTTCAGAGCAGCGTCGAGCCACTGTTGCTTTTTGGATTGGGAAAGAATAGTTCTGTTGACTCACTAACCGTAACATGGCCCGACGGCAAAATTCAGATGCTCACAAACGTTAAGTCAAACCAGGTTATCACTTTAAAAAACACTGATGCAGGTACTCCTCCGGCTCCTTCAAAAATAATTGCATCGCCACTATACGCTGAAGCAGACAATATGATTGAAGGTGATGCTACTCATCATGAAAACAGGTATAACGATTTCGACGATGAAATACTTCTTGTGAGAATGTTATCAACCGAGGGACCAAGAATAATCAGGGGCGACGTTAACAAAGACAATCTCGAGGATTTTGTTTTGCTCGGCGCAAAGAACGATCCATGCAAATTATTTATACAACAACCAGGTGGCCGTTTTCGGCTTCAGCCAAATCCGATATTCGTGAACGACAGATCTTTTGAAAGTACATGTGGCGCTTTTATTGATTACGATAGAGATGGCGATCTGGATCTTGTAGTCGGTTCAGGTGGAAATGAACCGGGCGCGAACAAATTAAATTTTCTTTGGCGTTTGTACCAGAATAATGGTTCAGGCATTTTCAGCTATGCGGTAAAATCTATTCCCCCTATTCTTGGCAACTTCTCTACCATAGAAGCCGGCGACATCGACAACGACGGAGATGACGATCTTTTTCTAGGCGCGCGAAATGTTCCGGGTAATTATGGCCTCCCCCCACGTTCATATCTCCTAGTAAATGACCGCGGCGTGTGGACCGACATAGCTCCTCAGGCACTTGGCAATATCGGAATGGTTACAGACGCAACATGGTCTGATGTTGATAAGGATGGCGACAAAGATCTTATTGTTGTAGGCGACTGGATGCCGGTGCACATATTTTATAACGAAAATGGAACATTTGACAATCAGAAAATTGTTCCTAACAGCAGTGGGTGGTGGAACAGGGTTGAAGCAGCCGACATTGACGGAGATGGGGACGATGATTTTGTATTGGGCAATTGGGGATTGAATACAAAATTTAAAGCGACACCTGCAAGACCAATGACTATGTATGTAAGCGATTTCGACAGGAACGGCAAAAGTGAATTCATCATCAATTATTACGCTCCGTTGGATACTATCGCTTATCCGTTTGCCACAAAGCCTGAGCTTACCGCCCAAATTCCTTCGCTGAAAAAGCAAATACTTAAATATCAAGATTACGGTAACAAAACATACGAGATGTTGTTCACTCCAGACCAACGAAGCAACGCGTTGAGGTATGAAGCGAATTATCTTGAGAGTGCCATCTTATGGAACAACAATGGAAATGTTGAATTACAAGCATTACCTCTTGAAGCACAACTTTCACCGGTGTTTGGCATTGTTGTGAGCGATTTTGACAATGACAGCAAAAAAGATATCTGGCTCGGTGGAAATTTTTATGAGCTCAAACCGCAGGCTGGCCGGCATAATGCAAGCAAGGGTGTGTTGTTGAAGCAATATGATAACAGAGTATTTAAATATGTGCCTAATGCTGAAACCGGCATTACCGTTACCGGTGAGGTACGCGATGCAACTGTTATCAATAATGAACTGTTGGTCGCGAGAAACAACGACAAAGTGTTATTATTTAAGAAAAACTAATAACTGCATCTAACATTCACGCCTCACGCTTAACGCTTCACGCTTCACCCTTCACGAAAAAACCCCTCTTACGAGGGGCTTTTAAGTTTATGTTCATCCAACATAATATTCATTAATCAACATCCCACCATACTCTTGTAGTATAGTCGTTGGGGCTCGCACCTTCAGCGAAATTTGGATTACCGCCAACCTCTGCACCCGGATACTTCAATCTTACTGGAATTGTACCGCCTGTTGAGTTACCTGGGAAGTTTACTGGTGTAAGTACAGGGAATCCTGTTCTTCTCCATTCGCTCCATGCTTCCCACCAGTTCAGGTAGTGGTTCAGCCACATCTGCAATCCGATCTGCTCAAGAGCTGTGGCATCGTTGTACGGGAACATCGCTAAATAGTCAGCTACTGCCTGATCACTTACAGTTAGTGAAGCATCATACGGTGTATACATCTGCATTGATGCCTTCACACCTGCATTATAGTGAGTTGCGGCTGAACCCGGATCAACTCCCCCGATTCCTCTTTTGGCAGCTTCCGCCAGGTAAAGTTCAACCTCGCCATAGTTCATTAACATGTATGGTTCGGCACGGTCAAGAAGCTTCGGATTTATTCTGGAGTAGGTGAGGTTCTGATCCACAACATGGCCTTCGATAGCGTCGAGGTCATTTTGCGTTTTACCAACAGGCATACCTTTTTGATTCAGCGGATCGGTACCACCTGCGATTGGATCAAATCCGTCTGGAGTCCAGGCACCAATACCACCTAACAAAACCATTATTCTCGGATCGTCGTCCGCTGTCGAAGCCGCATTTGGTCCTTTCAACACATTAACAAGGGTTTCGCTCACTAATGAAGATTGACCGCCGTCGCCGGGGATGAAGGCACGGGATATTCCATTTTGATTTGTCCACAAACTTGGTGCTTCAGCAGTTGGAATGAAAACATTGTCATCATTGCTCTCCATTACTCCACCCGCTACGGCTTTTGCAACATATGTATTTGCCCAATCGGGTTTTACATCTGCCACACGCATGCCTAAGCGAAGCATTAAAGAATAACCCCACCTTCTCCATTTGTCGAGATCACCATTAAAGATGATGTCGGCTCTGGACATTGCGGTTAATTCCACTTCTCCTAACGCGTCTGTAGGATCAGTGATCGCTGCGGTAGCTTCATCAAGTTCGTTCAAAAGGTCCTGGTAGATTAATTCCTGGCTATCATAATGCGGGAAGTAAACACCAGAATCAGCCTGCATGGCCTCGAAATACGGAATATTTCCATAGTAGTCTGTAAGGCGATGATAGAGAAATACCCTTAAAATTCTGGATGCCTGAACCATGTTGTTGAATTGTCCTTCGTAGGCACCGCCAGGACCGGTTAATTTGAATATCACACTGATATTCTTCAACTGGTCGCCATAGATAAATTCAAATGGAGCATTTGAGCTTTCAAAAGTCGATCCGCTTTCAACATATCTCGAACCGAGTTCACCTCCGGTACTTGCCAGTTGTTGTATGGCATATGCTGCAAAGTTGATATTAGTACGCCAGTCAATATAACGGTTATCGCCAGCTGTACCGCCGGAAGCCGTACCCAGCTCTACAGAAGTAAACAGGAAGTTAGGATCAACATTATCGAGCGCTTGGGGGTCAACGTTCAATCCTTTCAGTTCATCGGTGTTGCATCCAACACCCGCTCCGATGATACCGAGGATTGATGACCCGATTATTAGTCTTTTGATATATTTCATGTCAGTTTTCTTTTACAGTTTTAGAAGGTTGCCCTTAGGTTAAATCCATATGTGCGTGTAGCCGGGAAACCGAAATAGTCCAGACCTTGTGAGTTTGAGCTGGTGTAGCTAGACTCCGGATCGATGTTCGGTGTATTCTTTTTAAGAATAGCCAGGTTACGTGCAACAAATGAAACCATCAAACCCTGTACAGGTGTTTTACTAAGTATCTTCTTCGGAATTTGGTATCCCAGCGTAACCTGCCTAAGCTTGATGAATGATGCGTCATAAACAAAATTCTCAGATGCTCTGTCGCCAAGTTTGCCCCAATAGTTCGCAGCTTCACCTGGTGTGAGCGTCTTGGAGAATGGCTTGTATCCACCAGCTCCATCATCGGTTACACCTGTTACAGTTAGTGGTTCTTCACCTTCGCGACCTTTCAATGTTTGTTTAGTGAAGCCGTCCTGCGTCATTCTAACATTAGTACCTGAATAAATATCTCCACCTGATTTAAAGTCGATCAGGAATGTGAGGTTCAGGTTTTTCCATGTAAATGAGTTGTTCAGACCTCCGGTGAAATCAGGCACACCGTTACCAAGAATCTGGTAACTGTTGTCAGTAACTGGAGCGCCATCGGCATCATAAACAAGTAAACCTGTTGCAGGATCTTTTAATTGGCTGATACCAGTGATCATACCATAAGGATATCCCACTATATGCGAAATGAGAACAGTTCTTGTTCTTGGTTCTTCACCCGACAAGGATTTCTGGCCTTCAATAAGGGAAACAACGTTACTGTTGTTTTTCGCAAAGTTAAGCGAGATGTCCCACTGAATTTCACTCTTGATTGGAGTACCAGTCAACAGGAATTCAATACCCTTATTTGTAATCTCACCCAGGTTAACTGAATGTGATGTATAACCTGAAGCACGGGAAATGGCAGCATTCAGGATGTCATCGGTTGTCTTCTGAGAATAATAAGTGAAATCAAGTCCCAACCTATTCTGGAAGAACCGGAGGTCAATACCAAACTCAGTTTCGGTAGAGGTAAACGGTTTCAGGAAGAAGTTTGGCAGGTTCGTTCCTGAAGTATTACCGGCAAGCGGCAATCCGAGGTGAGTAAGTGATGCTGCATAAGTGAGCTTTGTACTATATGGAGAAACAGAGCTCGCATTACCTACCTGCGCCCACGATGTGCGCAACTTACCATAGCTTAACCACGACGGCAGACCATCAAAGGCATCAGTGAACACAAAGCTGGCGTTTACTGATGGATAGAGAATGCTGTTGTCGTCAGGATTCAACACGGAGAACCAGTCTTTACGTGCAGTACCTGTTAAGAAGAGGTATTCGTTGTAATTAAGTTCGACAGACCCAAAAAGCGAGTTGATACCATTCTTTCCAAATCCATAACCATAGCTCTTCAGGTTAGCATTTGTGATAGCTGGAAACTGTGCCAGGTTGAAGTTTGTTCCATCCAAAGACATGTTTTCAGACTGGCGGCGCATGCGGTTACCACCAATGAAAGCATTCACTCCGATCTTGCTAAAGGTTTTGTTGAACCCGAGCATGTACTGGAGGTTGATTTCGCGTGTGCGGTTTTCGAGTTCCGACATCTGACCACCACGGTTATGTCCTGTACCCTGCGGAGTGAGGCGAGTGCTTCTCAATGTGTACCAGTCCATACCTGCTTGTCCAGACAAATACAGGAAGTCTGTAAAATCATATCTTACTTCACCGGTTGCGATCACGCGATCACGTGTATCGGTATTGATCTGCTGGTATGCAGCCCAGTAGGGGTTCTGTGTCCACAGGTTATAGTTGATCTGGAATTCTTCTCCGGGAGGCTTGCCATCGAAAATCGTTAAACCCTGTGCAGCCTGTTGTTCACCACTTGGAACGGCGCCCGGTTTTTTTGGATCGCCTAACAAATCGCGAACATCCACGTCACCGGGCAGGTAGTAAAGTGTGAGAATACCATTACCTGGTGAGTCAGATAGATTAGGTCTGTTTTTAGCCTTCTCGTTAGAGTAAAGCACTTTGGTATTTAAACTGAACCTCTTTGCAAATTTTGCATTTGCTGACAGGGAAAGGTTAATTCTGTCAAAACCAGAATTCGGAACTACAGCTTCGTTTTGCAGGGATGAAGCAGAAAACCTGAAATTCTGTTCAGGTGTACCGCCAGTTAAAGCTACAGTATTTGTAAAGGTGTTACCGGTTTCGTAGAAGCGATCCCAGTTGTCACCCTTGTATGTATATGGTCTTGTTACGCCATCAAACTGAACAACCTGGCCTGTACCCAGTCTTGGACCCCAAGCGCTGAGACCCCACCAGTTGTTCCAGTGTTCTTCAATAGACTCAGCAAATTTCGGAACCTGGGTACTAAGACCACTTGTTCCTGTAGGGTTAACAAGTCCGCCACTACCGAATTCAGTCTGGAAGTCTGTCAGGTTATTAACTTTTTCAAATACATAGTTTGAGTTTACCTCAACACCAATTCCTTTACGGCCCGAACCTTTTTTAGTGGTAATGAGGATAACACCGTTTGCCGCACGTGAACCGTAGAGAGCCGCCGCACCCGCACCTTTCAGTACTGTCATCGACTCAATATCATCCGGGTTAATACTGCTCATACCATCGCCCTGGTCGGCTCCGCCCCAAACGCCCGCCTGGCCAAAGTTGCTGTTATCGATGGGAACTCCATCCACAACATACAGCGGCTGGTTAAGCGTTGAACCCAGTGTTTTGGCACCACGGATTACGACACGTGATGATCCGGCAGGACCCGAAGCGATCTTTGTTACGTTTACACCGGCAACCCTTCCTGCAAGTGCATTAGCGGTACTGATTTCACGGGCTTGTGTGAAATTTTCGCCGCCCACGGTTGTCTGTGAAAATCCCAGCGCTTTCTGTGTCTTTTGGATACCAAGCGCCGTTACAACCACTCTTTCGAGCTCACCGGTGTCTTCAATAAGTGCTACACTGATGTTGTTGCGGCCGGAAATGGGTAACTCCTGTGTGGCATGTCCAACATATGAAACCACAAGTGTGTTGCCACTTGCCGGTACATTGATAGTGTATTCACCATCAGCGTTGGTGGTTGTACCCACATTAGTTCCTTTCACTAAGATGTTCGCACCTTGGATAGGTGCACCACTGGCATCGGTGATTTTTCCCGAAACCGTGCGGCTCTGTGCAAAGGCTGCAGGTATGCCCGCAACCATTAAGAGCACGAGAACTAATACTACGTTTAGTTTCTTCATAATAGTTTACTTGGTTCGTTAGATTTTTAGTTTTTGGCATTCATCAACCGATGTCCCTGGCACCGGCTGGCGGTTATTTTTTGTTGGAGAATTGTGCATAGATGTTATAAGTGTTTGTTTTGGTGTCGAATGTTGATACATTTTAGTACTAAGATGGAGGATATGCCCGTCGTTGAAGTGTAAGCATCGTTAGTAATAAAATTTGATTCGCAAGCGATTGCGAGTTTTTTTTGGTCGTCTAAAATAGCCAACTATTTAACATCGCAATGATGCTTTTTTAACAATTAATTGTATTATTTAACTCTTTGTGTGCGGAGGTCAGCGGAAAAATGATACAATTAAGTTAGGAAATCTTTAACTTTCAATGAAATCATTTTGTTTTCACTTGATGGCTCAGTTCCTTTTCCGGTCTTGCTTTCGTGTCTGTAATTTTTAATTTTCCATAGATGCCTTTCAGGTCGTTTTCAAACAAAGTGTACGGATCATTGTAAAACCTGATAAAGTCTGGTACGCTTGGGTGCCCGGGGTAGGGCGCGTAGTAGTGTGTGGGACTTTGAACGTCATTCCGCCACACCAATACATACGCTAATTCCATTGGCAAGTTGCGCATAACCTTTAAAAGCGTTGCGGTCCACCACGTTGTATCAGGAATCGATTCCAGCCCGGTTTCCGTAAATGCCGCCAGCTTCCCGGCTTTTTTCGCATAATCTGATACAATTTTAAGTTTCTGTGCCGCAACTTCCGGCCGGTAACCGTCGCGTCCCATGTCGCCATAGTTGTCCATACCTACCATATCTACCCATTCGTCGCCAGGATACCTTTCGAGGTATGTCTCCTCAGACAGAAAGCGGTTATCCGGCGAAAACGCATACAGAAAAGTATGAACCCCGAGGGTGTCGCGCAGGTACGAAACGGTGAACCTCCAAAGCGCTTTAAACTCGTCCACTGTCGAGTGCGACCTTCCCCACCAGAACCAGTCACCATCAAATTCATGATAGGGACGGAATATCATAGGTACCGTTTTGCCATCGGAACCTTTTACCGAATTAACCCACTCTGCAATTCCCTTCAATATTTCCTTGTACTTCTGATGAGCCTCGCCGCCCGGTATGATATACCGCACCGCGGGAAGAGAGACGGAATCATTCCAGTAAAAGCCTCCTTTTGAAACAGGGTTGAGAAAATGCCACGCCACAGTTGTAACACCACCACGGTTGTACGTTTCTGCCACATTTTTTCTCACGTCGTCTTTTACCTTTTGGGTTTCTTCTGGTGTACCACCGGTAAACCTGCTGAGATCAACCCCAATCACTGCGGGATGTGATCCGGTGACGGATTTTACATCGGATCGATCCTTTTCTCCCTGCCACCCATGACCATATTCGGTTGCATGCTGATGTCCAAAGAGCGTATGGTTCTTCGCGATTATCCCCAGGTTATGAAAAAGAGCTTTTGTTTCAGGTGTAGCGGATCGGTCTACCGGTTGATTTTTTTGAGCTGTAATGTGAAAAGAAAGAAATACGAGTACAATCAACTGAACATTAAATCTCATAGCAATCCCCCGTTAGATTTAGAAAAGACAGAACATATGCAAGATATGCTGCACAATTTTCTATTTTTTTAATGTGCGGATTAATGCTAATATGTCGCTCGTACACTATGAAGTCATTTACTATCCAGTATAACCGGCGCGCCGCCCTTCCCCATAAAAATAACTTTTGAATTCGCCGACTTGGCGATCTCGAGCTGCGCTTTAATACTTTCATACTGAAGTTGCCTATCGGTAAGACTTTCATTAATGATCCTCTGGTAATCTGATATGCCCTGCGCTTCCACGCGCTTGCGTTCAGCCTCCTGCTTTTCTTTCTGCAGTACAAACTGCATTTTTTGAGCCTCCTGCTCTGCGTTGATCTTCTGTTCGATTGTTGTACGTACAGATGCCGGCAATGTGATATTTCTTATTAGCAGATTTTCCAGCGTTAAGCCCCTTTTGTTAAAATCTACTTCAATATTTCTGAATATCCTCTGCTGAAATTCATCACGCTTAGTTGAGAATAATGCAATTGCTTCATAAAAGACTGCATTATCGCGGATCCTTGTCCGTGTTATGGGGCGCACAATCTTATTTTCGTAATCGGCGCCCGTTTCCTGTAGCAGCTTAGGCGCATCTACACTATTTAGCCGGTACAACACCGAGAGATCGATTGTTACTTCAAGTCCGTCCGCTGTGAGCACCCTGATGGCATCGTCACCGCTGCGCTGTCCCTCATCGTTTGCCCCGCTCATCGTGTAATTTTGCGTTTTAACATCCAGCTTGATTATTTCCAGGAGAGGATTAACAAGATGTAATCCGCTGCCAAGTACATCTCTCTGCACCTTTCCAAATAATTTTTTTACTCCTGCTTCTCCCGCATCAATCTGAACGATAGAGGTGGTCAAAACGCCGATCACGATCAGCACTAATCCCACAACCCTCACTGTTTGTGCATAACGATATAATCGCGGATCTTTTCTAAGAAAAAATGTGGCGATAATTACTACAATTATGCCGAGAATAATAACTATCATAAGCAATCAGCATTGATGTTGGTTTATATATACTTCTTCTCTATCTCCTCGAAAAATTCTTTTGATATCTTTTCAAATTGTGTAAGGTGAAGTTTGATCGCCGCGCCATCATCCAATATTTCTTTACAAAGCAGCCTTACATCGTTTAGCGCATTGTCTTTACCTTCAATGGCCCGTGTGCGGTGCGCGAACATGGCATCTAGCACCAGCACCATATTATTTAAAAATGGCCTTTCGAATGCTTCGATGGTATGATGCAGCGACCTGTCATTAGTTTTATCAAGGTGTTTGGCCTTTGCTATAAGATTCCGGTAAGTGGAGAGCTGTAATTCAACTTTAGACCTGCAATCATAAACATATTCCTGGGTATATTTATTAACGGCGAGCATAAAGAGAGGTTTAAAATATTGAAATTAGGTTTTTTGATGGTCATGGGCATCACGCGAAAAATAATTCACATCGACATGGATGCGTTCTACGCGTCGGTAGAACAGCGTGACAACCCTGATCTGCGCGGTAAAGCAATCGCAGTTGGCGGTTCGCCTGAAGGTAGAGGCGGCGTAGTGGCTACTGCGAGTTATGAAGCACGGCAGTTTGGAGTGCGATCGGCTATGCCAAGTAAAAAAGCACTTCAACTGTGCCCGAATATAATTTTTGTGAAACCGCGATTCGACGTGTACAAAGAAGTTAGTAATCGTGTGCGTGATATTTTCAGACGCTATACCGACATCATTGAACCGCTGTCTCTGGATGAGGCATACCTGGATGTGACAGAAGACAACCAACAGATCGGTTCTGCGATTACCATCGCAGAGAACATCAGAGCCGCCATAAGGGATGAACTACAGCTGACCGCTTCCGCAGGCATCTCAATAAATAAGTTTGTAGCAAAAATTGCATCGGGAATGAAAAAGCCGGATGGACTCACATTTATAGGTCCTTCGAAAGTGGAAGAATTCATGGATAAACTTGAGATAGACAGGTTCTATGGAGTGGGAAAAGTTACTGCAGAAAAAATGAAGGCGCTGGGAATTTTCACCGGCGCAGATATGAAAAAACTAACCCTGCAGCAGCTTGTGGATCACTTCGGAAAAGTGGGCAACTTTTTTTATCAGATCGTACGGGGAATAGATGACAGGCCCGTGGAGCCTTTCAGGGAAACACAATCTATAGGCGCGGAAGATACGTTTCAGGCAGATCTGTTTGTAGAAGAAGAATTACATAAAGAACTTGAAAGGATCGCAGTTATTGTTGCCCAACGGCTGGATAAGCATAATCTGAAAGGCAGAACCGTTACATTAAAAATCAAATACAGCAACTTTAAGATAATTACACGGAGCAAATCATTTTCTGAGCCTGTTAGCGATGCGCTGGTGATCACGAACACTGCTAAGGAATTGCTCGAAGGAACGTTACCACCACCGCGCGGAATAAGGTTATTGGGAATCTCCTTGTCGAGGTTTAATGATGGCACCTCGTCGGAAAAATTCGACCCACAATTGAAAATTGAATTTTAGTTTATATTTTTCGCGACCAAAATAAACCTGTTATGAGCGATCAGACCTATATAGTAATCCTTAGATTATTCCACATTGGCTTTGGCCTCTTCTGGGCAGGCAGCGCACTTTTTTTCGCGCTGTTTCTTATGCCCTCATTAAAGGCAAGCGGACCCGACGGCGTGAAATTCATGCAGGCATTGGGCCGTTCAGGTTATCCCATTGCAGCTATGGTGTCTGCAATCATTACTATTGTTTCAGGATTTCTTTTAATATGGAAACTTTCAGCTGGCTTTAACCCTGTCTGGTTTCAAAGTTGGTATGCCAGGGTACTTACTACCGGTGCAACTATGGCGCTGATCGCTTTTATTATCGGTTTTACCATCAACCGGCCATCCGCTGCGAGAATGAACAGGATCAGCATGTCAATAGCTGAACAGGGAGCACCTCCAACACCGGAACAGTTAAATGAGATGATGGCTCTGCGAAAAAAAATATTTGTGGCAACAAATTATATAGCCGTCTTACTTGTGATTGCTGTTGCGGGAATGAGTGTGTTTAGGTATGTAGGGTGATTTTTGTCGGGAATCGAGAGTCGAGAGTCGAGAACATCACTTCAGCTTCGCCAAAACATATTCACCTATCTTCCTTCCCTCTTCCAACCCATTATTCAACGCCGGAAGATAATGGATGCCTCCATACATTCTGCTGATGGAAGCTTCCCTTGCCGCCTCACTAAATGATTTGTAACTGCGGGGTGGCATACCAAACGGCACCTCAGTAGAATCGGTATATGCATAATTATCGCCGAATACTTCAGTAAGTATCACCGCCGACGCACCTGATACAACGCTGTGCCCGCTGGGGTATTCAGGGAATGGTGGCGTTTGCAGCAATGGGCGCCAGTCTTTATCTATATAACGGTTGATAATCGTTTCCGGACGAATTGTATTATAGTGAAACTTCGCTTCCCAGCAATTGATGAAGCCATCTGCAATAGCAATAGCCAGCGTTGAAAGTACCTTCGCGCTTTTTTCAATCGGAGCTTTGTTTTTCTCCAGCGCCATCGAAGCTATATTCAGCCAATGGCCGCCCGGAGAGATCTTCTGCTGAAAGTACGTGACATGCCCCTGCGTCACTGAAATGTTCGGATTGCAATCCCAGAACTTTGCAATTTCAACCTGTTCTTTATTCTTACTGTTTACTACATTGTACACATCCATTGCATTCTTAAAATAAGATGAGCCCGAAGACGTGTCAAGCAATTCAGGCTCTGCGGGTCTGAATTGAGAAGCAGAGTCGAGAATAAATGGACGTAAGGTGTGCCAGTTCGGTTCAATAGCATCAGCATAGTCGGGCGGTGTGGGTTGCCAGCGCCAGTTTTCTTTCGTAACAGTATAGGCAGGGAACGAATTGCGCTGAAGATATCCATCATGCGACGCCCATTCAAGAATGAAATTTCCTACGATTCTTCCGTAATTAACTGAGCGTTCAAAAACCTC